>Ga0075471_10000065_pt1 | contig 44241 bp, 39 predicted proteins | sample DEB19_08_DNA_2_FD_74787 | JGI IMG/M metagenome (GOLD analysis project Ga0075471, IMG submission 74787) | Aqueous microbial communities from the Delaware River and Bay under freshwater to marine salinity gradient to study organic matter... | ecosystem: Environmental > Aquatic > Marine > Coastal ...
TCGCAGATCACCCTCACCAAAGGGGTGGTCGCCGGCTCCGTCAATCTGCTGCTGGGCCTGGTCCTTCACGATGCTCCCGCCACGACGTTCATCCTCGCGGCGCTTGCGATCGGCGCACTCGGATACGGCGTCTCGATCACGATGTGGATCACCGGTGCCCGACTGGTCGGGGCCGCACGTGGCCAAGTCATCTTCGCGCTCGCGCCCTTCATCGGTGCGCCCCTGGCATGGCCGATCAACGGCGATCGACTGACGACCACCACCATGGTCGCGTTCGGTGTCTCGCTCGTCGGGGTCCTCGTCGTGGCCACCAGCCACCACGCCCACCTGCACACCCACGAGTTCCTCGAGCACATCCACCCGATCGACGCCAGTGATCCGCATCATCGCCCGGATGTCATCGAGGTCCTCGCCGGTACCCAGCACCGCCACCTCGTCCTCAGCCACGAACACGAACACCTCCCTGACATCCATCACCGCCACAGTCACTGAGCTGTTGTGTCGGTGTTGGGCGGTGCTCGGCCAGGTGCTGTGGGCCGGTCGGCCTTCAGTATCTGGCGTCGATGGCTGACTTGAGGTTTCGACGTCGTGGCCGTCGATGAGCACGGTCGGTGATCCCCGCATTCTGAACCGGCCGGTTCAGGCAACGCCGACGCCGAGTCCGGCGGCAACGAGCGCGATCGCTGCGACGAGAAGGGTCCACCGACGACGCGGGATGGTCGTGGCGACCTCGTTGGAGACGGTGTCGGTCATGCCTCAAAGATGTACCGGTCTGGTGCTCGGAGGTAGAGCCAAAGGGCCGCATTCTCGGTTGCGGTGGCGCAGGCCGCTCAATTGCGACGTGACGTGCGGGACGGTGCTCGCTTCGAGGCGATGGTCGTCGAGTCAGCTGACCAGGTTCACGGGACTACAGTCCGTGCTCGTGCCCTCAACGGACTACACAAAGCTCGGGTACAGAGCCAAACGTCGCGTCCACGCCGCCGACACATCCATCATGCGTACGGTGTGCGGTCTACCGCTGAAGCAGCGGAAGCTGCGTCCACAGTCGACGCTCTTCCAAACGAACTGCCCGGAATGTGTTGCGGCGATCAGAATGGTTCGCGCCGCTGAAGTAGCTCAGGGACATCACGAAGTCGTCCCCGAGCAGCGCGAGGACTAGCTCTGGCGCCCCCGGCGGCTCGCCTGGTCGTCGGTGAACCGGTCACGTTCGAATCGCAACAGTTGAGGTGGCGGCTGGACGACGCCGATGTGGCGATCGCTTCGGAGCCTCCTCGTCGAGCATCGCGTCTCCAGCGGCGCGGTAGCCCCGATGGCGGACCCTCCTGCACGATTCCTGCACAAGACCAGGCCGTACCTGTCGGACCTGACCGGATCAGACGGACACGGGCGGACAACGGCGGTGGACGGTTAGCAAGGCAACCCCGCGCATGGTCCATCGGGGCCCAGGGCCCCAGCGGCCCACGCGAAGTGAAACGCCCTTCGATCGAGACCGCCGCCATCAAGTGTCCAGACACCAATCGCTCGCGGCCCGCATGGCTGACTTGCGCAACTCGCGGCATATGTAACGAGGCAATCGTTACATTTCGGATCCGGCGGGTTGCTCTCGCCGAACGAGATACCACGCTGGCGCGACGGTGTTGCCGATTGGTTAGCCGAGGATGGAGTCGATTCGTTGGTTGCCGATGTGTTCTTCGTCGTCGAGGGCGCCGACGTAGGTGGAGACGAGTGTTTCGACGCTGTGCCCGAGGCGTCGGGCGGTCTCGGCGAGGGGCATGCCGGCTCGGAGCCATGTCGTTGCGGCGGCGTGTCGGCAGTCGTAGACGCGCATCGGTTTCTGACCGACGGACTCGAGTGCGCGGTGCCATGCCCGCGCCCAGTTCGATCCGCTCGGCATGGTGTCGTTGCGAGTTCGGAACAGCAGACGGTCCAGTGTCGTGAGGTCGTTGTCCTCGATCCAATCGCGCAGCATCGCGACGAGCACGGGTGGGATCGGGACGCTGCGAGGGCCGGTCTTGGGTTCGCCGGGTTCGTCGAAGGAGATGTCGGCTTCGGTCACCTCGAGCCGTCCCCACCCGTCGGCCGGCAGGACGGCTGACCGGACGCGAAGCATGACGACCTCCGATGGTCGCAGACCGGCGTAGTAGGCGACGGCGGTCATCACCCGGTACGTCTTGCTGCCTGGTTGTTGGGTGACGATTGCGTCGATCGCCTCAGCCATCGCGGCCGGCCCGGGAAGGGCCCGGACGTCGACGCTGCGTCGGGTTCGGGCGACTTTCCGGCGCGCTCGGGTCTTGGACCGTTGCGGCCACACGTCGGCGGCGACCGCGCCGGCCTGTATCGCTGATTGGACCGAGGCACGAGCGACGATCCGGATCCGGTTCGCGGTGTTCGCTGCCATCGGCGCACCGTCGAGCTTGAGGCCGAGCCGCCGGTCGATGTCCGCGATTCGTTCCCGGTCGAGGTCGCCGAGGGTCGGGCAGTTCCTCGCCATCCATTTCTCGAGCCGGACGTCGTGGCCGGCTTCGGAGTGAGGTGACAGTGCGGTGTAGAGGTACACGCGCAAACCGTCGGGTGCCTTCGCGCCGCGGTCGACCGCGAGCGTGACGAACCGGGCGAGTGCCTCGGTCGCCGACGCCCGAGTTCGCGGTTGCCACTCCTGCCACTGCTCGGCGAGCCAACGTCGCGACCATTCATGGACGCGGACATCGGCCAACGGGGTCTGCCACGACTCGGGCTCGCCGGTCGTCTCGTCGAACCGCCCACCGTCCTGGACGGCCTGTAACAACAGACCGCGGTAGCGGTCGGCCTCGATCCGGGTGCGGAACGACTTGCTGCGATGCCGGCCGTCGATCGTGAAGCGCACCACCCAGGGCAGCTTCGCTTGCACGGTGGAACGCCGATCCTGGACCCCGTAGACCTTCACCGTTTGCATGGGTCGAGCCATCAGCGATCACCCCCAGCCGTCTGACCGTCATGCACCGGCAGTAGCCGGCAGTTGTGGGAAGGCTTTGGGAAGACACTAACCAACCAGCCGTCACCGATGGCCCTGACCAGGTCGAACAACCGTTCTGACCGTCGGGTTCCTAAACCGTAGGCGGAGGTTCGATTCCTCCCGGGGGCGCAAGAAGGACCAGCTCAGACATGGTGACTGTTGGACTATCGGGCTCATCCGACTACCCAGTTGTCCATCTCTCGTTCGAGCGAGGTCATGTTCGGGGCAGCCGGACGAGGAACTCGCAGCTCGCTGAGCAGGTCGAACGCATGGAACAGGACTGGGCAAGGCGGGGATGCACGGTCTCGTCGAAGGTTGTGCAACAACTCGTTGCACAGGCTCTTGTGAGCGGTGCGCCACCACGTGGTGCACGACAACGATCGGTCACGCGTTGCTTGGCAGCAATGTGATGACAGTCAGGCAACGATCAACGAAGGCTCCGTTGACGCCGGAGCGTCATCGGCAGCCCTTGTAGAAGACCGCGTCGATGTCGGCTTCAACGCAGAGTGCCTTTGGACGAGATCTGTGGTCGTAGGCTTTGCGGATTGCCGGGGCAGCGCCCCTACTCGCCACTGACCCCGCGTGGTTCGGCGGAACGGCTGAACTCTCGATCGAACTGGGTGGCCCGCACCGGCCACCCAGCTGGCTCATCCGAGGTTTACGCGCTGGTCGCCTGCCGTGCGCGTAGTCCGGTCCAGGCGGTGTAGGCGGCGGCGACGACGGCGAGGCCGGCGGCGATGAGGAGTGCGGGCTTCATGCCGTCGACGTATGCGTTGCGGGCGGCGGTGACGAGGGGTTGTCCTTCGGGTCCGAGTTGTGCGGCTGAGCTGAGTGCGCCGCCGATGCCTTGTTTGATGCGGGCCGCGATTTCGGGTGGGTAGGTGTTGGCGACGTCGGTGATGTTGGTGCGGAATTGGGAGTTGAGGACGGAGCCGATGAGGGCGAGGCCCATTGCGGCGCCGATCTCGCGGACGGTGTCATTGAGCGCCGACGCGACTCCTTGTTTGTCCTCGGTCAGCGAGGACGTGATGGCGGTGGTGGACGGGCTCATCGCGAGGCCGACGCCGGCGCCGATGAGGAGGAGGCCGGGTAGGACGGACAGGTAGCCGCGGTCTGCGTCGGCGAGCAACGCGAGCAGGGTGAGGCCGGCGGCGAGGGTGAGCATGCCGGTCACCACGGTGCGCCGGTAGCCGACCTTGTGGGCGATGGTCGGCGCGACCGTCGACAGGGGCATCATCATGATCGCCATCGGGAGCAGGCCGGTGGCTGCGCGTAGCGCTGTATAGCCGAGCACTGCCTGGAGGAACTGGATCAGGATCAGGAACAAGGCGAACATCAGCGCGAAGACCACGAACAGGTTGACGGAGCCGGTGGTGAGGCCTTCGTTGCGGAACAGGCGAACATCGAGCAACGGGTGCTCGCGGTGGAGCTCGACGAGGACGAACCCGACGGCGGCGGCAATACCGATGACGAACCCTGTGATGGTGAGGGTGGCGGTCCAGCCGCGTTCGGGGCCTTCTTGGATGGCGAGCACGAGGCCGCCGACGGCGAGCACGGACAGGAGTGCGCCTGCGATGTCGAAGCCGGTCTCGACGTGTTCACGGGAGTGGGGGACGACGAACAGTGTCGCGACGAGTGAGACGGCGGCGAGGACGACGGGGACGGAGAACACCCATGGCCAGGTGACGTTGTCGATGATCGCTGCGGACACGAACAGGCCGATGATGCCGCCGGCGCCGGCGACGCCTGCCCAGGTGCCGATTGCTTTGGCGCGTTCGTGGGCGGGGAAGCTGGTGGTGATGACCGACAGGGTGACGGGCATGATCATCGCCGCGGCGAGGCCGGCGACGATGCGCAGCGCGATGAGTGGTTCGGGGCTGGTCACGAACGCGGAGGCGAGGTTGGCGGCGGCGAACAGGACGAGCCCGCTGACGAGGACGGGTTTGCGGCCCCATCGGTCGCCGATCGCGCCGATGGGCATGAGGAGCGCGGCGAGGGCGAGGGTGTAGCCGTTGATGATCCACAGCAGTTGGCTTTGCGATGCGCCGATGTCGGCCGCGAGTGCTTGTTGGGCGACGTTGAGCCCGGACGACGAGGCGATCACGGCGACCAGCGAGACGCACATCGTGATCAGGATGAGGCGTCGTTGTCGGGCGTCGGCGACGGCTTCGTCGTCGGTGTGCGGATCGACCGGGTCGAGCAGCACCGCGTGGTCGGGTAGGTGGGAGCTCATCGTGTGGGGGCCTGTCTGGGTTGGGGGATCGGGGGGATGCGGTCGAGGAAGGCGAGCACGGCGGTGGTGAAGGCGTCGTTGTCGTCGCCGGCGACCATGTGCCCGGTGCCGGATACGTCGACGCTGGTGGCGTGGGGGACGGCGGCAAGGAATTCGTCGACGGTGTCAGGGCTGACCAGGTCGGACATCGCGCCGCGCACGAGCAGCGCGGGGGCGGTGATCCGCCGGGCACCGTCGAGAAGTTGGTCGGCCATCTGTTGGAAGCGGTGGGCGCTGTTGGCCGGGTCGGTGTGCATGGCCTCGACCTTGGAGGTGATGAATGCGGGGTCCCAGCGCCAGACCCAACGCCCGTCGTCGCGTTGACGGAGCACTTTGGTGAGTCCGTCGATGTTGTCGGGCCTGGGCCGGTGGGGGTTGTAGGCCGCGATCACGTCTCCTGCGTCGTGCAGGTTGGCGAACCCGTCGGGGTGGGCCGACATGAACTGCACGACTCGCCGGGCTCCGTCGAGCTCCATGCGGGGAGTGACATCGACAAGCACGACGCCCGCCCACAGGCGCGGTGGCGCGATGCGGTGCGCGGTGAGGATCGTCATGCCGCCGATCGACGCGCCGACGGCAACTGCGGGGCGCCGCCCGCAATATCGTTCGCGTACGGCGAGCAGGTCGTAGGCGAGGTCTTCGGTGTCGTAGCGGCCGGCGGGGTCCCAGCTGCTGTCGCCGTGTCCGCGGGTGTCGTAGGCGACGACGTGGTGTCCGGCGGCATGAATGGTGCGGGCCGCCTTGGCCCAGGCATGGCGGTTCTGTCCGCCCCCGTGGAGCAGGATCACCGACGGCTTCTCGGTGGAGGTTTGGGGGTAGAGGTCGGCGACGAGGGTGACACCGTGGTGGCCGGTGACGACGTTGGATTGGCGGAAGCTCATGCGGGCTCGACGATCGGTGCCTGCGCTGTCATCGCGGCCAGGTCGCGCAACGGGAGTTCGCGCATGCGGATCGAGATCACGAACGCGCCGACCATCACGACGGCGGCGACGGCGAACACGGTGGTGATCGATGCCGAGAGCGCACCGGTCGCTGCGCTGTGGAGGGGTTCGGGGAGCGCGGCGATGGCTCGCGGGCTGCGGGCGAGGGTGTCGGCGGTGACACCGGGCGGCAGGTCGACACCGACGAGCCGGTCGGCGAGGTCGGTGTCGAGGCGACTCGTGAGGATCGTGCCGAACACGGCGACCCCGATGGTGGAGCCGAGGGTGCGGAAGAAGTTGACCGACGCGGTGCCGGCGCCGAGGTCGCGCATCTCGACCGCGTTCTGCACGGCGATGGTGAGCACCGACAGGGTTGCGCCGACTCCGAGGCCGAGCACGATCATCCACATCGATGACGCGACGCGGCCGGTGGCTGGGTCCATGGTGGACAGCAGCCACAGTCCGGCGGCGGCGACGATCGTGCCGATGATCGGGAAGATCTTGTAGCGGCCGGTGCGTGTGGTCAGCCGACCGACCACGAGCGACGCGACCATCAACGCCAGCATCAGCGGGAGCAGCAGCAGACCGGCGTTGGTGGCCTGTTGACCCTGGACGCCTTGGAAGAACAACGGCAGGTAGACGATCGCGCCGAACATCGCCGCCCCGGCGAGGAACGCCATCGCCACCGACGAACTGAACCCGGGCCGGTTGAACATCCGCAGCGGGATCACCGGTTCGGCGACTCGCCGTTCCCACCACACGAACACAGCCGCCGCGACGACGGACACCCCGTAGAGCCCGACGGTGACCGGTGACCCCCACCCGTACTCGACGCTGGCCCACACGGTGGCCAACAGCAACGCCACCACCGACAGCACCAGCAAACCCGAGCCGGTGAAGTCGAGCCGATGCTCTGCTCGGCGGAACGGGAGCCGCAACACGACACCGGTGACGAACAGGGCAACGATCCCGATCGGGATGTTGACGTAGAACACCCAACGCCACGAGAAGTGATCGGTGAGCACACCACCGATCAGCGGACCGAGCACGCTGGCCAGCGCGAAGGTGCCGGTCAGGTAGCCGGTGTAGCGGCCACGCTCTCGTGGTGGGACGATGTCACCGACGATGGTGAAGGTGAGTGACATCAACCCGCCACCACCGATGCCCTGCAGGCCACGGAACGCGATCAGCTGCCACAACGACTGTGCCAGGCCACACAACATCGACGCGATCAGGAACAGCACGATCGCGGTCTGGTAGATCCGTTTGCGGCCGTAGAGGTCGGAGATCTTCCCCCACAGCGGCATGCTCGCCGTCGAGGCCAACAGGTACGCGGTGACGACCCACGACAGGTGATTGATGCCGCCGAACTCGCCGACGATCGTCGGCAGCGCTGTCGACACGATCGTCTGGTCGAGCGCTGCGAGCAGCAGACCGGTCATCAACCCGATGATGACGATCGTGCGTTCACGGTGCGTCAGATCCGGCATCTGCCCCGCCGATACCGTCGTGGTCACCGGACACTCACCTGCAACGTCTCCAACCCGCGCAGGGTGAGGCTCGGACGCCAGACCGGGGTGGTGTCGCCGGCGAGGTCGGGGAACCGGGCGAGGAGCCGGTCAAACACGACCTCACCCTCGAGGCGGGCCAACGGTGCGCCGAGGCAGTAGTGGATCCCGGCAGCGAAGCTGAGGTGCTGGGTGCCGGTGCGGGTGATGTCGAACCGGTCCGGATCCTGGTAGCGGTCGGGGTCGCGGTTCGCGGCGCCGAGCAAGGTCAGCACCACCTGGCCGGCGTCGATGTGATGGCCGGCGATGTCGGCGTCCTCGAGAGCGGTTCGTGCGTCCAACTGGACCGAGCCTTCGTAGCGCAACATCTCCTCCACTGCGCCGTGTCCGAGGGTCGGGTCGTTGCGCAGCAACCGCATCTGGTCGGGGTTGCGTAGAAGGCTGATCATCCCGTTGCCGATCAGGTTGGTGGTGGTCTCGAACCCGGCGGCGAACAACAACACGATCGTGGCCACCAACTCGTCCTCGGACAGTCGGTCACCGCCGTCACGGACCCCGATCAAACCGCCGATCAGATCATCGGACGGCCTGTTCCGCCGTTCGGCGATCAGCGAGCGGAAGTAGCCGTTCATCGTGTTGCTCGCCGCCTCCGCAGCGGCGATCGTCTCCGCGCTCGCCATCGGCTCCAAGGCGCCGGCGGCGTCACGCACGATCCACCGGAACTGCTCGCGGTCCTCGACGGGTACACCGAGGAGTTCGCCGATCACCCGCACCGGCAACGGGAACGCAAGCAGGTCCATGATGTCGCCGCCGCCGGCGTCGGCGAACTGGTCGAGGATCTCATCGACCATCGCTGCGACCGCCGGACGGAGCTCGTCGACCCGTCGGGGGGTGAACTCACGGGCGACCAGACCTCGCATCCGGGTGTGATCCGGCGGGTTCATCCGCAGCATCGAATAACGAGAGATGATCGGCACCTCCCGATCCGCGCTCTGGGCGGAGGACCCGAAGATGCGTTGCACTTCTTCGCTCTTGCCGAACCGGGGGTCGCGCAGCACGGTGCCGCAGTCGTCGTATCGCGTCGCGACCCACAACGGCAGGACCGCACTGTGGTGCACCGGTGCCGTCTCGCGCAGCTGCCGGTAGGCGGGGTACGGATCGGCACGAACGGCTGGGTCGCTGAACAGGCTGACAAGCACGTCGTCGGGTGCAGCCGTGGTCTGGTTGTCGGTCGTGTTCATCAGGTCCCTCCAGTGGTTGTTCGTCGGCTCTGCCGCAGCCCGCGCTGCCCGCCGATTCCGTGCAGAATGACCTTCGACACCGCTTCAGCGCGGTCGCCGAGGTCTCCCTTGTTGCCGAGCAGCAAGTGCTGCATGCCGGTCACCAGGACGGTGCCGTAGACCACGGACGAGGCGGCGCTGACATCGTCGACTCGAAGCGACCCGTCGTTGTTACCGTCACGTAGCGCCTGCCGAATCGGTGACACGATCGCCAGGTCGACACCTGCGGCGATATCGACCAGCGAGGCCGCTCGCCCCAGTTCGGCGAACAGCAGTCGGTAGGTCGGGCCGTGCTCGCCGATGAACACGAGATGCTCGCGCACCAGTCGAGCCAGCCGCTCGCGTCCTGTGCCTGGCTCGGCTGCCACATCGGACAGCTTGGCGGTCATCTGACGCAGGGTTCGCGAAAGCAGGTGGGCGAGGATGTGCTCTTTGCCCGGGAAGTAGTAGTAGAGCGTCGCTCGTGGAATACCTGTCGCCTTGGCGAGATCGTCGATCCGGGTCGCGTCCAGCCCGTTGTCGGCGAACACAGGAGCGGCGAGATCGATCCGATCCGCCAACTCGTCGGGTAGCGGCCGAATCGCGTTCGTCGAGTGCTTGATCATTCCTGTACCTCCGTGAAGCCCGGCATGAATCGCTCGATCGGGATGACGATGAACGTCGCGGTCGCCTCGGCGATCAACTCCAGGCCGTCGCGCGTGTGCGCCGTCGCGGAGATGTGCAGCTTGCGTTCCTCGCGCTGATCCAAACGTGCACGGAAGATGAGCGGCGCGCCGATGGGCGTCGGCGCCCGATAGGTGACCGCCAACCGACCTGTGAATGCGGGCACCTTGTGGATCGACAACACGTACCCCATCACGTCATCGAAGATCGCCGCGACCACGCCACCGTGAGCTCGACCCGGAGCGCCTTCGAAGGCAGCACCCAACACCGTCTCGGCAACCGCATCGCCGCTGTCACAGTGAACGTCGATCGCGACACCCATCGGATTCGCGGCGCCCGACACGACACAGTCGGGAAAGTGCGAGAGCCGTTCGCCGTCGGCGGGCGGTTCGCTGAACATTGACGGCCCGTCACCCACGCTCACCAACGAGCGATTGCGCTCGGTACCTGTCTCGAGTTGCTCGACAACCGGCAGGATCGCCTTGATCAACTGCTCGAACAGTTCATCCGGGGCATCGTGGCGCACGAAGCCATGACCAAGTCGGCGGAGCAGCGCGGCAGCACGAATCCGTGCCTCGGTCACTCCGAATCGCTCGTCCGTCGCTGTGGCCGTGCCGACGATCGCTGACTCTTGCATCCATGACTCCCGGTGGTTGAACGTGACGATTGGACGACACGTCTAAGCTACGGGATCAAGTGATGCGTTGCGCAACGGAGGGCTACGTGACCACCCGGACAACTCTCATCGCGAGGCGCAGGATCCGTCCGACTCGTCGTCAGCAGGACGCGGAGCGCATTGCCATCGCCTGGCGAACTCTTCGCCGTGGTCCCGCGGCCCGCGGAATGCGCAGGTACGCGTGGGCACCGAACGAACCGCAACTCGACGTGGGGCAGATGGACACCCTTGATCTCCTCGTCCAGCATGGTGCGTGGACGATGCACGAGTTTGCGATGGCGCTGTGCATCGAGCCGTCCACGGCAACGAGAGCCATTGCCCGGCTCGTCGACGCTGGTCTGGCGGATCGGAGCACGCATCCGAGTGACAAGCGAATGACAGTGGTCCGTGCAACCCAGGATGGGCGCGCTGTGCAGAAGCGGCTTGCATTGCGACGACTCGCCGCGGTGGTCGAGGCGCTCGAGGGTTTCGACAGCGGCGACCGGCGACGGCTCGCCGATCTGCTGGAACGGTTCATTGCAGGGCTCGACGAGGTGGTACTCGTTCGCAGTTCGACGTGCTTGCCCCATCGTCAGACCAGTTCGAAGCCGCTATACCCGTCTGCTGCGCATGTCCGGCACGACTCCGCGTAGAACGGGACACCGCCGGGGAAGTTCAACAGTTCGCGCGGTTTGCCGGGGATGTTGGCGCCGACGTACCACGAGTCGGCTCTGTCGAACAGGGTCATGTCGCCGATCGTGCGCACCAGGTCGCGCCACGAGTCCTCTGCATGCGATGTTGCTTCGATGCGTGTGACACCTTGGTGCCTCAGGTCGTCGAGCAGCTGTACGACCCAACTGCCTTGTACCTCGGCGCACGTCGGCCCGTTACAGAAACCTGACGGGCTTTGCGGTCCGTAGAGATAGATCAGATTCGGGAACCCGGCACTCGCGAGGCCGAGGTGGCTGCGGACTCCGCGGGCCCAGTAGTCCTTCAAGGTGGTGTCGGCGCGGCCGTGGATGTCGATGCTGGTGAGACCGCCCGTGACCGCGTCGAATCCGGTGGCCATGACGAGCAGGTCGACGTCGTAGTCGTTGTGCGTCGTCCGAACCCCGGTCGTCGTGACGCGCTGGATGGGTGAGGTCTTGAGGTCCACCAGGGTCACGTTCTGCTGGTTGAACGCGTCGTAGTAGGTCTGCTCGAGCGAAGGCCGCTTGACGCCGAACGGGTGGGGCGGTTCGGTCGGGGCGAGCAGCTCTGCGACCGCCGGGTCGTGCACGCGGGCGTGGACCTTGTCGCGCCAGAAGTCGTAGGCGGTGCGGTTGGCGGTTTCGTCGGTCATGACGTCAGCGAAGTTGCCGGCCCAGAAGCTGAATCCGCCAGCTTGCCACATCTGTTCGAAGCCGGTGCGACGATCCTCGTCGGAGACCGCGAGCGCTGACTCGTCGCGCCGGATGATGTCGAAGCCCGCGAAGGTTTCGGTGCGGGTTCGGAAGATGTCCGGGTATCGAGCTTTCGCCTCGTCTTGTTCTGCTCGGGTGAGGCGGTGTTGTTGCATGGCGAGCGCGAGGATCGGCGTTCGCTGGAACACGGTGACCGACGCGGCGATCTTGGCCGCTTCCTGGATCACTTGGACTCCGCTGGCGCCCGTGCCGATGACACCGACGCGCAGTCCCGTCATGTCGACACCTTCCTGAGGCCAGTGCGCTGTGTGATGGCATTGGCCCTCGTAATCGTCCAGCCCGGGCAGGTCGGGGATGTAGGCCTTGGACGCGAAGCCGGTGCAGACCACCAGGAACCGGCTTCGCAGGGACTGCCCGTTCCGTGTGGTGAGGTGCCAGCAGGTGGAGGCCTCGTCCCACGTGGCCGCATCGAGCCGGGTGTCGAAGCGGATGTCGCGGCTCAAATCCCATCTGTCGTCGACGTACTGGAAGTAACGACGAAGCGCCGTCCAGTCCGGGAATCGCTCGTCCCAGTACCAGTCCCTCCACAGCGCTTCGTCGGAGAACTCGTAGACGGGCACGTGCGAGTCGACTCGGGCGCCGGGGTAGCAGTTCCAGTGCCAGATGCCGCCGAGCCCCGAGCCGGCCTCCAGCAACACCGTCGAGAACCCCAACGCTCGCAGCCGGTGCAACTGGTACAGGCCCGCGAAGCCTGCGCCGACGACCACCACGTCGTGATCCAGTCCTTGTGTGTTGGTCATGGGTTCGTCACGCCTCGGGCGACATCCGCCCACGCATGCAGGGCCGATGGGTCGTGCGTCCAGTCGAGGCCCCCGAAGTAGCTGACGACACGCGTCGCGAGGCCCTGGTAGCGGTCCAGGATCTTGTCGGCCAGTTCGCTGCGCGGGCCTGTGACCACGAAGTGGTCGAGCAGTTCGTCGGACACCTCGGCGGCCATGCCCGCAAGGTCGCGGGCGCGTTGCCGCTCGCGAATGCGGTCGGTGGTGCCCTCGAAACCCAACTGCTCGAAGATGAACGCATAGTTGGGTGTCGATCCGTAGAACGCGACCTGCATCCGTGCGAAGTTGCGCCAGCGTTCTTCGTCGTCGTCGATGGGGACGATGAACGCGGGCACGATGATCTCCAGATCCTCGGCGGAGCGGCCTGCCTTGGTGGCACCATCGTGGAGGTTGGGGATCACCGTCTCGCGGAGGTAGGTGGGGTGGTTGAGCGGATGGACGTGCACACCGTCGGCGACCTCGCCGGCCATGCGGAGCATCCACGGGTTGACGGCAGCGACGTCGATCGGCGGATTCGGTGCGCCGATCGGCCCGGGGGACCACTGCGCTGGCAGCAGGTCGAGATGGTAGAACTCGCCGTCCACCATCAGCGGCTCGTCGCCCCGAAACGCACGAAAGATCGCCTGCATCGCAACCACGTACTCCCTGAGCCGTGGGCCGGGATGCTCGAAGTCGGAGCCGTAGCGGCGCGTGATGTGGGCGCGGACCTGTGTGCCGAGCCCCAGTCGAAAGCGACCGCCGGTCGCCTCGGCCAACTCCCACGCGATCTCCGCGGTCACCATCGGGCTGCGGGGAAAGGCGACCGCGACACCGGTGAGGATGTCGATGTCGGCAGCGAGCGCAGCGGCGCCGCAACCGAGGTATGCGGTGCGCCCGCCCTCGGTGACCACGATTCCCGAGAAGCCGGCGCGCTCAGCGTCCTGGGCGAATGCAGCCATCGAGCGAAGCGGCAGGCCGCCGGTCATCACGTCGAACTTCATCGGTGGATCTCCTCGTCAGGCAAGGGTGTGGTGCGTTGTCGGATCATCAGATGGCACGCTCGCGGTCTTCCCAGTGGGGTGACCTCAGCTTGTTCTTGTAGAGCTTGCCGGTGGGGAGACGGGGGAGCTCATCGTGGAACTCGAAGCCCTGCGGGCACTTGAAGTGGGCGATGTGCTCGCGAACGTATGACCTCAGCTCGCCGGCGAGTGTCTCGTCGCCGGCAACGCCCTCTGCAGGCTGTACCGCGGCGTGAACCGCTTCGCCCATCTCGTCGTCGGGAACTCCGAACACAGCGATGTCTGCAACCTTGGGATGCAACACCAAACAGTCCTCGATCTCCTGCGGATAGATGTTCACACCGCCGGAGATGATCATGAACGCCTTGCGGTCGGTGAGGAACAGCCATCCTTCATCATCGACGTATCCGACGTCACCCAGCGTGGTCCAACCGCGGCCTCGCGGATCCTTCACGCTCTCGGTCTTCTCCGGGGCGTTGTGGTACTCGTAGGCGGGCCCGTCACCGAAGTAGATGGTGCCGGGCACATTCGCAGGTTGGTCGTCGCCCACCTCGTCGAGGATGTGGATCGACCCGATCAACGGTCGACCGACAGTCCCCGGCCTCGCCAACCACTCGTCGGGACGCACCAGACAGAAGCCGTTCAACTCGGTTCCCGCGTAGTACTCCCACAGCACTGGGCCCCACCAATCCATCATCTGCTGCTTGACGGCCACGGGACACGGTGCCGCGGCGTGGATCGCGACCTTCATCGACGAGACATCGAACTCGGATCGCTGCTCCGGGTCGAGTTTCAGCATGCGGATGAACATGGTCGGCACCCATTGAGAATCGCTGACCGCATGCTTGCCGATGAGATGCAGGGCGTCGACCGGATCGAACTTCTCCATCGCGACGACCGTCCCTCCCAGCGAGTGAACGCCAAGACTGAACCCGATCGGTGCCGAGTGGTACAAGGGAGCGGGTGACAGGTATGTGGACTCGCCGCTCATCCCGAACACGCCGCTCACCAACCCTGCGATCAGCATTCCGTCGGCGACCGACTTGCCGCTCAGCGGACGCTTGACACCCTTCGGACGACCCGTCGTTCCGGAGGAGTACAACATCATCTCGCCCGCTGGCTGTTCGTCGAGTGGATCGGTGGACATCGAACCGATCGCGTCGGCGTATGGCTCGAATCGCGGATCTGGATCGCCGATCAGCAACGGGACGACGCATCCCGTCGCATGCTGCATCGCAGCGCTCGCGATGTTGGCCTTCTCGGATGTGGTGACGAGCGATCGAGCCCCAGAGTCCTGGAGGATGTAGCCGACCTCTTCAGCCGAGAGGTAGCTGTTGATCGTCGTCACATACAGACCGGATCGCAGCGCTGCCCACATGACCTCGAAGAACCGCGGCTGGTTCTCGCTGAAGATGGCGACGTGATCACCGGTGACCAAGCCTCGCTCCCGCCACAGTCGGGCCAACTGATTCGAACGCTCGTCGAGTTGCCGGTAGGTCACGACCTCGCCGGAACGACCCATGATCACCGCTGGGTGGTCCGGTCGGGTTGCTGCATGAGCGCCTGGGAACACGATCGGTTTCCTCCCGCCGGCGTTTCGCCGGGCACGATTCTCGGTGGTCAGGCGTTGTCGGGCGCCCCGTTTACGTGTGTGAACGGCTGTCGAGATTCCCCTCCTCGGCAGCGTGAGTCAACAGTCTGGCCGCACAGGTCTCGATTCGTCAAGACAGCCGCATGCAGATGTCGCATCACGACAGCGGAGAGCAAAGTGTCATCTCCCCCCTCCGATACAGGACCGCAGGCCTACGACAGTTGGAATAGACGAGACGATTCAGTAGATGTGTAGTATTTGACCACCGCGCACGCAGGTCGCGTCGGCCAGGAGCGCGATGTCGGCTGCACTCGCAGGTCGTGCTCACAGAACAAGGGGGACGTCAATGCGGATACACGTTGATCAAGCTCGTTGTCATGGACACCAGATGTGCGCCATCGCAGCGCCCGAGGTGTTCGGTAGCGACGAGATCGGCAATGCGGTCGTGCTGGTCGAGGGAGACCTCCCGCGTGAACTGGAAGCGGCAGCACGACGCGCTGAAGGCAATTGCCCGGAACGCGCCATCGAGATCAGGGAGTGATCATGGGCATGCGCAACGCAAGTCTGGACGAGATCCTCAACCACTACGACATCTTCGACGACGACTTCGTCTCGGACCCGTTCCCGCTGCTCGACCAGATCCGCGAGTCCGGATGCCCGATCGCGCACAGCGATCAGAACGGCGGCTCCTGGATGCCGACTCGTCACGCCCATATCGTCGCGATGGCGCAGACGCCCGAGATCTTCACGTCGCGGGAGGTCGGCGTGATCGAGCTTTCTCCAGAGTCGAGAGAGGGGCCCTACGGTGGCGTCAGGGTCCCACCGATCGATTCGGATCCACCGGAGCACCACGGGCACCGGCGTGCGATCCTTCCCACGTTCGCACCGCAGGCGGTCGCCAAGTACGAGTCGATCACCCGCGACCTGTGCAACCGGTTGATCGACGGATTCATCGACAACGGCACCGCAGACGCCGCGTCGGACTACGCACAGCGCATTCCTGTTCGCGTGATCTCGATGATCCTCGGCGTCCCGTTCGAGATGGAGGACGACTTCGTCGACTGGGTGCGAGGTGTCCTCGAGACCGGTCTGATCGATCGCGAAGTCGGCCTGCAGAGCCGGATGAAGATCATCACCTTCTTCATGCAGCAGATCGAGGATCGGCGAGCGAACCCGCGCGATGACGATCTGATCAGCGACTTGCTCCGCCTCGAGATCGATGGACAACCAGTCGACGACATCTTCGTGCTCGGCGCATGCAATCTGATGCTGATCGCCGGGATCGACACCACGTGGTCGGCAATCGGGTCCTCGCTCTGGCACCTCGCACATCGCGCTGACCACCGCCACCAGCTCCGCGACCGGCCCGACATCTGGCCGACCGCGGTGGAAGAACTCCTTCGGGTCTACGCCCCGGTCACCATGGCGCGCATCGTCGCGCACGACACAGAGTTCGAAGGCTGTCCGATGCACGCCGGTGACCGGATATTGATGGCGTTTCCGGCAGCGAACCGCGACCCGCGCGTGTTCGAGAGCCCCGATCAGGTGCTCCTCGATCGCGAGAACAATCGTCATGTGGCATTCGGTGCCGGCATCCACCGCTGTGCCGGGTCGAACCTCGCCCGACTCGAACTTCGGGTGGCGCTCCAGGTCTGGATGGAACGCATCCCGGAGTTCGAGCTCATCGATCCCGCCGACGTCACATGGAAGGGCGGCCAGGTCCGCGGCCCCCGACGCTGCATGGTCCGCTTCTGACATTGGATACGGCAATGGGGTCGGTCGAAGCCATCGGCTCCGACCACCGCACAAAGCGCGAGCGCCCCCGCCACCCCTACCAGGACGTTTCTTCAGCTCGAATGATATGCACTCTTGTCGTACAGGCGTCGCTGGTGTACCAGTCGGGACGGTCCCCGGCGACTCCCCGAGCTGTCCATCCCCCTTCTCCCTCCGAGGATCAACCATGACTTCCGTTCACCCCGCCGTTCTCGTCGACCGAATCTGGTCGCGACCGTCCGAGCGCAACCTCGCCGCGGTGCGTGCCATCGTTGTCGTGGTTGCGTTCGCGCTGCTCACCGCTGCCCTTGCCCAATGGGAGTTGAAGCTCAGCTTCACGCCCGTGCCGATCACCGGCCAGACCTTGGGTGTGTTGCTGGCCGGCGGCGCGTTGGGTTGGCGCTCCGGCGCAGCGTCGCAGTTGCTGTACTGGATGTTCGGTTTGGTTGGCCTACCGTTCTATGCGGGCGGCGCGGGAGGCTGGACCAACGGCACCGGCGCGACGATGGGTTACTTCGTCGGCTTCGTCGTCGCTGCCGGTGTCATCGGCTACCTCGCCGAACGCAAGCACGACCGCAACCTGGCCTCGTCATGGTCGGCGATGGCGTTGGGCTCGATCATCATCTACGCGTTCGGCGCGGCATGGCTGGCCCACGAGCTGAACGTGCCCGTCGCCACCGGCGACACCAACGCTCTGTCGCTCGGCGTCACCCCGTTCCTCATCGGTGACGCCATCAAGCTGGTCCTGGCCGGCACGCTGCTGCCCGGCGCATGGGCACTGGCCAACCGAAAGTCCTCATAGCACCCTGCTTGTCCGCGGACTCGGACCGTCGTCGTGCGGCCCACGCCCACCGAATCGGCCGGTAACCGTAGAACCACTGTTGGCGAGCGTGTGGTGCAGCGCCCCCGACCTCCATCATCCGTGTCCGTGTCCGTGTCCGTGTCCGTGTCCGTGTCCGTGTCGTGGAGTCACGGCGACGAAAGAAGGCGACGTGAAGCGCCCGCGAGCCCGCCGAACCCGGGACACATCACGCCGGTCATCGGCGACGCCCTCGGCCGACCATCCGAACCTGTCCCCACAACTCGCTCCAAACGCCCTGGATGGACCGGATCCCAAGGTTCGAGCTCATCGATCCCCGCCGACGTTACGTGGAATGGCGGTCAGGTTCGGGGTCCCCGTCGCTGCATGGTCCGCTTCTGAGCGAGACGAGGCGCCGGCCAGCGAGCGGAATGAGACAAACAGGTAAGGATGTAGTATCAACTCTATTGTGAAATCGTCTCAAGGTCAGATCGCCGTTTCTCCAAGTCGAGTCGCGTGTGCGACGGCTCTGCGTGAGTTGGGCCACTCGATCGTCGGTCACGCCGTCGACGACGACGTGCTTGACCGCATCACTGCACTCGTCCGCGACGTGTTCCCCGACGTCGAGTCCGCTGCGTTGCGGTCGCGTCCGGTCGACGACATGAAGCGGCGTTTGTTCGAGGTGGCCCCACTCGACGGTGACAGCATGGTGCACTATCCCGATTGTGTCGTCTCGGGTCCGGCGAACCCGATGGGAATTGCCATCACCTGCCACCGCGACGGTGATGATGCGGTGGCACAGGTGTCGTTCGGTGCAGCGTTCGAGGGCGCCCCGGGCCGTGTCCACGGCGGCATCGTCGCCGCCGTGTTCGACGACGTGATGGGTTTCGTGTTGTCGATGCTCCAGACGCCCGCCTACACCGGCCGCCTGACCGTGAGCTACCTCGCGCCGACTCCGCTGGCTGTCGGCCTCGAGTTTCGTGCTCGGTTACGAGTGCGCGACGGCCGCAAGCTGTGGATCGACGGCGAAGCCATCGTGGCCGGCAAGCGTTTCGCGGAGGCGGAGGGACTGTTCATCGCGATTCCGTACGAGGAGTTCGGTTCGCTCGACCCGACGTCATGACGACACGTCCCGCAGTTGCCGCCGCGACGAGACATATGTCATAGTATGTCTTATGACTCCAGATGTAGCTGCGGTGCTCGACGACGATGAGTCCCGAGCGGTCGCTGACGAAGCTCGGGCCTGGTTCGAAGCGAACTGGGACCCCGAGATGTCGCTCGGCGACTGGTGGGCTGTCCTCGCCGAGTCCGGGTGGGGTTTCCCAACCTGGCCGACACACCGTTACGGGCGCGGTGTCGACCCGCACCTGGCCCCGTTGGTGAACGTCGCTCGTCGAGCGGTCGGGGCGTTGGGGCCACCGGCCGGTATCGGGCCGAACCTTGCAGGTCCGACGCTGCTGGCTCACGGCTCCGAGGTCCAGCAGGATCGCTTCTTGCCTGGCATCGTCCACGGGGAGGTCTGGTGCCAGCTGTTCAGCGAACCGGGCTCGGGGTCCGATCTTGCGTCCCTGCAGACCCGTGCGGTTCGTGACGGCGACCAGTGGGTGATCAACGGGCAGAAGGTGTGGACCTCCGGTGCGCACATCGCCCGTTACGGCATTCTGGTCGCTCGGACGAACCCGGACCTCCCGAAGCATCAGGGGCTCACGTACTTCGTGATCGACATGGATCAGCCTGGCATCGAGATTCGACCGATTCGGGAGATGACCGGTCGCTCGATCTTCAACGAAGTCTTCCTCACCGACGCCGTCGTGCCGGAGGAGAACAGGCTCGACGAGGTCGGCTCGGGTTGGGGGGTCGCGTTGACCACGCTGGCGAACGAACGCACGATGCTCGGCGCCGGTTCGTTCGGGAGCTCCGGTGGCAGCATGTCGATCACCAAGCCGGACCTCGCGGGCCGGGTGGGCGACCTGGTGCGTGAGAGTGGGTCGGGCGAGGGCGTTCCGTCGGGTGGGGTCGGCGCGCTGCTCCGCGGTCTCGTCGAGCAGTACGACCGTTCGGGTGATCCGCTGTTCCGGCAGGAGTACGCAACGATCTACTCGCTGCTCGAGATCGCCCGCTTCACCGATCTACGGGTGAAGGGGGCCGTCGAACGAGGTGGGCGACCGGGTCCAGAAGTCTCGGTCGGCAAGTTGGCCGCCAGTCATTTGCTGCGCACGTTGCGCGAGACGATGTTCCGGATCTGCGGCGCCGACGCGACGCTCTGGGGGGAGGACGCTCCGCTCGGCGGGAGGATGCATGACATCGGGTTCTCCTCGTACCTCATCTCGATCGGCGGTGGAACCGACCAGATCCAACGCAACATCATCGGTGAACGTGTGCTCGGACTGCCGAGAGAGCCCAGCATCGACAAGGGCGTCGCGTTCAGCGAGTTGCTGGTCGGCACTCAACGCAAGACCGATGGCTGACGCCGTGCCGCAATCGCATCCCGTGGGAGGACGATCGCTGCGCGTTGGCGTGATCGGGGGAGGCATGGCCGGCATCCTCGCAGTGATCAAGCTGCGCGAGGCCGGCATCGCCGACATCGTCTGTTTCGAGAAGGCCGACCGCGTCGGCGGCACGTGGCGCGAGAACACCTATCCCGGCATCGGATGCGACGTCCCGTCGCACGTCTACTCGTACTCGTTCGCTCCGAATCCCGATTTCACCCGCATGTTCTCGCCCGGGCACGAGATCCAGGCGTACCTCGAGCGCGTTGCGGTCGACCATGGGGTCGTCCCGCATCTTCGCCTCGGCGACGAAGTCGTCTCCGCGATCTACGACCGGGGTGTGTGGCACCTCGAGACTGCGCGCGGACATCGAGCAGACTTCGACGTGGTGATCGCCGCGAGTGGCGTCCTGCACCATCCCCGGATGCCGGAGATCGATGGCATGGACGAGTTCGAGGGGGCGATGTTCCACAGCGCGCGGTGGGACCATGATGTGCCGATCGACGGCCGTCGTGTCGGCGTGATCGGCACCGGGTCGACGGCGGTCCAGATCACCGGCGCGCTCGCCGATCGGGTGGAGCACTTCAGTCTCTTTCAGCGAACGCCGCAGTGGATCATGCCGATGGACAACAAGTTGTTCTCGGACGATCAGAGGGCGACGTTTCGGAGCGAGCCGCATCGACTCAGGGAGCTCCGGGACTTCCTCGAGTCGGCGTTCGCGGAGAACTTCGCCGATGCGGTTGTCGACGCGAAGTCCGTGCGTCTCGAACAGATCGAGGACACCTGTCGGGCGAACCTGTACGAGCACGTCACCGACCCGGAACTGCGCCGCCGTTTGGAGCCCGACTACCGCGCCGCCTGCAAACGGCTCGTCGTGTCGGCCGACTTCTACGACGCGATCCAGAAGCCCAACGCCGAGCTCGTCACCGCTGCCATCTCTCGCATCGAACGTCGCGGCATCCGAACTGACAGCGGACGCCTTCACGAGCTCGACGTCATCGTCCTCGCAACCGGGTTCGAGGTCGACCGATTCATGCGGCCGACCGAGATCACCGGCCTCGACGGACGAACCCTCGAAGAGGCCTGGGCCGACGGCCCCACTGCCTATCTGTCCGTCTCGATTCCCGAGTTCCCCAACCTGTTCATGCTCAACGGCCCGAACGGCCCCGTCGGCAACTTCTCCCTGATCCAGGTCGCGGAGCTCCAGATGGGCTACATCCTGCAACTCGTGCGCCGGCTCCAGGCGGGCCTCTCGACGGAGGTCCATGCGACTGAGGCGGCCATGCGCGAGCATGAGGCCCGGCGCATCGAAGCGGCGCAAGCGACCGTGTGGGTGACCGGATGCAACAGCTGGTACCTCGACGCTCGCGGCGTACCAGCAGCGTGGCCGTGGCCGTTCCGCCGATTCCGCGAGGTCATGGCAGAACCCGACTTGGGTGCGTATCACCACTGACATGTCCAGACGAACGCCGGGGTGAGACAAGGCGTACGATGTGTATCGTGCTGCCGCCGGGCAGCGCCCGGACGCGGAGGTGCCCGAATGCCACACCCGACAACGCCACCCGTAGGAGTACAGGAGTCGGTGCTGCGTGTCCAGATGGACGATGGCATCGCGACCCTCACGCTCAATCGTCCGGCAAAGCTCAACTCCCTCGATCCCGAACTTGTCTGCAGACTCGCCGACGCATGGGAGCAGATGGCAGCCGATCCCGCTGTTCGGGTGGTGATCGTGACCGGTGCAGGAGACCGGGCGTTCTGCACCGGTGCGGATCTGGGGCGGCTGATCCCGTTGTTCACCGGTGCGCGACCAGCGCAGGATGAGTGGGACCAGCGATTGCAGGCCGATCCGCGACTGCTCGACAAGGCACTGCTGCGCCGTACCGACTACACGGTGCCGGTGATCGCCGCGGTCCGCGGGTTCGCGCTCGCCGGCGGCATGGAACTGCTGCTCGGCACGGACTTGCGGATCGCAGCCGAGGACAGCGAGTTCGGGCTCACGGAGGTGACACGCGGGATCATCCCCGCCGGCGGTGGGCTAGCGAGGCTGGCACGTCAGGTGCCATGGGCCAAAGCAGCGGAGATCGTGCTCGTGGGTGACCGGATCAGCGCGCAGTCGGCCGCGGAGATGGGTCTCGTCAACCGGCTGGTGCCGTCCGTCCACGTGCTGGACGAGGCGATGCAACTCGCCCGGCGAATGGCCCGCAACGGGCCGTTGGCGATGCGCAAGGCGAAGGAGGTGATGGTCTCGTCGAATGGCCTGCCCTTCGACGAGGCGTATCGCATCGAGTCGCGTGCAGCCGGGGTCGTGATGGCGTCGGCCGACGCCATGGAGGGTCCGCGTGCGTTCATCGAGAAGCGCAGCCCGCATTTCACCGGCACGTGACCCTTCGGCCGAAGAACCTGGAATGAGACGAATTGGTCGTTGTGTCGTATATGGGGCTGGAGTAGTGTCGGTGCAGACGAGAGGGGATCTGCATGTCGTTCGACTTTCCCGTGATCAGCGCTGACTCGCACATCACGGAACCACCTGACTGCTACTCGGCTCACATCGACCCGGCGTACCGCGACACAGCGCCGAACATGGTCGAGGATCCTGTACGAGGCGACGTGTTCGTGGTGCCGGGTATGAAGTCGACGGTGCCGATGGGGCTGGTCGCCGCCGCCGGCAAGCCGGCAGGGGAACTGACCCAGGAGGGTGTCAAGTTCGACGAGCTCCACAAGTCCGGTTACGACGCGACCGTGCGGCTCGCCGACCAGGACCGCGACGGGGTCGCTGCGGAGATCCTGTACCCGACGGTGGGGATGGTGCTGTGCGGCCACCCGGACATCGACTACAAGCGAGCGTGCTTCAACGCCTACAACCGGTGGATCACCGAGTACTGCGCCGAAGCTCCGGATCGGCTCCTCGGGTGCGGTCAGACCGCGCTGCGCACCGTCGAGGAAGGGATCACTGATCTCGAGGCGATCAAGGCGGCCGGCCTTCGTGGCGTGATGATGCCGGGGAATCCCGGCACGGAGGCGGACTACGACGACCCGATGTGGGACCCGTTCTGGGAGGCGGCGGTGTCGCTCGGGTTGCCGCTCAGTTTCCACATCCTCACCGCCCGTGGGGGTGGTTGGCGAGGGCCCCGGTTGAACAGCTTCCTGTCGATCATCCGTAGCATCCAGGACATCATGGGCACCCTGGTGTTCGGCGGCGTGTTCGAGCGTCATCCCGATCTTCGGGTCGTCTGCGTCGAGGCCGATGCCGGCTGGGTGCCTCACTACATGTATCGGATGGACCACGCCTACAAGCGGCACCGCAACTGGCTCCAGCCCGGGGTGGCCCTCAGCAGGTTGCCGTCGGAGTACTTCGCGGAGCACATCTTCGTCACCTTCCAGGACGACTGGACGGCCTTCTCGCACGCCAACGACATGAACTGGCGACGGTTGATGTGGGCCAACGACTTCCCGCACTCCGACTCGACCTGGCCGTGGTCGCAGGGCATGCTCGCCGAACAGACGGCGCAGCTGACCGCGGAGCAGACGCGGGCGATCCTCTCGGGCAACGTCGCCGACCTGTACGGCATCGACGTCACCGCATTGCAGCCGACGGCTGGGTGACGCCGTGTCTGGAGCGAGGCCTGATCTGGTGATCCGCGGCGGCACCGTCGTGGACGGCACCGGTGCTGGCGAACGCCGAGCTGACGTCGCAATCGTCGGCGACCGGATCGTCGAGGTGGGAGATGTCGACCTGACGGGTCGACGGGAGATCGCCGCTGACGGGGCGCTGGTGACGCCGGGCTGGGTCGATGTGCATACTCATTACGACGGACAGGCGACATGGGATCAACGTCTCGCGCCCTCGTCGGTGCACGGGGTGACGACGGTGGTGATGGGGAACTGCGGCGTCGGGTTCGCCCCGGTGCACGACAGCGACCATCAGCGGTTGATCGAGCTGATGGAGGGAGTCGAGGACATCCCCGGCGCGGCGCTGCACGAGGGTCTGCCGTGGGGATGGAACAGCTTCGGCGAGTACCTCGACGCGCTGGATGCGATTCCGCACGACATCGATCTCGCCGCGCAGCTCCCGCACGGAGCGCTTCGGCTGTTCGTCATGGGCGACCGCGGCGCCGCCGGCGAGAGCGCAACCCCCGGTGAGATCGAACAGATGGGACTGCTCGCCGGTGAGGCGATTCGTGCCGGCGCGCTGGGCTTCACGACCTCACGCACACTGAATCACCGCACCAGTCGGGGCGACCCGACCCCCACGCTCAAGGCATCCCGAGACGAGCTCGTCGGGATCGCGATCGGTGTCGGCCGCGAGGGAACGGGAGTGCTGCAACTCGTTTCCGACTTCATCGATGTCGAGGATGAGTTCGCGACGCTGCGAGCGATGGTCGCAGCGTCAGGTCGACCAGCGTCGTTCTCGCTGGTCCAGTCGCCCCGTGATCCCGGTGGCTATCGGCGGATGCTCGACCTGCTCGACGAAGCCCATGCCGACGGTCTGGAGATTCGTGGCCAGGTCGCCACTCGGGCGGTCGGCTTGCTGCTCGGATTGCAGGGAACCTTGAACCCGTTCATGGCGAACCCGGTGTATCGCGAGATCGCAGATCTGGCGCTGGGCGAGCGTGTCAGCGCGATGCGAGATGAGGGATTCAGGGCGCGTGTGTTCGCCGCCGATGCCGGCCAGCGCGACAAGACCAAGCTCGGCGGTGGGGTGGTGCGTGCGTTCGAGAACATGTTCGTGCTCGGCGATCCACCCAACTATGAACCTGATCCGGCCACGAGCATCGCCGCCCAGGCGCGCCGCGCCGGGCGAGACCCGCTCGACTTCGTCTACGACGTGCTGCTCGCCGACGACGGCCGCTCGTTCCTGTACCTTCCGGCGCTCAACTACGTCGACGGGCGCCTCGACAGCGTCCGGGAGATGCTGGTCCATCCGCTGACCGTTCCAGGGCTCAGCGACGGTGGCGCGCATGTCGGGACCATCTGCGATGGCTCGTTCCCCACGACACTGCTGACGCATTGGTGCCGTGACCGGCACGGTGAGCGCCTCACCGTGCCGTTCGTGGTCCAAGCCCAGTGCCGTGACACCTCCCGTGCGCTCGGACTTCTCGATCGCGGTGTGCTCGCCCCGGGTTACAAGGCCGATGTCAACGTGATCGATTTCGACAACCTTCGGTTGTCTGCCCCGGAGATGCATTTCGACCTGCCGGCCGGCGGTCGGCGGTTGCTGCAGCGTGCTGATGGTTATCTGCACACCGTCGTGTCGGGCATACCGGTGTACGAGTCAGGTCGTGCGACCGGTGAGCTACCGGGTCGGCTCGTTCGCGGTGCCCAGCGACCGCCGACGGGGTGATCATGCGGGGTTGATCAGCCGTTGTGCGGCAGATCGCGGAACGGTGTGTTGCGATCGGGGCCGGGCTCTTTGGGGAGGCCGAGTGCTCGTTCGCCGATGATGTTCCGTTGCACCTGATCACTGCCGCCGTAGATCGACGGAGCCGGTGAGAACAGCACGAGTTCCTGCACCGCGCCGCCACTCGCGCTGTCCGGTCCCACGATGGTGGCCCCTGCCCCGAGAATTCGACACCCGACGTCCCTGGCGAGTCGGGTGATGTCGCTGTTGCGGAGCTTGGCGAGGTTGCCTTCTGCGCCGGTGGCGGCGTTGCCGGACTTCATCCGTCGGATGTGCCATCCGGTGATCTCGATCATCGAGTGAAGTCGGATCAGGTCCTGTCGGATGGTGGGGTCGCCGATGCTGCCGTTGTCGAGCGCGAGGGCCATCAACTGTCGTACCCGGCCTGGGCCGACCATGCCACCGCCCAGAACGGCGGCGTCGTTCCCGAACGATCCGGCAGACCGGAGGAGGTGGCCGGCGATCGTGCCCGCGATGGCTGCACTCGGAGCGGCCACGTTCTCGCCGCCGATGCCGCTGCGTTCGACCATGAGTGTTGTGTTGGCGACTCGCCATCCGTCGTTGAGGTCGCCGATGATGTGGTCGTGGGGCACGCGTGCCTCGTCGATGAACACTTCGTTGAACAACGCGTGGCCAGTCATCTCGCGTAGGGGCCGGACGTCGACGCCGTCCTGCTTCATCGGGAACGCGAAGTATGTGATGCCTCGGTGCTTGGGGGCATCGGGGTCAGTGCGGGCGATGAGGATTCCGTAGTCGGCCCATTGCCCCATCGACGTCCACACCTTCTGCCCGGAGATGACCCACTCGTCGCCGTCGCGTTCGGCGCGCGTCTGCAACCCGGCCAGGTCGGAACCGGCACCCGGTTCGGAGAACAGCTGGCACCATCCGTGTTGCCCGTCGAGGATCTTGGGGACGAACATCTCGATCAACTTCGGTGACCCATGTGCCAACAAGGTCGGAGCGGCGAGCATCATGCCAAGGCCGGAGGGCGGCCCGAGTGCCCCGCGGGCGATCATCGCTCGGGCGAGGTCACCGGTCTTGGTTCGTTGCCATCCCCGCCCGTAGGGGGCCGGCAGCATCGGATGTGCGAGTCCGGCGTCGGCGAGGCGTGACCACCATTCACCGACCGGCAGATCGGGATGCCAGTGCTCGTCGAGCCACGATTCGACATCGAAGTCGTCGTGGCCGTCGGGACGGGTCGATGTTGTGCTGTCAGTCATGAGGGTTGCCTCTCGCTCGTGGTGCCATCGATGTCGGTTCGTCGTGGGAGGCCGGGTCGGCCCACACGAGCACGAAGTGCTCGCTGAGCGCCTCGGTGCGCATGGCGAGGCGTTGGCCGATCCGGATCTCGCCAGGTGGTGTTGTCGTCGCGGCGAGCAGGCGCGGGCCTTCGTTGAGCTCCACGAGGAGGGTCGCGTACGGTGCGTGCGTCTGCCACCCGGGGTCGAGGCTGCGATGGCTGACGGCGAAGGACAGCACCGAGCCACTCCCCGTGACCGGCTCGAACGTCGTCCGGTCGGATTGGCAGGCCGGGCAGAATCGGCGTGGTGGGTGACGCCAGCGCCCGCACCCGACGCACCGCTGGATGCAGAGCAGCTCGGCCGCGATGCACGCGTGATGCCAGTCCAGGACGATCCATTCGGGTGTTGGCACGTAGGTGCTCATCGGTCTCTCCCCAGAATGGCGACGCTGCCGTCGCCGAGGTCGCCGTACCCGGTGACCAACGCCAGTTCGGCGTCGGTCACCTGGGCGTCGGCGGTGCCACGCAGTTGGCGGGTGGCCTCGACGACGTGGTTGAGTCCCCAACAGTGTCCCTGGGAGAGCAGCCCGCCGTGGGTGTTGAGCGGGAACCGGCCGCCGAGCTCGATGTTGCCGTCGGCGACGAACGCAGGGGCCCCGCCGGGCTCGGCGTAGCCGAGCGCTTCGAGTTGGAGCAGCACGACATAGGTGAAGCAGTCGTAGATCTCGAGCACGTCGATGTCGTGTGGCGCCACCCCGGCTCGTGCGAAGGCGCGGGGTGCCGCTCGGTGGATGCCGAGTTCGAGGAGGTTGGCGCGGTTGGCGATCTCGTCGGCGGGCTCGGGATGGCCTTCGGCTCCGCCGAGGTAGACGACTGCCGGATGAACGAGGTCACGGGCGCGCCCGAGGCTCGTCACCACGACCGCGGTGGCGCAATCGGTCTCGACGCAACAGTCGAACTTCCGTAACGGTTCGGCGATGAACGGCGCGGCGTCGTAGTCGGCGCGGCTGAGCGGCGTGCCTCGCATCAAGGCCTTGCTGTTGAGCTGCGCATGGTTGCGGCACGCGATCGCCACTGCGGCAGCGGCGTCCTCGGGGATCCCGAAGGTGTCCACATAGCGGCGCAGATACAGGCTGTAGTGTTGTGCGGCCGACATCAGCCCATACGGTGCATAGTGGTTCCTGACGGTCTCGCCCATCGGCCCGAGGTTCATCACTCGTTTGGTCGGGCGTGCATCCGGCTTGGGACGCAGGGCCGAGTACCCGTTCCAGCCCATGCACACGAGCACGTTGTCAGCGAGACCGCCGGCGATCGCCATCGCCGCGGTTTGCAACGATGCGGTCGGTGAGGCACCGCCCATCAGCACCGACACGTGGTAGGCCACGTCGGGTACGCCGAGGTGCGCGGCGATCTCCTCGGCGCTCATGTAGCCCGGTGGAGGGATGATGCCGTTGATGTCCGCAGGCTTCAGCCCGGCGTCGGTGATCGCCTCCATCGCCGCGTCGAGGATGAGATCGCAGACGTGGCGGTCGCTTCCTCGCACGTAGTCGGTCTCGCCGACCCCGACGATGGCCGTGGTGCCCCAGAGATCAGTGCCCATGAATCGACCCAGTCACAATCCGACGCTCGCCTGGTCTCGCAGCCGCTTGTAGTCGACCTTGCCATTCGCCGCACGGCCGATCGTGTCGACCTCGACGATTCGCCGCGGGGCCTTGTAGGCAGCCAGTCGTGCACGGACGTGCTCGATCAACTCGGTCTCGGTCGCGACCATGCCGGGCCGGCGTTCCACCACGCCGACGACCATCTCGCCGAACCGATCGTGTGGTACTCCGACGACAACCGCGTCGGCGACCGAGCCGTGGGTCTTGAGGGCCTCCTCGACCTCCTCCGGGAAGATCTTCTCGCCCCCACTGTTGATGCACACCGACCCGCGACCGAGAACCTTCACGGTCCCGTCAGCGTCGATGGTCGCATAGTCACCTGGGCACGAGTAACGCTTGCCGTCAACGATGATGAACGTGCGCGCCGACTTCTCCGGGTCCTTGTAGTACCCGATCGGTTGGCGGCCGCCGACAGCCAACCGACCGATCGTGTCGGAGCCCGGCTCGACACGCTGCCCGTCGTCGTCGACGACGATCGTGTTGACGCTCGCCTGGAAGCGAGCCGTCTTCGCCGCCGCGCCACCGCCCGACACCGACTGCCCCATCCCCAACGCCTCCGACGAGGAGAACGCGTCCATCAACAACATCTTCGGTTGATGGCCCAGCATGCCCTGCTTGGTCTCCTCGCTCCACATCACCCCCGACGACACGAACGCCATCACCGAGTCGAGCGACCAACGATCCGGTTCGGCGTCGAGAGCGGCCAGGATCGGTTTGGCGAACGCATCGCCGACGATGGCGATGACATTGACCCGTTCACCGTCGATCGTGTCGAGGAGCTCGCCAGGATCGAAATGGCGGGACTCGAGACACACGATGCAGCCGCCGGATGTGAGAGCACCGAACGCAGTGAGCGCGCCAGTGCCGTGCATGAGCGGACATGCCGGCATCTGGACGGGGCCGGGTCGCGTGAGCGCGTCAGCGACGAAGTCGGGGTCGTAGGTCTCGGGGACGCTGAGCCCGAGACCGCTGCTCAACACGACGATCAGGTCGTCCTGTCGCCACATCACGCCTTTCGGCATCCCGGTGGTGCCGCCCGTGTACAGCATGTACAGGTCGTCACCACTGCGCTCGACCCGGTCGACCACCGGCTGACCCGCGGCGACAGCGGCTTGCTCGTACGGGGTGGCCCACTGGGGACAATTGCCCGAGCCGTCGTCGACCCACAACCACGACGCCACGCGGGGCACTCGCTCGCGGATGGCTTCGATCGTGTCGGCGAAGATGCCGTGGAAGATCACGGCGACGGCGTCGGCGTTGTCCCAGAGGTAGACCAGTTCGTCTGCTGCGTACCGGTAGTTGGTGTTCACCGGGACCAGCGCCGCCTTGTAACAAGCGAAGACGGACTCGAGGTATTCGGGGCAGTTGTACAGGTACTGCGCCACCTTGTCCTGTCGCTGAGCACCTCGGTCGAGGAGGAACGTGGCGAGCCCTTCGGCTCGCCGTTCCGCCTGCGACCAGGTCACTGTGCGACTGCCCTGCTTGGCGAAGGGTGCGTCGGGGAGCTGTGCCGCTGCTGTTTCCCAGATCTCTGCGAAGGTCCACCCCGACACGTCACTCACCTCCGTGGACAGCTGCGGGTGCCTCACCGGCAGGCGGCCACGGTTCGACGCCGTCCTCGAGGGGCACGTCGAGGGACCGCAGCAGTGCGGAGAACATCCGCCAGTTGCCGATGGCGACGACTAGTTCGACGAGGACGGCGTCGTCGTCGAGCGCTGCACGGCAGGCATTCCACGATTCGTCGGTGATCGTGCCGTACTGCAGGGTGTCATCGGTGGCTGCGAGCACAGCCCGCTCTGCGTCGCCGAAGTGCTCGGCGGTGCGCCAGTCGCGTACCGCGAGCAGATCTCGTTCGGGCACGTCGAGCAGGCGTGCGACTCGCCAGTGTTGCGTCCACTCGTACACCGAGCCGGTCGACCATCCGATCCGCATGATGATCAGCTCGCGCAGCCTGGCGTCGAGCACGCCCTTCCACAGCAGTTCGTGCAACATGTTGCTCAAGCCGGCGGCGACGCCAGGCTGATGCAAGGCGATCCGGAACACGGACAGCTCCGCCATCGTGTCCGGAATCCCGCGTGTGGCTGCCCTGCGCTTGGCCTCGTCGATGTCGAGCATTGCGATCCGTGATCCGGTGGACATGCGCTGCACTCCTTCAATCAGGCTGGGTACGGTCGAGGATTCTTCAAGCGGACGGCGAGAACACGCCGTGCAACGGTGGGATGGCGTCCCGGTCGGCGCCCGACAGCGTGTCCAGCAACGCCGAAAGGTCACCGAAGCCGGCCACGCGGCGAGAGAGATCGGCGAACGGCCAACGGCCGGCGACGAGCAGATCAATGGCCGCGCGATAGGCATGGAAGTCGACGCCGAGCGAGCCCATGATCCGCAGCTCCTTGTAGACGAGATGGTCGGGCTCGAATCCGGGCGCACCACCGCCACCGCGTGTCCCCGCGACCACGATCGTCCCACCTGGGCGCGCCAGGGCCACCGCCTGGGCGAAGGCGGCGGGTGCCTTCGCGGTGACGTCGACGACGACGTCCGCGAGACCACCCGTCGCTCGTTTGAGCGCGACCGTCGGATCGTCGACGGCCACATCGATGGCCAGGTCGACACCGAATCGATGAGCGATGTCGAGACGGTCACGATCGCGAGGGCCGAGACCGGTCAGCGCCACGAACGACGCACCCGCCTCCTTCGCAGCAACGGCGGCGCACAGACCGCGGATGCCCGGGCCGAGGACGACGACGACATCACCGGGCTTCGTTTCGGGGATCGTCGCCCCCCAACGGATACCTGCACCGAGCGGGTTGAACACGGTGGCCAGCACCGGGTCGAGCGAGTCGGGTATCGGGAGCAGCATCGAATCGGACGGCAGGTGGAGATGCGTCGCGTATCCGCCCCACAGCCCTGGTTCGATCTGGGCGTCGACGAAACCGAACATGGTGGCGAGCCCGTTACGGATGCAGCGCCGGTACTCGCCGCGTGCGCACGGCTCGCATTGCCGGCATGAGCGGAAAACCTCGACGGCAACGCGGTCGCCGGCGGCGACGCTCCATCGAGCGGCCGCGTTGTCGCCGATCTCGTCGATGATGCCGACGATCTCGTGACCCGGGATGAACGAGAACGGGGCTGCGATGTGTCCGCTGTACTGCTCGTGGTCGGTGCCGCACAGACCGCAGGCCTCGATGCGGAGCCGCGCGGTGTCGGCGGTGATGTCGGGGATGTCGAACGTTCGACGCTCGAGCGTGTTCGGTCCGGTGAGCACGAGCGCTTCGGCTGTTGGGTTCATCGCAGTTCGAACCTCGCATGATCGTTGGCCGGTTTCAGGTCGATCTCGTGGCCGACGAACATGCCGCCCGACATCGCGGCTGCGAGATCCGGGTCGTCGCTGCGAGCAACGACACGGTGCCCGTCCGGTGTGCTGGCGAACACCGGAACCGACGCCGGCCCGGTGTCGCGATCGTGCACCACCGTGTACCCGTCGATCCGTGCGGTCCCTGCTGCGGCGCTCGCCTCGACGACGTGGAGCGCGGTCGAGGCGATGGACGCCTGTGTGCTCGACATGTCGGGCGCCTGCCAGCCCTTCGGTGGGGGAGCGGCGGACCACAACCCGACCGAGTGCTTGGTGATGTACCAACCGAGTCCGGACACCATCCCGACGCCCTTCGGATCCGCCCGGCACCGTCGGGCCATCTCGACGATCGAGTGGGTGACGTAGTTGTTGCCCGGACCGCCGTGGTACGGCAGGCCACCCGTGACGGTGAAGCCGCGCGGATCTGTCGCCTCGAGCCCGAGCGCGTCGATCGCGGCTTCGACGGCTGCCGGAAAGCACGAGTAGAGATCGAACCAGCTCACGTCGTCGAGGCCGATGCCTGCCGCGGCAAGCACCCCTGATCCTGCGGCCCGGATACCGGCGGAGCGCGACAGGTCGGGTCGTTGCACCGGGAAGTAGACGTCGTTGCACGTCGCGCTGGCCCAGCTGAACACCCAACGATCGCGAGGAATCTGCAGATCCTGCGCGACTTCGGCGGCCATGATCACGAACGCTGCGGCCATGTCGACGGTGAGGATGCTGTTGAGCAGCTTGGTGTACGGCTCGCACACCATCCGGTTGTCCGCGGTGACCGTCGAGAGCTCCTCCGGTGTGCGCTCGGTCGGGAACCATGCCTGGTCGGGGTGGCGCGCCGCCTCGGTGGTGAACGGTGCCATCAGCCGGCCGAGCCACACTCGCTGCTCGTCGAGCGTGCGTCCCGCTCGTGCGGCCATCGCCGATTCGAAGATCGGGTACACCTCGTGTGGCCAGTGCAGTCCTGCGCCCATCTCGATCGCGCTCAACCCGGGACGGGCATCGCCCTGGGTTTCGTCGTGACCTTCGACCGGGCCTGCCACAGGAAGGGTGCCGGCGGCGCGGCCGCGACGTGCCGAATTGCCGGCTTCGGCACCCACGATCAAGGCGGCATCGACCTGCCCGCACATGATGTCCTGGCCCAGCGTTCCGGCAAGGTACTGCGGAGTGTTCCCACCAACCGGGCAGCTGATCCGACGGTGTGCCCGAAGCCCGGCCGCCTCCGCGATCCGGCTCGCCGGATGATCGCGGCCGATCATCAGAATGCCGGGTGTCGCCACGGTGTCGATGCGGTGCCCGATCGGCACGCCCGCATCGGCAAACGCGCGGCGGGTCGCTTCCGTCGCGAGATCGATGGGGTCGACCACGGTCGCGGAGCGACTGGTGACCTCGCCGACAGCAACGAGCACCGGGGTTCGTGGGTCGATGGTCATCGTCTGGTGGCGCGCCCGTTCGAGACGACGACGTTGTCGCGCTGCGTGCGAGCTTCGACGATCGCGTGATCACCTTCGTCCCAGATGCGGGTGACGATGGTGTCGCCCGGCCACACCTGATCGGCGAACCGGCCCTCGATCGACGCGAACCGCCCGACGTCGCCATCGCACCACGCGGTCAACACGCTGTGGCCAACGGTGCCGAACGTGCACAGCCCGTGGTTGAACGGGCCGGGGAAGCCGGCCTTGGTGGCGAAGTCGGGGTCGATGTGCATCGGGTTCATGTCACCGGAGAGCCGGTAGATCGCAGCCTGTTCGGGTCTGGTCTCGCGTTCGACGACGACGTCGGGATCACGCGCCGGTGCGGCGTTCGAGGCTGCCGAGCCGCTCGGGCCTCGCTCGCCGCCCCAGCCGCCGCCACCGAGTACGAACAGGCTGGCACGGACGGCGAAGAGGGGTCCCTCGGTGTCGTAGCCAATGCCTTCGAACTCGATGACGGCGGCCTTGCCCTTGTCCCAGACCGCAGCGATCCAACCTTCGACGGTCACCTCGGCAGCGGCGGGCAGTGGGCGATGTGTGGTGACGGACTGTTCGCCGTGCAGCAGGGCCGCGAGGTTGATGTCGATTCGTTGCATCGCCGACCCCATCGCCCGCAGACCGGGAATCACGGCGAACGTCGGCACGACCTTCGGTCCGCGGCCCTCATAGATGAAATCGAGGTCCTCCGGTGGCCGGCATCCGACACCGAGCGCGTACAGCATCGTGTCGCGGTTGGTCCACGAGTGACTGATCGGGTCGATCGAGAGTCCGACCAGGTCGCCGTTGATGGGGAGCTTGTTCATCGATTCAACCTTCTGTTCGTTGCAGGATGTGGACGACGCACACCGACCCCGCCCCAGCCATGTGGCACAGACCGGTACGTGCCCGTTGCACTTGGCGGGCGCCGGCCTCGTGCCGGAGCTGCAGGGTCGTCTCGTGGATCTGGGCGAGACCGGTGGGGCCGCCCGGGTGGCCGCGGGCGGTGAGCCCACCATCGGTCGAGAACGGGATCCGCCCACCGAGACGGGTAGCACCCTCAGCCACGAGTCGGTCTCCTTCACCGTCGCCGCAGATCCCCAGCAACTCGTAGTAGACGAGTTCCTCGACGGGAAACGCGTCGTGCACCTGAACGAGATCGAGATCGTCAGGTCCCACTCCCGCCTGCTCGTAGGCATCGCCGGCCGTATCGCGCGTCATCTGTGCCGGGCCGATGACGGCACCGAGAAAGACGTGGCCATCGGTGTACGTCTCGGATCGCTGCTGCGAGGCGGTGACGCGAACCAACGGCCGCCCCGAGCTGAGGCGTTCGGCGACTTCCCGTGTCGCGACGATCGCCGCCGCTGCGCCTCCGCCGGCGGCGCACGCCATCATCGAGGTGTGCGGATAGGAGATCATCGTCGAACCAAGCACCTCGTCGATGGTGACCTCGTGATCGGCCCGACGTTGCGCGAGCGGATTGGCGCGTGCATGGTTCCAGTTCTTCGCGGCGATCGCGGCGAACGTCTCAGCAGTGGTTCCCACGTCGTGCATCCGCCGTGTCGCCCACATCGCGAAGAACGCGGCCGGAAGCATCACGTCTTCGGCTCCCATACGACGTCCACCGCTGCGTCCGAGACCGCCCATCCGGTTCATGTCGTCGAAGCCGAGCGCCATCGCGACATCGACGCGGCCTCCCGCAACCGCGTGGACCGCTTCACCAAAGGCGCATGATCCAGTCGCCGAGGCGTTCTCGACGTGGGTCACCGGGATGCCAGTGAGTCCGAACTCCTTCGCGATGCCGACCCCGCTCGTGAGTCCACCGCCGAGGTACCCGTTGTAGAGAGCGCCGACCTCGGGAAAGCCGATCCCCGCATCGTCGAGCGCTTGCATGCCGGCCACGTCGGCCATCGCGGCCGCGGCGAGGCGTTCGTTGTTGAAGCGGTGCATTCCGACACCGATCACGTACACGTCGCGGGCGAGTCTCGTCGCCATCAGCGCACCGCTTCGAAGCGGAACGTGACGAGGTCATTGCCGTCGTCGTCGCGGCCGACAGGGAACGTCGTCAGACCCATCGGTGATCCGATCTGCCAGTCGTCGGTGGTACCGAGCAGCGGCGCCTGGATTCGAACCCCTTCCGGGAGATCGATCTGCCCGACGCCGTAGCCTCCGGTGTCGCCGAAGGAGATGCTGCCCATGCGCGGGACGTACAGAAACGTCCATGCATACAGCACGCCTTCCGGGCTCAGGTCGATGTCGGTCACCGCGCTTCGCGTGACCGGACAGCGCAAGCGTCGCGGCCAGAAGGACAGACCCGACTCGGGCGCATGTGAGCCGAGCAGCCGGGGACGGGTCTCGTCGCCTTCGGCGAGGCGGAACAGTCGAGGATCGGTGGGCACCTGGATCGCTGCCATCGCCGTCAACCGTGGCCCCTGCGGCCGAACTTGGCCATCGTGTCGGCGACCGAGGTGGCCATCGAAGCGGGCGCAGCACCTTCGTTCAACAGCGCCGGTGCCCGATTGACCAGATCGGCGAGCGAGAAGCGGCCGGCTGCGGTCAGGATCCGCTCCTCACTCAGGCTCCAGCCCGAATACAAGCCGACCTCGTTGCCGCCGACGTGGAACACGCCTCCGGTGAAGGGGCAGTCGGCGGTGGCGAGGTAGGCGACCAGGGGTGAGACGTTGCCGGGATGGAACAGATCGAACGACTCATCCTCGGGTGGACCGACGAGATCCCCGACGCCGGGCGTCTGTAGGGTCAAACGGGTTCGTGCGAGCGGTGCGAGACAGTTGGCACGAACCCCGTAGCGGCCGAGTTCCACCGCTTCGACCAGCGTCATCGCTGCGATCCCGGCCTTCGCGGCGCTGTAGTTGGTCTGTCCGGGGTTCCCGAGCATGGCCCCCGAGGCCGTGTTGATGACACTGGCCTGCACCTTCTCGCCCGACTTGGCTCGCTCGCGCCAGTGGGTAGCGGCCCACCGTGTTGGCGCGACGTGACCTTTCAGGTGGACGGCGATCACGGCGTCCCACTCTGCTTCCTCGAGGTTGACAAGTGACCGGTCGCGGAGAATGCCGGCGTTGTTGACGAGCACGTCGAGTCGGCCGTACGCGTTGATCGCGTCGAGCACGAGTTGCTGAGCGCCGGCCCAACTTGTCACCGAGTCCGTGTTGGCAATCGCCTCGCCGCCAACTGCTTTGATCTCGTCGACGACCTCGTGCGCCGGGCCGGCATCTTCGCCGGAGCCGTCGATGGCGCCGCCGAGGTCGTTGACCACGACTTGGGCGCCTTCGGCGGCGAGGAGCAACGCATGCTCACGCCCGAGTCCGCGACCGGCACCGGTCACTACGCACACCCGTCCATCGAGCAGTCCCATCATCGACCTCCAAGTCCCCGTTGATCCTCATGTCCTCCGCTCGGGCGATCGTCTGACGGCCTGCAGCATGAGACAATATGGACATGATGTCACATCACAGTGGAGGATTCGTAGTCGTGCGGATCCGGCGCTCTCGTACGCGCATGGAGCGGCCCATGGCGGACGTACCTCGAGTGACCCTGATCCGGCCAGAACCTGTGCAGTCCTCCGTTCGTGAGACATACTGGGAGTCGTGACGAATGCATCATTGCGATGGGGGGCCGTGGCCCCGAACGATCCCGACACAGCCCGGGATCGCCTGCTCGACGCCGCAGAGGCCTGTTTCGAACGATCCGGGATCTCCAAAACGACCGTCGAGGACATCGCCAAGCAGGCCAGCGTCTCGCGCGCAACGGTGTACCGGTACTTCGCAGGGCGCGATGCCGTCGTGTCCGGAGTCATCCTGCGCGCAACCGAGCGTTACCTCGAACGCGTTCGCGGGCGAGTCGAGACCCAACCAGATCTCGGCAGCGCAATCCTGGAGTTCGTCGAGGTCACGATCCGCGCCGCACACCGCGACGAAACCATCGCTTTGTTGTTCACCAGCGACGACAGCCTCAACAGTGTCGGGATCATCGAGGGCACCTCGGTCGCGCTCTTCGAGATGGTCACCGAGTTCCTGCGCCCGATGTTCTCCGCCCACTCGGACGAGCATCGACCGGGGTTGCCGATCGATGACGCGACAGAGTGGATCCTTCGTTCCATCCTCAGCCTGCTGACGGTTGGCGGGCCGAAACGTCGCAGCCGCGATGGACTCGACACCTACCTCCGCCGATTCCTGCTGCCACCGATCATCGCCTCGACCTGACGCCTCCCTGGCCGTCGCCCAGCACCCTTCTGCTCACCAGCGGACCGGAATGGTGCGAGGGCCCCGTACCTGACCGCCCGTCCACGTCACTGCGCCGGGATCTGCGAGCTCGAAGGTCGGGATGCGGGCGAGCCACTCCTGAATCGCGACCTTCAGCTCCATCCGTGCGAGGTTGGACCCGAGGCAGCGATGAATGCCCGAGCCGAACGCGACGTGACGATTGCGCTCGCGATCGATGATGAACTCATCGGGGTTCTCGAACTGTGCCGGGTCTCTGTTGCCGGCCGGGAACGACATCAGCACCTTGTCGCCGGATCGCATGGGGCACCCTGCGACCTCGACGTCGGCGATCACCTCCCGCGCCATGGTCACCGGGCTGTACACACGCAGCAGCTCCTCGACCGCCGAGTCGATCAGGCCGGGTTCGGCGCGCAGGCGTGCCTGGTCTTCCGGGTGGGTCGCGAGGTGCCACAACGAGGAACCGATCGCGCTCCACGTGGTATCGATACCCGCGAGCAGCAGGAGAAAGCAGGTTCCCAGCAGATGGCGTCGGTCGAGTGGCTCTCCGTCGATCTCGGTCTCCACCAAGAGCGTGATGAGATCATCGGGTCGTTGGTCGGCGGGAAGGGCCGCGCGCTCATCAACGCGGGCGCCGAAGTACTCCAACGTCTCGATGATCGCGTCGAGACTCTTCTGCAGGTCGTTGAAGCCCTCTTGGAGGATACGAACCGCCCAGTTCGTGAACATCTCCTCGTCGGCAGCAGGCACGCCGAGCATGTGAGCGATGACCCGCACCGGAATGTGTTGCGCGTAGTCCCTCGCCGCATCCGCCCGGCGTCCCGCCGCGATCGAGTCGAGCAGCTCCCGGGCCAGGTCTTGCGTGATCGGTGTCATCGTCTCGATTCGCCCAGGCGCGAACGCCGGAAGAAGGATCCGCCGTGCCCAGGTGTGTTCCGGGGGGTCCGATGTGATCGGTGGCGCTGTCAGGAGCGGGCGTCCCTCTCGCGCATCCTCCGGGAGATCGACGACACCGATCCGCCTCGACGAGAAGTGTTCCGTGTCGTGAGCGATCGCGGAGATGTCGTCGTAGTTGACGGGCATCCAGGCGCGGCCACGGCGTTCGGAGAAGGCGACCGGGCAGGCATCGCGCAGCTCGTGCCAGACGCTGAATGGGTCGTCGACGTACCTGGGATCGAGAATGTCGAGATCGCGTCCCCAGTCCTTTGTGGGCGAGAGCGGGGAGTCGTCGCCGGCGGTGCGTTCGGTCATGGGTGGCTCCGGTGCTGGTTGTTGGACGTGCGAGTCCGACTCGCTCGATGAAACAGAACTCTACTAGTGTCTCATTCACAATGTCGAGCCAAAGGTCGCGGAGGTTGCCAATGGAGTTTGAACAGTTCGACGAGCGAACGGCTGAGCGGATGCTCGGTGCCGCCACAGCGACGGGAGGCATCTCGGCGTATCTCGACTTCCGTCATGTCGAACTCACCGCCGGTCGGCTCGTGGCGGAGATGGACGCCCGAGATGATCTTTTGACCCCGTTCGGCAATCTCCATGGCGGCTGCCTTTCGGCGTTCGTCGACCACTGTCTTGGCGTTGTGTTCTACCCGGTGATTCCGAAGGGTGCGTGGGTGGCGACCACCGAATTCAAGCTCAACCTCCTGCGGCCTGTGTCGTCGGGAGTGTGCGTGGCCGTGGCTGAGATCATCTCGCTCTCCAAGCGCAGTGGAGTCGCCCGCATCGACATCACCAACGACGGCAAGGGCGTCTGTGCCGCCCAAGGCACCGTCACCATCGTTCTCCCGAAGGCCTGATCATCATGAAGACTCCCGTCACCGAACTCCTGGGGTGCGAGTTCCCGATCCTCGCGTTCAGTCACTGCCGAGACGTCGTGGCCGCGGTGTCTCGTGCCGGCGGCTTCGGTGTGCTCGGCGCAGTTGCGCACAGCCCGGAGCAACTCGAGATCGATCTCGCGTGGATCGACGCCGAAGTCGGGGGCCGTCCCTACGGCGTCGACCTCCTGCTGCCCCAGAAGTACGTCGGCGCCGCAGAAGGAGGTCTCGATCGAGACGAACTACGCCAACTGCTTCCGCCCGCACATCAGGCGTTCGTCGACGACATCCTGCAGCGTTTCGGTGTCCCCGATCTCCCCGAAGGTGAGCGACCGCGTGGCATGAGCATGAACGTGTCTCCGGCCGGCTACGAGCCGCTGCTCGACATTGCGTTCGCACACCCGATCAGACTCATCGCATCTGCACTCGGCCCGCCTCCCGCAGACGTGATCGACCGAGCTCGTGCAGCCAACGTCAAGGTCGCCGCGCTCGCCGGCACGACGGCGCACGCGGTCAAGCATGCCGAAGCCGGGGCCGACATCATCGTCGCCCAAGGCTCCGAGGCGGGAGGGCACACCGGCGAAGTGGGGACCATGGTGCTCGTCCCCGAGGTCGTCGACGCCGTCTCACCCGTGCCCGTGCTCGCCGCGGGCGGCATCGCGTCCGGGCGACACATGGCCGCAGCGATGGCACTGGGGGCAGCGGGGATCTGGACAGGATCAGTCTGGCTCACCACCGCCGAGGCAGAAACCGAACCGGTGGTCAAACAAAAGTTTCTCGCCGCAACGTCGAGCGACACCGTTCGTTCAAGATCGATCACGGGCAAGCCTGCGCGAATGCTGCGCACCCCGTGGACCGACGAATGGGAACGCGAGGACTCACCGAAGCCGCTACCGATGCCCCTTCAGCCGCTGCTTGTCGGCGCTGCCCTGAACCGCATCAACCGGTCGGCCACGACGCCCGGCTCCGGCGCGCACGAACTCGCCACCTACTTCGTCGGACAAGTCGTCGGCTCGATCAACACGGTTCGTCCCGCCGACCGGGTCGTACTCCAGATCGTCGAGGAGTTCATCGACACCCTCACCGCTCTCTCGGGTCATCTCGACGTCTGACATCGAGGCCTCCACATCGCCGTCGACGGTAACGACGTCGAAGCGCGGGCGGCGCAGCTTGCCTTGGTGGAAACCGCTGGAGGTTGGAGTCACGGTCTCGCTGGCGTCGCACCACCTAGGCGAGCAGTCCGCGTGTGATCTCGGGGCTCGAGTCGTCGAGAAGGATGCCCAGCCGCTGTTCGATGTCGACTGGCGCCCCCGCAGCGATGAGGTAGGCGGTGACTGTGCCATGGCGCAACTTGATGTCCTCGAGCACCTGAGCCAGCGCCGCCGGCTCAAGCGCAAACGCGGCGGCTGGGATGTTCGGAACGCCGTCGCCGATGAGGCGGGCCATGATGCGGCCGCGCAGCGTGGCGAGACCTGCTGCTGACTGTTCGTAGTCGGCAAGCACGGTCTCCTCGGGAACGCTGAGCATGGCGAGCAGCACGCCAACAACGATGCCGGTGCGGTCCTTTCCAGCGGTGCACGAGATGATCGCTGGCAATCGATCAGGGTCGGCGAGCAACGTCAACACGAGGGCTATCTCGTCAGCGTGGTCGAACGCGATGGCCTGGTACATCGAGGCCAGATCGAGCGACCCGTCGTGCGCCTTCTCGCTGATCAGCGCCCCGTCGAGAACCGGGAGATGCACGACCTCGCCGACATCAGTGAGGTCGTAGCGTCCCATGCGCTCGTGCTCCATCGACGTCCGCAGGTCGACAATCGTCCGGATACGTAGCGTGTCACGCAAAAGAGCACGGTCGCGCTCGGTGACGAAGCAAAGCGCGTCACTGCGGTACACCAGCCCCGACCGCAACTTGCGTCCGTCTGCGGTGACGTGACCGCCGACATCACGGAAGTTGCTCAACGCCTCGAACACCCGAGCAAGTGTGCCAGTCCGCGCGTCGCCACGAATGGCGGTGACGGTGAACGTCGGGTGAACATCGACGCGCCGCACTCGCCGATCGAGCGACGAACCATCGTCTGCGGCTACCTCCCGACATCGCCGCCAACGCAGGCCCGCCACTTCGCCTCGCGCGCAGCTCGTTGCCAGTTCACTCGCCCTGGCGAAGGGTAACCGCGCACGCATGGGGTGGGAACGCCGAGTCGCCACGCGTGTCGATGGAACACGATCAGCCGAGACAACGCCGCGCCTCGCCGCGAGCACAACGCGAACACAGCAGGGACAGACGGTGACGTGGCCGCCCTCCGGGCGGGTGCGGTGGGTCGGCCGACCGGCGGGCGGGTGTCAATCCGTCGTGACGGGTCCGAGGTTGAGCGACACGTTGACTCCCGCCCTTTGTCCGGTCGGCCTCAACGCCCGTACGGGCGAGCCTGGTCGGATCGGAAACTTGGGGAAGTCGCCCGATCCGGCCAGGCAACCCGCACACCGCCTGAACGGAGACCGACATGACCAACGACACCCCCACCTTGCAGCTCGCTGTGTGGGACGACCCGCTTGCCGCCAACGGTTTGCAGACCGACACCGACGACGCGCTGATCTTTCTTCCGGGACGACGCCGCCTGAGGCAGCCATCTGATCTCGTCGTTCGCCGGCGGGTTCGGCGAGTGACGTGCGGTTTATCAGACCCACGGTCACGGGCTCCTTCGAGCGTTGTGTCGAGGCCCTGTTTGCTGGCTACGGGAGACCGAAAGTTGTCCATCCACTTGTCCATCTACTGCGCGCTACTGCATGATGTTCAACGAGACCGGATGAGACGAAGACAGAAGCTGAGCAGGTCAGATGCGATTCAAGGTGACTCGCTGAGACCCACTCGACCGCATTCCTAAACCGCAGGTCGCAGGTTCGATCCCTGCCGGGGGCGCTCGAATGGTTCGCATCGTCATGCGTTTCAGATGATCGATGCCTCGAGGGCTGCTTCATCCGGGATTCGCTACAGTCATCGGTCTTGGAGACGAGCATCCGTACCGATCTTGTCGAAGCGCATCGAACTGCGCGGCAGTCGCTCGCGTCCGGCGGCAATTGGTGGTCGGCGCGTTCACGCCGTGCACTCGCGATCACGGCGATTCGGGCGATGTGGGCCAACGACCCGTTGCCGCCCTGGGCCTCGGACGACGCGATTGCCGAATTCATCGGAATGGATTCACTCGGCGATACCCCCATCGCCGCCCATCGTGCCGCCGCTCGGATGGCTCGGCACGCGGCGACTCTCGATCGAGCGTGGTACGAGCAAATCGCGGACCAGATCGGCGCCTTGGCCTACGTCGAACTCGTGGGGATCGTGTGTGTGGCTGCGGCCACGTCGTCGCTTCGACATTCACTCGGATTCGATCCGTTCGAATTGCCACCGGCCAACGACGACGCCGCGTCACGGGCCGAAGCACCCGCGGTTGCTGACGCCCGACTCAACTGGGTTCCGGTCGCTGCTCCAGCCGACGCCTCGGCCGCGGTGGTCCAGGCATTGAGTGCCGTGCCCGCCGCCCATTCGGATCTCTGGCGTCTAGCCGATGCCCAGTACATCCCCGACTTGGAGATGGTCGATCCGCTCTGGACGCGCGGAACGCTCACTCGCGTCGAGATGGAACTCGTGGCCACCGAAGTGTCGTGGGCACGAGAGTGTCACTATTGAACGTCGTCCCATGCAGCCATGCTCAGTTGGAGCGGCGATGCGCAAGGAGTAGCGGTCGAACTCGGGTCCCTGAACGTCGGGCTTCCGGGAGCCGATGAGCTGATCGAGTTCGCTCGCGCGGCCACTTCACCGGCTGGTGATGCGGTCAGACTCGCGTCGGCCAGGGAGCGTCTGGCGGAGTCTCGAGGTCACGCCGTCATGGTCGATGCCTCGGCGGTGGTCGCCAACTTCGAGATGATGACGCGGCTCGCTGATTCGACCGGAGCAGTGCTCCACAATCCGGCGAGCGTCCGAGCTGGCGAGATGATCGGCGCCGAGAACTTCGCTTCCAAACGGTGAAGTTGCCGTCTCAGTTTCGCGATGCCGTCAGGACGTCATCGATGAACTTTGCGACACCCAGACTTGCAGTGTGTGGCATCCGCGGACTTTCGACGAGTCCGGCCGCGATGCATCGCTGGACCTCGTCCACCTGGTGATGAAGTCCGGGTGGAGCGCACCGAACGGATTCGACTCCGTGCGAGGTCGCGATCTCCGCAATGGGTGATGAGTGAGCGGGCGCGGGGATCCGGATGACGGCTTCCTCGCACTCGATGATCGCCGAGCGCGATCCTTCATGCTGGGTTCCGCAGTGGAGTAGCGCGCGAGTTCCGGTGCTCCATTCGAGGTCGAGTCGAGCGGCCACGTCGACTCCGGTCGCTCCGAATTCGACATGGGCGTGCCAACTCGCCGGTGGATCGAGATACCACCACGCGAGGGTGATCGGATAGACCCCGACGTCGAGGAGCGATCCGCCGCCTTTGGTCGGGTCGAAGAGCCGATGTGAAGGGTCGTCGGGACCGACGAAGGAGAAATCCGCTTCGATCGAGAGAATCCTTCCGAACTCGCCCTGATCGAGCCGACGTTTCAACTCGACGTGGAGCGGGTTGAAACGCATCCACATCGCCTCCATCAGGAACCTTCCGGTGCGACGTGAGACTTCGATCATTTCGGCGACCTCGATCGCGTTCATCGCAAGAGGCTTCTCGACCAGGACGTGCTTGCCTGACTCCATCAGGATGATCGCGTGATCTCGATGCACCGGGTGGATGCCGGCGACGTACACCGCGTCCACCGAGTCATCGGCCGCCATGTCGTGGATCGATCCGTGTGATCTCGACGCACCCCAGGTCGAAGCGAAGGTTCGAGCACCTTCTGTGGTTCGGCTGCTGACCGAGACGAGTTCGGCACTCGGAACCTGC
>Ga0075471_10000066_pt1 | contig 44207 bp, 91 predicted proteins | sample DEB19_08_DNA_2_FD_74787 | JGI IMG/M metagenome (GOLD analysis project Ga0075471, IMG submission 74787) | Aqueous microbial communities from the Delaware River and Bay under freshwater to marine salinity gradient to study organic matter... | ecosystem: Environmental > Aquatic > Marine > Coastal ...
TTTCGTCCAACTTTTTCAGGAAGTCTGGTGTGAAATATGTTGTTGGTGATTCTGCAATCTTATTAGCTGTTGCTGTTTTTTCAAAACCGGGAAAGAGATATCGACCATTATTATTTTCAACCATACCAGCATCGACTGCCATTTCCAAAATACCATGGAAACGATCAAGTCCACCCGAATACGAAATACGTACTTCTACCTCAGAGTTTTCTTTGCTGAGACGTGACTTTTCCATTCTGATTTTCACAATGTTCCCGACGACATTACGTTCCTTGTCGCGTTCCTTTGACTTGGAAAGCATCGCAATACAATCACTGGCGTAAATTAGCCCACTACCACCGCTCAGTGCCTTGGTGGGAACATACGCGCCGACGACAGAATACACATGGTTGGTGACGACCATCGGCACATTCGCTTTAGCGAGGCGCAACCGAAGCACACGGAAAGTGCCGCGAATCAAACCAGCCTTCGTCATGTCGCGAGTGTCTTTCTCAGCACGAATGTCTTCCACTTCCTTTACGGAAGACAGATTACCGAGTGAGTCCAACACGATCAGCAATGGCTCTCGCTGCTTGATTGGTACTTCCATATACTTATCAAGTAGCTGTAAAATTGTTTGCCGAAACTGTTCAATCGTTTCAGGTTCGGATTTAATTACGCGGGTTAAATCAATCCCTCGGTCTTCAAGCATTTTATTGGTGACCGCACTTTCCGTGTCACAATAAAACACATACCCTTCCTTGTTATCAGTAAGCCATTGCTTGATAATACCCAGCACAAAGAATGTTTTACCGGTTGCGGGGTCACCTCCAAATACGGTCACTTTGTTATTTGGGATTCCATTAAAAATGGAACCGCTCAATGCCGCATTTAATGTATAACTGCCGGTATCGACATACCCATCAAATTCAGATGAGCTTGTGCCATCCACCGCCATTGAAGTCATTGCTGGAAGATCCTTGATAATCGATTTAAAAAATGACATAGTCTTTTGTTCTCCTGTTGCTTAGTATACTAGATATTTTTATGAATTGTTAAAATAGCGTGACGTTTGGATGCACCGACCAATTACCATACGCAATAATTTTTTCGAGTGGTGCAACGAACGTCTTCTCAAATTGTTCACGACGGTCAATAAACTTTTCTAAATTCAACTCGGTCGGTAATATATGCGGTGCCGCGATAACGTTACAACCTAACGGATTGCGTTCTTTGAGATAGCAAAATCGAATCTTTTCACCTTCACGGATGAGTGGATACTTTTGTTCAAGGTTAAGTTCATTGATGAGTTTGTTATAAATCAACGAACCTTTCACTTGAATAGGCGTTTTTAGGCTGAACGCCCCATTCGGTAATATCGGATATTTGTCCATCTTGCTACAGGTGCGCGGCGATGCAATATCTGTAAATGGGCGAGTCATGAACTCATGCTCAACGGTTTCAATGAGTTTATAAAAACTATCTTCATCACGCAAAATAAAGTATTCAATCGCTTTCTTTAAATGATCACGCGCAATCTTTGGGGTGGACGAGCGAACAACTTCAACGCCTACTGTTTTAAGCTTTGGAGGATCGTATCGTACACCTTCATTGTCATGTAACCACAAAAGATATCGCTTCTTCGCAGTCCAAATGCCATACTCAGCAATGGCTTCCCGCTTCATCGCTAGTACGTTTTCTTGAGTGTTGAAGACATAACCAATCTTTTTAAACGCATTATCAATGACTTCTTGAAGCTCGGTTTCACAATACTTATCAAGATACTCGATAATAGCATCGGTATTTGTCATATTGGCAACAGCTATAGATAGTTTTAAATACACACTATCGGTATCACTGGCGATAACATAGTCTCGGCTCGTCCCGAATTGTTTGTTCAAATATTCATTGATTGAATTTGCGACAAATCGAATAATAGTTTGTCCGACCATGGTAACTGCTTCCGCTTGCCGCAAATCGAAAAACCGAAAGTATGGACTGCCATATGAACCATACACAGAATTTAAGACGGTTTTTTGCGTAGTTTGCTGAAGGTTGGCGCGAATAGCTAACGCCTTAAGTTCACTACGTTTCTTTAATAATTCTTCAGTCGATAACTCTTCAAGAGGGGGTTCCATTAAAATTGTACTCCTCGTTCTTTTAGAATATGCTCAATGCGCTCAACTTCTTTGCTGGCATTTGTTGCAATTTTTTTATTTGCAGACCGTTCATTATATAACGCGGCCAACATTTCCGACAAAAACCCAATATGGTCAACGCGAAATGCTTGCTTGTTTGGAGACACTGTGACTGATAATACGCGCAGCCACGGCCATGGGTCATCATGCGCGGAGATATCACGCAACATACTATCGATATCACTGGTTTCGAGATATTCGATGAGTGATTGTAATGCCCACCGAACAATTTTTATATCGTCCGATGATACGTTCGTAATCCATTCTCTCGGAGTGCATTCTTCACTCGAAAATACTTGAATATCTGTGTTAACGTCTTCGTATTCAATTTGGGTCAACCGATTACGCAGCCATTCGATGGATAAATGCCGGTCTGGACTGATGTTCCACTGCCGCATGATAGACGGATATAGTGAATTCACGTCGAAAGACACCACCCATGAATGTTCACCAACAATCGGAACTTTTACATATGCACCCATAAAATCGACATTTTTTTGTTGGTCGATCTTGGTAGGGACAGCAATGTGTTTAGAGAACAACTCGTAATACATCATGGCATCCCACAAACGGACAGGTTTGAATGTGTCCACATAATTGGTGCGGGCACCATAGGCAATCTGCACACACAAGTCTAGATGGTGCAACTTATTATTCAGCGCCCGTACGAGTTCAACGTCGGTGATGTTATACGAAATGAATTTCTGATAATCCTCTTCCGCAAGTTTTTGCAACGACCCATACTCGTCGTATGACAATTTCTTCTTACCAAGTTCAGCTTCAGCAATAGCATCCAGTCGGTATGATTCTCGCTGCGTCGAGCTAAACTTCTTATACAAATCAAGATAATCTAACGAGGCGACACCTACGATGTCAATCAATTCTTGTTCGCGACCCATGATAGTAATGGAACGAGAGGTGATTTTTCTCCATGGCGATAAGACACGCGCATCCCACTTCAGATGACCATCCTTATGCAGTAGATTAATTCGTTTGATAATATACGGAATGTCATAACCCGAGGTATTCCACCCCGTAATAATATCAGGATAATCTGTTGTCCACCATTTAATGAACGACGTAAGTAACGTGTTTTCATTCTTACATTTTGTGTAATTAATATTTTTAGCTGTAGGTGTGTAATCACCAAAACCCCACACCCAATACGTTCCCCAAATCTCTACAGTGATGGCGGTCACGGGCTGGTATGGGTTTTCTGGTGTGGCAAATCCTCCAGTGGTTTCCACCTCAATATCCAGAAACGCAGCGCGAATGGAATCAAATGGAACCCCACACTGTGATGTGGTGTAGGACGCCATAAACTGATGCATCGGAGAAATGACCCCAAAAATCTTTTTTCCTTCTGCGGCGGCTTGGTCAACGTAGATATTATATGTTTTGATATTTTTATGCACTCGCTGCCGAAGTGGTGTGCCATCAAGCGTTTTCCACCCATCGGTCATGTGTTCTGACGACGTTAACGAAAACGTTGTTGGTGTGAAGTCGGTGATTTTATAATACTCACCGTGTTTTGTTTCAGGATGGCGAAGACGGATACAAATATCGTTATTAATTACCGCAATATTTGTGTATGTATCATAAAATGATGGCATATGGATTGGACAAATAGAACCAACGGAAGTATAGCATACTTCCGTTGGCATGACGAACGATTAGTCGGTTAAACTAATACGAGGGCCGGGAGAATTCGTTGGGAGTTCAATACCGGCGATATTGGCGAGATAGTGTGTTTTGAACTGCTCGTCGGGGTCCATCATACACGTCACATGCAAACTTGCCACTGTGACCTGCTTGTCGGCGTTGCCCGCGAGAGAAAATGGTGTGAGTGCCATGCCAATCTTATCACCCTGCCGAACAGGCTGCACAGTGAGAGGTGATTCAAGCACATACACAATACCGTCGCCGCCGATCACTCGCGCAACGACTTCCTGCCCTGACATAAACTTGATAATCTTAATCTGCGGTCCCAATTCTGCTGTTTCTGGATTCATAGTGTCCTCATTTTGAAAATAATTGATATTCTGCTTTTCTGCGTCGTGTTAGCCCATTAGACACGACCAGTTTTCCGTCGTTTCTAATTTTATTCCATGCGGTAAAATTATCCTGCGTCACCGCTGAAGGGCCGAGTGCCGGATCATTGATTTTTCGTAAAATGGTCGATCCGGAGAAATTACCACTGCCAATATTATAGACGAGACAGACGAGCGCGTCAAACTGATTTTGTGTTAATGGTTGTTTGCACAATGTTGACACGGCACGTGTTGCCGTCATCATATCCGTTTTGAGCCATACTTTTGCGTCATCTTCGGTACACACTATTCCCGGTTTGACGGGCTGGCCATCGATAACTGTCGTGCCATACCCAATTGTCCAAACGCCCGCGCCATCTTGATATGCGGTGTTTCGAAAGCCTTCAAATTCCGTGATCAGATTAATGCCCGTGTCACTTATATTCATGACACATGAATCTTTCCAATTTCATATTTGGCTTTGAGTTCCCAATTTTGCTTGTCTCGGTATGAAATGATTTTGATGGTTTCAATGGGCGCTGGTTGTGGTGTATGAACACGCATTGTATCGAGGATTTCGATAAGACCCCAATCTTGTAAAATTAGTGCGATAGCATTACGCCGAGCTAGATCATTTTCGGTAATGATAGTGCGTGATTCTTTACCATCTAACAAGAACATTTCTTTGAAATGCACTAGCCAATACCGTTGTTTTTTATGTAAGATGTGGCATGATTGCCATAAAATCTTTGTTGTATCCCCTTCAGGGGTTTTTACATATGCGGGTGCGCCAATACGTGTTAAGGTTTCTTTTACTTTTAAAAAATTATCGGCTGGAACGTGTTGACCGTTCGCATATATAATCGGAAATTTCACCTCGATGAAACTTGATTCGTAATTATATAAACTCATAGAACTGACCCCATCGCTAAATTCGCGATGGTTCAGCACCAAGTTTCAATACTTCCTTCATCGCGGTTATTTGTTCGGCTGTGTGGAGTCGCGCATGAAGAGTAGCTTCACGACGACCCATTCCATAGTATTTAGCGATAGTAGCAACATCGTCTTGTTCTAACGACTTAGGCCATTTTTCAAAACGACGACGTGGGCGCAAGGCATGAATATAAAACGACGCTTGAATGTCTGCATCCAGATGCCCGCGCAAATTCATTAGAGACGCAGCTAACGCCGAATCTTCAGACAACGAAAACGCCCGATTCACCAGAAACGGTTCATAGGGCGCGTTCGCGTCTTTCAAATCCTTATACGTAAGAGGTCGTGTCTCTGAAATAGCTTTGATAGTGGTAAATGTCGTGTTTTTGGTTTCGGAAGTTTTCTTACTCATTCGGGGTCCACCCATTCAGTTGTTTGATTTACCCAGTTATGAACTGTTGAAGGAATATTCAGAGCCACCGCATATTCACAACAGGGCCATTCATAACAGGTTTCGTCAATAGGTAAATCATCCCATTCGACGCACCAATGTGCGCCGATTCCGGTCAGAACTTCACCACGAAACGTGAGACAGTCTTCTTCCCAATCTTTACTTGTATCGGGCATTGTGCATAATCTCCAGAACATAGGCGGCGAGATGCACATGAGGGTCGATTGCACTCAAATGCTTGTATTGATAATCCGCCGTCAACACAATGAGTGTCGGCAGTGTCGTTTCATCAGCGTTCTCGTGGAGCCAATCAAACACGGCTCGATACAAACTCGCCGCGTCGATATTCGCATTCTGGCCAATCCATGCACGAGCGTCTTTGTAATTTCGTGTCTTGATAGCATTCCACAGAGAATCATACTGCACGTCATTATGCTTACCCAGCACACGAGGCGTTAAGACACCATCAGAACACGCCAGTTGAATCTCATTGATGGTTTCACGAATATCTGGCCAGAAACGCTTGATTGCCCCGATGATGAGCTTCTCATCCGCCGTAATCTTCTCTTCTCGCAAAATATATTGAATGCGATCTAACGTCTTCAACTTGAGTATCTTCTGTTCATCTGGTGAAGCTTCAAGATTGATGTTGGTACACCGTGACTGTAATGCAGGAATAATACGATTATTATAGTTGCACGTCAGAATAAACCCGCAATTGATTGCAAATTCCTCAATTAACCCACGCAGCGCAGGCTGAGTCGAATTTGGATTCAAAAAGTCCGCTTCGTCAATAATGACATACTTGCGTTTGCCGTCGAGAGACAAGGCTGCGGCAAAGTTTTTAATCTTTGTCCGCAGCACATCAATACCGCTTTCTTCCGACCCGTTAATAAACATGGTCGTTGCGTTCAGTTCTTTACACATCGCCAACGCCAGCGTCGTCTTTCCGATGCCGGGGTTGGTCGATGACAGAATCATGTTCGGTAAATCACCCTGTGCGATAAAACTCTTAATCGTGTTCTTGGTATCGCTAGGTAAAATACAGTCGTCAATAGTCGACGGTCGATATTTTTCAGTCCAAATAAATTGTGTGAGAGCCATAGGTCTATCCTACCACACTTATCGAGACTTTACAACATGTCCTGATGTCAAATAGGTGACCTTTCGCGTAGGGTCGTTCAGTGTCAGAAACATTCCAAACAGTTGACGTGTGGTACCGGCAATACTGATATCTCCCACTCTCACGGTGTAATCACCGGGAATAAGCTGAAGCACATCAAACTTGACGGCCCATGTGTTTGGCTTATCATCTACGATATTTGTATTTGGCATGTTGTAGGTCGCCACGCCGGTCGAATCACTACCCTTTTCTTCATTGACCAGATTGACCTGAAGTTTTCCGTCATCGTCAATAATAATGTACAGGGCATTTGCATCAAGAATCGCTGCCGTCCTCTTCATCTTCGCCCACATGGCGGCTGGAAGATCAAATGAGGCAATTTCGTGATCCATACGATACTGATTGTCTGGAAGCTTGGTCACCACATCCGCATGAGCATATGGAATCGTCACACGACCATGATCATGTAGTACCGTCAGGGATGCGTCTTCAAACAAAATCGACGGTAGCGAGGTTCCCTTGCACGTGTCAATGATGCCGAGCAGACGATTCAACTCATACAACGAGCATTCAACGGGAAGCGGGTCTGATAGTTCTACGTCTGCGATAAAATTACGGCTCTGATTGCAAGCCCGTTGAAATGTTCCGGCTTTAAACGTTGCCTGTGTGTTAATATTGGCGAAGTTTTTCAGAATTTCAAGGGTCGAATCGGTCAATGTATAGGGTGTATTCATCATATAATCCTCAAGTATGCTGTTCTAACCAGTTGTCTATTGTAGCATACAACCGGTCAAAACTACCATCGTTAATAAACACGGTATCGTGTACAATGTTTGGTTCTGTAATCCATTCCCATTCGGATGGATGTAATATCTCACTGGTCACGGGTTGACCTGCATGTTCCCACAATCGGTAATGTTCAGGTGTCCACTTATCTTGTCGATGAATAATAATAAATGACGCACCTAATGACTGTAGTGCTGTTTTTTCGTTAATAAAACGGACATCATCCACAACCACGTTTGCGTCTGCTGGTAATTGATGCAACCGTGCGATGAGATTGTTCACCCAAAATGTTTCTAACACATGGGTTCGAAAGACGTTAGTGCCAATGTATTGCAGCGCGGTTCTTGGCGTGAACGGGCGTTGAAAAATCTCAGACCAGAATGGATCTGGCGTTTCTCTCCATTCTCTATCGAGAGATGAGATGCCTTCCATCTTCTCACGCGGCCAACCGAATGCCGCTGCGGTAACTTCTTTCAAGGCGTGTGCAAAACTTAGTCGATAAAAATTATGATATTTGACTAAGTATTCAGAGGTTGTGGATTTGCCTGCACCGGCAAATCCACATAAACCTATGACTCGCATTCGTTAGCCCTTCATATCTTTGGCCAGCAAGGTCAACATATCTGCGAGAGAGTTGTCCGGAACCATACGGACCCATTCCTTGATAAAATCTTTCGACTTCTCAATGAGCGCGTCCTTTTCGACACCAACCTGTGCGGCAACCGACTCTGCAATCCCTTCGATTAACGATTTGCGTTTCGTGGCCGAGGTTTCATAGAATGCCTTCACCGTCAGTGGTGGGGCTTGCTGCGGCTTATTTGAACTAGCGTCCATACGAACAGTCGCGGGGACTGGGTCATTCCGCTTAATACGCTCGTTGACCACGCCAGCCATAGCCGGAATGCTGCCGCTATAGATATACGTGCCGTGATGCTTCACCACCATCCATGGTGCCAGCCACACGGACATACCCGCCGCACGAGCCTTCTGGCAGAACCAATAATCTTCGCTCAGATAGCGACCGCGTTCGTTTTCAATTTCCGCTTGGAAATACATATAAATCTTACGGCTTCCATCAAACGCCGACGAACGATTATGGTCGGGCACATACCAATATTGCGGATAGGCTTCTGCGAATTTGGTGAACACGCTACGTTCAATCATCATGAATCCTGTGCCAATCTCTAACACTTCGGCAGGTTCATTCAGCTTGATTTCAGTGGTGCCGGGAACCGCGTTAAATACGAAGTCGCCAGCGAATTCACTCAGTTGCCCACGATTGTCATTGGGCACAAAGCCGTAGCGAACTGCGTCATATAAGTTTTCCCATGCGATGCACTTCTTGGGATATGGGCCACCAACAATCGGCTTGTTGAGCGCCAGTAACATCAGCACATCCATCGGATTAAAATCGATGTCGCTGTCGATAAACATCATATGCGTATGGTTGCTACGCATAAATTCGTCTACCAAATAATTTCTTGCGCGGGTAATCAGCGATTCGTTAAAAATGAAGGAGAACTGAATGGCGATGCCGTGGGCCTGACAGACACGCGATAAATCGAGCAGTGATTTTGTATAGGAGCCGAAGCATTGGCCACCATACATGGGTGTTGCTACAAATAAACTATATTTCTGCAATTCACTGACGGGAACACTTAAATTCATAATACCTCTCATGGAAATGAAATCAACTATGGTATATAGTATACCAAAGATTATTTGTTTTTATCTTGGGTTTCTTTAGATTTTTCTGTTTTGGCGTGTTGTTTATGAAAACGTTCAAATGTATAATCTTTGCCTTTGAACTTTTCAAATAACGCGGGGAATTTCTCAAACGAGAATTGCCCGAATTCTTTCTTCACGCCTTTTCCGGGCCATTTGTCGTTCGTCATACCAACAATAAACATCTTCGGTGTGCCTGATGGTTTATATATAAATGCGGGTTGGTTGTATTGCACACTTAAATGAAATAAGTGCTTGACAAAGGCGTCTGTTTCCTGTTCTTTCTTGGGTAAAATAAGGAATGCGAGATCCGGTAGTTCTTTTGTGTTGTCCTCATCTTTAGAGGCGATTTCATAGACACCGTGTATCATGACCGATGGTTGATGACTCTTTGCCAAATGCATTTTGAGCTTCTGGCTGTCTTCTTCGCTTGTGGTTGAAATGACGCCAAATGATGAGGTAGGATCAAATAATTCTTTGACGGAGTGAGATTTTTCTGTCAATGAATTAATAATATGTTCGTATAATTGTACAGGCATAGATATTCCTTTGTACAATTATTTATACAACAGGACGCCGACGAGTTGCCGAGTCGCCAGCGTCCCATTCACGCCGATTAGCTAACGCGGAACAATGATGCGCCACCAACTTCGGCAGCGAACGAAATGATTTCGGTTGACGCGTCGCCGATAAAATACGTGTTGTTGGTGGTATCGCGAATGACCGGATACCCAGCAAGCCGAAGCTCACCGATCAGGCGGCGAACCGAAGGCTCTGGCGCGTTGATACGCTTCGCCAAGGTGCGAGTGGGAAGGCCGTAGTAGGCGCTATCGAGAACGTTGAGGAGTCGCTGCTTCTGAGTCTTCTTCTTTGTAGCCATAATTAATGTTGTCTCACAAACGCCGAGAGTTTAAAACCATGAACATTTGCGGCGTATTCAAATGTGCATTTGCTAACGTGAAAACAGTATACCAAGATCAGGGTTCGGTGTCAACCACTTATTTGTGGCCGGTTGAACCAAATCCACCAATACGTTCTGTGGTGAACCAGTTCTCATTATCCACGGTCTTGAACGAAAAGTCAACATCCGTGAATGGCTGATACATTTCGCCCTGACAGATACGCATTCCATGTTCCAGACGCACTGATACACGAGACGTATTAATGAGCATGACAAATACTTCATGCCGATAATCTTCATCAACCACCCCAACAGCATTACCAAGAACGATACCGTTCTTTAATGCAAAACCAGACCGAGAAAATAGCCGAAGTGCGTAACCAGAAGGACATTTGATCGCCCAACCTGTTGGGATTAAATAGCGTTCGCGTGGTGCAAACATTAGACTCGGTTCTGTGAGTTCGCGAATAATTTGCTGGTTGGCCCCATTGTAGCTGGTCACCTTCGTGCCAACAGGCAGACAGGCGGAAATATCAAAGCAGGCTGATGCGGGAGTGCCGAAGGTCGGAAGAATGGCGTGTTCAGATAATTGTCGAAGTTCGATGTTCATAGTCACCTTTGTGAAAGAAAGAGATGACTAGTATACCCCATTGAGGTATTTGTTGTCTATACCTCAATGGGGCGTATGTGGTCTGCTATTAATGGAAGAGAAGGAACGTACCCTTCACATCTTTCCGGTGAGCGGAATCGTCGCCGTCGCCGGGGGCAACATACACATTGTATTTCGGTTCATTACCACTGGGGAGTTTCATCATTTCTGCATACGACACGAGCGTTTCGTCATTCGGAATGTGGAATTCCTTCGAAAGTCGTTCGCGGAACATGTCCTTTGACGCCTCATCTTTAAAGATGAATTTACCATTCGCGTCTTTAACACGCTTACCTTTCGGTGTGCGTGGGTACAAATCCTTAAACAAATCATATGGTACAGTCACGGAATTCTTGCCATACTTCGAGAACAAATCTTTTCCGTACTTATCCATTAATTGCTTCACGCGAATCAGTTCTTGTGGTTTGGCACCAATGCTGAAGTTGGTGATGAAATTATCGGGTTTGTTAGAACCGACATGAACGCTACCCATTTTTGTATATGCATAGAAATTAATATCCGGAAATTCTTTTGCAATATCATAGGCAATTTTTAAATATTCCGGGCTAAAAAAGTCGCCTGCGTCATGCCAACGAACATACACATTTTCGATGTTATTTTTGTTAGCGTATTTTTTTGCTTTTTCAATTTCTTTAATCGTCGCTTGTTTGAATTCTTGTGGATAATTAACCACAAAATTTAACACTTTCGATAATGCTAAACCAGCTTGCGGAACACGCACATAATTCCCCTTTAATGCATAGCATGTCAACGCGCATTCACCAGCGCCGGGGCAAGTATCTACGATGACAAATGGCTTTCCCGGTGCGTGTTCGTCAACAATTAGTCCCTTTAACGCAGGTAAACCAATGTTGTACATGATGTCAAATTTTCCGCCGCTATGCTCAATCTTTTGATTCCGACGTAAAATTTGACGAGGTTTCTCCATAATAGAGGCTCTCAGTCGTTCTGGATCATACTCAATATCACCTTTGTCTGGATTGACGAATTTGATGTTGGTGTCTTTGCCGGGTTCTGTTGCTTGAAAGGTTGATTTATGCACGGCTGGGGTTTTCATTTGCACCCGCGACCGGTCGCGCCATTGCTGATCCAACACATCCTTTTGTTTTTGTAATTCTTGGGCTTTTGTTGGATTTTTTTCTTTAATTTTTTCGATTTGTTTTTTCAGGGATTCCCGCTTTCGAACAAGCGTCGAAAGATCGGGGGTGGTACGACGGATCTCGGCGTTTTGTGCGAGTTCTGCGTCACTGACTCGTTGTGAATGAAAACCGGTTAATGGGCCAGAACCTTTTTCTGGGGATGACGGACGGCGAAATGTTAATGGATAGTCTTCCTCGTCAAGTGGTTTGCCTGCTTTATAATTTGATTTGTCGGCCAAAAAATCATCAAGGCTCATAATTTCGAACCCGTTGATTTTGTCTGTGCCGACCGATTCTTTAAGTCTGTGTAAAAATTTTGAGAATGACGAAATGGCCATACTTTAATCCTTAAAATAACGTAACCATGTAACTGATTATCTCATTATATTTATAAGGAGAGAAAATTATATTGATTATTGGAAGAGATGAATGATGACCATGGCAGAAAAAATGCCGCCGACGATTAATATGGTCAAACCACATAATGCTAACCCGTCCAGTAGACGTTGCATCCATTGTCGGCGGCGAATTCTTCGCACGATTCTGCGTTCAATTTCATCGAGGGTGTCTGACATGACACCAGTATTTATTATTCGTCGTCGTCTGAAATTGCACTTGGTGCGACATATGCTTCAATATTTGTTTTAATTTCTTCGCAGGATTCCGCCCACATATCTTCGTCACTCATGGGCTTACCAAAAATCCGACGAATGCCTCGGTATGCGATACTTCCAATAATCACGGCAAAGAATGAAACTCCGCCCATAATACCGCATAATGCAGCTAACGCTACAAGACCGTCAATAAATGCCGACATACTAATTTTCCTCTCGAATAGATCGTTTTGATTGATAAGAACGGACGCTATCATGTTCATATTCTCGCCAACTTTGGGACAGACCAATATCTTCGCTCGTGACGGTTTCCTGCTGCGCGGCCACGTAGGTTGATTCAGACGATACAAATGACGGTACGTATTCATACTGACTTGACGACACGGGAATTGAAATATTGTCCACGTGAATCATCGGCTGATTGGTCACCGGAGATGCGGTGTTCGCATGAATTTTTGTGATAGTTCCACCTCGTGCCAAAAATTCTTCAATCGTTTCTTTATGAACGTATTTCGGGTCATCGACAAAAACGGGCTGTTTGAACCGTGGTTTTCTCATCATGCGCGTTCCTTCCACGGTTCCAGCCGAACATCGCCGCCAAACGCAGTGTCTACCGTGAAATACAGTGTTTCGTCGCCGCCATCTGTCGGTTGAATGGAAAACTTGGGCAATCCACCATTATCCAACACCCGCACGGCATACGTCGTATTATTACGAGTCAATCCATTCCTAAATAATTCAGTCAATGTCATAAAATGCTCCTCATGGGAAGCAGTATACCATGAGAAAGGAAACGATATGTCAGATTTTTTACGTATTACAAAAAAACTTCTTGCTGAAATGCATCAACGACAAACTCGTCGCGAAAAACTTCGGAATATTCGCACGACGGTCGAACAAGGTCGTTTATTACCAGAAAATCTGATCGTGAAGCGAGATACGGCGAACAATCGATTGGTGGTGCAATCCGATAAGGATACACCAAACGCTCGGGCCAAAGAAACTATTGCGTTATCAAAAGAATTTCGAAAGATTGGTTTAGACTTTGATCGTTCGTTGGGTATGTGGGTGGGTGATATTAACAAATTTGATGTGATTAAACAATTCATCACTCAACATAACGCCAAGACTCCTTCAGCCGATCCTACGGCTAAAGCCTTAGATACATTAGAAGACCTTGAAGATTTTATTCAAGATGCTGACGTACCCAGCACAGACAAAACAACAATACTCGATAAGTTGGATGCCTACATTGACGAGTTAGCCAATGCCACTGATCAAGCGGCCATGGATCAGGCTATTACCAAATATTTGGATTTCTATAAAAAATTCTATAAGTATAGTTGGACAAATTCGTGGTTAATTTTCTTGCAACGTCCAGATGCAAAACAAGTTGCTGGTTTTAATAAATGGAAAACCATGCATCGCGTTGTTAAGAAGGGTGCAAAGGCCATTTGGATTATTGCGCCAATCGTCACAAAAGCCAAAGGCAAAGATGCAACTAGTGATGATTATAGTGACGTAGATGACGCAATTAAGAATAAAACACAGATTCGTGGGTTCCGCCCTGTTCCCGTCTTTGATATTGCAGACACGGAAGCAACCAGCGCAAAGGGTGAAATTCCAGACGAGCCGAAGTGGTTCAGCGATAACACGCCAGACGAAGTAGCCGCACAACTGACCGAACGTCTCAAAGAATTTGCGCAATTGAATAATATTACCATTACAAAAGAAGCGTCTCGTGGTGGTGAAAAAGGCTTCAGTGCCGGTGGCCATATCAATCTCTCGTCAGATGTACAGGGTGTTGGTGAGGCTAGCACACTTGTGCATGAAATCGCGCATGAATTGCTCCACTGGAAAAAGTCCTCGATTTTCCATATTGATGACGAAGAATCAAATACTCGTGCAATGAAGGAATTGCAAGCTGAATCCGTGGCGTATGCGGTCATGAAATATTATGAGTTTGATGTCAAGCATCAGCCTACATATCTCGCCCTGTGGAAAGCCAATAAGGATTTGATCAAGAAGAATCTGAATATTATTACGAAGTGCGCCCGTTATATTATTGACGGGGTGGACAGCCTCAAATCGTAATCTAGGCGCGGTGTTTGAAATACTGCACTTGACGTTCTCGGCGCATGGCTCCTGCTTTTGTAGGATATGTGCCGAGATTCTTTCCCGTCTTTTTGGATACCAACCGATACTTCGACCCGACCTTCACAATACGTTCACACAACTCATCCATGATCGATTCGGCCATGGTCCGTTTTTTCTTAGGCGTGGGTTTTTGCGGCGGCACATCTTTAATAATGACATCGCCTTCGTTACTCACGATGGCGAATGTTGTAAACATCGGCAGTTCACTCATGCGGCGAAGCCGGTCGTTAAAATCTGCTGGAACATTCCGTCCGTATTTCTTTAAATCAACCGGATTCACGGAATTGCGGGCATACGCTACCATAACCACTAATTTTCGTGGATTATAAAAAAACAATAGCGGGGTATAGGTAAACGACGACGAAAATTCAGGTAGTTTCTCACGAACAACACGAGCGACGGTTTCATGGGGTGCGCCGTCTCTATTCCAAATAAACACATGGTCGTTCCACAGCAATCCCCCTACGGTGTAAAAGGTATCACCAAACATCGTACGATAGGAGGTATTCTTTTTCAATGACGCAGGAATTTGTTCGGGCGGAAGCTGCTTGAGAAGAATGCGGTCCCATTCATCCTGCGACGGATCAATATACACATCCGTGGAATGTTCTTTATCAACGGACGCTAATCCGACTCGTTTTTCAATGATGTGCATACGATATATTTATCTGGACGAAGACGCCAGTCTTGCATCTAAATATTAATAATCATAAACACAGAGGAAGTATTATGCGTTTGCTGTACCGCCGCGTGGGAGCGGCGTTGCTCAGTAGTTGGGTGTGCGTCTCATCTGTCTCTGCGGCACCCGTGTGTGTATCCCCGCCTATCGTTGCACATCATATTGCTCCGCATACGACCGTCACCTATTTTCATTATACCTATGGAGCGGCAACCCAACCCACTCCGACGATGATGACGTGTGTCAATCGAGCCTTTGCCGCATGGACCGTTGCCTTAGCTCCTGCGGGCATTACGTTTCGCGAAACCGCCCTGCGTGATCATGCCATGCTGGTCGTGATTCCTACGGTCTTACCGGCGTCCGTTGCCGGGGCTGTGACGGCGTTGTCCCTTCGACCCGACGCGTCAGTATACCGTGCGGCGATTGCGATTACCACAGACACGACAGTGGCCTCAAGTTGTGACGCCTACACCAAAATTGCGTTGCATGAAATTGGACATGTGTTAGGGTTAGGCCACGCGACCACGTCACAACCTTCAGTCATGCACATGATGGCGACTCCGAATGATATCACACATCAACTTCCCGTGTCACCCTCCGTCTGCGACCAACAACACGCCTTGACATCGTCCACAACTGTGCTACACTAGTGGCCAAGGAGATACGGATATGCCAAAAATGAAAATTGTGTTTACGGAAGGAATGGATCTGGGATATTACGATGAACGACAGATTGTTCGTGATATGACGGATTGGGAAGAGGTGACGGACGAAGAACTCGCGTTGATTCACAAATACAAGTATTACATCGGGTCGCGGTGGACTGGTATGGGGTTGACCCCGCATCTCGTGGTGCAGGATGAACACTCCGTCTCGAAGAGAGTGAACGACATTCGTGAGTTGGTCCGTCAGGCCGAAGAGCAAGCCCGTCTTGCAGAGAAGAAAAAGGCCGAGGCCAAGAAGAAGCGGTTGCTCTCGAAAAAAGAAAAAATGAAGCAGGAATTCGAACGGCTCAAGAAAAAGCTGGGCGAAGATTCGGACGAATAAATCCAAACATCTCGTCGGGTTTGATCATGCCCATTTCCAGTTCATCGAAGGCTTCTACAGCCCCGCCACGAAGGGGACCACCGTTCTCAATCTCATCGCGTGTGGGGGTGTATTGAAGCTGTTGCATCTGTTGCTTGGCTTCAGGATGATACACACGCCAATACCAATATAAGCCTGCAATCATTTCACTGAGGGTCCATTCATATCCTTCTCGTTGCGACTTACCGGCAAAGGGCGGCAGTGGCTTCACGGTTTTCGCGGGCGTCAGGAAGGTTTTCTTCGTGGCGGGATCATACAACTTGACCCACGTATTTGTCGTCGTGCGTTCTAAATCGGCCCACGACCATGTTTCGTCTTTATACGACCCTTTTTCTGCATCCGTCATGTCTTCGGCATCAATATTCGCAATCGCCGCAGCCGCATCTTGGGGGGTGCGAATCCGTTGTGATAACACATAAATGTCGTCCACGCGCATGGGGGTCATTCGATTGCGCGTCGTATTGTGATACAACACAAAGTCATCGATGCCGACCCGTTGGTCGTGTTTAGTCATCTCTGAAAGAACGTGCATCGCGGCGGCGACGAATGGTGAAGACATGGGTGACAATCCTTATACAAAGTTGTTATAATTATTTAGCAGTTCGTTTTCGTTTTAGCGTAAACACCACGGACCCATCCATACCAACGTCTCCGTCAACGGTCGCTTTGTAGGCTCGTAACACAGGGTCTGTTGAATTGGCCAATTGTTGTGACCATTGGTCATACATCTGTTGTCTCAAATTTCCGCAGGCATCAAACCGAATACCTGATGGTTGTTCGTCGTGTATAAAGGACTGCATGACATGAGTGACGGTGCTAAACAAGGTGAAGACTTCTGGTAATGATAATCCGCGAGGCACATCATCAGATGACCACTTCCCACCATCGATGCGCGTTTCAAAATCCACAAACCATAAGGTGCTTGGAGGTTTGTGATAGAACAAGACGCGCCCATCCACATTTCTCAAAGAGAATCGTGCTTCTTTATAATTTTTATTATTCATCACCCATCGTATGGGTAATGGTGTTCGACGCATAGACCGTTGGAGCGAAAAACCAATTTCCTGAATCAATGATTCTGCCAATGAGGGCGCAGGCACCAGATAGCCGTGTTGTTTGGCGTGGCGTATAGAATCAGCATCCATACCGACTGGAATCGGCGTGATGCCGGTGTTACGTAAATAGGCCATGCGATGCCGACCGTCTGTGAACCCCACGCGCCCGTTCTTATCCACCACGACGCTCGACACTTCCAGCGGCCACGTTCGCGCCGAAGGTTTGGCCATGGAGTCCGCGAGTGTGTCATACTTCATATCGCGAGAGGTGTCTGACAGATAATGCGGGTCGGTGCGTTTCCACACACGGTCAAACGGTTGGGCGTCCACCCAGACCAGATATCGAACGGTGGGATCTTTTTCCGTAGGAAATTTGACGTGGATGTCTTTGCGATAGGGGCGACCGTCATCGCCAGACAACATGAGAGAACCAGTCGTGCGCATAGTGAGTATTTAACTTATCAACGATTGGAATGCATTAATGGCAGCACATCTTCTTCTGGTTCGCAGATGTCTGTTTTAAAATTATAAAACTCATTTTTTCCGGTGGTGGTGTTGCGTACAGACAAATACCACGTGCCGTGTATTTGTACAGGATGTTCGCCGGGTATCAACGTATAGGGGTTGCCGTCCCAACCTTTGTCCCAATTGGTGGGGTATTGATTGGATTGGGCCATCTCCTGAAGAATATGATGTGTAATCTGAATAAAATTATCTGCCATATGATTAGTCCTTCGTTGAATAATACACTACAGATATTTATTGCCGGTGGTCTTTCAGGTAGGCTAAAATTTCATCGGCGTAGATGTCCTCAGATGATAGCTCAGAGTAAATCGTCCATCCATCTTTTGTCAGATAGCGTGTTGGGAAATTGTCACCGTCAACAGATTTTTTAAATTTAAATCGGAGTGTCTGTAATGCTTGATCAATGGTCATACTCGGCCATTTATTTCTATTCATAGGTTGTGACAATAGTGCATCACCACCATGGTCCTCCTTACGATTCATCAAATAGGCATACAATCCTGCACGAATATCACGGACAGGTATTAATTTTCCAGAGTTCCATGATTTACCATAAAACGGATGACTCCAATCCGTGCCTTCTTTATGTTTTCCACAATTATCACAACTATTCCAGTCACCCGGCTCAACGGTTGCTTCTAATGTTTTGTCGCTGGTGTCGTATCGTCTGCGGTTTTCGAGTTCTTGCAACACACCAACCGCGCAGGCTGGGCAATATATTCCATAAGTTGCTGGTGTGGTGACGACAAATTGACGTTTGTGCTTTTTTTGCATTTTTTCTGCAAATGCTGGGGCGCTGTGTATATCATCACCGGTAAAGTGAGTGACATTTCCGGTAGTCGTGATTTCTTCGATAAGTTTCATGTATAACATAGAGTCAACCCTGATACGGTAAAATATTGTACATATTTATGTGTGGGGGGACTCCTAGACGAATTTTTCTGTGAAATATAAAGTCTGTTGTGAATGGTGTTGAATGGTGTTGAATGGGGTGGATATTTTTTGGGGAGTCCCTAGATGGATTTTTCTGTGAAATATAAAGTCGGTTGTGAACGATGTGGACGATGTGGACGATGTGGACGATGTGGGGTTGTTTTTTTCTAGGAGTCCCTAGACAAATTGTTGAATGAAATATAAACAGGGATAGACGAGAAACGATGTGGGGGTTTAGGCATATGGGAACCCATGACCCCATGTCAACCCCTTTTTTATAGTCACTTTTTTGACACCCCCCTCCCCCCCTACCACACCCCCCACCCCCCAGTCAAGCCCAAAAAACATATTGTTTTTTGCTTGACACGGCACCCCCTGTCGTGCCGCCCCCCCTCCCCCCTACTACAGCCTGTCCCTGCCGGTCAAGCACTATTTTTCCCCTTGACACCCTCCCCCTCCCCATGCTAGCCACCTGACGCCTACACCAGCACCCTCCCCCCTGTCAAGGAAAAGATTTCGCTGGACAGGGGGAGGGACGGTGTGCTAGATGGCCAGCGCCATCTTGCGGTGCAGATCAATCACATATGATCCGCCGTCGTGGTCGATATCTGGCACCGTGCGTTCCCACGACACCCGCAATTGCCGTGTCAGATACTCGCGGGTGTGTGCGGTGGCGTCGTCTGGGCGCGACCAGTAGCGTTCCGCGTGATAGGCCAGCACCAATGCAATCACGATGAACTGAATCTGTTCCACCGGCATCGTCGGCAGTGTGTCCGCGTATTCCGTCAGCAGGAACTGCGCGGCGAACTCCAGCGCCATGCCGTAATCATTGTCGCAGAGATACAACAACAAAAAGTTTTGTTTCATCGAATGCTCCACTGCCGCATTGCTGCGGCGGAAACGGGCGTAGCGGGCGAGAAGTCGTCTCGCCCGCCACTGCCCTATGGTTGTCGGTCGGTCGTGGCTCCTGCGGCTCCGTAGGGGCGCTAGCCCTTCTAGGCGAAGTAGATGGTACGAACGTCGTCGGGGTTAACGTCCATATCGGTATTGACTGTTTGGTTGTGGCTGGCGTGGACGACCGTCCAACGGACAGCCAGCTTCCAGCCGTCTTCCTGCACGACACCGTACACGGTGCCGCGAGTGCCAGCCAGCACGATGGCGACGTGCTGTTCGCCGTTCTCGATCCACGTCTGCGAGATGGTACGAACCGCTTCGATGTTCATCAATGTTGTTCTCCCAGATGAAGACGAGCAGCAGAGGTTGCCCCCTGCTGCTCAGGTTTGTAGGTTAGCTGACGATAGGCCGCTTGCCGGTGGCGAAGCTGCGGTCGTCGGCCTTGCGCTGCCACGTGGCCGTGACGGTCACGGTGTCGCCACGGTTGATGCCGCTCCCGCTGGGGCGAGTGCAGAACACCCGTGCGCCGTTGGGAAGCTCGACCAGCATCTTCACGACGACATCCCACGCGTTGTATGAGAAGTCGTTCTGGTATTCCTTCAGGCTGACGACGGTGCCGGTGACGGTGGCGCGGCCTTCCGGCGCATCGCCCTTCGGCGTCAGCGCAGCCGCCGCCTTCGCCGCCGCCCGCTCGATGTCGCGGTGGAGGCTCTGCTCGACGGTGACACGCTGCCGGTCAGTGAGCGACCCGTAGCGGTTGATGCTCTCCAGCACCGAGAGGGCGAAGCCGTTGCGCCCGTGGACGGGATGATTCACGCCCTGTTCCATCACCGGCTGCGCGAGGGCGGCGAAGTCGGGATACTTCTGCCAGAACGCTTCGATGCTCTGGCGCAGACGCTGCGAAGCGGCGTGAGCGGTGGCACGGGCCTGAAGCTTCGCCAGCAGGTATTCCGACCGGCCAGAGAAGCCCAGCTTGTCGGTGCAGATGGCACCGAAGACGACGAGCGTCTGCGTCGGCGCGTGGCGGCAGACCGTGATGTAGCGCACGGTGCCGTTGCCGCAGTGACAGCACTTGTGTGTGCTGCCGGTGATGTTGAGTGCGCGAAGCTCGACGGTGTCGAGTTGGTTGTCGAAGTAGCCGGTGACGGTGTAGTCGGTCGGGTTGAAGTGCGTCGGGTTGTGAATGGTGGACATGGTTTCACCTCAAAAGAATTTCGGTTGAATGTGATGTAGTGGGTTTCGGTCTGAGGCGCATGCAGGTTTAGTTGCTGTTGCGCTCAGTCCACTCGCTGACCGGCGCAATCGCCGGTTCGAGGTTCGTTGTGTAGTCGGCAATGGCGTCCCATCCATCGTTGCCATACACAAAGTAGATGTAGCCGTCCGGAAGGTCGTTCGTATCCGTGTCCGGCTTGTAGGCGATGAGGAATTCCTCATCCACGTCCATCATGCCGTCCAGCACCTTCTGCTGGTCGGTCGTCGGCGGAAACTCGCAGCATGGCTCACCGGAATACTGCACCGAGAGCTTGTAGCCCGCCGCGAGAAGAGCTTCGACGGTGCGCGTGACCACTTCCGCCTCGATAGTGATACGGCGGCAGGTATGGCACCAAACCCGCGACCGATTGTCGGCGGGCGTTTCCTGATGCGTCGAGCAGGTGTTACGAAGCATGTCTGTCTCCAAATCTGAAGGCTTGCGCCTCAGACCGAAAACCACTACAATGGTCGTTCGTTTTATTCAGTTGTCAGGGAGCGCCGTTCACCGGCACCGTGCGCCGATGAAGAGATATTATCACAGATGGGCCGTCGTGCAACACAAAAACGACAGGGTGTCGAAAAAAAATTATGGATGGGGTGACGGCGTGTGTCCTGATTCGAGGACAGCCGCCGGTTGGTGTCCTGAAAAGTGGACACTGTCCTGTCTGGAGGATAGTGGCCGGAAGCGGTGCCGCCGGATATGCGTGAACCGCCATGGGCGCATTCCGCACTGGCACAGCGGCACCGCTGCCGTTGTTCCCCACCACCACGCAGGGTTGGTGGTGGGGTTACTGGTGGCGAGTCTCTACCACACGACCCTCACACCCTTTCGCCGCCGCCAGCCCAGCACCGTCGAGGCGTCGTTGATCTGGTCGAGGTACTTACACTCGGCGTGGGCATCGCCCATCCGTGCGGCGTTCTCGGCGGCTTCGCTGGCGTCCTGCATGATGTAGCGCAGGGAGGCGTCGGTCCTGCGCCAGTAATGCTCGTGCTGAAGGTGCATCTCTGGCGCTTTCGGAATCACGTCGTAGGTGGTGTAGGTGGTCACAGTCATTCGGCGCTCCTCAACTCTGAGAACAAGGATAGCACGGCGTTCTGTGCCAGTCAACACATTTCTGCGAAAGATATTAGGAGGCCCGGCCCCTTATCTATTAGGCCCGGCCCCCTAACGTTCACGCCCGTCGCCAGCTTGAGTCGCGCTCCTCGCGGTCTTCGTAGGCAGTAACGGCATCCCACAAGGCGTCCATACGGGCAACGTCCTCTGGAGTGGCAAGCCCGTCTTGTTCCTTCTCTTCTAACTCGTTGGCCTCGTCAACTGCTTTCTCGTACTGTGTGTACGTCGTAATCTTCATGTTATACATTCCCTCCCTCTGCCAGTGCGGCACAACGTGGACACATCTGATTGATGGACGCACGACGACCGCTGCATGTGGTGTAGTCACGTCTGCCGATACAGGGACACTGTCGCACGACGGCCTTAAGACGTTGCACCTGCGCCTTTGTGGCGTCCAGTTCAGCCAGCAGCTTTGCGATTGACTCGTTTTGGATTTCGCCCATGTAGAGATTCTCTCACAGAAGACGGGTGGTTGTCAATCCATCGTGAGATGCAGGTCCGCCTCGTAGGCAGTAACAGCATCCCCCCTATCGTGTTACGCCTTGTTGTTCATCTGCGTCAACTCCGCCGCAACTACATACGCGGCGTCCCAATCCTCACGGCTCGGATACAGCTTCCCACACCGCTTGAACGCCATCTGTGCCGCCCGCTTGAATGGCACGTTTGCCACGATCTGCACGTCCACGTTGTCGCACGACCAGACTTCCAGCGTGTTGAGGTCGAGGTAGTTGGTGGTGTATCGCTTGGTGAACCCGAAGCTCCGGAGTTCATCATGCAGCTTGTACCCCTCGCTCATTGGCATCTGAACGAAGTAGTCCCAATCGCTGGAGGGGCGGTTGGTCCCAAAGAACCGCGAACCCGACAGGTAGAACGTGTAGGTGCTGGCGGCAAGCTTGTCCAGCGCCGTCTTCGGCTGCATCGTCTGATGGTTGTTGTCGTCAATCAGCATTCGTCTCTCCTTGTGTAAACCATTCTACAACAGGGTGTCGGTCGGTGTCAAGGAATGTTTTTATCCTCGTCTGAACCAGCCACGCATGAGCCAGAGGCACCAGTCGGTGAGCCAGTCCCAGCGAGACGGTCGAAGCGGTCCTACAGCCATCCGACCAGCGCCAGCAGCCCGATGATGACCGATGCCATGCCGACGATGCTCATCATGTAGAGAACGAAGACCTGTTCGTCGGTGGCCCTGTTCTCCAGCCAGAGGCGATAGCGGTCACGCCACGTCAGCTTGCGTTCATGCCAGCGCCCGTCAGGGCCGCACGTGGGGAAGAACCCGTCGTCGTCCCGCTGGTTGGCGCACAATGTCTTGTGGTATTGCTCTTGTCGTGACTCGCCGGTCACGACGTTGATGTTCATCGTGAGATGCTGCTGCGATTCCGGATGGTGGCACTCGTGGTAATGAAACTGAGACGGTTGCCGATGATGTTTGCACGTGACGCAGAGCTTGATGGTGTCCATGGGTTCCTCAGAAAGATGACACCAGTCTACCATGACGGCAGACCGGTGTCCATTCAATTGTTAGCCTTGCTGCATAAGGAAGGCTTCCATCGCGGGCGACGGCACGTAGCGCGGGTTGGTGCGCTCGAAGGTGACAGGGTCGAGGCGCGGCGACGGATAGGTGATGTGCCCGCCGTCGTACTCCAGTTGCAGCCGTTCGTCTTCCGGCACGTAGTCATCGGACTCGATGTGCCATCCGATGATGAACTCTTCCTCGAAGTCTGTGTGCCGTTCAAGGCGTTCGGCGGCGACTGCGAGAACCTGCTCCAGCGCAGCGGCGTTGATGCTGCTGCCCATCGGGATGAGGTAGGACGAGCCTCCCTTGCTCTTCCAGTATTGCGGGCAGGCACCGACGCCGTCCCAATTGTGTGCGCCGTAGTTTTCGCGGTTCTGCGTTTCCATCACCAGAATCATGCTGTCCTCCACTGACAAGCAGTGTAGCACGGTCGTTGAGCGAAGGCAAGCGGAAACATTTAAAAACATTTCCGCTTGCCGTTGATGTCAGACGCTAGATGGCGTCGAGTGCCTTCTGCTCGGAGGCAGTCAGCGCCTTCGCCTTCGTCGTCGCGTCGGCCAGCATCTTCTGGCGCAGCCCGACGATGAAGTCGTTGAGCTTGATGTTTCGTGCGGCACAATGCTTCTCGTTGTCCTTCTCCATCGTGTCGAAGTCAACCCGCTCACGCCAACCCGTGCGAGACGCCGCCGATTTGACGATGTTTTGAAATTGCCACGACGCCTGAAGGTCGCAGTTCCATTCAGAGCCTTTGAACCGCTGCGTGAAGTCGTCCACGAGCTTGAGCGCAGCCCGGAACGTGTTGAACTCGTCCACCTTCGGGTGCTTTTCCGCCGCCTTGTTCTTCTCGTCCCGAATCCGCTGGCTTTCGGTCTGGTAGTCGTTCCAGATGGCCTTGCTCTTGTCCATGAGAATGGCCTGCGTCACCTTGGGCAGTCGGAACGGTTCGGTCAGTCGGTTGATGGTACGAACGTCGAGTCTCATATGTCTCCTTTGAACGTTGATGAAATAATTCTCTCACACTACCGTGTCGTTGTCAATCGTGTTTGTGATTCGCACATCGGGGTGCATACCAAACCACTCCTCCTCCGGTTCCTCGTTGGGATAGGAATCCAATGCGTCTTCCTCTGTCTCTGCGTCCACGACCCAGATTCGGGTGACCATCTCGGTGCGTTCGATTCGATACTTGGGCATACTGTCCTCGGTGGGTTGGGAGAAGGCAAGCGGAAAATGTTTTTTCTTTTTCCGCTTGCCGTGGTGGGATTTAATCCCAGCCTTTCTCGAACGTGTTGGTTTCGGGAGATGCCCACCAAACGATGCTGCCAGTGTCAACATCCAGCGCGAACAGGGCTTTTGGCACGGATGGGTAGCTCTGTTCATTCAGACCCAGCGCCGCCATACCGGTCGCACTGCTCACCGTGATATACGACCTGCCGCGGTGGCGGAACTTCGTTCCCGGTTTGAACAGAATCTTCGCCGCCTCTTCCTTTTCGCGCTGCTTCACGAGTTCCAGAAGCTGTTCCAATTCCTCGCGGTTCAGCGTCAGGCTCCACTTGATCTCCACGACCACGGTGTTCTTGTAGTCGATCGACAGGTCAAACCAATCCTCTTGGAATTCTTTCAGTTTCAATATCGTCTCCGTGTGTTGTGCGGTGTGCAGTAGAAGAACAGTCTATCACACACCGCTTCACCGTGTCCAGTCTTTTGTTACCAGCGGGTGAACTTGCCGTCGCGGTGTCCCTTCGGCTTCTTGCCGTCCTTGTACACCGTCGCCTTTGCCTTCATGGTCTGCTCCTCTGAGGGAAGTGGTGGAGGGTTCCTCTCCCTCCACCATGAGAACGATTCTACAGGGTCACGATGATGATGTCAAGCCCATCATCGGGGATGATGAACGATTCCGGCTGGCCCGACATCGTGCGCCAGTTCGGCACCTCGATGCGCGCCTCGATGGCGTTGTTGGCCGACTCCTCGGCGTTGTTGGCCCAGAACGCCTGTTCTTCGGCAGACGGTGCGCCCGTGCGAAGGACCGACGCGAGGAACGCCCGCAGGTAATACTGCCCCTTGGCGTTCAGGCCGACCAGCACGTCGAAGGCCGGTTCCGGCACCGTGATGACGGGTTCCGAGAGCCGCTCGGCCAGTGTGGCCGCATCCGCAAACGACGTGAAACCGTGACCGTTGACCGTGACGACGATGTTGTCCATGTCCATCTCCATGAGAAGAAGTCTATCAGTGTCGAACGGAAAAATCAACTCTTTTTTTCTGCGGGCGTGAACACGGTGACAGCCAACGCCAGCGACGACAGGGCGGCATGGTATTCCGTGCGGGCCTGCATGTTGTCCACCAGCGCCACGATGGTCGGAAACTCGTCGGTGGTCTTCTGGTAGTATCGCTGCGCCCATTTGTGCGTTTTCGGACTCATACGAGCCATGCGCTCGAAGTCGCGCAGGTTGTCGATACGGTCCAGCAGCTTGAGCAGGGCGGCACCGTCCGTGCGGCGAATGTTCTCGTAGTACAGTGCCTTGTTCTGCGCCAGCGTGTCGTCGTTCAGGTGGTCAGGCCACCACTTCGTCAGGGCACGGACCAGTTCATACACCGGAGTGCCAAACAACGCCTCGATGGTCGCAATGGGCGTCGGTGTGTCTTCCACCACATCGTGCAGGAACCCTGCGGCGACCATGGTGGCACTCAGCCCCAGCCGTCCTGCCATCGCGCCGACGCGCAAGGGATGGACGATGTATGGTTCGTTCAGTTCCTTGCGAACCTGCCCCTTGTGGGCTTCGGCGGCGAATGATGCAGCGGTGGCAATCAGCGTGATGTCGGTGTGCATGGTTTACTTCTCCGCAGACAGGATAACAAGAAGGGGGATTGATGTCAATCCCCTTTCTGTGAGAATCTGACGCTAGGGGCGCTTCGTCGCCCAGACGGTGAACGTCATCGGGCGGCGACGATACCAGCCCATGCGAACCCGACCGACCTTCACGACCTTGTACGTGCGCTGCTCGTCCAGTTCGAACTTCATCAGACCCATGCTGTCCTCCAATAAAAACATTGTCACACATCCTGACGACTGGTGTCAATATTTTTGTGTCAGTCCTCTTCCGTCACCTCAAGCACTTCAAGGTCGCCGTAGGACGGGTCGGAACCCCAATTGAACGGGTTGTCGTCTTCATGGTCGCGCAGGGCCATGTCGGTGGCGTCATCCTCGTTGTCTGCGTCCACGACCACTTCCACCGAAAAGTACACCGCTTGCGTCAGCATCACCTTGTATGTCGGCATGAAAAAATCCTATCAGATGAGTGCGGCACCTGTCAATACAGAATCGACAGGTGCCGAAAGATTTTTTTTATTGTCCATCGAGGCAGTAGCATTCGCCATTATGGACGGCGATGAAGTCTGCAACCAGACCCACGGGAATGTAGGCGAACACGTCGGACCAGATGCCGCCTTCCTCGGCGTAATATTCCCACGATGCGGGCGCGGCGATACGCTGTCCATTCCCGTCTTCAATGAACCCGACTTCGACGTGCGTCCATGGGCCATGGTCGCCACGAGGATGGCAGTAGTGGTACTGGCTGGCTTGCACCGACAGGGACACGCCGTCCTTGCACGTGTATCGCTCCAGCGTGAACGCATCACGCCTCGGCCAGTCGGTTGGTTCGAACACGATGCCGGTTGGCGTGGACACTGCGTTGGTGTTGGTCATGAGAACATCCTATCAGATGAGTGCGGCACCTGTCAACCGGGAAATGACAGGTGCCGCACGAGGTTAGATGGTGATGACGCCGGGATTCAGTTCGTCAATCCAGACGAGTCCGTCTTCCGTGAATCGCACGAGGAAGAACTCGCCGCCCGCCAGCGAGACGACATGCACCCCATCGGGAGGCATTTCGTCCATGATCAACGCCTTCTGGAGTGCTTCGACAGCGGCTTCTTCGGCGGCTTCGGCTTCCACTCGCGCCTTGGTCGCCAGCAGACGGGCCTTCAGCAGTTCACGGGTCTGTTTGCTCAGGGTCATGTCTCTCTCCTTATGAGAACCAGTCTAACAGGACGGGTGGCACCTGTCAACGGGAAAGTGACAGGTGCCGGAATGTTTTTTAGAACGCGATGGGCGCAATCTGTTCGCCGTAGGCCCAGTGACCGTTGTCCAGCGTGACGACGGCGTAGTTATCGGCAACGAGAGTCCATTCGACCTCTTCGACCTCGATGCCGTACTTCTCCCGAGGTTCTTCGGTCAACTGAATGCCGGTGACCGTTGCCGCCTTGAACGCTTCGGTACCGAAACAGCCGCTCCAGTACACCGAATCACCAACCTTGAGCATCTTCATGTTGTTCTCCATGCACAAAATTCTATCAAGGTGGCGCAGGGGAAGTCAAGCCCCCCTGCTCCAATTTTTTACCGCATGACGTACTTGATAGAGGAACCGTTCAGCTTGCGCCCCGACTTCGTTTCCACGATGATGTAGCGCATCTCGTAGAAGTGCGTCACGAACGAGACGGGCTGACCCTGCGGGAAGTCCGCGTCGACGTGCAACAGGCCGACGACCGGTTCGGGAAACCCGTCGTTCACGCCCATCACCCAATCCCCAACCTTCAGATACTCTCGCATCACACCCTCCAATACAAACAAGTCTAGCAGACGAGAGGGGCGGGCGTCAATGTTTTTTTCATCAACACCCGCCCCGAGAGAAACTTAATATCCCGTGATGGTGATGGTGTAGTCTGTCTGGGAATGTGCCTGTGCCCGGAAGGCAATGTTCTCCTTCGTCAGTCTGGCGATAGCTTCAACCCATGTTTCGAGCGTGTCGATGTAGATGATGTTTTGCATGAGTGATATCCTATCAGAAGGGGGCGGCACCTGTCAACCGGAAATCGACAGGTGCCGTCATGTTTTTCTTAGCCCTTGTAGGTGCGGTAGAAGTCGGTGCGAAGGATGATACGAGCCACCGTAGGCGACGAGACGCTCACGCCGTAGGTCTGACCGACCTTGGTGACGATCTGGTCGTAGGTCGCCCCTGCGCTGCGCCACGCACGGACGCTGCCGACGATGGTCGCCCAGTTCTGTTCCTTCAACTGCTTCCGTGCGTGGGTGATGCGAATGCGCGGCTTCAGCGCCGGTTCGGCCTTGACGACCGGCTGGTCGAACAGCGACGGCTGCGTCAGCTTGATGGCGGGACGGGCGACGAACTTCTTGGCGTTCTTCTTGGTGGCGTTCTTCATAATGTGTTCTCGTTTTTCTCTCGTATTGGGCGGAACCATTTCCGCCATTCAATGAAGCAATCGTATCAGGTGACTGTGGAGTCTGTCAACCACTTTTTTGCCAGACCCCACATTTTTTCTTACTGCGGCGACCCGATGAACCGGCAGAACGTCGCGCCGAATGTGGCGTCTCGTGCCGGATACCCATCGCGCACTAGCGTCTCAGCCAGCGTTTCGTTCGGGAGCGGCTGGTACACTTTCGGAAACCCATACCGCCAACCATCTGGCGGGTCGTACATTCTCGCGGGTGGGGCGTTGCGTTCCGCCTCGGTGCAGGAGCCACACCAGTCTTCGTCGCGGGTCAGACGCCCGCACTCGCAGCGATACACGTCCATGCTCTCCTCCTCAGTAACCGGTGATGGTGATGGTGAAGCGGTCAGGGGTGGTCTGTGTGCCCGTGAACGCGATGTTCTCGCGGGTCAGCAGCGCCACCGCTGCTATGAAGTCGGCCAGTCTGCTGAACGTCAGTGTGTTGTCCATGCAAAGATTGTCTCACAGACCAGTGGACGGTGTCAATCCCCTGTTTGATTTTTTTATTCCTCTGGCGTCGTCTCCCAGAGATGCACTTCACGTTCCCAGATTGGTGACCCGTAGATCGGTTGCACCTCGTCCCAGCAACGCGGGTTCAGGCGGCGACCCGACTCCAGCATTTGCAGGGCCACCGCCGCAGCCCATTCGGCGTTGGCCTTGGCAGCGGCGACATCCATGATAGGACCGTCCTCTGTCTCTTCGATTGTGGCGTCCCAGTATGTGGTAGACTGCCAGCAGCGACCGGCTCGGTTGGTCAACAGGAGATAGTAGCGTGGTGCGTATTGCACCTGACCGTCTTCGTCAACCCCCACCGGCTTCGATGCATCCAGCACTTCGATGGTGTACTTCATGATGCCCTCCATGAGAACCATGGTATCAGGTCTGGGTTGATGGTGTCAACCCCCTGTTTGCTTTTTTTATGCAGTTGTCACAGAACCCGGAAAACCCGCCTGAGCGGCTGTCTCGTCTTACCCTTCCTCTTCCCCCCGTGCGATACTGCCGCTCAGGTCTTTCTACCGCCGCACCAGTCACCTTGCAGGATGGCTGGTGGAGAATGCGTCAGGGCTGCAACCCAGACGCATCGTGCGAGAACAGTGTAGCATGCACCGTGCGACCGTGTCAACTTGTGCCGCAGGAGCGGCTCTGCTAGACTGGTCGTCCGGTCAGGCTGCGGTCGGTGGACGTGCGGTCAACATGAGAACATCGTAGCACGGGAGGTGAAACGGCGTCAAGCCCTTTTTGAGATTTTTTTTCGTCCTGAAACGAGGACAGGGGTGTCCTCGCTGGAGGACAGGTGTGTCCTCTGTGGGTGACACGTGTCCTCATTCGGGGACAGGTGTGTCCGGTTTCGAGGACAGTGCCTGTCCTGATTCGAGGACAGTGTCCTCGCTGGAGGACACGTGTGCCTGCGAATCAATGTTTTTCTCCACGATGAGGTCGTCCGAGCCGGGAAAGAAGTTCTGCTGCAACAGCCGCAGCAACGCCTCGTCCTCGTTTGGTTCTCGGACGAGCGGCACCCCTGCCTCCGTCCCATCCACCAGCCGCAACTCGCCGTCCTCGTCCTCACGCAGCACGGGCGGGCGCAGCACCCACGTCTGCATCCATGGCTCCTCATCCAGATAGCGCGTCTGCTCTCGCTCCACGCCCAGCGCATCCAGCAGGCGCACCAGCCCACGCCCTGCGTCGGTCAGGTGCCAGCCTGTGCCACCACACTCGGCGCACGTCGCCTTCTCGTCGCCATTCCCGCACTCCAGACACCATCGTGTCTCATCGCCCCATATCTCAGCCATCATTCCCAACCTTCGTGCCCACCCATCGCACTCTGGACGGGTTGGGCACGGTGTGTATTGTTTTTCATCAATATTGATAGGTACCCCGGCCCCCTAGCTAAGAGGCCCGGTCCCCTTCCCTAATCCATCCAATCAGGGTCATCATCATCCGACCACGGCTCATCCTCGTCCTGCCAGTAGGTATCCCGGTCCAGTACCTCATACATGTACTCATGGGCACTGTGATAGGAGGAATCCCGTTCATTCTCGTAGCGGTCGTCATCGTTGTCAAACATGCACATCTCTCCTGTCGTGAATAGGGTTACGGAAGAAAAACATAATCGTGGAATTGTGTATAGGATTGCCCCAACTGGACAGTCCCTCCATGTGGGTTATCATAGCGTTTTACACTCTCGGCGTCAATACGCCACACTAGATCACCCACTTTAATCTTGATATCCGGATACCGTGCAAACCATGCGGGAATGCGCTTCACGATATCCACACGCTGCTTGATGAATTGGTAGGGGTGTTGTGTCTTCATGGGAGTATTGTCTCATGGTTGTGTGGGTGTGTCAAGTGTGCATGTTGTGAATGGGTGTGGGGGCTGTGGAAAAGTTGTGGAAAACCTGTGGAAAACTTTAATTATATCGAGGTGTACAGCCGCTTTGATGGGTCAAGTGCCCAATGTCCACTCTAACATCCACATCCGCCCACAGCCGCCCACAATAGACCACATCCGACCACATCAAACACCGTGCCTTCCCGCTCCGGTTTCATCTTCGTCTCCGTTCCGTTCTTTAATCATTATACACGCCTCCGTCTCCGGTTCCGTATCCGTATCCGTATCCGAATCCGCATCCGTCTCCGTATCCGTTTCCGTATCCGAGTCCGTCTCCGTATCCACGTCCGCCTCCGAGTCCGAGTCCGTGGCCGTCTCCGTCTCCGTCTCCGTCTCCGTGTCCGTGGCCGTGACCGAGTCCGTGGCCGAATCCGTGTCCGAGTCCGTATCCGAATCCGTTTCCGTTTCCGTTTCCGTGTCCGTATCCGACTCCGCATCCGTCTCTGTGTCCGTTGTCATATGAAGTGTGCGCCATAAAAAAAGATTTATTCTTCGTATCCGTGTCCGCGTCCGTATCCGTATCCGTATCCGTATCCGAAACCGTCTCCGATTCCGTGGCTGTATCCGTCTCCGTTTCCGTCTGCGTATCCGAAACCGTCTCCATATCCGTCTCCATAACCGTCTCCGATTCCGTTTCCGTTTCCGATTCCGTTTTCGTATCCGTAGCCGCGACCGTCTCCGAATGCAGATGTGGCCGTGGGTTCTTTAATCATTATAGCCTCCAAAACCGGTTCCGTCTTCGCGTCCGAGTATGCGCCGACCTCGCCACAACAGGGGCATTCCAAATAATCAGACATCAACCGTGCCTTCCCGCTCCGGTTCCGCCTCCGAATCCGAAACCACGTCCGTATCCGGTTCCGTATCCGTCTCCGTATCCATCTCCCTCTCCGTCTCCGTCTCCGTATCCGTCTCCGTATCCGGTTCCGTCTCCGTCTCCAAGTGCGAATCCATATCCGAAACCCGTAGAGCCATAGCCATCTGTACCACCGCCAAATCCCTCGCCGTTGTGGTATCCGTCTGTTGGTAACATGTTAGCCGAGTCCCTCTCCACACGCATCACCCGTGCCCGTGCCGTGGCCGCTGCCGTCGCCCAGACCGACATACACGTCGCCCGCGCCCGTGCCACGGTTCGTGGCTCTGCAACACCCTCGGTCATCGCCGTAGCCCGTGCCTGTGGCAAATTCATGAATCACATGCATATAACCGATGCCCTGCACCGTGATGCATTCGACCGATTCACGGTCAGTAAAATTACCAAAATATGTGTTCATGACGCATATGTTCTCATACGATGATTCCTGTGTCAAGACTGTTGTCGTCTGCGCGTCCAGAGACTCCAAAAGGCACAGGTGGACTGCACGAGTATACCATGAAGACACGTGTCCATCACAGAGCGCGTCTGTTCGCCACGCACCGCACAGAGAAACCGCACCGGCCTCGTTCCCGGCTGGTGCGCCCACCACTGAAACACCGAATCACGAGTGCGAGGGCTGCGAATGGAGGGCAACCATCGGATACAGTCTGGATGGAGTGGGTCGGATTCGATGCGCGTAAGCAAGGCTCGGTCGTGTACATGGTCGTCATCGTTGCCCCCACACCCATCGGCAGATTCAATACTTGCCAGTCCGCTGCCTGTGCCTGTGCCATCCTGCAAAGGGTTGCCGTCGCCGCTGGCCGTGCCGTGGCCATATCCACGGGCATGGCTCCAGCCATTGCCATTGGCACGGTGATTGCCCGCGCCGATACCTGTGTCGTCACCGCGCATCATATTGTGTTCAGTTAACCGTTTCCGCTGCCAGATTCAAGACCGTATCCACTGCATGGTTCTATTCTCGCACAGGTGTGGAGGCAGGCAACACCCAAAAGACACTACCCGCAGGGACAAAGCCCTGTGCTTGCGTGGTCACCACGCGCACGTAGCCCTGTAATTTTTGCCGAAATAATTGATCGGACTGCTGTTGTGCGTCAGTCTCGGTCGAAACAGTCGTCGTCATGCAGCACCACCACAAAGTCATGAAATTCAGACGGGCGACGCTTGCGGGTGGTCAATTCACCACCACCCATCGCGGAAATAAACCAGCCCGTTTCAAACCAGCCAACCACAGGAAGATCACCATGTGTCTGCTTGAGGTGTGTCAGTTCCTCAATCAGCGTCGTAATCGTCATGTTTTCCATTATGACACGCCTCGGTTCAGCCATGCAATACGATTCGTGACGGCTTCAACCGTCATGCCGGTTTTCTTGGCAATCTGTTCGACGGTCAGCCCTTTACGCAGCAGCTTGGCAATACGTTCGCTTTTATTATCCATGATCGTTTATGCCTCTTCGACTAATGCCCGCATCACCCGTGTCAGATGAACAATATACTGAAACGGATCGTCTTCGTCAAGGGCGGATTCGGCGTACCCTTCAATCTTGTGCAATGTCTCTGATGCCCACTCACGCCGGGACTGCGCCTCGTATTCCGCATGGGCCTTTCCCCATGGTCGAGGGTGTTGTTCACGATAGTCGTCTAACGACATGATGTACGGCATGATGTAGGTCATGATGTGGCTCCTTAAGAAATGCAAATGTTATCGACACACCACTGCACCGCCTTACCAATAAGCCAGCACAGTAAAAACACCGGCAGCAGCGGCAGCATCATAATCGCGACCACTCCGGTCAAGATCGTTATAATGGCGTCATCAATCTTTCGTTCTCGTTCATATGAGCTATACATGTTGTTATCCTACCCTATGTCCATACGCGAGTCAAGAATGATTTACCCCTGTGCCAGCAGCGTATCCACCACGGCACGAACCTTCTCGGCATACTCATCATACCACGAATCGAGCAACCCCAACTCCCGATCTTCAGGAGCCATGTTCAAACTCAGCAGTGACCTCACCGCCAGTGGGGTGATATCCGCAGAATGCACAGACAAGTCAGGTTCACAGACAGAGGCCGTACCAGACTGCACTCGAATGTTGACGACAGGCTTGGTGTCCTCATCCATACTTTCACCGCTCATCAGCGTCACATGCAGATTCAGAAACGGAAAGGCTTCGGCCAGCAGCGTCCAATCGTTCAGCACGTCTTCTACGCTTGGCCACTTGCCAACGTTATCGTTAAACCGAATCGTCCCGTCCGGATGACACCAACCATGCGGGCCGAAGACAAAGGCACACGACCCCCAATCGTTCCGCACATACTGTGTGTCGATGTAGCCAGCGGCGTGAGGAACCATGTCCCACCACGTTTTCGGAAACGTTTCTCGAATCTCATTCAGACCCGCACGTTCGCGGTAGTCGTCATTAAAATCACGGGCGTTTCCGCCGCTGTATTCGGACGCATCGGTCAAGAATCGATCTGTTCGAAAAATAATATCCTTGGCCTGTTCGACCGTCACCGGTTCACCGGTCACAATCATCTGTGGCCACTTCGGAAGAGCGCGGCTGAGAAGTTCAAGTGTCTGTGTCATACGGTAAGTCTATCCTATGTCCGTGCGTGTGTCAAGGTATTCACGCACCAACCGTCTGCGGTGGGAAGACCTGCGCCGTAGCCATTACCACACCCATACCCGTCCCGTGCGCTGGCTAATGCTTCATCCACAGGGAAACCGCTGCACCCCGATTCGTTGCCGCGCCCTGTTGCATCACCGCCTGCATCACCATTATAGGCGATGTAGCCATACCCGTCAAACCAACCCCTGTCACTAAATCCACGCGAGTGTCGTTCAAGATTAATGCCGTCGCCATCGCCGTATCCATGATCGGTGGTTGCATTAGACACGACGCAGCGCCCGCCAGATTAGAAAATACCAGATACCGATCATCGTCAACACGCCGGTCACAAAACCAGCCAAGAACTGCACAGTTGGCATATTAATTACCCTTTCCAAAAATTCAATCATGGTGTGTATCTCACGAGCCGAAACCGCACGTCTGGATTATCGCGTTTCCATTCCGCCAGTTCAGCTCGACCCTTGCGACGACTAAACGCCACGCCAACAGTCGGTTCCCACGAACCACGACGACGGTAACGTTTCAACATGCTTCCAATAAAACACGTGGACATGTCCATCTCCACCACCCACATATAGCGATAACGAGAGGAACGTTTCGTCTTCTTCATGGTTGTCATTGTCTCAGAGGCTTTCGTCTCAGTCAAGATTATTCTTCGACCGGTTCGTAGGTTGCCGCAAAGATATCAGGCTTGCAGGGATAGCGTTCACCCTTCTCGCCCGTGATAATCCAATCGCCGGGGCAGACGATGTGCCCGCCTTCAAATGTGTCGATCCATCCGTGTTCGTTCAACAGTCGGGCGCAGTGCAGGCAGATCAATTCACCATCGATGTCAGGGCATCGGTAGTAGCGCACCACGCGCCCCTCGCGTTCCTGCGGGCCGTCCTCGGGATGATCGCCGTTGGTGTGCCACTGCGTTGCGTCAATCACGACCGGCTTTTTCCGAAACTTAGCCACGGGTGTCCTCCCATCGTTTACGCCATGCGTCGGCCCGCCGTTCGGCGTCCCTACGCCGGTCAAACTCCAGAACCGCAATGATCCAACCTAAACCCGCCACTAGACTGAGGAACGTCAGCGTCAGGGCAACAGAGTCAATCATGGGTATCCTCGCCTGCTGCGAGGGCGGCGCGCACGTCTTCGCAGATCCCGCACCCGCAATCCTCCATGTCCAAGCGTCCATCGTGGTCAGCCTTGATGCGGACAAGCGCCTCTCTGAGCTTCGCTTCTCGCGCACGGGCGGCGTCCAACTCGGCCAGCAGGAATGCCGTATCAGAAGCGTATGACACCCACGCTGGGGAGAGATCGTCGCCGTGGCGCTTCGCTGAATACGACCGCTGCCGAATCTCAGACAATCGCGTCTGTGCGTTGGTGGTCATGGGTGGGGATCTCCTTCTGCGAGGGCGGCGATTCTAGTGGTCACCCACGGAGCCGCTTCGACGTTTGGGCGGAGGCGGATGCTCAGGTCTTTCAGCGCCTCGCGGAGCTTCGCTTCTCGCGCCTTGAGGGCGTCTCGCTCGGCACGGGCGGCGTCCAGTTCGGCCAGCAGGAAGCGCACGTCAGCGTAGACATCGAACAGCGCCGTTGCTGACCCACATTTCTCCCACTTCTTAATCTGCGCGATCCGTTCGTCGGTGGTCATGGGTGGGGAGACTCCTGAGACTCCCGCGCCTTCAGCATGGCGTCCGCAAACTCGTAGGCCCACTTGGCTATCTCCTTGTCGTGCAGCACCCCGGACTGCTCCATCAGACCTGTGAGCGCAGCCGCTGCGAAGTAGTCGCGCAGGGTCATGCCAGATTCCGGCTCGTGCCCGCGCTGATCGCCGTTTGGGAATGCTGATTCGTTCATCTCACTTCTCCTTGTGGAGTTCATACGGTGGCACCAAATTCTTTCACACAAAATTCTTTGAACGCATCTTCCGATGCAAACGTCTGCACCATATTCTGATGGCGCGACGACCGCAAGTCAAGACGTTTCTCGCTCCAGATCATCAGTTCGGCATCGAGGGTTCGCGCCAAACCAAACGTGATGGACCGATACTTGCCGGGACCGTCCTGACGCGCATGAATGCCGGTCAGCACACCATACGGTGCCGTCTGCCACGTGCCAATCCATTCTGCCAGTCGCTGCTGAAGCTGTTCTCGTGTACTCATACAACAAGGTTACCTGAAGTCTTGTGAGTTGTCAAGGATGAATCGAATAGCCACACCCGTCATCATATCCTGAAGACGAACGACCACGACCTGTGCCTTGACCGCCACCATCTCCGTTCCCATGGCTGATTCCACGTCCAAAACCAACGGACGGAGTTCGGATGTTGGCAACATCGAAGCACTGACGAACCCAATCTTGCTCGTCGTATGTTCCAAACCCATCACCGTTGCTGTCGCCGCACCCACTACCTTGGCCTAAACCATAATATTGCGTCGTGAATAATTGAGCGGCATCTTTATAGCTAACCATTTCCGTCTCCGAGTTCAGTTTCCCACGCAGAGATATCGCTTACGATGGAACACCCAATTCCGGTGAAATCTTTATACCCATAACCGGTACCGTATCCCTCACCAACACCATGGCCATCGATAATGTCGATGGGGGCATCACTGATCGCTTCGCCACCAGTGCCGTCACTAAACCCGCCGCTACAGTTATCGGGCGTATGCCCGAAACCATAGGCGTAACAATTATTCGTCATCACGCCGGTCCTTGACTCGACCCTTGTGCTTGGCCTTACGGTCCAGCACACGCGTCTTCACGGCATGGTAGCCGCCAGTCTGACGCGGCAGTGGAATACGAATGGTCTTGGCAATCTGTGCGGTGTTCATGACTGGCTCCTTCTGTGTGAAATTCTATTTATTCTACCACAGTTTCCACAACATCTTCAACCATTGAGGTTGTAATCATGCGACCAATCAGCACCGCACGATGTTCAGGCGCAGCACTGACCACAAAACACATACCTCGTCCGACTTGTGGGCCAAAGATCATAGACCCTTCAAACGGACCCGCGTATTTCGGATTGGTAGACCGCAGCGTTCCGGTCAGACCATTTTCCGTCTCAAAGGTATAACGCGTATTCACTGTGTTAATCGTCATGGTGCGCATAAGAATTGTTTCTCCAAACATCAAGTATGCACAGAGTATAACATGTCGTGTTGACTGGCGTCAACCATCAATCACAGATTACCAACTCGACTGATAATAAAAATTGCTCACCCACCCAAATCGGTTGCATTCGTCAATCAGTGCCGTCAGACCCTTTTCGGTGTTGGTAATATCTTCCCAAAAATATTCATCGATATCAGTGGACCCGAAAAAGAATCCAGACAAGGGTGGCAGCGCCTCTTCAGCAGGCACCGTCTTTGCCAGCACAGCCCGACACAGATCACGCAGCGCAACCAGTTGTGAATCCGCGACAAAATATTCTTCGCAATCGTCCACCCCATTCTGCACATGCTTGACGAACCATGCATGAATGGCATTGGCCTTGCGCCAGTACATCGCTTCTTCGATGATGAAGGAGATGCGGCTTGGGTTAATTACATGCGTGTGTGGACCCACCACCGTGATGGTGTGACGTTCGCCCTGTTTCATATAGTCCCAATTCTTCACATACGTCTTCTTCATCAGATACATATCCAGACCCATTACTGTTCTCCTTGAAAGTGTTCGAACGATGATAGCGCATCTTCAGCCGTGGCGTAACGGGTTCGCAGAAAAAATTCGGCTGTACGACTCGACGGCTGTGGTTCGTATTCCCATTCGCCGTCTCGATTCATCACATACCCGTCATCTTCGCATACAATGGCCCACCCTGTCAAGCCTCGATGTTGAATCGTGATAACTGGCGGTTCAAACCCGGCGTTTCGCACAATGACGTATTTCGTGGGAAGCAATGTAAATGCAGACATGAAATATTCCTCTGAAAAAAGGCCCAACCGAGGTAGCGACCCTCGCCTTGTTGCGTGTGGTGCAATGGCCATTGCCCCGTCCTCTGTCCTGTATGCATCCAGAAACACATTAGCAACCGTGACGCCTGTACACTAGTTGGGCATATAACGGAATTACTGTTCCGTGTCCGTCTTCTGATAATACACGGGAACGATGGTCTTGTCAAGATAGTGAATGTAGGCGAACGGCTCTCCATTGGTGTGCGTATGGTAATACGTGGGCGCTTTGACGACGCCAGCACTCGCATCCTTCACGCCATGAACCATTGGTGTGTCGGTCGCATTCCTATCCGAATACTGTTGATACCATCGGTCGCCACAACACTCACAATCGTAGCCAGATTCACACCCGTCGAAATACAAACCGATATCTTCGGCGCGTCGATTCGCCTCGTCTGCATTTGCCGCTTCGATGATGACATGTTCAGAAATACCCGTCTTGTGGTCATACACGTAACGACCACCCGAATTGTTCTGCGCATATTCAAAAAACATCGTTACTCCTTGGTGAGATATCTCACGATACTCGCAACATGATCCTCTGTCAACCCTGTATACAACTGCGTTTTAACGTGTGGGTATGGAACACCATGTAGCGTCTCATCATCAATGATGACCGCCGTGCCGGTGAACTGGTGTTCATCAACCCATGCCCGAATCTCTTTCGGGCGACACCGTGACACAATATTATCATCGAGTAATTGATCTGACCATGGCGTCGTGCCAATCACACGATCCGCAATCGTTTCACCGGTCGGCAGCATCACCACCCGAAACATCGCCATGAGTTCTGGCATGTCATACAGACGCCACGACGATGATACCACAATCCGTGCGGACGTTTGTGAAAGAATGGACACCAACGCCGCCAGACACGGCGCGTGAAGCGTTCGGGAGTCTTTCCCATACGGAATCAGCACACCATCAATGTCAAGAAAAATAATAGGAAAAGGAAACATAAATTACTCTTGTGGTGTCCACGTCAGACAGGCATATATCGCCAGCGTGAAGCATATGACGAGTACAACCCGTATCACAAATTCATATAGCATCATACACGCGTCTCTTCTGTCGTGTCAAATGTTCGCACCGTGCGTGTGCCATTGGTCAATTGCACCCACAGATAAATCGCTGTGGCGCACGAACCAACAGCTAGACCATTGACGAACACCAGCGCATAATTAACCCATGGTTGAAGAGTCACGGTCATTCTCAATTCTAGCAGGGCCGTGTGAGGATACACAACCAAAAAAGTATTCATTATCCTTCCACCGCAGGGCCACACCAAAGATGCCAGTCCAGACCACCGTGACATCGGACAACAGATGAAACGTAACGATCATCGGCGTTCGGTGCAGCGGGAACCAATACCACTTCAAGAGTTTTGTCATAGGGTTTATCCTCGCGGAAAGAACTGTCGTGTCCGGACAGGCGTGACCATTTCAATGCCCACTTGTTCCAGCCGTTCGAAATACCCCGTCCATGCAGATGTGGAAATAGTATCGACCGTGCCATTCTCCAACGTCACAGTAATGCGGTAGCGGTCGTCGCCACGGTTCTCGCCACGGTTCTCGTCATGATCTACGATAGCCTTCGCCACACGTTCCGCGTTTTCCCACGTTCCGTATGCGGCGACATATTCGATACATCCGGTTTCATGATGAAACGAATCGCCGGTTGTATGTCGCGCAATCACCAGATACACCGCAGCATTGTCTTCCGGCACCACATCACACGTGACAGTAAAATATTCGTTCTTGCCCACACACGTGTAGCCGTTGATGCGCACCAGATCATGATGAAGATCATCCGCATCCCACCGGTCGGACGAATCACGCTGTCTGGTCACCACCGTTCGACGTTCATCATCAATCTTCAAATACTTTGTCTGCATAAAATACTCTTTCTATACTCTATCTTACACCAACGATGTTAGCGAGTCAATGGTGTGTGACACCGCATTCTTCAGTGCGTCCAGTTCGGCGTCTTTATCGTCCACTTCTTTCGTCATCCGCAGAATTTCATCGCGCATCCATTCAATGGTGTTCACACCATCAGGTGCGCCGACAACTTCCGCTGCCTCTTCCAGCAACTGTTTGGTCTGGTCTGTCTCTGTTTGAAGCTGGTATGTATTCATTCGGGCAGTTTCTAGTTCGTTACGAAACGCACCAACCGTTTTATCCAACATGTGCAGCACGTCCTTCACCCGATACGCATCCTCGTCATTCACCTTCGCGTTTCTATATTCTGTAATTGCGTTATACAAACCACGTTTTTGATCAAACGGGTTGTATTCGTAGTTGATGTCATACCTGACATATGCAAGTTTATGGACGGGAATTGACGACCAATAGACACCCAACCGTTGGCATTCATCGACGCTTCTAATGTCACTGAGATATTTGATCATAGAGATATCCTACCAACACACATGGCGCTATGTCAACTAGACACCTGTGCCGTTCACATAACCACCGCATTCCGCATGACCGCAACCTTCGCCCTCTACATGATAGCCGCCGCAGCCGTCAACAAAAAACGCCAGATCATCACCATACCCCGCGCCACGATAGTCACCACTACCACTCGCGTGGCCAAATCCGTTGGTATTTCCTGAGTCGCGCATAATTCGACTGTATCCGTTCCCGCAGTTATAATCATACCCAAAACCAGAACCACGGCCACAACCGTAGTGGTCGCCAACAAAACAATAATTATACAGATATTCGTGACCAATCATTTATGTGTTCGTCCGTGTCCGGAGAAATAATACCACAGCAGGCGCGTCAGCGTATGTCACCGTGACGCGAAAGTTATCGTCATCGAGTCGTCGTCGTTCCCACACATCCCAATCGCTCATGCGTCCAGCTTCAGGATGCCAACAATGTTGATCGAGAGGTTTGGACATTTCGTCATCATCAACCGCATGAATAGAGACACACACAGACGTTGGCGTGGACCGCGTATAGGTGACGTTCACAACCACATCGTCTTTCACCTGAGTCGCATACGCGTTCGTGATAGGAAACGCCCACAACATCTGCATCAGAAATACAAACACCAGCATACGGTCTTCCTTGTGAAAAACACAGCGAAGCAATCCTTTACTACCGTCTATCGGGTCGTAGTAAAGGATTGCTTCTCGTGTGCTACGCCTTCCAGACAGGCACGGACGCAATCGACGCACGAGCCTCGGGCGTGACGTTGAGAATCTCAATCGCCTCCGTCAGCAGCACCTCATCGACTTCCTCCGGAAACTTGCACTCGGACGGCTTCGTGGTGCCGCTCTGCGCAAGCTGGCTCAGGCTGGCAGCGCCCGCCCAATACCAGATACGACGGGCGTCGTTCAGCACGACTTCCTTGCCGTCGCGGGACTTGAGCGTCCCCGCAAACACACCAGCGGAATACGTGCGGACAATCACGTACTTGCCCTTCGGGGTCGCCGCCTTCGCTGCCGTCTTCGTCGCTGCCTTGCTCGTCTTCTTCGTTGCCATGTGTATCATCTCCTTGAGAAAAAGTAAATTACTAACCAACCAACACACCAAGTGTCTCACATCTGAGGTTCGGTGTCAACCTCATTCAACACGTCCACAAATTCCTGTGGTAGATGGACGTTTGGTGTCGCGTTCGCAAACAGAGGCGCAATCTCGGCTGGTGTGTACCCAGCCAGCCCGCATCCAATCGCGACAACACGAAAGTTCAGATAGGGATGCTTCGCTGCGTATGCCAAGAAATCTACCACATACGGTCGAATCGTGTCAACAGACAACACATTAAAATGTTCATCCTTTGTGGGAATGGCGTAGGACAACCCCTGCGGCCCAACACCACACCCGTAGATTGCGCCATAATATTTGACGGCTTCACGCGCAGAACCTGCTCCATGTTTGCCAGCGAGGTTCGACCCGAAAACAAAAATATCAAGGGGGTCCATTTCATCAAGGAATAATGCCATTACGACCCCTTGACTTTGGACTTCGGCACGTCGTCCTTGTCGCACGTGACCTTGAACATCATGTTCGCCGCCGTATGGAAGACCACCACACCTTCAGGCTTCATGAATCCCGGCGAAGCGACACTGCCGCCTTCTCTCAGCCGACGAATGATATCCTGCACGACAAACGTGTCGAATGCGCCACGATACAGTTCCGGCACGACGCCACAACACGCAGGACGAACCGAGTCATCGGCCCAGCGAGACACATTGAACAGGCTGAACCGCTTGTCGCCCTTCGTCAGTCCATACCCACGCTGAATGCCGCTGCCCCACCACTCACCGTAATGGAAACCATGGCCCAGCTTGAACAGTTCTTCGGCATTGTCGCTGACCCACTTGGCGAATCCATAATTATCATCGCCGGGAATAATATTGCGCGTCCGGCTCTGTGCAAACAGATACATCTGTGTGCCGTCCAGACGCGTCATCGACGCGATACACAGATTCGGGTTGCCACCTTCTGCAAGAAACAGATCATACTCTGCCTGATCGATGATGCGCACCGCCGCGTTCGTGCCATCAATCTTTTCAGTAATGACGCACTCGCGATTCAGTCGTGCCATCTTCGGAAATTCTCGAAACATCTCACTCATGTGTTAGTCCTTTCGGTTTACCACGAAATCGTAAAAGCACGTTCGCCCTTGTGCTGTTCCAGAAACGCCACCACATCAGACGCCGATTCAACAGCATACCTCGTAATGTTCGGAATGTCAAATGCATTGGCAACCTCTGCAATGAGGTCATCCGTAATCAGCACACCATATGCTCCCTTGTCGTCAAATAGTTCTGACAGGCGTTCGATGGGGCCGGGAATATATGTGTCGTGGTCTTCCATGTGTGCCGCCTTGAGCCACGAGACTTCTCCGACATACAGATTGGGCGTCAGCGACATGATCGAGAATGAGTATTCGAGCAGCCACGAAATACCCAGCGGGTTGTCCCGCACAAAATTTCCATTCGCATCCCAACACGCGTCCTCGTTCGCCACACGCGCTTCGTCACTCGACCACCCATAACCATTTTTCCACAGATCGCCAATGAGACGGCACTGTTCTCGTGTGGGGTATCTATTTCGGTCATCCCGACGCCCATAGTAAGGCGACCCAATAGAATTCGAGAAAAATTCTTCCATGACCTGTTCGGTCACATACTGATTGCGAATATGAATCGTGAAGGCAGCAGCCATTATATCCTTCTCCGTTACGGCACCCACAGCACTTGCGTGTGGTGAATAATATAGATGATACCACGAATGGCTTCATCTAACAACACACCCGCAATAATCAATGACCCGCAAAAGATAACCAACCCACCATCGACAAAACCA
>Ga0075471_10000067_pt1 | contig 44091 bp, 41 predicted proteins | sample DEB19_08_DNA_2_FD_74787 | JGI IMG/M metagenome (GOLD analysis project Ga0075471, IMG submission 74787) | Aqueous microbial communities from the Delaware River and Bay under freshwater to marine salinity gradient to study organic matter... | ecosystem: Environmental > Aquatic > Marine > Coastal ...
GTGGTCGTCCTTTACTCAGCCGTGTCGCTCGCCAGGGCGGCGACGGCCAGAGCGGTCCCGAATATATAGAGAACTTTGTGAAATCAAGTTTGTCTAAGCCTCGACGGCGTGGTGCTGAAGCTCGAGCCTGTCGAGTAACGCAACGAACCCGGCATCACGCGCGTGCGGGTTCAGGCTCGCGCGTCCGAGGACGAATCCGCCGCCACGCGATCCACGCACGATGGGCAGATGCAGTGCGTGAACTCCGCACCGCTATGGTTGGCGACGTAGCTCTCCACTTGCGTCCAGTAGCCCTTGTCGTCGCGAACTTTCTTGCACCAAGCGCAGATCGGCAGCAGGCCGCGCAGCACCATGGATTCGTTCTTCAGGCGATGACGCGTGTAGAGCAGCAGCAGGCTGACGATCACCAGCCCGGCAATGACGTTCAGCATCATGCGCGACGTCCGGACGCTGCGCAGTTCGCTCTCGCGCAGTTCGCTCTCGCGCAACTCGCTCTCTCGTTCGAGCAGGCGGATTTGGTGCTGCTGCCGCTCCGCTTCGTGCGCCGATTCCAGGTGGTGAAAGCGCTCGGCCGTCTGTTGATTGAAGATCGCGTCATGCGCCGCCTGGTACTCCAGCAGGTGGCGATACGCCGCCGCGTGATCGCCACGCAACGCGTCAATCTCCGAGAGCGCCTTCAGCGCGGTTGATTGCATCAAGGGCGCGTCGATCTTTTCGCCAACAGCCATCGCACGACCGACCGCGTCAGCGGCGGGGCCAAGGCGGCTCATCCGCCGATGCACATCGGCGATATTCAGCTCCGTCGCCATCTCGCCGCGCAGGTCGTTGTTCTTGCGGCGGAGCGTGAGCGCACGCTCGTAAGTGCGGAGTGCCGCGGCGGGGTTCGACAACACTTCGACCGAGCCGATGGCGTTGAGCGACGCAGCGGCGGCGCGCGTGTCACCCAGCTCTTCACGTAACACCAGCGAGCGTTGGTAAGCGGCCAGCGCCTTCGGGTAGTCGTTCATTGCGAAGTAGACCAGGCCCAGGTTCTGGTGCGAGTAGGCTTCGCTCGACTTGTTGCCAAGCTCGACCTTCAGCTTCAGACCGCGTTCATGGTGATCGAGCGCTTTTTGGAACTCGCCCATGTTGCGATAGATGTTGCCCAGGTTATTGAAGGTGTAGGACAACCCTTCCTTGTCGCCGTCGGCCTCGCGGATCTCGAGCGCCTTCAAATGAAACGCCAATGCGTCGGCAAACTTGCCGTCGTCGGCTTCGATCAGCCCGAGGGTGTTGTAGCCTTGCGCCTCACCCCACCGGTCGTTGGCCGTCCGGTAGAGCCTGACGGATTCAAGGGCTTCGGCGCGCGCGATGGCCAGCATGCTTTGCGCGCGGTGCGCGTAGGCGATGTAGTTGAGCGCTTCGGCTTCGCCGCGAGCATCACCCGCAGCTTGCGCGGCGGCGCGGGCCTTGGTGGCCACAGCGGGCGACTGTTCCGGTGACAGTTCACTCAGTTCTCTGGCCTGTGTGTTCAGCTCTGCGACGGGCCCCGTAGCGCCGCGCTGCGCTAACACCGGCGTGGCCGCGCACAACGTCACCGCGGCAAGCAACCAACCAACGACGAGTCGAGGGGGACGGCGGGTCACGATTCCGCTATCCTCGCACGCCTCGGGCGGCAAATATCCGGTTAGTGCTGGCAGGTCGGACAGTAGAAGGTGGAGCGGCCGGCCTGCCAGATCCGCCTGATCGAGCCCCGGCATCCGGGCCTAAGGCAGGCCTGATCTTCGCGTTCGTAGACACGAAATCGCGCGGAACGATAGGGAGATTCGCGGCGTTTGATGGCGGCCGCCAGGACCGCCTTGATCGACCTGGCGAGCTGAACCGCATCCGGTTTCGGCGACCCTGCGGGCGTGGCGATTGAAGATGCTTTCCGCAGGGGCGACAGGCGGGCGTGATGCAACGCCTCGCTCGCGTAGATATTGCCAAGTCCAGCCACGGTTCGCTGATCGAGCAGAACCACTTTGAGCGATACCCGTTTACCCTTGCAGGCTCTTGCAAGGCTGTGCGCATCGAACGCGTTGGATAGCGGCTCGGGCCCCATCTTCTTGATCGCCGGATACTCGGCCAACTGGCCAGGTCCGGCGAGGTCCATGAATCCAAAGCGTCGTGGATCGTTGAACAGCACCGACTGTCCCGATGACATCAGGAACACCACGTGATCGTGGGGATCGGCCTCGCGCGATCGATCACCGATCTTCGCGACGTAGAACCATCCCGACATCCCAAGGTGCATGACCAGGCTCTCGCCCGACGACAGCTCCACGACGAGATACTTGCCGCGACGATCGACCGCCGTGACGGTCTTGCCTCGCAGCCGCTCCATGAATTGCGGCGGAAACGGAATGCGCAGGTTGGGGCGATTGACGATGACGCGGCGGAAGCGCGAGCCGAGCATGGCGGGCTCGAGCATCTGCCTGACGGTTTCAACTTCGGGAAGCTCTGGCACTCCTCCGTTGTACTACGAGCGTGTCAGTTTGCCGCAGACGCGGCTGCCGTCAGAGGATTCTCATCGGCGGTTGGGCCATAGACCGACGGCAGCGGCACGTTGTGCATCCTCAAGTAGACCAGCAGCTGCCCTCGGTGGTGATACCAGTGATTCAGCATGATCGAGCGCACCATCGCGACGCGTGGCATCGCCATGATCTCTTTGCCGCCGCTCAACAGGCGCCACGTCCCCAACATCCTCTGGTCGTCCATGCCGCCCAGCGCGGCGTGCGCTCTTGCGAGGCTGGAATGAAGGGCCGGTAGCAATTCCTCGGCAGTGGCGGCTTCCGGCTGCTCGAAGGACGGCAGTTCCGGGGTCACGTCCTGCGCGGCCAGTTCCGAGACGAGCGCCGGAATGGTGGCGACGTGCAGGGCGAGTTGTCCCAGCGACATCGATTTGGGGTGCGGCCGCCAGCCCAGGTGCGCCTGGGGTACGCGCTCGAGTACCCGCGCGGTGCTGATTGATTCCTGTTCCATTTCCGCGAGAAGCGGTTCGATCAGTCTCATGGGGTAATCCTTAGCCCTTGATGGATTCTGCGTGGCGTTTGATACGTGCGTGCAGCGCCTGCCATCCCGGCGGCATGTTGTCCTTGAACTGGTCGGGCACCGGGCCCATCAGCGTGTGCGTGAACACGATCAACGTGCCACGATCGGTCTCTGACAGCCGGTACGTGAGGTTGCTCGGCGCACCGGTTGAAACGAACAGCGGGCCCCAGAGCTCGAGCAGCGTCGGCCGCTTGATGCTCTGCACGAAACCCCAGAGGTGACCGTTGTCGCCGCGGAGATCTCGATACCATCGCCCGCCGGGATGTGCTTCCAGGATCATGGGCAGCGGCTTTCCGTCGGGAGTCTCGTTCTGACGGCCAAGCTGCGTGATCAGGGACGCGAACGTGTCCTCGATCGGCGCGTTGACCGTGATCTGTTCAGTGATGACAAACGCCGGTTCGGCGGCAGGTGCCGTGGTGATACTCATCGCTTTGCCTCCGCGTGCGCTTTGATGCGCCGCAACTGTCCGCGCCAGTACTGCTCGAACATGCCGCTCCACTGGTGAATGGCTCGCAGCGTGTTCGCGTTAGTCCGATACAAGGTGTTCCGTCCTTCCCGTCGTGCCGTCACCAGTCCCACGTCGCGAAGCACCTGCAGGTGTTTCGAGACGGACGGCTGGTTCAATTCGAGCGCCGCCGCTATCTGCGAGACCGAGCGCTCTTCGCCGGCGATCAGCTCGAGAATGTGCCGGCGGCGCGGCTCAGCGATCGCGTTGAACGGATCGGACGTCGTGGATGCGCGAGCCATAGGCAAGGTTATATATTCCTATATCGGAATGTGTTAAGCGGAACGCAACGTCTGTGCTGACGGATCGACAGCGGCACCGCTAGGTAACGGCAGCGCGAATGCTGAATCTCTGGTCACGCCATTCGCCGCTCGTCATGACCTGCGACAGGCGTTCGACGGCGTCCCAGACATCAACGAATCGCGTGTAGAGCGGGGTGAAACCGAAGCGGAGAATGTCGGGCGCGCGGAAGTCACCGACCACGCCTCGGGCGATCACAGCCTGCATGATCGCGTAACCGTCGCCCACATGCGCGAACGACACCTGCGATCCTCGTTGATCGGACTGCCGTGGCGTCACCAGCGTAAACCCGTGACCGGTCAGCCGATCCTCGACGAGCGCTATGAACAACTCCGTCAGCGCGATCGACTTCTCGCGCAGTGCACTCATGCTCACGGCCGCGACGGTGTCGACGCCGCATTCGAGCGCGGCCATCGACAGCACCGGCGGCGTCCCGCACACGAACCGCTGAATTCCGCTCGCCGGCTCGTAGTACGGATCGAACGCAAACGGTTGTGCGTGTCCGAGCCAGCCAGAGAGCGGCGGCCGCCAGTTCTCTCGATCCATGCGTGCGGTTAAACGTGGGTGTGCCCAGATGAAAGCCGGGGCGCCCGGGCCTCCATTCAAGTACTTGTAGCCGCACCCAATCGCGAGGTCCGCATCGGCGTCATGCAGATCCACGGGCACCGCGCCTGCCGAGTGGGCCAGGTCCCAGACCACCAGAGCACCCGCGTCGTGCGCCGCTCGCGTCAACTCACGCATTGCGTGCATGCGCCCAGTCCGGTAGTTGACGTGCGTCAGCATCAGGATCGCTGCGCGATCATCGAGCTGACTGCGGATCTCGTCCTCTTCGACCAGGATCAGTGACTTGCCGTGTTCCCGGGCGAAGGTGTCGGCGATGTAGAGATCGGTCGGGAAGTTGGTCCGCTCGGAAATCACGTGTGGCCGGTCGGAGCCCGCCCACGACGCAGCACTCAGCGCCTTGAAGAGATTGACCGATGTTGAATCGGCGACCGCCACTTCGCCGGGCCGCGCACCGATCAGGGCGCCGATCTTGTCGCCGATCCGTTGCGACAGCGTGATCCACCCCGCCGTGTTCCAACTGCGGATCAGCCCGCTGCCCCATTCGTCCGAGACGACGCTCGCAATGCGATCGATGGCGGATCGCGGCAGCACCCCGAGCGAGTTGCCGTCGAGGTAGATCACTCCTTCGGCGTCGACCCGGTCGAGCGCGAACTGGTGGCGCAGCGGCGCAAGCGGGTCGCGCGCGTCCCGAGCGAGGCACTCGTCGCGTGAACTCATGGCAGGGACCGCAGGATGGCACGAACCGGTGACGCGCAGGCGTGCGTCAGCTTCAGTGGCAGGGCAATCAACTCGTAGTCCCCTTCATCGACGTCATCCAGCACCAGGTTCTCGAGCACGCGCAAGTCGTGCGCCAGCAGACGCATGTGGCTGGGAAGCGTCTTGCTGTCGGACGGATCGACGGATGCGGTATCGAGTCCCACCAGCCTGACGCCACGGGTGGCCAGCCAGTCAATCGACTCAGGAGCGAATGCGGCAAACCCGGGCGTCCAGGTCGTGGGCGCTTTGCGGCAGGTTCGCACAAGCACGCGCGGCGGTATGCCGCCGGCGGCGTGTTCAAGATGAGACGGCATGATCAGAGGGCCCCGCTCGATGGCGTGAATGACCCGGCACGGGCCAAGAAACGGATCGAGACTCACGGCGCCGATCGCGGGGGCGCCAGGGCCGTAGTGCAGCGGCGCGTCGGCATGCGCGCCAAGGTGTGGCGACAGCGTCACAGCACTGACGTTGACCGGGCAGGTGGGGCCGATCTCCAGCGTCCACCGCTGCTGGTACGTGGTGTCGCCCGGGAATGCCGGGGTCTCCGGACCAAGCGGCGGCGAAATGTCCCAAACGCGCGGCATGTCTCAGCACACAATAGCGCGGATGAAATCCGAACGGGAATCGCTGACCCGGGCGATCGGCACCTTCGGCCTGGCGGCCGGCATCATCAACATCACGATCGGTGGCGGCATTTTCAGGCTGCCCTCGAACGTCGCCTCAACTCTGGGCGCCGCCGCACCCGTCGCCTACGTCGTGTGCGCCGTCGCCATGGGCCTGATCGTCATGTGCATTGCCGATGCAGGACGACGGGTGACGTTGACCGGTGGGCCGTACGCGTACATCGGCACTGCGCTGGGACCGTACGCCGGATTTCTCTCCGGCATCATGCTCTGGATGCTCGGCACCTTCGCAACCGCGGCCGTGGGAACCATCTTCTCCTCCAGCGTCGGGATGCTGGTGCCCAGCCTGTCGGGTACAGCGGCGACCACCGGCGTATTGGTCGCGGCCTTCGCGTTCTGGACGGCGATCAACCTTCGCGGCGTCGAACTCGGCGTCAGGCTCAACTCCATCGCCACCGTGGCGAAGCTGCTGCCGCTGATCCTGATTGCCGTGGTCGGGTTGTTCTTCATCAAGAGCGAGAACCTGAGCGTCGCCGCCTGGCCGGCGGTTGGCGACATCGCGCGAACGTCGTTGTTGCTGATCTTTGCGTTTGCCGGCATCGAATCGGCCCTGATCCCAAGCGGCGAGGTGCGTGACACCGACCGGACCGTGCCGCGCGCGATCGCGCTGGCGATGCTCGCGATCACGGCGCTCTACATCCTGCTGCAGATGGTGGCGCAAGGCATCCTCGGCAGCGGGCTGTCGGATTCCGCGGCGGCGCCGCTGGCGGAAGCCGCCGGGTTGTCCCTCGGCGGCTGGGCGCGATCGTTGTTGCTGGCCGGCGCCTCGATCTCGATGTTCGGGTATCTCGGTGGCATGACACTGTCGATTCCTCGCATGGTCTATGCGTTGTCACGCGACGGTTTCCTGCCCCGCTCGCTCTCGATCATTCATCCGGTCTATCGCGCGCCGCAGCCGGCCATCATCGTGCAATCGCTGCTGGCGCTCGGACTTGCCATCACCGGCACGTTCGAGCAGTTGGCGATCCTTGCCAATGTCGCCGCGCTTGCGCTCTACCTGGGGTGCACCATTGCGGCGTGGAGACTCGGGCAGAAGCCCTTGGTTCCGATCCTCGCGTGCGTCGTGATCTTCTGGCTGCTGACCGGGCTTGCGATCGAAGAGTGGGCGGCCTTCGCCATGCTCGTTGTCGTGGCCTCGCTCGTCTACGCCACGTCCAGCAAGGCGCCCGCCTCGCGCGCATCAAACTAACCACGATCATGAGATACACCGTTTCGATCCTCGCGTTCGTCCTCGCCGTTGTCGTCACACCGGGTGCGCAACAGCCACGCTACGAGTTGTTGATCAAGAACGGTCGCGTCTTTGACGGCACCGGCAATCCGTGGTTCCCGGCCGATATCGCCGTCCAGGGTGGACGCATCGTCGCGGTCGGCAAGCTGGGTAACGCCGACGCCGCGCGCGTGATCGACGCCAGCGGCAAGTACATCTCGCCAGGCTTCATCGACATTCACTCTCACGCAGACGACGGCTCGGGTCCGCGCGGTGGATTTCGCGACGCGGATCCGATCCGGCGGTCGGCGCCGAATCTGGTGTCGCAGGGCATCACCACGGTCGTCGTCAACCAGGACGGCCGATCGCCGTGGCCGGTGGCTGAGCAGCGCGCGTTGATCGAGAAGACCGGCATTGGCCCGAACGCGATGTTGCTGGTCGGTCACGGCACGGTTCGCCGCAGCGTGATGGGCGAAGACGTAAAACGGCCCGCAAGGCCCGATGAGATCACCCGCATGCGGGCGCTGGTGCGCGAGGCGCTGCAGGAGGGCGCGGTCGGCCTGTCGGCGGGTCTTGAATACGAACCCGGGCGCTGGAGTACGACTGACGAAGTCGTTGAACTCGCGCGCGAGTTGCCCGCGTTCAACGGCGTCTACATTTCGCACGAACGCAGCGAAGGCACCGATCCAATGTGGTACGTGCCGAGCCAGGACGGCGCGACCCCTCCCCCAACGTTGCTCGATGCGGTGCGGGAGACCATCGAGATCGGCGAGAAAACGGGCGCGCGCGTCGTTGCCTCGCACCTAAAGGCCAAGGGCGAGCATTACTGGGGGTCGAGCGCGGCCGCCGTCACGCTGATCCAGCGCGCGCGTGATCGCGGCGTGGATGTCTGGGCGGATCAGTATCCGTATCCGACCAGCGGCACGGACGGATCGACGGTGTTGATTCCGGCCTGGGCGACGCGGCCGCCCGGAGCCGGTCCGAATCAACCGCCCACTGATCGCGCTACCGTCCTGAAGCGCGTGCTGGGCGATCCGCCCTCGGCAAAGTTGGTGCGATCCGACATCGCCCACGAAATTCGCCGGCGTGGCGGCGCGGAGAACATCACCGTCTACGAGTTCACGGATAAGACGCTGTACGGGAAGTCCCTGGCAGACATTGCCCGCTTATGGAAGCTCGATACCGTGGAGACGGCAATCAAGATCCAGATGGACGGCCTGCGCGACCGCAACGGCGGCGCGCGCATGCGCGGCTTCTCGATGGCGGAGATCGACATGGAGACAATCGCGAAGCAACCGTGGGTCGCCACGTCGACTGACGGCGGCATCGCCATGCCGGCCGATGGCCCGTCCACTCACGCGCGCTTCTACGGCAGCTTCACGCGCAAGATCCGGCACTATGCGCTTGATCGCGGCGCGATCTCGCTCGAGCATGCCATTCGATCGTCGACGTCGCTGCCGGCGCGGATCATGGACCTGAAGGATCGCGGGCAGATCCGCGAGGGCTTCGCCGCGGACCTCGTGGTGTTCGACCTTGCCACGATCCGCGACAAGGCGACGTTCTTCGAACCACATCAGCATTCCGAAGGCATCGACTACGTGTTCGTGAACGGCACCGCCATGGTCGATGGCGGCAAGCTCACCCACGCCCGTCCCGGCCGCATTCTCGTGCGGTAACAACACCGAATGGCCCGGATTTGGGCCTGATCGGGAGGGTTGAACCTTTCCGACAGTATTACTGTATTATCTCAGCAGTACAGTGCTCTTACTCAAGCCGAACCCGTCGTCGGGCGTACCCATCTATCTGCAATTGATGCAGCAAGTTAGGCACGCTGTTGAGACCGGGGCGCTAAAGCCCGGAGAACAGCTTCCAAGCATCAGGCCGCTCGCCGAAGAGTTGGTTGTGAACCCCAATACGGTCGCAAAAGCCTACCGGGAGTTGGAGCACCAGGGGGTTATCGAGTTGCGGCAGGGCGCCGGCGCGTTCGTGGCAGCAACGGCCGCAACCCAGCAGGCCACCGAGCGGCTGAAGGCCGCCAAGGTCCTCGTCGCGCAAGGCATCGATCGGCTGCGCGCGCGCGGCATCACGGATGAAGAAATTCGGCGGCTGGTCGAAGCGGAGCTTGCGGGCCCAACAAACCGCGGAGCGGCCGAGGAGGACAAACGTCGTGACTGATCCCACTGTGATCGAAACTGCCGCGTTGAGAAAACGATACGACGAGGTCGAGGCGTTGCGGGGGCTGGATCTGCGCGTCCCCGCCGGATCGATCTTTGGCTTCCTCGGACGCAACGGCGCCGGCAAGACCACGACCCTGAAGGTGTTGCTCGGCATGACGCGGCCCACGAGCGGCAACGCGCGCGTCTTCGGTCTGCCAACGCACGAGCCAGACAACGGCGTGGCAATACGCCGCCGCATTGCCTTCGTCAGCGACGACAAGGATCTCTACGACTACATGACCGTCGGCGAGATCATCGCGTTCACGCGGCCATTCTTTCCAAAGTGGCGCACCGATCTCGAGCAGCGCTACACCGCGAAGTTCGAGTTACCCGTCAATCGCGGCATCAAGGAACTGTCGCGTGGCACGCGCACCAAGCTGGCGTTGCTGCTCGCACTGGCTCGCGGCGCCGAGTTGCTGATCCTTGACGAACCTACGTCAGGTCTCGACCCGGCAGTCTCGGAGGACGTGTTGCAGGCGCTGGTCAGTCACGTCGCTGCCGAATCAGCCACGGTGTTCTTCTCGTCGCATCAACTCGCGGAAGTCGAACAGATCGCCGATCACGTGGCGATCATCGATCGAGGCCAGACGGTCGTCGCCGGGCCGCTGGACGATCTTCGCGCTCGCTATCAACGCATCCAACTTGTCTTCGAGGGCGAAGCGCCGGACCTCCGCGTGCATGCGCCAGGCTCACATCGCGTGCAACGCAAGGGACGAGTTCTCACGGTGCTGACGTCTTCCGGTCCAGCCGTCACTGACGAACTGCGGGGATACCGCCCGGTATCGCTCGACGTCACACCGGTCACGCTGAAGGACATATTTCTCGAATCAGTAAGGACGGAGGACTGATCATGGCGTCGCGCTCGCTCTGGAACAAGGTCTGGATGGAGACACGCTGGCGTTTCATCATCGGCGTCGTGATGTTGACGCTGCTGGCCGGCGCCAAGGTGTTCGAGTGGGTCGCCACCTCGCACCTGATGCCGCAGATTGACGCGTCGCTCATCTCTGCCAACGCGTCCGGTGTGATGGGTGCGGTGATTCGAGACGCGCTCGAAGCGCAGAAGGATTTTCGCGGCTTCATCTGGTATCGCGGCTTCCGCGACAACTTGAGTATCGGTGTGATCTTCGCAATCCTGTTGGGCTGTGGCGGGCTGGTGTCGGAGTCAGCCAAGGGCTCGGTGCTGTTCACGCTGTCGCTGCCGGTCACCCGTCGCGACCTGTTCAACGCGCGCGCATTCGTCGGGCTGATGCAGTGCCTTGCGTTGGCGATGGTGCCGCCGTTGATGATCCCCATCCTGGCACCCGCGATCGGTCAGCAGTTTGCGTTCGTTGACGCACTCGCACACGGTGTGTGCCTGTTGATTGGCGGTGCGTTGTTCTTTGGACTCGCGACGTACCTGTCCACCCTTTTCACCGACATCTGGCGGCCGCTTGTCATCACGCTCGCCCTGGCGTGCGGTGTCGCAATCGCGTCGTATGCGATTCCCCAGGTCGATGTGTTCAGCGTGATGAACGGAGCGCAGTACTACCGGACAGGCGTGTTGCCCTGGACAGGTCTACTCGCAAGCGCGGTAGTAGCGACGGCGCTGCTCTACAGCGCGTCAGAGACTCTTGAGCGCCGCGATTTCTAGGAGGCAGACATGGTGATGGCGTGTATCGGTGTGATCGCAGCGCTCGGAATCGGCTACTTCATGATGCGCCGAGGCTGACGTGAGCCACTGCGAAGTTCCCGATCCGAGAAAACTCGAGAATCGCGGGATGTTGTGGATGGTAGGGGCTTTTGTGTTCTGCCCCTGCCATCTTCCACTCACGCTCAGCGCGCTGGCGCTGCTGCTCGGCGGTACCGCGGCGGGTGCGATGCTGCGCGAGCATCCCTACTACGCTGCGGCAATCGTCACCTCGCTGTGGATCGCAGGCACCTGGCGTGGCCTGCTCCTCGTGCGACGCGCTACTTCGTCTGCGACCGCTCGATCGGCTCCATTCGCAGCACCGGCGTCGGCTTCCCATCCCGATCGTCGGTGACGAGATAAATGTAGCCGTCGAGACCCTGCTTGATGTCGCGGATGCGGCCCATGTCGGTCGCGAGCAATTCGCGGCCGGTGAAACCGCGCTTCGCGTCGTGCGTGAGGCGGACGACCTGCTGGCCGGCCATGCCGCCGACAAAGAAGTTGCCCTTCCAGATCGGGAACTTGTCGCCGGTGTAGATCATCAAGCCGGAAATGCCGATCGATGGCACCCACACTTGCATTGGCTGCTGCATGCCCTCGCGATGCGTGCCCGAGTGGATCGCCAAGCCGGTGCGATAGTTCACGCCGAAACCGATCACCGGCCAGCCGTAGTTGACCATCGGCTTGATCAGGTTCAGCTCGTCGCCGCCCTGCGGACCGTGCTCGTCGGCCCACACCTCACCCGTTTCTGGATGGATCGCGATTCCCTGCACGTTGCGGTGACCGTAGCTGAAGATCTCCGGCTTGGCGCCGGCTGTCTTCACAAACGGATTGTCCGCGGGCACGCGGCCGTCGTCATGCAGGCGAATCAATTTGCCGTGGTGGTTGCTCAGGTCCTGCGCGGGATGCGCTTCGAGCTTGCCCTCGGGCGGCACCTGGCGATCGCCAAGCGTCAGGTACAGAAAGCCCTTGTTGTCGAAGGCGATCTTGCCACCGAAGTGGCCAAGGCCCTTCGATTCCGACTGGAACAACTGCTCGACGTTGGTGAGCCGATCGTTCTCGAAGCGGCCACGGATCAACGCCGTCGTCGCCGGCACGACGTCCTTCGGCGTGGCCGGCTCGCCCACCTTCTTCGAATAGGTGAGATACAGCAGCTTGTTGGTCGCGAAGTTGGGGTGCACCGCGACCTCGAGCAAACCGCCCTGGCCGCTGTGCACGACCGCCGGCAGGCCTTCAACGGCGTTCGGTAACAGCTTGCCGTTGCGCACAATGCGCAACCGGCCCGGCCGTTCGGTGATCAGCGTGTCGCCACCGGGCAAGAACGCAATCGACCACGGTTGGACAAGCGCCTCGACATACGGGACGACCCGGTAGTCGTGCTGCGCCGAACGAAGTGGGGACTGGCCGAGGAGCTGCGCTCCACCAATCAGGGTCAGGGCAACAATCGCAAATGTTCTAGCCATCACTACACTATAATCCCGCCCGCCATGGCGTATCGCAGTCCCTACCCGGACATTACGGTCCCCGACATCAACCTCACGGAACAGGTCTTCGGTAACGCGTCCAACTGGCCCGATGCCGTTGCAATGGCGGACGGCCTGACAGGCAGGACGATCACCTACGGCTCGTTGCTCGAGCAGATCAGGCGCACCGCCGCCGGGCTAGCCGCCCGAGGCATCAAGAAAGGCGATATCGTGTCGCTCTGGTCGCCGAACGTGCCGGAGTGGCCGGTGGTGTTCTTCGGTGTGATCAGGCTCGGGGCGATCGTGCACACCTCGAATCCCGTGAGCACGCCCGACGAACTGGCGTATCAGCTCAAAGACGGTGGCGTGAAGATCCTCTTCACGGTAGGTGCGCTGGCCGACAAAGCCGCCCAGGCCATCGCCGAGTCCAAGTGCTCCATCGAGCTCTTCACCATTGACGAGACTCCGGGGCTTCCGTCACTGGCCTCGCTGGCCATCGACGCGGATCCGCCGGCCGTGACGATTGATCCGGCCAACGACCTGTGCGTGCTGCCGTATTCGTCGGGTACCACGGGCATGCCGAAGGGCGTGATGCTGACGCATCGCAACCTGGTGGCGCAGCTCAATCAGATCGATTCGATTGAGAACGTTGCCACGCCGGCGCTTCTCGGCGTGCTGCCGTTCTTCCACATCTACGGCATGGTGATTCTCGTGATGCACGGGTTGATGAGGGGATCAACCATCGTCACGATGCCCAAGTTCGAGTTCGAGCCCTTCCTCAAGGTGCTGCAGGACTGGCCAATCGTCACCGCGCACATCGTGCCGCCAATCGTCGTCGGACTTGGCAAACACCCGGCGGTCGACAACTACAAGTTCCCGCACTTGAAGTTCCTGTTCTCTGGCGCTGCTCCGCTTGGACCCGAGCTGACCGACGCGGTCGAGAAGCGGCTCAACGTCAAGATCCGGCAGGGATACGGCATGACCGAAGCGAGTCCGGCCACGCACTACACCGTGGCGGGAACGGAGCGCTCGGGTACGGCCGGCCGCCTCATGCCCAGCCTCGAGATGCGAATGATCAGCCCGGAGACGGGCGAGGACGTGCCCAGCGGAACCCCCGGTGAAGTGTGGGTGCGCGGGCCCAACGTGATGAAGGGCTACCTGAACAACCCGGATGCGACGGCAAAGACCGTGGACGCCGACGGCTGGCTCCACACCGGCGACATCGGCATCGCCGACGATGAGGGATACCTGACCGTCGTCGACCGGTTGAAGGAACTGATCAAGGTCAAAGGTTTCCAGGTGGCGCCGGCAGAACTGGAGTCGGTGCTGCTCAAGCATCCGAAGATCGCCGACGTCGCCGTGATCCCGGTCCCGGACGAGCACAGCGGCGAAGTACCAAAAGCCATCGTCGTCATGCGCGAGACGCTGACGGCCGATGAGGTGATCGAGTTCCTGAAGCCAAAGGTGGCGCACTACAAGTGCGTCAAGCACGTCGCGTTCGTCGACGCGATTCCAAAATCGCCGTCCGGTAAGATCCTGCGACGTCTCCTCGTCGACAAGGAGCGGGCGGCACGGAGCTGAACCATGTCTGTGTTCAGTAACACTTCGAACGATGCGCCGGAGTTGCGCGCGCAGTATGCGAGGGCCGTGCTTGGGCTCGTGGCCGATCGGAATCCGATCGACATCCTGCGCGACACCCCGGGAGCCGCGGCACGAGCAGTCGCCACGCTGACGCCGCAGCAGCTGAAGACGCCGGAGGCCGCCGGCAAGTGGTCGATCGCCAGCGTGCTGCGCCATCTTGCGGACACCGACGTCGTGTGGGGATGGCGGATGCGGTTGATCCTCGCGCAAGACCGGCCGCCCATCACCGGGTTCGACCAGGACCTGTGGGCCGAGCGGCTCGACTATGCCAATGCCGATCCAAGCGAGTCACTCGAAACATTCGCGGTGTTGCGTCGAGACAATCTGCGTTTGATCGAGCGCGCCACCAACGACGACCTCCAGCGGGTCGGCGTCCACGCCGAGCGAGGCGAGGAGAGCGCCGGCTACATGGTCCGGCTCTACGCCGGACACGACCTCGCCCACCTCTCACAAATCGAGCGAATTACGCGATCGATCGGTTAAGCGGCTTGCACGTAGACTGGGTGGGCCGATGCATGAATACGACCTGATTGTCACGCTTACAGCCGGGTTCGGCGCGGCCCTGTTTCTCGGCTACATCACCCAGCGCCTGGGGCTGTCGCCGATCGTCGGATATCTCCTGGCTGGAACGCTGCTTGGTCCCAACACACCAGGCCTGACCGTCGACGCCGCCATTGCCGAGCAGCTTGCTGAAATCGGCGTCATCCTGCTGATGTTCGGCGTCGGGCTGCAGTTTCATCTCGACGAACTACTCGCCGTTCGCGGCGTCGCCGTCCCCGGAGCGCTCGTGCAATGCGCGGTGTCGACACTGCTCGGCGTGTGGCTGGCCCACGCGGTTGGGTGGAGTTGGGCATCCGGCACCATCTTCGGGATCGCGCTGGCGGTTGCCAGTACGGTCGTGGTGATCCGCGTACTCTCGGATCACAATTCCCTTCACACTCCAGGCGGCCACATCGCTGTCGGATGGCTGGTGGTCGAAGACGTGTTCTCGGTCCTGGCCATCGTGATGCTGCCCGCCCTGTTCGGCGGATCGGAGTCCGGCCAGCCACTCTGGATCACTCTCGCATTCACGATCCTCAAGGTCTCCGGCTTGATCGCGTTCACCGCATTTGTCGGCGCGCGCGTCATTCCGTGGGTGCTCGATCACGTCGCGATGACGAAGTCCCGCGAGTTGTTCACGCTGACCGTGCTGGCCATCGCCCTCGGCATTGCCGTCGGGTCGGCGTTTGTCTTCGGGGTGTCGATGGCGCTTGGCGCCTTCCTCGCAGGGATGATCGTCGGCCGTTCCGACTACAGCCTGCGCGCCGCGTCGGACGCGCTGCCCATGCGCGATGCGTTTGCGGTCCTGTTCTTCGTATCGGTTGGCTTGTTGCTCGACCCGGCGTCTCTGCTCGACTCGCCGTTGTTGTTCGCCGGCACGCTGGCCATTGTCCTGATCGGCAGCCCGGTTGCGACGTTCGTCTTCATGTGGGCGGTGCGTCAGCCGCTGCGGGAGTCATTGACGGTCGCGGTCTCGCTCGCGCAGATCGGTGAGTTCTCGTTCATCCTGTCCACGCTGGGGCGCGATCTTGGGCTCTTCACGATGGCGGCGACCAACACCATTGTCGCGGCGTCGATCGTGTCGATCGTGGTGAATCCCGTCCTGTATCGCACGATCGAGCCGATCCTCGCCTGGGTGAACGGCGTTCCGGCGCTACGCGCGTTCCTGGACCGATCCGCGCCGATCGACGGCGGCGAGATCTCGCAGGAAATGCGGGCCGCCAAGAAGGCGCATCGCGCCGTCTTGATCGGGTTCGGTCCGACCGGCAAGACCGTCGCACGCCTGCTGAAAGAAGCGGGCATCGAACCAACCATCGTCGAGTTGAATATCGAAACGGTCCGCGCGATTCGCGAGTCGGGGTGCGACGCCGTGTACGGCGATGCCACGCGTCCGGAAACGCTGATTGAAGCGGGCATCGCGAATGCCGACAACCTGATCCTCACCTCAGCGGGCATGGCCAATAGCACGGAGGTCATCCGCGCCGCGCGCGAAGCCAATCCGAAGATTCGCGTACTGGCTCGCGCCGCCTACCTGCGTGACCTGGCCGGCATCCGCCAGGCCGGAGCCGACACCGTCTACACAGGAGAAGGCGAAGTGGCGCTCGCGTTTGTCGAAGACCTGCTCGCCCGGCTCGGCGCCACGGCCGAGCAGATCGACCGCGAACGCTCCCGGGCTCATTCGGAACTGTTCGGCGAGCACGCCGGCTAAATAGCCTGCTGGCAACAGGTTACGCAGCTGTCGATTCCTCCGTCCGTCATTCGACGTGTAGACAGGAGACCAAACACGGTGGAAATCGTGATGCGGGAGGTACTGATGCTGCTGACGATCGGACTCGTCGTGGGCGTACCTTCCGCGATCGGCCTGGGTCGATATGTCTCGTCTCAGCTCTACGGCATCCAGGCGAACGATCCGTGGATGGCTGTCGCAACCGTGGTGCTGCTGGCGCTGGTGTCGGTGGCTGCCGGACTGATTCCCGCGAGGAGAGCGAGCCAGATCGATCCGATTCTTGCGCTTCGGTATGAGTAGCTACTACTCGTAATACCTGTCGACCTTGAACGCGCGCGTGCCGACCTGTACGCCGTCGATCATCACGTCCACGCTGTAGTCGCCCGGCGGAAATCCACCGGAGTTCTGCAACTGGAACTCGGTGGACGCCGGGCCATCGAACGACACGGGCTTACTTGGCTCATCGATCAGGCGGGAGCCGTACTTCCATCGAACCGAGATCGTGCCCTTGCCGGCGGCTTTCGTCTGCACCGACACGTAGACCGTCTCGTTCGGCTTGAACAGCGTCGTAATGCTGGCAATGCTGCGATCCTGGTTGAGCGACCGTCCGGTCTGGATGTTGGCCAGTTCCAGAGGACCGCTCGAACAGGCGACCGTGAGTGCGAGTGTGGCAGCCGCAGCGAGCGCACGAATGGACGCCATTACTTCTTCTCCTCGGCGATGCGCGCTTCGAGTCCTTTCAGCGCGTTGGCTGCAAGCGCCTTGCAGCCGTGATCGACGAACGGGTCAGGCCCGGCGCCCTTCATCTCGGCCCGCTTTTTCAGCTTGCCATCGAGGTTTGTCGCCTGGGGATGCGTCGACACGACGATGTCACAGGGCATTTCGGCGAGGCGGGAAATGCTGCGCCGAAACAGGTTCACACGCTCGGGTTCGGCGGTGTACTTGAAGCCCGGTGCGACCGCGGCACTGACGCTGTCGGCGTAGACCATGTCGTAGCACGTCTTGCCTTCGCACGACCGCCAGGTCCACGTAGTGCTGCCCGGCGTGTGGCCTGGCATGAACACCGCCGTGATCGCCAGGTTGCCCACACGCAGCACCTCGTTGTCCTTGATGATCTTGACGTTCTTCACCGGCGGATACGCGTTTGCGGCCCGCCCGAAGCCGTACTGCGGATCGTCAGGGGTGTTCTCGCCGCGCTGTAACGCGCGGGCGCCGGCCGGGCTGGCGGCCACCGTCGCGCCGCTTGCGCGCTGCAGCGCCGCAATGCCGCCCGCGTGGTCGTAATGTCCGTGCGAATTGACGATCAACTTGACGTCCTCGGTCTTGAATCCCAGCTTGCGGATGTTGGCGTCGATCACTGCCGCCGATTGTTCGAGACCGCCGTCGAGCAGGATCAATCCGTTGTCGCCTACGATCAGGATCGCTGAAAGCCCATCCGTGCCGACGTAATAGCTGTTACCGAACAGCTTGAACGGCTCTCGCGGCTTGTTCCACGCGTCGCAGTCATCGCACTTGTGCGGCGGATCGGACTTGAAGGTCGGCGTCTGGAGAAACGCAAGAAGCAGAATGAATGCGGCGGCAAACTGGCTCACAATTCCTATTGTGCCCCAGTTCCGAATCGCCTATCGGCCGCCGTACGACTGGGACGCCATCATGTCGTTCCTGGCTGTTAGGGCAACGCCGGGAGTCGAGCAGGTCACCGGCGATCGATATCTGCGCACCATATCGATGCACGGCCGTTGCGGCAGGCTCACGGTCGAGCCACTGGCAGAGGAAGCAGCGCTCAGACTAAACGTTGACGTCGACCTCGACAATTCGCTCGACCTCGAGGCCATCGTCGAGCGTGTCCGGTTGATGTTCGACGTCGACGCTGATCCAGTGGTCATCGGGCAGGCGCTTGGACGCGATCCGCTGCTGGGTGCGACCCTGACGGCACATCCGGGCATTCGGACGCCTGGAGCGTGGGACCCGTTTGAATTGTCGGTGCGCGCCATCCTCGGACAACAGGTCTCGGTTGCCGCAGCCACGACAATTGCCGGCAGGGTCGCAGGGCGGTGGGGCACACCGCTCGATGGCGAGCCGGCCTCGGTGCTGTTCCCCACTGCGGATCAACTGGCGGCCGCGCCTTTCGAAGAAGTCGGCATCATCCGAACACGCGCCGCCACGTTGCGTGCCCTGGCTGGCGCCGTGCGCGACGGCCGCGTTCGCTACGATGGCGCCAGCACGATCGACTCTTTGCGCGCGATTCCCGGCATCGGAGACTGGACCGCGCAATACATCGCCATGCGCGCGCTGAAGACCAGCGACGCGTTTCCGTCGGGCGACCTGGTGTTGCGCAAAATGGCCGGTGACTGCAGCGCTCGAGACCTCGATCGGCTCTCGGAACGCTGGCGGCCCTGGCGCGCCTACGCGGTCATGCTGCTTTGGCAGGCCGCTCGCGACCGTGATGCTGAGGCCAGGACCCGGCCTCCGGCCAAACGGACGCTGCGCCGAGCCGGTAAGTCGTTAGTAAGATAGCCACGTGCGCGTGGCAATCGTCGGCGGTCCCGGCGTCGGCAAAAGTACCCTGGTTCGCCAGTTGGCCGACCTCTATCACAACGGATCGTACGGCGAGGGCGAGAAGGGCGTGTGGGATCCGCGCGTGCTCGAAGACATCGCCAACGGCGTGAATGCGATTGGCGTCACGGAGTACTTCGCGCGCCTCTACGACGCCAATTACCGGGATGCAGCGCTGCACGACGGTCCGCGTCGGGTGATCTTTTTTGAGGGCTCCCGCCTGACGCTCGAAGCACACATGGCGGAGTATCCGCCCGAAGATCACGCGGCGCTGCGCGACGTGTTGTCGATCGGCGATGCGTGGAATCCGGACACCACGATCGTGCTGACCTCGAGCACGGACACGATCGAAAAGCACATTCGTCAACGCAATCGCGATCACGAAGACGTCGAGAACATGGTGCGCCGCTTCCGCCTGATCGACGCGGAATTCCGTCGCCTTGCGCCGTCGTACCCGAACACGATTCTGATCGACCGTGACAGCAAGGAGTTCCACGAACGGTCAGGCCTGCTGGAAATCATCCGCGTGGCCGGGCTCCCGATGTTCGAGGAAATCGCCTACTACAGACGTTGACGCAATTGCCGATATACTATTGAGACCAGCGCCGTCGACGGCTGGTCGCTTCGGCCACGTCTAACCATTCCCTGTTGAGGAATCCTTCTATGCGTATTGCCGCGCTGTCCCTGGCCGCTCTTGTCACCGCCCTCTCGTCGCCGATCGTGGCGCAGCAGAGCAAGCTCGATTTCACGCTGCTGAATCGCACCGGCGTCGTTATCCAGGAGCTGTATGTCTCGCCCGACGAGGCAGACGACTGGGAGGAAGATGTGCTCGGACGCGATGTCTTGAAGCACAACGAATCGGTCGACATCACCTTTTCGCGCTCGGAAAAATCGTGCGACTGGGACCTGATGATCAAGGACGAAGACGGCGACGAAATCGAGTGGGACAGCCTGGATCTGTGCGCCGCGTCGCACATCACGCTGCTCTACCAGAACAACAAGCCGACGGCGATCATCAAGTAGCGGCGAGAAGGCGGGTTTAGCACCCGCCGCTCACCTCGCCTGGGCGAGTCCCTGGCGCGCGACCGGCGAATCCGGCACCAGCCAGAGCGCTTCCGCGAAGTAGCGCGCCGCCAGCCGGCGATTCCCTGCACCCAGCTCGAGCACGCCAAGATTCTCGTAGGCGGTGCTGTCATGCGCATCGAACGACAAGGATCGCAGGAAGGCCTGTCGCGCCGGATCGAGCTGGCCGAGCCTGGTGTACGCCGCGCCAATCAGGTCGTAGGTCGGCGCGTAATTCGGGTCGAGCGCAATCGCCCGCTGCGCCGCTGCGACCGCGCCGTCCGCGTCACCATGCAGAAACGACGCAACGGCCGCGTAGTATTCGCTCGCCGCCTGCTGCGGAGCGATTGCCCGGAGCTTCGTCACCGTGGCATCAAGCTGCACCGTGTCGGCGGCATCCGCCTGCAGTGCCGCCACCTGCATCAGGGCGGATGCGCTCAGCAGGTCGTCCTCGCTGAAAATGGCTCGCGCCTCTTCGCGGCGCCCTGCTGCCGCCAGCAACTGCGAGCGAGCCACCTTGCCGGCGCCGGGCACCTTCTCAAGCGCCTCGCCAGCCTTCTTCAGGATCAGGGCGGTCTTCACCAACCCCTCCTCAGCCAGGCCGTCGCCTGCCGATACGGCGCGAATGTAGTCCTCATACGCCAACTGGAAATGATCGGCCTTGGCGAGCATGGCGGCGCGGTTCCGCCACTGCGACGCGCTGGCTGCCGGTCGAGGTTTCGCCTGCCCGCGCAGCGCCGCGCCATTCTTGCCGGCGTTGCGATTGTGCAGCTCCCGTGGCGCCGTGAACTCCAGCGTGATGCGGTCGTCGACGAAGACCGGGGCGTCACCGGCGTACGCGTTCAGTGGCGCCGCGTCTGCCACGAACAACGACTCGATCGAGAACGCGTCCACGACGCCAACTGACGCCAGGTCCTTCGCCGCATCGGGCCGCTGCATGTTGATGGCGATCTTCGCGCTGACGTTGGCGAGTGGCGCGTTGGTCCCGAGCAGCAGCACGTCGTCACTGCCGACCAGCCAGACCGTGCCGTTCGGGAAGACCTCGAAGAATGTCTTGAGGATCGACTTCAGGTCAGGTTCGCTGATGTTGTAGGCATTCGCCCACTGGCAGAAGATGCCGCCAGGCGTGAGACGCGCTTTCGCGCTTGCGAAGAACTCGCGCGTGAACAGCGACGACACGCCGGCAATCCACGGGTTCGACGGTTCGGAGACGATCACGTCGTATTGCCGATCGGTCAGCGCCAGGTGCGAACGGCCGTCCCCGACGATCAGGTTGGTCTTCGGATTGGCGAGAGCGTCAAGGTTTTCCGTCTTGAAGAACGCCGACGCCTTGATCACCTCGGGAGAGATTTCGATCACGTCAGCGCGCTGAATGGGATGGGTCAGCGCCGCCCCGGCCGTCATGCCGCTGCCCAACCCGATGATGAAGACGTCCTTCGGATCGTCGTGCAGCAACAGCGGCAGGTGCGCGATCAGTTTCTGCGTCAGCATATCGCCCCGATTCGACGCATCGGTCTTGCCGTCGACGGCAAGCGTGGTCGTGCCGGTCAGTTTCTTGACGGACACGGTGGCCGATGCGCCTTCCTCGTAGAACAACAGCTCGCCCGCCTTCAATTGGGTTTCGAGGTCGAGATCCTTCGGCACATACGGCGCATACATGTAGGCGCCCGAGGCAAGCAGTTCACGATCCCATTGCGGGCTGGTGACAACGAGGAGGGCGGCAGCGGCTGCTGTCGACAAGCCGGCGACGCGCGCGCGGGAAGGCAGGCCACCACGAAGCGCCAGGACCACGACGCAGACGATCAGGCTGCCGCTGGCAATCCACAGCGTGGCCTGCACGCCAAGCGCGGGAATGAACAGGAACCCGGCCGCAAGCGAGCCGGCCACCGATCCGATCGTATTCACGGCATAGACGACGCCAAATCGTCCGGCCGCTGGCGTGGTGCGATCGTCGGCGAGCGCGAGCGCCAGGGGGAACGCCGCACCGAGGCACGCCGACGTCGGCAGGATCAGGCCAAGCGTCAGCAACACGCCGCGCGCGAGCAACTGGTTGAAGTCGGCGAGATCGGCGACGTACTTGGCTACCAGCAGCGGCACGCTCGTAGCGGCGATCGAGTACGTCCATCCCGCGGTGACGGCCGCCAGCGAGAGCGCTCCGACCAGCATGCTTGCGGCGTTGGCGCCTCGCCGGGACACCAGCCAGGCACCAATCCCGGATCCGATCGCAACGCCGGCAATGACCGCGGCCAGCGTTGCGGCAAACGCATACGTCGTCGGTCCAAGGATCAGCGACAAGATGCGGGTCCACGCGATTTCGTGGACGAGTGCCGCAAAGCCGGTGACACCAAGAATGGCGATCACCAGCCCCGGAGCGCGACTGTCCGACGACGGGTCGCCCGGCGCGGGCCTGGCGATCGTGCCCTCTCCAACATTCACCCGCAGCACCGCGGTCACGCATGCGGCTGCGAGCAACGTCCCCGCCATGGCCACATAGGTGGTGGCCTGCATGCCGATTGATGGGATCAAGACGAATCCCGCGAGCATCGATCCCACCGCGGCGCCGATCGTGTTGACGAAATACAGCGTGCCGCTCTCAGCGGCTGGGCGATCCGACGACCGCGAGAACCACCGAATCGCCATCGGGAATGTCGCGCCCAGCGCCAGCGCCGGGAGCATCACCATCACGATGCAGCTGAGCACGCGCACCAGCGGAAAGAGTGGACCGGCGCCGTTCTCATAGGTGGCGCTGAGCAGGGGCCGCAGTAACTGCAGCTCGACCGGCAACAGCAGTGCACACACGACAACCGCGATTTCGAGGGCGACGTACGACTTCAGGCAGGTGCGTGGCGTCAATTTCGAGGCAGCCCTGCCCCCGACCGCGGCGCCGATCGCCAATCCGCCCAGAAACGCGGCAACGACAGCGCTGGCCGCTGCGGTGGTGTGACCGATGTAGAGCGTGAGCAGCCGGGTCCAGGTCACCTCGTAGACGAGACCCGCCAGGCCCGAGCAGGCGTAGGCAATCAGAAACAGCCGCGACGTCACCGGGCTAGCAGTGTAGCTGGCACAGACACGTTCTTACATTCGGTTTCGGCAACGCACGTTAGAATGACCATTCTCCAGGAGTGATCATGCTTTTGAAACCATCAGTTTTGCTTTTGGGTACCCTGCTGCTTGTGAGTCCGTTGGCTGAAGCCCGTCAGCCCGGACAGCAGGCGCAGACTCCCGCTCCGATTCGGTCGATCGAGGACCGAACGGCGGGGATGAAGAAGATGGACGGGTACTTCCCGCTGTATTGGGATGAGCGCACCGGCAGCTTGTTCCTTGAGATCCCGCGTTTTGACGTCGAGTTCCTGTACTCGAACGGTCTGTCGGCGGGCCTCGGGTCGAACGACATCGGCCTCGATCGCGGCACCGGCCGCGGCAGCCGCATCGTCGAGTTCCAGCACGTCGGCCCACAGGTGTTCCTGTCCCAGCCGAACCAGTCGTTCCGCTCGAGCAGCCCGAACCCGCTCGAACGCAAGTCCGTCGAGGACTCCTTTGCGCGTTCGATCATCTGGGGCTTCCCGGTCGCGGCAGAAACCGGTGGCCGCGTGCTGGTGGACGCGACGCCGTTCCTGCTGCGTGACATTGCCAACGCCGGCCAGAGCCTGCGCCCGGGCAACTACCAGGTGGACCGCACCCGCAGCGCGTTCTACATGCCAAACACCAAGAACTTCCCGAAGAACACCGAGGTGGATGTGACCATCACCCTGGTCAACAACCAGACCGGCGGCGGTGGCGGTGGTGGTGGTGGTCCCGCGCAGGGTCCGCAGCAGATCGGCGCCACTGGCGGTGGTGGTGGCGGCGGCTTCGGCGGCGGCCTGTTCTCCGGTTCGGTCGCCAGCGTGACGCCGTCGCCGGAGTCGGTGACGCTGCGCCAGCATGCCTCGTTCGTCGAACTCCCGGACGCCAGCACGTTCAAGCCGCGCCACGACGATCCCCGCGCAGGCTACGGCGGGGCGACGTTTGTCGACTACAGCGTGCCGATCGCGGAGAACATGCAGTTCCGCTACATCCGCCGTCATCGCCTCGAGAAGAAGGATCCGACGGCGGCCATCAGCGAACCGGTGAAGCCGATTCAGTACTGGGTTGATGCCGGCGCGCCGGCAGACGTGCAGAAGGCGCTCGTCGAAGGCGCCATGTGGTGGAACCAGGCCTTCGAAGCGGCCGGGTTCCGCAACGCGTTCAAGGTCGACATCATGCCGGCCGACGCCGACCCGATGGACATTCGCTACAACATGATCAACTGGGTCCACCGCTCGACGCGCGGCTGGAGCACCGGCGGATCGGTCTCCGATCCGCGCACCGGCGAGATCATCAAGGCCACGGTGACGCTCGGCTCGCTGCGCGATCGGCAGGACTACATGATCTTCGAGGGCCTGCTCTCGCCGTACGTCAACGGCGACGAACGCCCGCAGATCCTTTACGAGACGGCACTGGCGCGCATCAAGCAGTTGTCGGCGCACGAAGTCGGCCACACGCTGGGCCTCGGCCACAACTACTACGACAGCAGCAAGGGCTGGATCTCGGTGCTCGACTACCCGCACCCGATGGAAGTCCTGAACGCCGACGGCACGATCGACCTGTCGAAGGCCTACGAGTCGCGAATCGGTGACTGGGACAAGGTGGCGATCAACTACGGCTACCGCCAGTTTGCTGCCAACGTCGACGAGAAGGCGGAGCTGAAGAAGATCATCAGCGATGCATGGAAGCAGGACATCCGCTACTACACCAACCAGGACACCGATATTCATCCCAAGGTTGAACAGTGGTCCAACGGCGTCAACCAGGGCGATGAACTCACCCGCATGATGGACGTCCGCCGGGCGGCGCTGAGCCGCATCGGGCTGAACACCATCCGCAAGGACGTCCCGACGGTGATGATCGAAGAGCCGCTGGTGCCGATCTACATGTATCACCGCTACGCGGTCGAATCGGCCTCGTCGATGATCGCCGGCCAGGACTTCACCTATGCGATGCGCGATGACGGCCACGGCGCGCCGCTCGAGTGGGTGAACGGCGAAATGCAGCGCAAGGCAATCGACTCGCTGTCGCGCACGCTGAAGCCGTCAGAGCTGACCATTCCCAAGCGCATTCTCGACTTGCTGCCGCCCCGTCCGCCAGGCTACGGCCTGCATCGCGAACTCTTCCCCCGCACCACGGGCGAAGGTTTCGATCCGATCAATCCAGCGGCGATCGCGGCTGATGTCACGATCGGCTTCATCCTGCAGGCGGATCGCGCCGCGCGCATGGTGGCGCAGAACGCCGTCGACCAGGCGCTGCCAGGCCTCGGCGAAGTGATCGATCGGCTGATCAGGGCGACCTTCGACCAGCCGACCTCGGGCAACTACGAAGCGGAAGTCCGCCGTGCGACCGAGCGCGTGCTGGTCGACCGCATCATGTGGCTCGCGCAGGCGGCGCCCAATGCGCAAGTCCGCGCGATTGCGTCGCTCAAGCTCGAGCGGCTCCGCGCGCGCTCGACCACGACCGCGGCAGCGGCCGCCGGCATGAACGAATCCGAACGCGCGCATCGCGCGCTCCTCGCCGCCGACATCAAGCGCTTCATCGAGCGCCCGATGGTGGACGCTGCGGGTGGCCGCATCATGCCCGCCTCGCCCGCACCTCCGGGTGCGCCGATCGGCGACATGCCGCAGAACTGGCTCGCCCGTCCCCCACTCTGCTCGTGGGACGACGCGATGCCTGAACAGTGGCTGTACTACCAGCCGCAATAGGAAGTCGCCGGTAGCCAGATGCCAGTAGTCAGTAGCCAGCAATTCAAGAGTTCTTCTGGCTACTGGCTACTGGATACCGGCTACTGAAGACGCGTGACACGAGCGGCAACAGCATCATGCCGCTCGCGGCCGCGACCGTCTTGAACGGCATCCACTCCGGATACGGAATGAGCGCTGGAATATCGAACAGCGGCTCTCCCCCACCAAGTCTCAGCACCAACGACACGCTGAACGCCGCGACGGATCCGGCGAAGTTGGCCTTCGGATCGTAGAGCGCGTAGACCAGCTGCGGAAACAACAACACAAACACCAGATCGCTGGTGAAGAACCAGAGCGCTTGCACGCTCTGGACCTTGATCGCCATCCACACCGCCATCAGGCCAATCACGATGATCGAGGCGCGCATCAGCGCGGTCAGACCGCGGCTTGAAAGACCCGGCTTGAGCAACCGCAGGCACACGTTCCAACTGACCATCGATCCCGCCGAGAGAATCGACGACGAGAAGCTTGAGGTGACCGCACCGATGATGGCGGCCAGGCCCAGCATGCCGATCGCTCCAGGCAGCACGTACTTGAAGATCATCGGCATCGCATCGGCAGGCTGAGACGCAAGGCGGGCAGAGAGCTCAGCTGACCACGGGTAACCAAACGCCGCGAGGCCGATCAGGACGGGTGGGATGGTGAGTGCGATCGTGAAGAATCCCGAGAGCACCGAATGCGCGCGCGCGGCGTCTGGCGTGCGGCACGACAACACGCGCTGGAAGTAGCAGTTCCACGGCACACCGCCAAGCATCAGCATGATGCTGGCGTCCCACCAGCCGACGCTCGAGAACGAGACGTCGTGGGGCGCGGCTTGATAGATGGTCCAGACCGAGTCGAGGCCTCCGGCGGCCGACACGGCGAACGGGACCGCCACCGCGAGCCCGACACACACCAGCACGAGCTGAAACGCATCGGTGTAGGCCACGGCCCACATCCCGCCGGCCATCGTGTACAGCGTCACGACGACGGCCGAGATCACGATCCCGGTGACGAGGTTCAGATCCAGGATCACGCCAAACGTCGAGCCCAGTGCCACCAGCAATTCCGCGCTCCAGAATGTTTCAGCCAGCACGGCAGGCACGGCCAGGACAACCGCCCAGCGAGCGCCGTAGCGGGCTTCGAACGGGTCAATCAACGTGTGGTATTCGAGCGCGCGCATCCGGCGCGCGAAGAAGAGACCGCCGAGGATCAGGCTGAGGCCGAAGCAGACCCCGCCCTGAAGCCCGCTCGCGAGGCTGGAGCGGTAGACACCTTCAGCGGTGCCGAGCAAATAGCCGCCGTCGACCCAGGTGGCTGTCATGGTGAACGTCGCCAGCCACAGCGGCATGTTGCGGCCGGCCACCATGAACTCGTCCGTGCCGCCGCGAGCTCGCCTGGACGCCAGCCAGCCGATCAGCGCGAACGCCGCGTACATCAGGCCGATGGTCGCGATCGCCACGGCCGTATCCTACGCCCCAGGAACCCTTGGTCCCTAAACCCTCTGCTAAGATCCCTCGATGGAAGAACGTCGTAATGCTGCGTGGATCGGTGGATCAGTCCTGGTCAAGGGCGCCGTGGTGTCGAGCGAAGATCTCGTCATCGACGGGCGCGTCGAAGGCACGATCGAACTTGGCAATCACAGTCTCACGATCGGCGCCGGTGCGATCGTCGTCGCAGACCTCGTGGCGAAGTCGGTGACGATCGCCGGCACCGTCAAAGGCAGTGTGATGGGAAGCGCGAAAGTCGAGTTGAAGTCGACCGCAAAGCTGGAGGGCGACATCGTCGCACCGCGGTTCGCGATGGAAGAAGGCGCCCTCCTGGTAGGGAAAGTCGATACCGGCGCGCGGAAGTAGCTACTTCTGCTCTGCGAGCATCTTCTTGATCTGGGCCACCGTGTTGTTGACCTGGATCATCTGAATGTCCTTGCCAATGGCCTTCGTTGACGGGCTCGGGTCGCCGCTCAGCCCGTTGTTGACGCGGGGCGGCGCGTTCGGGTCGGCCTGACGTCCACCGCCACCGCCGCCGCGCTGCGGGGGCGGCGAATTCTCACCACGAGCGATCGCGGCTTCACGGGCGAGACGCGCATCACGCGCGGCCTTCCACTGTTCCGGTGTCTGACCGGTCGGGTCGAACGGCACCGTCTTGTAGTTCGGACGCACGTAGACGCCGGGCGCCGGTTCCAGGTACAGCATCTTCGACGTTTCCATCATCGCGCCATGACCGCCGATCGGCAGCTTTTTCTCGTACATATACATCTGCACGTCGTCCATATACTTGGTGTAGAAGTCGGGCACGTAGTAGACGTTGACGCCGCGTGATTCGTACTTCTTGTCCATCTCGTCGGCGGCTTCCTTCATCATCTGCTGGCCGCCACCGTGATCGCCCATCACGAAGATGTTCTTGAAACCGTTGAACACCTGGCTTTCGATTTCAGCGAGCTTGAGACCCTTGAAGATCTCGCGCGAGACGGTAATGCCGCCCGGGATGTTGCTGCCGTCACTGACGCCGGTGGCACCGACGTCGATCGGCATCACGGGTGCGACCAGCGTGTGGCCCACGGCCTTGGCGATGTCGATGGCCGCGCGCTGCGACATGATCGTGTGGCCGGCGAGGATGTTGTGCGGACCGCGCGCTTCGGTACCGCCGTTGGCGATGATGACGTTGATGAAGCCGGCCTTCTGCTTCTCGACCACTTCGCTGGACGTCAGCAGTTCGAGCTCGACGAGTTCTGCTACCGGCTTGCCAACCTGCGCGAACACCGGCGCACTGATAACCAGTGCCGCCATAAATACCGTGAATCGTTTCATAAAGAAAAATCCCCCAGACCCACAATCACAGTGGGCTGGGGGATTCTACTTCTTCTGGCCACCGGCTACTGGCTACCGGCTAACAGCTACTTCTTCGGCACCAACTTAAGTAGGCGGCCCGCGGCGCCGTCGGTCAGCAGATAGAGCGCGCCATCCGGCCCGGTGCGAACGTCACGAATGGCTTCCGGCTTTGGCTGCAGATCTTTCAGTAGCCGCTCTTCGCCGGTGATCTTTTCGCCGTTCACCGTCAGTCGCACGAGATCGCGGGTGCCGTGCCCACCGATGAAGAGGCTGCCGTTCCACTGCGGGAACAGCTTGCCGCTGTAGAACGTCATGCCGCTCGGCCCGATGATCGGGTCCCAGTAGTAAATGGGCTGTTCCATGCCGGCCTGCTGCTGGATGCCGCCGGTGATCGCGCCGCCCTGGTACTCGATGCCGTAGGCAATCGTCGGCCAGCCGTAGTCCTTACCCTTGCGGGAGATGTTCAGTTCATCGCCGCCGCGCGTGCCGTGTTCGACTTCCCACAACTCACCGGTCGTCGGGTTCAGCACCGCCGACTGGATGTTGCGGTGGCCGAACGACCAGATCTCCGGTCGCACGCCTTCCTTGCCGACGAACGGGTTGTCCTTGGGGATCGAGCCATCGGTGTTGATGCGTACGATCTTGCCCAGGCCGCTCTCCAGCTTCTGCGCCTGCATGCGGCCGGGCGTGATCGACCGATCGCCCTGCGTCACAAACAGCGTGCCGTCACGGCCGAATACCAGGCGGCTGCCGAAGTGCAGGGGCGACGCCATCGACGGCGTCTGGTGATAGATCACCTGCACGTCATCGACACGCGGGGCCGTCGCGTCATCCACGAACTTGCCACGTGCCACCGCAGTGTTGTTTTCGTTGTTCGGCTTCGGCTCGGAGAAGCTCCAGTAGATCAACCCGTTCTTGGCAAACGCGGGATCGAGCGCGACGTCGAGCAATCCGCCCTGGCCGCGTGCCGCCACTTCCGGCAGACCCGTCACCGGCGCCGACAACTTGCCGTCGGTGCTCAGCACGCGCAGGCGGCCCGGGCGCTCCGTAATGAGCATCTTGCCGCCAGGCAGGAACGCAACGCTCCACGGATTCTGCAATCCCTCGACGACCGTGACGACGTCGAACGCGACGTTCAGCTTCTGTTCGGGGGCGTCGGTCTGGCCGGCGAAGGCCGGTTTCTGTTCGGGATTGTTGGCCGGGCGAGGATCAACCGGCGTCTGCGCCAGCGCCGGCGCCGCCAACGTCAGCACGGCCAGCGTCACATACGACTTCAGTCTCATATATTAGGTCTCCCTGGTCTCCCCTGGCGTCATGCGCGTCGGCGGACCAGACAGGAGATTTTATACGACCGCCAGGGTCGACGGCATGCCGAGGAACTCGCCGTACTGCTCGGCCGCGTGTGACAGCGCACGGGTGTGCAGCGGACTCAACTTCTTGTACGGCGCCACGTCGATCGTCACGCTGTTTCCCCCGATACGGCGCGACCATCCACCGGCCAGGCGGCCATCCACGATGAGGTGATTGGCGAACGCACCGTTGGTGCGAGCCGCGATGTTGGCGGCGCGATCCGCGTCGACGACCAGCGCACGATCCTTGTAGGCGATCAGGTATTCGTCGAAGTTCGGCAGCAACATCACCGGAAGTCGTCCCGCGGGGCGGGCCGGCGGCTCGTCGCCACTCCAGAACATCAGGCCACCGAGCTTTGTTGCGTCGAGCGCCGGCCGGGCGGCATCGATGGCGCGCTGCGCGTCGGTCAGCGCGAAGCCCGACCACCACGAAAAATCGCGCGCCGTTGCCGGGCCGTGACTGGCAAAGTAGCGGGACGCCAGATGCGCGAGGGCCTCGTCACGATCGAGCGCCGCCCCCCGTGGTGCGCGCTCGTCGAGCAGCGCATAGGTGAACTGCTTGCCGCTGCGCGGGCCGCTGCAGATGACGCCTTCGATTCAGCGTGCATCATGATGTAGCCAAGCTTCAGCCCGTCTGCGGGGATCTTCGCGCGCTTCAGATGTTCACCGATCTCCGCGCGCGTCAGGAACTTCCCGCCTTCGAGGACGCGATGTATGAGCGCGCTGCTCTTCTTGAAGATCCTGTCGTCGAGACCCACCTGCCGGTAGTAGTAGGCGTTGACTGCGTGCACACGCGGAGCGCTTAACGCCAGCAGCCACCGAATGTCGTCGGGGGTTACGAAGTGCCACGTCGGACGCAGCAGGTGCGTCCGCAGGATCAGCCCGTCGTTGAATGCCTGCTCGATGTCCGCGTCCTGGCTGCCCGGAATGCGCTGCCCGATCGCCCATTTGGCTCCGGGGTAATCCTGCGCCTGCACCGCGCACAACCACGACACCACCTGCGCGGGCTTGCGCCGCAACGGGGCGTCGATCAGGTGTTGATGGCGGAGCCGCTGCGTCAGGATCTGCGTTGTGCCGGCGGCCATGGGAAAGTCGTCGCCGACGAGACCGGGATCGACAAGGATCCCGGCCTCGCAGGCGTCACTATCAGTAACCCAGGGGAACGTTGCTGTCAAAGCGAACACGAAGCACGGTTCCTTCCGGCAGATGGACGTCCTTGCCTTCGGTCGCGGCAATCACACCACCGCCACCGATCAGCACTCCAGCGATGGCGCCCTTCACGCCGCCCAGAATGCCGCCGATGATGGCACCCACCGCGGAGCCCGCGCCGATGCGTCCGGCTTCACCCTTGAGCCCCTCGCTTTCGAGCGCCTGCGTCACATAGGCGCGCGTATCGAAGGTGCGGCCGTTGATCTGGATGCGGTTGAACTCGACCGTCAGGCTGCCCTTGCGATCGGTGCGGCTTGCGCGATCGACCGAGGTCACCCAACCGGTCAGTCTCGAGCCCGCCGGGATCAGCAGGTCATTGCCGCGATAGAGATCGATCATCGTCGTTGCCTCGACGCGATCCTCGACCTGCGCCGTGTCTGACGTCAGCCCCGTGACGAGCCGGACATCAACTTCGCTGCCGGCCGGGATTTCGAGCCGGCCCTGAATGGATCCGATCCGATCGTTGGCGCGGCTGCCACGGCTGCCGGTGCGATCGCCGCGGTAGACCCCGTATGAGGACGTTTGTCCATTGCCGATGCGGGTCATGTAGCGATCGATACGGTCGCTCAAGCGCTGGCGGTCGGTGCGCGTGACCGTCTCACCTCGGCGCTGCTTCACACGCAGGTAGCCCAGGTCATCGCGAATCTCGTTCAGCTCCTGCCGATCGGTGATCGACTGGCCGTTGCGATCGTAGGCCGCCTGCGCATCGTCGTAGCGGCGCTCGAGCGTCGCCATATCCACCGCCACCTGCGCGAACGCCACGTTCGAAGCAAGGACGAGCGCGCCTAACGTCAATCCGAATTTCATCGTTCACCCCCAGCGCGCATTGATGCGCGCGATCGACAACGTGGAGAGCAAGGGTTGTGCCGGGCGAAAACGATGAGAAACTGGCAGTCCACCTCGTCCGTCTACCGTTTGTGTGGAGTCGGCTACCCCAAACACGACCGTTAGGGCGGCAAGGTTCTTGAAACGCAGTGGGTCGAGGATTCGATTTATGAAATTGCTGAGCCGCCTGGTGCTCGTGATGACCCTGACCGCCACAACCGTGGCTGCCCAGACCAAGGTGACGCCACCGAAGAACAAGTACACGCCACAACAGGACGTCCAGATCGGACAGGAAGCCGCCGCCGAAGTACGGAAGGAGTATCCGATCATCACCGACGATCAGGTTGAGAGCTATCTCGACCGCCTCGGTGACCGGCTCGTGGAAGCCGCGCCGCGCGAACTGAACAACCCGGTGTTCAACTACTCGTTCACGCCGGTGAACCTGAAGGACATCAACGCCTTCGCCCTGCCTGGCGGACCGATGTTCGTGAACCGCGGCATGATCGAGGCCGCCGGCAGCGAGGCCGAAGTCGCCGGCGTGATGGCGCACGAGCTTGCGCACGTGTTGCTGCGCCACGGCACGGCGAACGCGACCAAGGCCCAGGGGTTTCAGATCGGCGCGCTCGCCGGCGCGATTGCCGGCGCGGTCGTCGGCGGCGGCTGGGGCGAGCTGATTTCACAGGGCTCGCAGTTTGGTCTCGGGACCTGGCTGATGAAGTACAGCCGCGACTACGAGAAGCAGGCCGATCTTGTCGGCGCACAGATCATGGCGCGCGCCGGCTACGACCCGCGTGAGCTCGCCCGCATGTTCGAGACCATCGCCAAACAGGGCGGCAATGGCGGACCGCAGTGGCTGAGCAGCCATCCAAATCCAGGGAACCGCACCCAGTACATCAACGCGGAAGCGGCGCAGTTGCGCGTGGCTCCGCGCCCGAGCGATCAGGGCTTCCAGCAGACCAAGACGCGCCTGTCGCAAATGGGTGCCGCGCGCACGATGGCCGACATCGAACGTAACGGCGGCATGGGCGGCAACACCGGCGGACGATCCACCGGCTCGGTCGGTCGCATCGGCGAGGCCGTGCCCGCGCCGTCGCGTCAGTATCGAACGGTTCAGGGCGGTCAGCTCTTCACCGTGAGTGTGCCGTCGAACTGGCAAGCGGTGACGTCGAACAGCTCGATCAAATACGTGCCGATGAATGCCTACGGCGACTACAACGGCCAGACCACGCTGACTCATGGTGTGGAGATCGGCGTCGCACGCGCATCATCGCGCAATCTCAATGCGGCAACACAGACGCTGATCGAGGGCTTCCTGCGAGGCAATGACGGCATGCGAATCGTCGGACGGGAGGAAGTCTTCCAAATGTCCGGTCGCCGGGCGATCGTGACGCCGCTCGAAGGCCGATCGGCACTCGGTGGCACCGAGCGGGTTGAAGTCCACACCACGCTGCTCAACAACGGCGATCTGTTCTACCTGCTGACGGTGGTCCCTGATCGTGAAGTCGGCGCGTATGGCGTCGCTTTCGAACGCGTCGTGCGATCGGTGAGGTTGAACGATAGGTAGTAGGAAGTAGCAAGCCGCAGGTTTTCTTGCTAGTTGCCCCTTGCTACTCGCTAGCCGCCATGGTCCCGCGCACCGTCAGCACGTCGGCTCGGGCCATCCCCTTGGCCTTCAGTGCCTCCACCCGCGCGTCCAGCTCCGGTCTCGAGGCACGGATCGCGTCCTCCAGGGACTGACCCTCGGCCAGCACGCGGTGCTTCAGCAGGATGAAGGGCACCTGCGTGTTGCGCGCCGCATGCGCGAGGGTGGCGAACTGCTCAGCATCCACGAAGCCCTCTGCGGCCAGCGGTAACTTGGTCCCGGGCGCCAGCACCGGCTTGATGCGTTCGTGCAGTTCAGGCGCCGACACCGGAATCGTCATCACCAATTTGGGAGCGCTCTACGATGTCGGCGTCTCGGCGGCGGTGCTCGAAGCCGCGCGCACGACACGCGTGACGCGTTTGGGCCTGGCTGGCGCCGTCGTCGCCGCGGGCTCTTCAGCGGCTGCCGCAGTGATGGGTGCCGGTTCAGGAGCGGTGTCGCGGTTCATCGTGACCTCCGTTCCGATCCAGGCACCGAGTGCCAATCCACCGAGCAGGCCGAGCGTCGCGGCTGAGGTTTTACCGGTTTTCATCTCTCACCTCCATCAATCTCACTGCGAGCTGGTAGTCCAATATCCATGCCGCGGCCAATGGATTCGTTTCCGGAGCAATTCACCGGCCTTCGCCCGTTCATCTCCGCACTTCTTCCACGGTCGCGAGTAAGATGCCCGGGCGAGGTCGCCGAAGCTCATGAACAGAACGCTTCTTGTTACCGCTCTGATCCTTTTCAACAGCAGTGCCGCATCATTCGCGCAGCAGCCCGCAACGCCACGCCCGGTTCCAACGGTCGCCCTGGCGCCGAAGCCACTCAAGACTCCGGCCTACAAAGCGGGGCTGAAGCCGTGGGTGAAGCTTGCGGACATCAAGTCCAGGCACAAGAGCGCGGACTGGAGCGAAGTGATTGCTGACGATGGCCGACTCGAAGCCGCGTATCACTCCGCCGCACCAGGAGCGAAACTGTCGAAGCGCTTCCATCCGGACACGCGTGAGTGGTTCGCCGTCGTCGAGGGCGAGGTGCGGGTCGAGATCGAAGGGCAGGAACCCTTCACAGCAACGCGCGGTTCGCTGGTCAATATTCCGCGCCAGACGGTCTACTCTCTCGAGACAACAGGCACGACACCCAGCCTTCGCTTCTCGCTGAATGTCTCTGGCGCCAAGACGGTGTTCTTGAAGGACTCGCCGCCACCCACCGCACCGGCGGGAACGGCGTGGACTGAAGTGCGCATCAATCGCACGCCGGGCCGGTACGACGAATTCAATCAGCCGCAGACGAACATCCACGCCGAGGCGGCGAAGAACGAAAAGTATTCAGGCGGCCGCTTTGTCCGCGACGACAAGTCCGAGATGTTGATCATCTACGGACACGAAAAGAACATGCCGCCGCTCGATCCCAACGACAAGGGACACTTCCACGCGGAGAGCGCAGAGATGTGGCTCGTGTTCTCAGGCAAGATCCGCTACGCGTTCGAGGGACAGCAGCCGTTTATCGCCAGCGAAGGCGACGTGGTCTACGTTCCTGCGAACACCTGGCACGCCACGCGCTTCATCGGTGACAACGCCTGCCGCTTGTCGATCACCGAATACGTCGGCAACGCCCTGTTGCTGCCGCCGGGACAGTAACGCGCCGGAGTTGAATCCGGGTTAAACCACGGATTCAACCTCATGGCCCTGCGGCGTCCGGCTTTGGCCGGACCTTCAGAAATCCAGGTTTGACGTCAGGCGCGTGCCGTCCGATCGGAACGCATTCGCCAGGAGGGCAATACGACGCCTGGCTTCCGTCAGGTCGTGATTGCCAAGCGTGATGTTGAGCAGATCGATGTACCAAGGCAGTTTCGTCGAGTCCATCAGATAGGTCTCGACGATCTCCCTCGCGATCGGTAGCGTCGTCTTCTTCGAGTTGTCGTGGACGTCGCGATTGCCGGCCGCGAGCAGCTTCGCATATTCCTCGCGCAGCAGCCGCTCGATCAGTTCGCGCGTGAAGGTGTCGCCTTCCCTGGCGCCGGTCTCTGGGTCGTCCGCCGTCAGCGTCGCACCCTTGTGCAGCCATTCCCACAGGATGCTCAGGCGGATCTCGCCGGTGGCCATGTCTTCCATTAGATACAACACGTCGTCGTTACCGAAGAAGTCCGCAGGCTTGAGCGCCGCGGCCTGCATGCCCTGACCAAAGGCGTTGCCATATTGGATCGCCACACTCATCAGATCGCGTGCACCGCGGATCGTCCGCGGCGCCGACTCAAGCTGCGACAGGTCAGCCGCATCCTTCTCTGTATAGGTCAGTGCGGGAAACGATCGGCCGAGCTGATTCGCATCGCCAACGCGTTCCCACACGGGTCGAACAATGTGGACCATCTTCCAGTGCGCGACCCACTTGCCGCTCGCGCCTTCGCGCTGTTCGCGCTCCGCTCCAGCGGTCGCCCGCTTCATGCCTGCGGCCACGCCGGCTTCCGAGCCCACGGGAATGTTGGGCTCCATACCGCCCTGCCACAGGGCACACTGCCCATTCGCATCCGGTGTGTTCACTGCCCTTCGCACCCGATCTTCGTAGGTGCGCATGTAGCCGTAGGTCATCGTGATGGCATCAATGTTCGGATTCACGAAAGACGGGTCCCACGCCAGCGCGTCGGAGACGCTGTTGATGTAGTCCCATCGGCCGGTGTTGAAGCCCACAAAATGGCGGCCGAGCGCCGCGCGGATCTCCATCAACTGGAAGCAGGCTTCCACCTGTTCGACGAGCACGTAAGCTTTCACCGTGCCAACCGCAAGGCCAAGGTGTTCCTCGAGCGCCGACAAGATGTCGTTCCACAGCGCCGCTTCTTCGGCGGTCTGGATTTTCGGGAGATACAGAACGACCGACGATCCACGGTCGATCAGCTGGCGGTGATTGTTGACGACATAAAGCCCGGCGTCGACGATCGAGGCGGAGAAGCCGGTGCCATTGCCATTGCGGATCTGCCGATCATCAAGGTGCAGTCCTCTGGCACGGTAGATCGTCGTTGTGAACGACAACTGCTGTCGCCAGTTCGAGATGATCGTTCGACCGAGAAACCCGGTCGCCCAGTTGTTCATCTCCTGGGCGACCTTCTCGGCGACGCCGAGAAACACAGGATCTTCATGAATCGCGAGCTTCAGATTCCGCTGGTTGTCCAGCGACATCGTCGACACCTGACCGAGCGCGTCTTCGCCGTCGAACATCCACCCGTCGGCGCCGCTTAGCAGTGCGTAGGCGACGTTGCGCAGTCCCACCTCGACGGCCGCTCCGGGCCGGGCAGCCGGGCCGGTGCCTTGAATCCACTGGCGTTGCAGGTCGCGCGGAATCGCGCTGCCGGCAAACTTCCCCGCCCTCGCGTCGCTCACGGTGATCGACGTGCGACCGATCACCGCCGCTGGATCGAGGAAGGTAATGCGCTGCTTCGCGGCGGCGCGATCGGCGCGGCGCTTGATGCGCGCGTCCATGATCGCCTTGCGAGCAAGATCAAACTGCGCGAGGGCCTCGAGCGCCCGAATCGCGTCGGGCGTGATCACATCTGGGTAGTCGGTCTTGACGGTCTTCCTGAACTCTAGCGCCATGTTTTCCCTGCCCGGAACAATCCACAACAGTAGTTCAGATTCGTCCACTTTGACCGTGCGGGTGGGCGCCCAGGCGGGAATCCTGAACTGGTGAGACACGATGCGCGTGCCTGGAGGCAGCGCCCGCAACGTCGGCTCGAGCCTCTGCATGATGGTGGTCGAAAGGTACGCCGTGACGACGGTGGCCGGGCTCAGGTCAGCGTCGAACAGGTCGCCCGTAATGAAGGAGACGCGGTTTCCCACCTCGGCTTCGCCGGCGATCTGCTTCGCGGTGGCGACCAATGCAGGATCGATCTCGATCCCGACTCCGCGCGCTCCGTATTTTTGCGCCGCAATGATCGGAATGCGGCCATCGCCGGATCCGAGGTCGTAAACCACGTCGGCCGGGCCGACGTTGGCGAGCCGCAGCATCGCGTCGGCGACATTGTGCCGGGTTGGCGTGAAATGGATATCCGGCGCGCGCAACGCCTGCTGCGTCACCACGAACGCCAGCAGCCAGGCCATGAGCATCCGGCAAGGCTATCCGATTTTCTCCGCCGCCTGAGCTATCTGCGGCATACTGCGCGCATGATTCGCACCGCCCTGCTTGCCCTCGCTGTCACTGTGGCTCTGCCTCCAGCCGCGAGCGCCCAGGCGATCGGCGGACCCGAAAAGGGCCGGCCGGTTGCCGGCGATCCTGGCATTTCGTCGATGGTGGTCATGGATCGCCCTGAGTTCCGTGTGCTGCGCGATTGGGCCGAGCCAGGCGCCGTGCGCCGCATGCACAACCATGCCGATGCGACGTATCACGTGTTCACGTTGCTAACGGGTCAGTTGACTCTGACGGTTGAGGGTCAGCCGCCGGTGGACGTGAAAGCCGGCGATGCGATCGACTTAAAGGGCGGCGCGATGCACACGTTCAAGAACACCGGCACGGTGACCGCGACTATCGTTGAAGTGTTTGGAAAGGCGCCGAAGCAGTAGCCGCCGGAAAGCTACTGCTGCTGCGGAGGGGGACCAATAACGTCGATCAGGTTGCCGCGCACGCCCGTCCGCTGCCACACCTTCTCGTAGACCGGTACGAACACTGACCGGCTGATCACGCGCATCGCCACGTCATTGGCGAGCCGCTCCGTCTGCACATAGGGTTCGTGCGTGTAGATCCATACGTGCCCAAGCTCGTGAGCGATAGCCGCCTCGGCTTCCGAGGCGCTAAGCACACGATCGCGCCGCCATAAAGATCGACGAGGTCCGCGACGATCGCCAACCCGAGGCCGGATCCCGGCGCCGCTTCATCCGCGCGTACACCGCGCTTCAACACGGTCTCTCGTAGCGAAGGATCGAGGCCGGGCCCGTCGTCATCAACAGTGATGACGGTTAAGCCATTCAGCAGGGAGGAGCGCACCTCGACGCGAGCATTCGCCCACTTGCAGGCATTGTCGACAAGGTTGCCGAGCATTTCCTCGACGTCCTCCCGGCGGCCGCGCACGAAGTGCTCGGCGGAGACGTGCTCGTCGATCGACAGGTGACGGTCGGCGTGAATCGTCTGCATCGTCCGCGCCAGTGCCTCGGCGGACGTGAGCACCTGGCACCTCGCTGTCGGATCGGCTCCAGAGGCGGAGGCGCGGGCGTGAGCGAGGTGATAGTCGATCTGCTTGCGCATCCGATCGACCTGCGTTCGGCCTCGGCCGGACCTTGATCAGCCGATCATCACCTTTCGAGGATGCTGGGAGTTGTCCTCGAGGAACGTCTTCTTGCCCTCGAGGTCCTTCTCGGTCGGCTGCACCATGCCGTTGATGTCGGTGACGCGCGACACCAGGGTGTGTTCGCCGGCTGCCGCGCCCTTCCAGGTGTAGTGATACAGCTTCCAGCCGTACTTGGCGGTGGTCGACGGATCCGCGGTCGCCATCGCCCACGTCCCTTCGTCCACCTTCACCTCGACGTTCTTGATCGGCGTGCCGTCATTCAGCACGATCACGGTGACCTTGTGATCGGCGCCGTTCTTGGTGACACGGGCGACGAAGGACTTCAGGTTGAGATGGCTGATCGCCTTCTCGACCCACTTCACTTCGCCGTTGATCATCTCGCCGCGCAGGGTGCGATACCAGTTCGCCTGGAACTTGCCGAGATACGGCTCTTCCTGCACGAAGATGTCGGACAGCCACTTCACGTTCGGGGCGCCATACCATCCCGGCATGATCAGGCGCAGCGGCGCGCCCTGGTGCTTGGTGAGCGGCTCGCCGTTGAGCGCATAGGCCAGGAACGGCGCCGGATCGTTGCCCATGGCGCGTTCGCGGTGAATGCTGCGGCCGTACTGCTGTTCAACGTCGAAGTTGGTGCCGCGGAAGTTCACGGCTTCCTTGCCGCGATCGGCGCCGAAGAACACGATCTCACGGGCGTTCGGCTTGAGGCCGGCCTTGTCGAGCACGGTCTTCAGCGGCACACCGGTCCAGCGCCCGTTGCCGATCAGGCCCTGGATCGGACGGCGGTTGCCGGAGCATTCGAAACCGGCAATCAGCTCCTGGCTGCCCATCTTCTTGAGCTCGTCGAGCGACAAGGCGAGCGTCGTGTTGACGAGGCCGCCGACTTTCAGGCGGAACGCCACCGGGTCGACCTCAGGATGACCGTAATGTTGGGTGGTAAAGAACTGATCCTTCGGCGTAAACGCGCCGGCAAGCCCGCGCGTGTCGAACAGGCGCCGGTCCGGCGCCGGGTTCGCGTTGAACGGCGGGTTCACGTGCGAGTCGGTGAACGGCACCATGACTTCGCCCTGCGCCATGGCGGGCAGCACCCACTCAAACGCTCCGAGCGTGCCCATGGCCGCGGCCGCCAGGCCGCTCTTCATCACGTCACGACGGTTCATGTCTGTAGCCACTGTTCCCTCACATGAATAAAGGCGGGCCTTGCGGACCCGCCTCTATGAAATTCTGAACTTACCGTAAGCGCGTAGGCCTGTTTGCCTGTTCGCCTAACACGTGACGCAACGATTGTTGTTCTTCGCGCCCATCTTCATCAACAGCGCGATCGTCTCCGGAATGGCCGACAGACGCTGGACAGGGCCGTTGGCCATGTCGACCGTCGTCTGGCCGCTGCGCGCGACCGCCTTCGGATCGGCGCCCTTGCTCACCAGGTACAGGATCATCTCGTTGTCGCCGCGTGCGGCGGCGTGGTGAAGCGGGGTGTAGCCGTCGTTGTCGCGCTCGTTGACGTTGGCACCAAGTTCCTCGACGAGATACTTCACGGCCGCGAGCCACGCACCGGGGGCATGACGGTGAGCGTTGCCGGCGAAGCCTTCGCCGTATTCAACGCCGGTCGCCGCGTGAATCGGGAACGCGCCCGGACCACCGTACGGAATCGTCGGGGCGTCGTACTTCTCCATGCCCTTCTCGGCTTCCGGCATGATGGCGCCGCCGGCGCCCTGTGGCGCACCTTCCGGACCACGACGAACGCGTTCGCGCGGAGCGAGCGTCGCAATGTTCGGGTCGGCGCCGTAGGCCACCAGGAGCTTCATCGCCATGACGTCAACGCCATAGGCGGCGCGCCAGAACGCGGTGGACCCGGTCGTGTCGGCGAGACCGCAGTTGCGGTTGCCGCAGCCGGTGTAGACGAGGTACCACGGGTGCGACGCGATGCGCGCGTTCACGTCGGCGCCCTTGTCGAGGAGCGCCTTCATGACCTCGAGGTAAGTCGCCTTCTGCAACTCCATCTCCTGGGGCTGCGGGAACCGCGTGCGTGGCTGCCACACCGTGTTGACCGCGGCCCACAGCGGCGCAACGCCGTTGTTCTTGGCCCCGATGTTTGGGTTGGCGCCGCGCTTGATCAGCATCATCGCCATGTCGAACTGGCCGTTGATGATCGCCGTCAGCAGCGGGGTGGTGCCGTCGCCGGCGTTGGCCTGGTCGATCTTCGCGCCGCCATCGAGCAGTGCCTCAGCGGCGGCGATGTAGCCCTGGCGCGAGGCGTGGAGCAGCGCCGTCATGCCGCCCTTGGTCTGAACCGGCGGGTTGATCTCGTCAGGATTGAAGTTGCCGCGCGGGTTTGGCGGGGCGTTCGGATCCGGCGGCGGGATCTTGCCGGTGCGGACCACTTCGCGGCCGGCCTGGATGGCGGCCTGCACCTGGCTCGGTGACGCCTTCGCTTCCGATTCCTTGCCGACGAAGCCTTCGAGCACCTTGCGCTGGAGGTCGGCCGCGGCGCGATCGAGGGTGCTGAATCGTGCGACGTCGATCACCTTGGTGGTGATGTTGGCGTCGGCGCCACGCGCCAGCAGCACCTTGATCGTTTCGACGCGGTTGAGACCCGCGGCGAAGATCAACGGTGTCTGGCCGGCTTCGTTTTCCTTGGCGTTGAGGTCGGCCTTGGCGTCGATCAGCACCGTCACTGTGGCGGCGTTCCCCGAGCTGGCGGCCATGTGCAGCGGCGTCACGCCGCTATTGGTGGAGCGCACGTTGACGTCGGCGCCGGCCTTGAGCAGCGCCGTCGCGACCGCCGCGCTGCCGCTCTTGCCGGCGAGGTGCAGCGGCGTGTACTGGCCGATGCGGGTCTGCGCCTGGATATTGGCACCCGCAACGATCAGCACTTCTGCCAGCGCCGCGTCGCCGCGCTCGGCCGCCCAGTGCAAGGCGCTCATGCCGTCGCCTTGCGCCGCGTTGGCGTCGGCGCCGTCCTTGAGCAGCGCCTTTACCGCGGTAATGTCACCGCGCTCGGCCGCGTCTGCAACGCGCGGCGGCGTCGGCATCTGCGCGCTGAGCGCCGACGCCATGCCGACCGCAACCATCAAAGCTAGAAGTGACTGACGCTTCATCGCTGATCTCCGAAATCCGCCTGATATCAAGAAGGCGGGTCTGACGGACCCGCCTCTACCAACTACGCACTCACTAGGCGACTGTCGCCGGCGATGCCTGGTTGAGCGACAGCTCGCCGGTCGAATCGCCGAACTGCTTCATCTCGTTCATGCCGAGCATGTGGCCCATCGACAGGAACGCATTGGCCATCGGGGTGCTGTCGGCGGCCTTGATGTGCAGGTTGCCCTTCAGCGCGCCGTTGGCGTGGCCGAGCAGGAACAGCGGGCAGCGGCGATGGTTGTGGACGTTCGGATCCGCCATCGGCGAGCCCCAGACCACCATCGTCTTGTCGAGCAGTGACTTGTCGCCTTCCATCGATTCCTTGAGGCGATCGATCAGGTAGGTGACCTGCGAGACGCGGTACTTGCAGATCTTGTTGAACTCCATCACGCGATCTTCGCGATCGCCGTGGTGCGACGCCGGGTGGAACGGCTGCAACGAGCCGCTTTCCGGGAACACGCGGTTCTGCGAGTCGCGGCCGGTCTTGAAGGTGATGATGCGGGTCATGTCCGTCTGGAACGCCAGCACCTGCAGGTCGAACATCAGGCGCATGTGTTCCGAGAACGAATCGGGCACGCCGGCCGGCGCGTCCGGCAGCGCGCGCTCTTCTCCGGAGCTGTTGCGCGCTTCGATCGACTCGATGCGGCGCTCGATCTCGCGAACGTAGGTCAGGTAGCGATCGAGGCGCGTGCGATCCGAGGTGCCGAGGTCCTTGCGCACCGACTGCACTTCGCCCTGGATCCAGTCGAGAATGCTGCGGCGGCTGACGCGGCGGGCGGCGCGATCTTCCTTCGACGAGCCCGAGCCGAACAGCATGTCGAACGCGACGCGCGGGTCGCGGATCATCGGCAGCGGTTCGTTCGGTGACGCCCAGCTGATCGAGTCGGTGTAGGCGCACGAGTAGTTGTAGGTGCAGCCACCGGCCTGGTCGAGGTTCTCGATGCAGAACTGCATCGACGGCAGCGGCGTCTCCTTGCCGATGTGCTGCGCGTAGTACTGGTCGAACGACGTGCCGGCCCAGATGTCCGATCCCTGCGTCTGCTTGGGATGCGACTGGGTCAGAAACACCGCGCTCGAGCGGAAGTGGTCGCCGCCGATTTCCGGCGCCGTGAACGCCTCGGCCATGCGCACGTCGGTGTTCGACACGATGGTGAGGTGCTTCTTGTAGGGATCGAGCGACGACAGCGCGCTGTCGGGCAGGATGGTGAAGTCGTTGCCGACCTGTTCAGGGGCGTAGAGGAACTTCGACGCGCCCCACTTCTGGCAGCCGGCGAGGCCATGGACCTCTTCGATCGCGAGGAAGCGTGTGCGTTCCGCCGCCGGAGCCGCTCCGCCAATTCCCTTCGCCGCGACCATCGCGTCGAGGAACGGCAGCGCCACCGTGGCGCCTGCGGCGCCGCGGAGGAACGTTCTACGGGGCATCTGCTTGCCGGTAATGAAGTTCATCACAATCTCCTACTGAACGCTTGCCTTGGTGTTATCGGTCGTTGACGTTTCGGCTTCCACCCGGCGCATGCGGAACGCGTCGCTCTTGACCACGCCCAGGATGAAGGTGGAGATCTTGTAGTTCGACGCTTCGGCCTGCTTCGTGATCTGGCGGATCAGCGGCTGGTCGTAGTATTCGACGCGGCGGCCGAGCGAATAGGCCATCAGGTTCTCGGTGAAGTTGCGCACCAGCGGCGTCGGGCGCTTGGTCAGCGTGCTCACCAGCTCCGGCAGGGACGTCACCTTGGTGCCGTCGTAGAAATCGCCGGCGGTGTCGAGCGGCATGCCGTTCTCGCGCTGGCGCCACTTGGCGGTCACGTCGAAGTTGTCGAGCGCGAGGCCGATCGGGTCCATGAAGCGGTGGCACGAATTGCACGTCGCGCTCTTGCGATGCAGCTCCATTTTTTCGCGCGTCGTCAGCAGGCGGCCTTCGGTTGCTTCACCGGCGGCCTCGAGATCCGGCACGTTCGGTGGTGGTGGTGGCGGCGGCGTGCCCATCAGCACCTCCATCACCCACTTGCCGCGCAGCACCGGCGAGGTGCGATTGGCGAGCGAGGTCTGGACCAGCATGCTGCCCTGGCCAAGGATGCCGCGGCGATTGGCGTCCGGATAGGACAC
>Ga0075471_10000070_pt1 | contig 43510 bp, 32 predicted proteins | sample DEB19_08_DNA_2_FD_74787 | JGI IMG/M metagenome (GOLD analysis project Ga0075471, IMG submission 74787) | Aqueous microbial communities from the Delaware River and Bay under freshwater to marine salinity gradient to study organic matter... | ecosystem: Environmental > Aquatic > Marine > Coastal ...
TGGACCGTGATGTCCGACAGCTTCGCCTTTGACTTCGCCCCCAGCGATTTCAGGAAATTCTGCACGATGCCGCGATAGCGCTCGTGAGTGCCGGCGGACTTGGTCTTCTCGGCCCGCGCCAGCCAGTCGTTGAGGAAGACCCCCGCCGCCTTGAACTCCATCCGGCTCTGATTCACGCGCTCCGAAACGTCGGCCAGCAGCTTCCGAAGGTGAGCTTCCGTGGCATTGCCGCGCTCCGCCTCTTCCAGGCGCATCGCCATTTCCTGCGCGAGCCGGCGGTTCTTGGCGGCGTTGGTCGCCCGCTCCTTGGTATTGTGTCCGATCGGGGCGTGGCGGATTTTGGTGGAGACGAGGTGCTGTTTCCCGGCGGTATCCCGGTAGGACGCATACCAGAAAGCCCGGCCAGATTGTTTGTGGATGCTTGCCATAATGAATAACATTTGCATAACACACGCAGCTAGTCAAGGTGGTTTCAATGGATTTCCTGAAAGCGCCAAAAGCCTTTATTTACAGGGTTGTAATGCGTTTTCCGCGAAAACCCAAGGAAAGGTGAAAGTGTGGTGATTGAAACGAGGGTTCGATTCCCTTCACCCGCTCCATTTGTTTTCAAGCCGTTTAGAGCCGTGCAGTAAGTTCAACTTTCCGCAGTCACCTTCCATTTCCTGAGGGTATTCAGCAAGTGCATCGGATTGTTTCAGCCACACTCCGGTAGAAGTTGCGCCGCCCTTTCCTGTGACCACAATTGCCCGGAGATTTTTGGGCGCCAGAAGCTGAGTCACGTCACTTGGAAGCCCGCAAGCTCAAGCCGCCCATGCCCCCGCACACCGTGCGGTTGATCGAGTCCACGAAACAGACCTCCGGCAGCCCGGCCCGGCCCGGTCCGGTCATAAAAAAGCGACGCCGGGGAAACCCGGCGTCGCTGTCTCATCACGCGAACTGATTGCGCGATTAAAATCGATGTTATTGCCCGACCATCGTCGCCGTGCCGCCCAGCTTGCCGCCGATGAAGGTCAGCACCTGCCCGATTGGGTTGGCTATCGCGCTCGTGCTGCTGCCCGCGTAGAGCAGGCCCATCGCCCGCGGGTTGGTGCGCGCGTTCTCCACCAACAGCGAGCCCGAATCGCCCGAAGCAAGAAACTTCATGCCGCTGTTCGAGATGATGATCTGCCCCGTGAAGGTCTTGGTGAACGCCGTGCCGCCGGCGCACTCGTTCTCAAAACTGATGCTCACGTTCGCGTTCAAGCCCGAGATGGAGCTGGTCGTCAGCCCGGTCGTGCGCCCGCTCTTTTTTACGCCCTTCCGCAGGCTCGCCCCGACAGTTTGCTTGGAGATCGTGCCGATTCCGAGGATCGACCCGTTGGTGGCCACCATGCCGGAAGCGACCTTGACCAGGGACACGTCCACATTGTTGTTGGGCAGCGCGTCCAGCTTGGTCAGCGTCCCGACCACCTGCGCATTCGGGGCGTAGCAGCCCACATCGATCAGCCCGGGCTGGATCACTGCATCGCCCGTGTTGGCCACGATGCCGTTGCCGCCGTAGACGATGTCCGACTCGAGCACATGATAGTTGCTCATGATGTATTGCACGCCGTTCACCTGCACCAGCGACCCCAGCGTGCCGCCGCAGCAATAGCCGTTTGCCAGATCCTTGCTCCAGCCCCCGGACGTTCCCAGCTGGATCGGGGCTGTTTGCTTGGCGGTGTTGCCGAAAGCGCGGAACTTTTCCGTCAACTCGGCTTTGACCGCGATGCCCCGCAGTTGCGGCGGCAGACCGCGCATGATCGCGTCCCGCCTCGGCGAATCCCGGTCCACGTAAACCACCAGCGCCGGCCGGCCCGAGTCATCCAGCCCTACCGCCGTACCCAAAACCCCCGGCAACCCCGTCAGCTCGGGGGTCACGTCGTTCTGCACCGCCACCACCGCTTTCACGCCCGGATGCTCCATGGTGAATTCTTCCGGCGGCCCCGCCCGGAGCGCGCCCGCCGACAACCCCACCGCGACCGCCGCCGCACCGAGCAACCGGATGAACCGGCCGGCCATGGATCTCTTGTTCATGTCATTCATATTATTTTTCTCGTTCATTGTTCCGCTTTCAGGAGGCACCCGCGATCTTGGGGTCATTGTATGTTGACCGTGTCCCGGTTTCATCTAAAAAACGATGATTGGACGGCTTCCAGTACCCGCCCCGGGGAGGGCCTGCTTGGCAATGCTCCCGTTCAAAACAGGACCCAGCCGCGGCCCGACCCGCCACACTGCCAAAAACCGCGAAAACGACGGCAGATGGCGTACCAACGTCAGTTCGTTGAGCTGGCCCGAAGGCTGCAGAACAGGGGCGAAACGGTGGCGGCTGCGCTTTGTCGCCAAGTCGTCATCGGCCCGTCTTTGTGCGAATCATCAGGCGACGAGGCGTTGCCTCCGGTCCTCTGCGGCGAAGACTTGGAGGCATGTGGCATGGCCAACGGCCTGCTCCCGTGCTCAGCGCCCCATCCAGCCGCCGTCCACCAGTAACGTCGTGCCGTGGATATACGACGCGGCATCGGAAGCCAGGAAGACGGCCGGGCCGCCAAAATCTTCAGCCTTGCCCCAACGACCGGCGGGAATGCGTGCGAGAATCTGCTGGCTGCGAACGGGGTCGTTGCGGAGCGCTTCGGTGTTGTCGGTGTCAATGTACCCGGGTGCGATTGCATTCACATTGACACCTTTGCCCGCCCACTCGTTGGCAAAAGCTTTCACCAGTGACCCGATGCCGCCCTTGCTCGCCGCGTAACCGGGCACGGTGATACCCCCTTGGAAGGTAAGCAGTGATGCGGTGAATATGATCTTGCCCGAACCTCGCGCGACCATGTCCTTGCCGATCTCACGGGTGAGGATGAATTGTGAATTCAGATTTACCTCGATCACTTTGTCCCACATCTCGTCAGGGTGCTCGGCGGCTGGCTTGCGGAGGATCGTGCCTGCGTTGTTGACGAGAATATCGATCTGCGAAAAATCCTTCTTCACCTGCGTGATGAACGCGTAAAGTGATTTGCGGTCGGAGAAATCACACGCGTAGCCTTTGAACTTGCGGCCCAGTGCAGTCACTTCCTCTTCCACTGCGCTGCCGGGTTCGAGAGTGGCGCTGACGCCGATGATATCCGCACCGGCTTGCGCCAGAGCGATCGCCATACCCTTGCCGATGCCGCGCTTTGCCCCGGTGACGAGGGCAACCTTTCCTGCGAGATTGAATGACTCGATAACTTTCATGACTTGGATATTATCAGTCTAGGCAACCAATGAGAACCTCTAGTCTGGCAGTTGTTCAATCGGTTCGATTTTTGTCCTGAGTTCTTGCAAAGACATCGCCAGGGATGAAAAAGCGTCCGCGAGCGCGGTGCTGTTCGGTCTCACCGGGCGCCCCGGCCAGAGCTATGCCAAGATAATGTGCGTGCATCAGGAAGATTCCTGTTGTTCTCCATCACCCCAATCCGCTTCCCGCCGGGAGAGGGAGGCTGCCAGCGGCACGATTGGAACGCTCGCGTGAGGTTCCCCGGTCCCCCGCTGCAGGGATGTGTCATTCGGGAGAGACGGTTGACACCACGGAAATATCGCGTTTCAAATGCTTCCGTGCCGCGCTCAGGATGTCAGCCAGTGTAACCGCCTCAATCTTCGCGTCCTCTGCTTCGTAATTGTTGAACCCGAGCCCATACAACTCATCCAGCGCGGTGCTGTGCGCGAGGGAGCCGAGTTCCTGCCGAGCAATCTTTCGATGGCCTAGCACCTTGGCTTTGGCTCGCTTTAGCTCCTCGGGGGACAGGCCTTCAGCACAGAGCAGCTCTGCCTCCCTGAGCAACTCCGCTTCAACTTGCGCCGCTGATTCTGGTGCGGTGCCGCAGTAGAACGCGAAGTAACCGGGAATCAAGCCGGCCATGTTCTGCGCCCCGACGTAGTAAGCGAGGCCTAGCTCTTCGCGCACGCGCATGAAAAGGCGTGAACCCAAATCACTGCAGGCTTCTTGGATCAGCTCCAGCGCTTGCCGGTCAGGGTCAAAAAAGCTCGTGCCCGGAAAACCCACAACTAGCACAGCTTGTTTCTTGTCGCGAGTTTCGCTGACCCGCTGCGCAGTGGTTGCGGGTTGCTGGTTGAAGGTTAGGGGTTGCAGTTCAACGCGCTGCCAGCTTGCGAACGCCTTTTCCGCTGCTGCAAGAACTTGTTCTGCCTTCACATCGCCGTAGATGGCGAGGATGCAGTTGTTCGGCGCGGTGTATCGTGCATGGAAGGTGCGCAGTTGATCCACGGTGAGTGACTTCACGCTCTCCTCAGTGCCCAAGCCGTCGAGACCGTAACCGGTATCCCCGAAGAGGGTGCGACGCATGGCCAGGCCGGCGCTGCGTAGCAGGTTGTCGCGGCGATCGGCGATGCTGGCGAGTTGAACGGTGCGTTCGCGCTCCAAGGCAGACTCGGGAAAAGTGGGATTCAACAGGACATCGGCAAGCAGGTTCATCCCCAGCGCAAAGTCGCTGCTGAGCACTTCGGCGCTGACGCCAAAGCTGTTGTTCGCGCCGTAGCTGTCAATGTGCCCCCCCACGCATTCAATCTCGCTGGCGATTTGTCCGGCGGAGCGCTGCTGGGTTCCCTTGAGCAACAGCTTGCCCATGAGTTGTGTGATACCGTTGTTCGCGGCGCCTTCGGCCAGCACGCCGCCTTGGAAGACAGCTTGGAGTTCCACGAAGGGCAGGCGATGACTTTCCTTTACGAGCAGTCGCAGGCCGTTGGGCAGAGTGAATTTCTGGATCGGCGAATCGGTGGTCGCTTCCAGTGTGGCGGTGCTGGTGGCTTTCGCTCCCTTTGGAAGCAGCGCATAGGTGCTGCAATTCCCGGTGGTCAGGTAGTGCCTGGCGACGCGCTGCAAGTCGGCGGTGGTCACACGCCTGACCGCGGCGAGGTAACGTTCGGAAAAGTTGAGATCAGTGGCGGCGAGCCAGCCCCCGCCGAGATCGCTCGCCTGGCCGGACATGGTTTTGCGCGAAGCAAACGTGGCGGAGATGAATTGCTTGAGTGCCTTGTTCAACTCTTCTGGCGCAACGGGCGCAGACTTGAGCTTTTCAATTTCCGTCCAGATCGCCTCGCGGGCCGCAGCAAACCTGTCGGCGTCCACCAGTCCGCTCACGCCGAACAGGCCGGGATTGCCGGGGCTGTAGGTCCAGGCATCGGCGCTGTGGACGACGGCAAGCTTTTCGCGGACTTGTTGATAGAGCCGAGAACTGCGGCCACTACCCAGCAGCACGGCGAGCACATCCAGCGCGGGCATATCCGCGTGGCGCAATTCCGGGATGTGCCACGCCATGTGGAAGTGTCCCAGTTCCACCGGGGCTTCCTCGATGACCTCGCGCGGTCCCGTTTGGCAGGGTTCCTCAGGCAGCACGATGGGCGGGAGTGGTTTGGCTTTGTTGTTCTGATAAGCCTCGCGAATCTGCGTAATGATCTCGTCGGGCTTCACATCGCCCACGACGACGAAGAACGTGTTGTTGGGCGCGTAACGCTCGCGATAGTAGCCGCGGATGTCGTCGGGCTTAAGTTCATTGAAAATGTCGAGATAGCCGATGACGGTGTGACGATAAGGGCTGCGCGTGTAGGCGACTTCAAACAACCTGCGGCCCGCGCGACGATTGGGGTCGTCCTGGCCCATGTCCATTTCGCGGCGAATGACATCGAGTTCCTTGGCCAGTGCGGCATCGGGCAGCGTGGCGTGTTGCATGATATCGCATAGAATGTCCACGGCGACGCGGGTCCCGGTGCTGGGCACGTCCACGTAATATACCGTGCGGTCGAAGCTGGTGTAGGCGTTCATGTGGCCGCCCGCCTCTTGTACTTCCTGATCAATGCGGCTGCCGGGCCGCGTGGTGGTCCCTTTGAACAGCATGTGTTCAAGCACGTGCGAAAGTCCCGCGCCGAGCCAGCGACCTTCGTGAATGCTGCCCGTCATGGCCCACGCTTGCGCGGAAACCACGGGCGCGCTGTGGTCTTCGCGGATAATGATGGTAAGCCCGTTGTCCAAAGTCGTCAGCGTGACGTCTTGGGGCAGGGCGGGGATGACATGGGGTTCAGTCATTGGTGGACGAGACAATGGGGGAAACTCACGCGGGACGGAATGAAAAAGGGAAGGCATCCGGTTGACGCCTGGGGATTGGGGGGTGCCAGATGCGTGCGTTTCTAGCTGGCCGCTTGTTCCGACACCTTGTTGCCGCGAAGCTTCGATTCTGGCAAAAACGGTTTCCTGAACGCCTCATCAAAGACGTAGCCGTTCTTGAAATCTTCGCGGCTGTCCTTGTCGGTCTTCGCGAGCAGGCCAATTTCGACCATGTTGAAGACAATCTCGCCGAAGTCGGAGCAATGGCGGATACCCCATTCTTCGAACACCGTCGGCACCATCGGGCCAAATTGTTCCAATGCATAAACGCGGATGCCATCCAGCAGTTCCTGACCGGTCACGTGACGCACGGGGAACCCCTCCGCTGGTTTGTCGCTGCGTCCCGTGCGGGAGTCGCGAGAGGATTTGATCACACGTTTTTGCGTGTGGTCCAGCGCCTCGCGCACGAAGTGATATGCATCGCGGGTGTAACGCGTGTCCTTCTCTTGGATCTGTTCCAGCGCTTGTTCAAAGCTGACTTCTTGCATGCGTTGCTTCTATTGCTTGTTCACCGTGCCACCGTTGGTTGCGGCTTGCAGGACCGGTGCTGTCCCCGCCGCCGATGGGTGCGAGGTCCGATAGGTCTTTACAGCCAACCCCACCAGCAACAACGCCAGTGCCACTACGAGCACATACTGTTCCTGCCGGGTGAGCCAGTTCATGGGCGGAATATAGGCGTTTCAGGTCCAAGCACAAAGGGGGAATTCTGAGGCCCCAGTCCGTGCTTTCCTGGTTTGCTTGCTGGCCAATTCGTGGCTAACTGACCAAAATATGGCCAAGCCGACCAAATCACAGTGGGACTTCGGGGAACTCTTCTCGCCCGGGCAAACGCGCCGTGTGCTCAGCGTGAGCGAGTTGACCGCCCAAGTGAAGAAGTTGCTGGAGCAGCAAGTGGGCACGATCTGGGTCACGGGCGAAATCACCAACTACCGCGCGCAAAGCTCCGGGCATTGTTATTTCACGCTCAAAGACGCCAGTACGCAGGTTTCGTGTGTGTTGTTTCGCGGGACGGCGGCAGCCGGGCGTGAGTCGTTGCGCGATGGGCAAAAGGTCATCGTCCAGGGCGAGGTCACCGTCTATGAAGCGCGCGGACAGTATCAGCTCATCGTGCGCAAAGTGGAGTTGCAGGGCGTGGGCGCATTGCAGGCGGCCTTCGAGCGGCTAAAGCACAAGCTGGCTGCCGAGGGATTGTTCGCGCAAGAGCGCAAACGTCCGGTACCTGACTACCCGCAACGCATCGGTCTCGTGACGTCGCCAACTGGCGCGGCGATCCGCGACGTGTTGCATGTGATTCAACGGCGTAATCCGCGTTTGGAAATCATCCTCGCGCCGTGCCGTGTGCAAGGCGAGGGCGCTGCATGGGACATTGCGGAAGCCATCCGCTCGCTTAATGCCTTTGCTGTAGCGGCGGTTTGTGACCGCCGTGATCCGGTCGGGGCGGAACAACGGCGGTCACAGACCGCCGCTACAGGTGCGCTTGACTTGATCCTGGTCACTCGGGGCGGTGGTTCACTCGAAGACCTGTGGGCGTTCAACGAGGAGGTCGTGGCCCGTGCCATTGCTGCGTCGGAAGTGCCGGTGGTTTCGGCGGTGGGCCATGAGATCGATTTCACCATCGCGGACTTTGTGGCGGATTTTCGCGCGGCCACGCCCAGTGCGGCGGCGGAGATCATCACGGATGGCGTTTATTCCAGTCGCGTCTTTGTCGGCGAAGCACCGCTGCGGATGCAGGCTTTGATGCGGCGCCAGATGGATGCGCGGGTTGAAAAAGTAGATTACCTCACGCGCCGGCTCACGCGTTTGCATCCACGCCGTCGACTGGATGAATCGCTGCAACGGGTGGATGATTTTCAAACCAGCCTGACCCGCGCGGCTGGACAAGGACTTCGCCGGGCGCAGACTGATTGGGAGCGCTTGGGCCTGCGGTTGCGACAGGCCCGCCCCTCGCTGCGACTCAAGGAAATCAAAGCCGAACTATCCGAAGCCGAAGCCCGCTTGCGTTTGCTGGGGCCGGAGCAAGTGCTCTCCCGCGGCTATTCCATCACCATGGATGCCGAGTCCGGGAAGATTCTCCGCGATGGCAAGCGGGTGAGGCCCGGCCAGCGCTTGAAGACGCGGCTGAAGACCGGCGAAGTCAGCAGTCTGGTCGAGCAATAACTGGCGAAGTTCTGCCTGAGTCCTGAGTGGAACCTATTTGCACACTTCTTTCTCAATCGCTTTCAGCAAGCCCTCAGTCGTGTGAGGCTTGGCCTCCGTGGTGGGTTTCAGTCCTAGTGCAGTAAGCGCTTTCGTTGTTTCTGGGCCGATGGTGGCGATTTTGAGTTGGGGGAACCTGGCAACAAGCCCGGGCAGATCGAAGCGCTGATGGAAGTTTTCCACGGTGGAGGCGCTGGTGAGGGTGATCCATTCGGCGCCTTCGGTGAGCAGGCGTGCGCCGGCGCCGGTGATGTCTTCGGTTTCGGGCTCGGTGCGATACACGGCCACATCGTCCACGATGGCGCGGAGTTTGTTCAACGCATCGGCCAGGTCGGGATTCGCGCGTTCGGCACGGAGCAGGCAAACTTTCAGGTTCTCCACGTCTTCAAACTTGTTGATGGCCGCGGCGACTTTCACGCCTAAGGATTCCTCAGGCACCACGTCCACGCGCAAGTGCAGTTCCCTCAGGCGGGCGGCGGTACCGGGGCCGACGGCGGCGATGCGGATGTTGCCAAGGGCGCGCAGGTCCTCGAATCCGGCGAAGAAGTAGCGGAAGAATTCGGTGACTCCGTTGGCGCTGGTGAAGACGAGCCAGTCGTAGGTGCCCAACTCTAACAGAACATCCTTGAGCGGATCCTTGTCGGTGGGTGGTTCAATCCGGATCACGGGCAAACTGATGACGTCCGCGCCGAGTTCGCTCAGCGCGGCGATGAATTCACCAGCTTGCTCGCGGGTGCGGGTCACCACCACGCGTTGCCCGGTCAGGGGACGTTGCTCCGCCCAGTTGAGTTTTTCAGCGAGTTGAACCACATCGCCAATGACGGCAAGCGAGGGCGGTTGCAGGTTGGCGGCTGCGGCTTCGTTACCGATGGATTTCAACGTGCCAATCACCGTGCGTTGCTTGCCGGTGGTGCCGGAACTGATGAGTGCGATGGGCGTTCTGGCAGCGAGGCCGCCGGCGATGAGTTGCTCGGCAATTTGGCCGATGCGAGCCGTCGCCATCATCACGACCTTCGTGCCCGGCTCCTTGGCGACTTGCGTCCAGTCAATGGATGCCCCGGACTTCGCCGGATCCTCGTGGCCGGTGATGATGCTGAGTTTCGAGGAGTGGTCGCGGTGCGTGACGGGAATGCCGGCGTAAGTCGGCGCCGCGACGAAAGAGGAAACACCGGGAACGATCTCGAAGGGGATTTTTGCCGAAGCCAGGGCCTCAGCTTCTTCGCCCGCGCGGCCAAAAACCGTCGGGTCGCCCCCCTTCAATCGGACGACCTTTTTGCCCGCCTTGGCGTTGGTGATAAGCAGGCTGTTGATCTGATCTTGGGTGAGCGTATGATCCTTCGCGTGTTTGCCGCCAAAAATGATTTCCGCTCCGGCTGGTGCCAGACGCAGCAATTCGGGGTTGGCCAGTGCGTCGTAAATCACCACGTCGGCGCGGCGCAACAATTCCGCCCCGCGCAACGTCAGCAAGCCCATGTCCCCCGGGCCCGCGCCCACCAGATAAACAGTTCCCTTTGATTTCATGTCGGCGGGCATCCTATTCGCGCCGCAACGCGGGACAAAGCGGATTTCTCCTTTCAAAGCGGCTGGCAAGGAAATGCTAATAATTGGCGGGATTATTAAGGTGCACTGGCGCGGCGACGGGTAGGGTTCCGCCGTTCACCGAAGAAATTCAAACAAGAGGTGACCTGAAACATTGAATCAAGCCATGCCAAAATCAGACCACATCGAACGTGCTTATCGGCTTGCCTGCCAGCGTTACGCCGAGCTTGGGGTCAACACTGACGCCGTCCTCAAACAGCTCACCAAAGTGCCGGTCTCGCTCCATTGCTGGCAGGGTGACGACGTGGGCGGCTTTGAGAACTTTGGTGGCGCCCTGAGTGGCGGTATCGTCGCCACGGGTAATTATCCCGGAAAGTCCCGCACGCCCGATGAACTGCGTGCAGACGCAACCAAGGCGATGTCGCTCATCCCCGGGAAACATCGTTTCAACCTGCATGCGTTCTACGGCGAGTTCGGCGGCAAAAAGGTGGATCGCAATGAAATTGAGCCAAAGCATTTCAAGAACTGGATGGATTGGGCGAAGGCGCTCGGCATCGGGCTGGATTTCAATCCCACCTGTTTCTCGCACCCCAAGTCCGCCGACGGATTCACGCTGTCGCACCACGACAGGGGTATTCGTCGGTTCTGGATCGAGCATTGCCAGGTCAGCCGTGAAATCGGCGCGGCAATGGGGCGGGCGACGGGCAAGCCCACCGTGACCAACGTGTGGATTCCTGACGGCATGAAAGACACGCCGGCTGATCGCAAGGGGCCCCGCGAACGCCTCGAAGAATCGCTCGACGCCATCTTCAAGAAGAAGCTCAGTCCCAAGCACAACCTCGACGCGGTGGAAGGGAAGTTGTTTGGCATTGGTGCCGAGAGTTACACGGTGGGCATGCATGAGTTTTATCTCGGTTATGCCGTGAAGAACCAGAAGCTCGTCTGCCTCGATGCGGGTCATTATCACCCGACAGAGAACATGGCGGACAAGGTTTCCTCCGTTCTCTGTTTTGTGCCTGAGATTCTGTTGCACGTCAGCCGTGGCGTGCGCTGGGACAGCGATCATGTCGTGACGCTCACGGATGAGCTGAACGGCATCGCGCAGGAACTGGTGCGTGGGGATTACCTCGAACGCACGCATATTGGATTGGATTTCTTCGATGCGAGCATCAACCGCATCGCCGCGTGGACTATTGGCACGCGCAACATGATTCGCGCGCTGTGCATCGCGATGCTGGAGCCTTATGGCACCTACAAGAAACTGGAGCGCGCGGGTGACTATACGTCGCGTCTGGCGTTGATGGAGGAGGCCAAGACGTTGCCCTTCGGCGCGGTCTGGGATTATTACTGTCACACGCAGGGCGTGCCGGTTGGCGAAGCGTGGCTGGCGGAAGTGAAAACTTACGAGAAGGATGTCTTGTCCAAGCGCAGCTGATTTGAGTAGTTAAGCAAACAAACCTTAAAGAACAAACATGCAACCGAATCCCTTACTTGGTGTCGTATTTCACTGGCTGGGCGGCCTGGCCTCCGGGAGTTTTTATGTGCCTTACAAGGGCGTGAGGAACTGGTCCTGGGAAACATTCTGGCTCGCCGGTGGAATTTTCAGCTGGTTGATCTGCCCATGGGTTGGTGCCCTGCTTTTGACCAAGGACTTGTTCGCCGTGCTGGGGGAAATTCCCGCCTACACGTTTTGGATGACCTACCTCATGGGCGCGCTCTGGGGGCTCGGTGGTCTCACCTTCGGTTTGACGATGCGCTACTTGGGGATGTCTTTGGGCATGGCCATTGCGCTCGGGTATTGCGCGGCGTTTGGCACCTTGGTTCCGCCGATTGTTAAGGGGGAATTTGGCGCCAAGCTACTCAACCATGACGGTCTCAGCGCCGGTGGCCCAATTGTGCTGCTGGGCGTGTTGGTTTGCTTGCTGGGCATCGCCGTGGGCGGTTGGGCGGGCATCCGTAAAGAAAAAGAGATGGGTTCGGAAGCGTCCACCATCCAGGAGTTTCACCTTTGGAAGGGGTTGGGGATAGCGACGTTCTCCGGCATCATGAGTTCCTGCTTTTCGTTTGGATTCCAATTCGGTGAGCCAATCACGCACATCACTGCCAAGCACGGAACCGGGCCGCTGTGGGTGGGCTTGCCGGTCATTCTGGTCATCCTCCTTGGCGGTCTGACTACAAATTTTGTCTGGTGCGTGTTGTTGCACATCAAAAATGGTTCCGCGCATCAATATTTGAGCCCAACGGTCAAACCGGTCGCAGGTCATACCCAAGGCGGCACGGGCCACGGCGAAAAAATCTCCGGCGCGGTGTTTGAATTGGGCAGCGCGGTGCCGCTGGGTGCGAACTACCTGTTCTGCATGGCGGCGGGCACGTTGTGGTATTTGCAGTTCTTCTTCTACCAGATGGGTGAAAGTCAGATGGGCAACTACAAGTTCTCCAGCTGGACGCTGCACATGGCGAGCATCATCATCTTCAGCACCTTGTGGGGTATCTTCTTCAAGGAATGGAAGGGTGCGCAGGCCACCACGCGCAAACTCGTGGTGCTCATGCTGGCCATGCTGGTGGGCTCGACGGTCATCATCGGTCTGGGCAACAAGAAGTCCGAGGATGCCGCGAAAGCTGCTGCGCCTGCGGGTGAAGTGCCGGTGGAAACCCTCTCCCACTAATTCTGACCATGGCGGAAAAAGTCTATCTCGCAGTGGATCTCGGCGCGGAAAGCGGCCGGGTGATGGCAGGCATCTGGAACGGCAAGAAGCTCCGGTTGGAGCAAGTCAACCGGTTCCCCAACGGATCAGTTGCCTTGGGTGAGACCATTCGCTGGGATGTGTTACGTCTGTGGGGCGAGATCCAGAGTGGTTTGGCGCTGGCCGCGAAGAAATACGGCAAGAAGATCGTCTCGGTCGGCGCCGACACGTGGGGGGTGGACTTTGTGCTGTTGAACAAGCAGGACGAAATCCTTGGGCTGCCTTATCACTATCGGGATGTCCGCACACAGGGGGCGTTGGAGCGGGCCTTCAAGAAGGTGCCCCGCGCCGAGATCTACAAACAAAGCGGCCTGCAATTCATGGAGTTGAATTCGCTTTATCAATTGCTTGCGTGGAAGGAGCGGTCACCCGCAATCCTCGACGCGGCGGACACGTTGCTGTTCATGCCGGATTTCCTGCACTGGGCCATGTGTGGAGCCAAGCGGGCGGAATTCACCATCGCGTCCACCTCTCAGTTTGTGCATCCGCTCAAACGGGATTGGTCACTGCCGTTGCTCAAGAAGCTCGGACTGCCCACACATTTCCTCCCGAAGATCGTGAAACCCGGAACCGCGCTGGGCAAGTTCCGCAAATCGCTCGCTGAGCGCACCGGGCTAGCCAATGTCAAAGTAGTCGCGCCGCCTTCCCACGACACTGCTTCGGCGGTGGCGGGCGTGCCGACGGCGCACACGGGCAAGACCAACTGGGCCTATCTCAGCTCGGGCACGTGGTCGCTGATGGGTGTGGAAGTGAAGCAGCCGGTGCTCACGCCGCGCGCACTCGAATTGAACATGACCAATGAGGGCGGTATTGAGGGAACATACCGTCTGCTCAAGAACATCATGGGCATGTGGCTTGTTCAGCAGTGCAAGCGATCTTTCGATGCGGCTGGGCGCAACTATGATTACGCCCAGCTTGCCGCAATGGCAGAGAATGCCAAACCCCTGCGCTCACTGGTTAACCTGAATGACCCGCGCTTTCTCAACCCGCCGGACATGCCCAAGGCCATCCAAAATTTCTGCCGCGAGACCAAGCAGCCGATTCCCCGGACGGAAGGGGACCTGGTCCGCTGCTGCTACGAAAGCCTCGCGCTGAAGTATCGCGAAGTGCTTGGTTCTCTGGAAGAGCTGACGGGCGAGCGCATTGATGTCATTCACATCGTTGGGGGTGGTTCGCAGAGCAAATTGTTGAACCAGTTCACGGCCGATGCCTGCCAGCGACTGGTGATCACTGGACCGGTGGAGGCCACGGCGATGGGCAATCTGCTGACCCAGGTGAAGGCTGACGGGGAACTGGCCTCGCTTGCCGAGATGCGTGAAGTGGTCAGGAACTCGAGCGAGGTCGAGCGCTTTGAGCCCATGGCATGGAATGAGGCGGCGGTGAAGTTCGCCGGTTTGCGCCAATGACCCGCTACGCCTTTACCATGCGGCTCAAGCCGGGAGCGGTGGAGGAATACAAGCGACGCCATGATGAAATCTGGCCGGAGTTGTCGGCCGTCCTGCGTGCCGCGGGGATTTCCGACTACTCAATCTTCCTCGACGAGCAAACGTTGACCCTGTTCGCCGTGCAAAACAGGCGGCTGGAAGCACGGTGACCGAACTGCCAATTCATCCCGTGGTCAAGCGTTGGTGGGATTACATGGCTCCTTTGATGGAGGTCAACCCTGACAACTCCCGATGTTGCGGGCAGCTGCGCGAAGTATTTCATCTGGACTAGCACGATGCCAAATTCAGCATATCTTCAGTGCGCATGACGATCTCGCTCTTCATACCGTGTTTTGTGGACCTGATGTTCCCGCAGGTGGGCATCAGCATGGTTCACATCTTCGAGCGGCTTGGGCACAAGGTTGTCGTGCCCCCAGGCCCGGCGTGTTGTGGTCAGCCTGCGTTCAACACTGGATACTGGGATGAGAGCCGTGAGATTGCGGTGAAGATGTTGGAAGTTTTGAAGGGCGCTGAGGCGGTGGTGATCGCCAGTGGTTCCTGTGGCGCGATGATGAAGGTGTTTTACCCGGAACTCTTCGTGGGCACACCACACGAAGCAGCGGCGCGCGAACTGGCGCCCAAGTGCCATGAGTTTTCCAGCTTCTTGGTGAACCAGCTCAAGGTTACGGACCTCGGGGCGAAGTTCCCGCACAAGGTCACGTTCCACGACGGTTGCCACGGCTTGCGTGAGTTGAACAACAAACGTCCGCCCCGCGAACTGCTCGCCAGGGTGAAAGGGCTGGAACTCGTCGAAATGGCGGCGGCGGAAACATGCTGCGGTTTCGGGGGAACCTTCTCCGCCAAGTTCCCTGCCATTTCCACCGCGATGGGTGAAGTGAAATGCGCTTCTGCGTTGGACACCAAAACGGAATACATCGTCTCCTGCGACTCGAGTTGCCTGATGCAGATTCAGGGACTCGCGGACAAGCAACAGCAGCCGATCAGGACCATCCATCTCGCGGAGGTATTGAACTCGCGATGAACGCACCAGCCACCCAATTCAAGCTCGACGCCCGGCGCATGGCGCCGGATTACCGCCATCGCGGTATTGTCCAGACCGCCATGGGCAAATATGAAGTGGTGCGCGACCAGCGGAAGATGTGGTTCCACGATTGGCAGGGCGCTCGCCAGCTGGCGTCGCAGACCAAGTTTGAGGCGGTCAATCACCTCGACAAGTATCTCACGCAGTTTGTGACGAACATCGAGGCGCGCGGCACCAAGGTGCATTGGGCCGGCAACGCCCAACAAGCGCGCGAAATAATCCTGGGCATCCTGCGCGACAAAGCGGCCAAAGTGGTCGTGAAGTCCAAAGCCATGACCTCGGAGGAAATCCACCTCAACGACGCGATGGAGGAGGCTGGTTATGAGGTGGTGGAATCCGATCTTGGCGAGTTCATCGTTCAGCTTCGCCAGGAGGCGCCATATCATCTCGTTTTTCCTGCGATGCACCTGACGCGCGGTGAAATCAAAGACCTGTTCCAGAAGAAGCTCAACGATGCGCCCTCTGATGACCCGGAGGAATTGACAATGGTCGCGCGGCGGGCGCTGCGGGAGAAATATCTCCAAGCCGACGTCGGCATCACCGGCGCGAACTTCGCAATCGCCGAGACCGGCATGATTTCCATCACAGAAAACGAGGGCAACGCGCGCCTAACCGCTGCGATGCCCAAGACGCTGATCACCCTTGTGGGCATCGAGAAAGTGCTGCCGCGCTTTGAGGATTTGGCGTTGTTCCTGCCGATGCTTGCGGTTATGGGCACGGGGCAGGCGTTGACGTGCTACAACACGATGTATGGCGGGCCCCGTCAGCCGGGTGAGGCGGACGGACCCGAGGAATATCACGTTGTTCTGCTGGACAATCACCGCACGCTGCTGTTGGCCGATGCCGAGCAGCGCGATGCGTTGCATTGCATCCGGTGTGGCGCGTGCCTGAATGTTTGTCCCATCTTCCGCAACGTAGGCGGTCACTCCTACGGCACGGTTTATGGCGGGCCGATCGGCTCCGTCATCACCCCGCACCTGCGCGGGTTGCAGGACTGGAAGCATCTCAGTTACGCGTCCTCCTTGTGTGGTGCTTGCACTGAGACGTGTCCGGTGAAAATTGATCTGCATCATCACCTGCTGCAAAACCGGCGCAACGCCTCCTCGCCCAATGGCGGCAGCCCGAGCTTTTGGCAACGAATCGCCTTCAAGTTTTTTGCCCCTGTGGCTAACAAACCTGCGCTTTGGTCGCTCGTCACGAAGCTGGGACGCATTGGGCAAATTTTTCACGGCCCGATCAAAGGCACGGCGCTCGACCCGGCGCAGGCGTGGACGAAGACGCGCGACTTGCCGCCAGTGGCGAAGGAGAGTTTCCGCGAGTGGTGGGAGGCCCGGCGATGAGCACGCGTGAAACCGTTTTAGCGCGGATTCGCGAGGCGCTGACGATCGAGGCGCATCCGCATGGTGCAGTCGGATTGCCTACGTTGGCAGACCAGAGGCGGGTGATGCCGCCGGTCGGCGCCAGCGAGGAGGAACGCCTGGCGTTGTTCGCCAAAAATGCCGGTGACTTGCGAGCGACGTTTGTGCGGGTGGCTAACGAGGCTGAAGCATGGCAGAAATTGAAAGAGGCTGCCGTGACCGACAAGTGGGAGCGGGTATTGACGCACAAGAGCAAGCTGACCCAGCCCGCAGCGGAGTCCATCGGATTGCCGGTGGCTTATATCGAACAAGCTTTGCCTAAGACTGAACAAGCGCAGTGTGACGTGGGCATCACGGAGTGCGACGCGTTGATCGCTCAAACGGGCACGGTGCTGGTTACGAGTCGCAGTGCGGGGGGGCGGGCGCTTTCTTGCCTGCCGCCCTATCACGTGGTGTTGGCCCGACGGGAGCAATTGGTGCCGGACATGCCTGCAGCGTTTGCATTGTTGAAAACCAAATACGCGGGCGGTTTCCCCAGCATGATTTCCTTCATCACTGGCCCCAGCCGGACCGGCGACATCGAGCGCATCCTTGTGCTTGGGGCGCACGGGCCCAAGCGGTTGACGATTTTCTGCATCGGTTAAAAGTTCCCTTTCCCCCGCAATTCAAATTGCCGCGTGCAGGTCCAGGTGAGAAGATGCCGCGCGCGTGATGAATACGATTCCACGATTTTTTCCGGGAGCGGTCCTGCTGGCCGCAGCATTAATGGCCTGCCCCCGAAGCTCGGCGGATTCAGGGAGCACCCCCGACTTCAGCGAGGTGCGCGAACTCCTGCTCAAGCACATGACCGGCGGCACCGAGGCGGAACTGAATCGCGCAGCCGTCCGTGGTATGATCTCCGAGTTGAAGGGCAGGGCGGTGCTGTTGCCCGACGGTAAGGAATCCGAGCCTGCGACAAATGCACTGGCTGGTTCAGCGCAACGGTTTGACGGAGAAGTTGGCTACGTGCGCATCAACCGGGTTGCCGAGGGCTTGGCGAATGAAGTAACCAAATCCATCTCACTGCTTAACTCCTCCAACGCGCTGGCCGGGCTGGTGCTGGATCTGCGATATGCCGACGGCACTGATTATGCCAGCGCGGCAGCGACCGTGGACCTGTTCCTCGCGCTGGAAGCGCCCTTGCTGAACGCGGGCAAAGGCTTGCTCAGTTCCAGGGAAAAAGCCAATCCATTGACTCTGCCGGTCGTGGCACTCGTGAATGGCAAGACAACGGCGGCGGCCGAAGCTTTGGCGGCGGTGCTGCGCCAGGCGGGCGTCGGGCTGCTGATCGGCAGTTCGACGGCGGGCCGTGCGGGCATCACCAGCGACTATCAGTTAACCACTGGCCAGACGTTGCGGATCATGACGGCGCCCGTGCAATTGGGCAACGCGAAGGCCTTGACCGCCGAGGGTGTGACGCCAGACGTGTCCGTGGAGGTCAAGCCCGAGGACGAGGCCAAATTCTACGCGGACCCTTTCGCCGGAGCGGGACGCGCTGCCAGCAGTGCGATTGTCACCGCCAGTGCTGAATCCAAAGCGGATGCGGCCCGTCGGGTTCGAGTTACTGAAGCCGACTTGGTTCGGGAAAGGCGCGGCGATGGTGATTTGGAGACCGTCGCGGGCGAACGGGTGAAGTCAGAACCCGAAAAACCCAAGGTCAATGACCCGGTTTTATTGCGAGCGATTGATCTTTTGAAGGGGCTGGCGGTCGTGCGCCAGTGGAAGTCCTGATTTCGCATTTGACGATTCCATCCTGCGACCCAAACTTGCCCCTCGTTTTGGATGAAAACCGTTTTGTTCATTTGCACCGGCAATATCTGCCGCAGCCCCATGGCCGAGGGATTGTTCCGCCATGCCACCGCAGGGCGGAGTGATTGCCGGGTGCTGTCGGCGGGTTTGGGTGCAATGGACGGCCAGCCGCCGAGCACGCATTCCGTTACGGCCATGAAGGAACTGGGCATCGACATCTCCCGGCAGCGCAGCCGCATGTTGACGGCGGAACTCGTCCGGCAGGCGGATTACATTTTCGGCATGACGCACAGTCACGTGGATACGGTGCAATTGCTGTATCCGCAGGCGGCGGAGAAAACTTTTCTGCTGCGCGAATTTGACGACACGCTCGATCCCTACGAAAAAGATATCAGCGATCCGATCGGCGGTTCGTTTGCCATCTATCGCGCGTGTCGCAACCAGATTGAACAAGGCATTGCCAGCATCATGAGCATTATTGAACACGGTTCAGCCGACCCGGCGGCGCGTCCTGCAGAACATAGAATCCCCACCTTCGCCATCGGCTCCGACCACGGCGGGTTTGATCTCAAGCAAGCGTTGAAGTCACACCTCGACGCGCGTGGCATCAGCTACACCGACTTCGGCACGCACAGCAAGGAGTCCACGGATTACCCTGATTACGCTCAAGTCGTTGGGGAAGCCGTGACGGTCGGAAAAGCCGAACTGGGTTTGCTTGTCTGCACCACGGGCATCGGCATGTGCATCACGGCGAATAAGATTGCCGGAATTCGCGCCGCGCTGGTTGCAGACGCTCCGACGGCAGCCGTGACGCGCGAACACAACAATTCCAACGTGCTTTGCCTTGCGGGCAAAACCACGACCGTGGATGAGGCGCGCAAGATTGTGGACGCCTTCCTGGCGGCAAAATTTGAAGGCGGTCGTCACGAACGCCGCGTAAATAAAATGGAACCCAAGAACACGCCCTCCCAGTTAAAACTGAAACACGTTGACCCCGAGATTGCCGAGATCATCGAGCACGAGCGCAATCGCCAGCAGGAAAACATCGAGTTGATCGCCAGCGAGAATTTCACCAGCCCGGCGGTGATGGAAGCGCAGGGATCGGTCCTCACCAACAAATACGCCGAAGGCTACCCCAAGAAGCGCTGGTATGGTGGGTGCGAGAACGTGGATTTGTCCGAGCAGATCGCGATTGACCGCGCGAAGAAGTTGTTCGGTGCCGAGCACGCCAACGTGCAACCGCATTGCGGCAGCAGCACGAACATGGCGGTGTATTTCGCCTTCCTGAAGCCCGGTGATAAGATGCTCACCATGGACCTGAGTCACGGCGGCCATCTAACGCACGGCAACAAGGCCAACTTCTCCGGCAAATTCTTCGAGATCGTCCACTACGGCGTGAGCAAGGAGTCGGAGCGCATTGATTACGATCAACTCGCACGCATGGCGGAAGAGCACAAGCCGAAGATGATCACGGTGGGTGCCAGTGCCTACCCGCGCATCATTGATTTCGAGCGCATGGGCCAGATTGCCCGTTCGATTGGCGCGCTCTTGCTGGCGGATATCGCCCACATCGCCGGCTTGGTCGCGGCGGGTGTGCATACCAGCCCGGTGCCGCATGCTGACTTCGTGACCACCACCACGCACAAAACCCTGCGGGGTCCGCGCGGCGGCTTGATCCTGTGCAAGGAGAAGTATGCGAAGGAAGTGGACTCGATGATTTTCCCGGGCATCCAGGGCGGTCCGCTGGAACATGTCATTGCCGCCAAGGCGGTTTGTTTCCATGAAGCGCTGCAACCGGCCTTCAAGGAGTACCAGCAGCAGATTGTGAAAAACGCCGCCGCCTTGGCTGACGGCATGAAGCGTAACGGCTTCCGCCTCGTCAGCGGCGGCACGGAGAATCACCTCATGTTGGTGGACGTCGGTGCCAAGGGCATCACCGGCAAGGAATGCCAGATCGCCCTCGACGAAGCTGGCATCACCACAAACAAGAATACGATTCCTTTCGAGACCCGCTCGCCGTTCCAAGCCAGCGGCATTCGCCTCGGCACGCCCGCCGTCACCACGCGCGGCATGAGGGAAGCCGAAATGGCCGCCATCGCCGACATGATCAGTGAGGTGTTGATGGACTTGAAGAACGTGGAGGCCGCCCACAAGGTCCGCACCCGGGTGCGCGAACTGACAGCCAAGTTCCCGTTGCCGTATTGATCGAGGCAGCATTTGTTTCCGCAAGGCCGGAGCGTCATTGCTCCGGCCTTTTTTGTGGCCAAGAATCCCACTTGACGCTTGGGCAATGCTGCTTCAATGTGTCCCTGCCTGACGGCGAATTTCCCCCTGATTGACAGATTGGAAGTATTGTCGTTGGCCATTCCCCGGCCCGGCTGCCAGATCGATTAAACCCCATTTTGGTAGGCTGACCGGCGCTCGCTGGCAAATGCGCGGTGAGCCTCCCGGAATCTGCATTCAATTTATTCCTAACTAGAAGCCTATGCCTGCTAAGAAGAAGGCCGCACCAAAGCGCGCCAAGTCGAAAGAACAAATCATTCCTGCTGAAGTGGCGGAAACACCTGTTGCCGCACCCACGCCATCCGACAGCTCCGACGTTCCCACCACGGAAGAGGTTGCTGCCCACGCGAAAGCTGAAGCCGCCGCTGATCGCCAATCCAATATGCGTTCCAGCGATGAGCTGCGTCCGCCCACGGCGCCAGTGGAAACCTCGGCTGATGATTCAGCCGCCGATGAGCCGGAGCGCCCGCGTGTCGAACGTCTGCCTACGGGTCGCCGTGATCGCATCGCGGAGTCGCTCAACATCGCCGAGTTGCAGGCCATGGAAATGGCCAAGTTGACGGCGATGGCCAAGCAGTTTGGGGTCGAGAACTACGGCACCATGCGCAAGCACGAGATCATTTACCATGTGCTTCAGAAGAACGCGGAGCGGGCCGGTGTGTTGTTCACCGAAGGCGTGCTGGAGGTGTTGCCGGAAGGCTTCGGTTTCTTGCGCTCGCGCAGCTTCAACTATCTGCCGTGTCCCGAAGACGTTTATGTGTCGCCCTCGCAGATTCGCCGGTTCGATTTGCAGACCGGCAACTTGATTGCTGGACAGATCCGTCCGCCCAAGGAGAAGGAACGTTTTTTCGCCTTGCTCAAGGTGGAAGCGGTGGATGGCGAAGATCCCGAGAAGGCGAAGAACAAAACCCATTTCGACAACCTGACGCCGCTGTTTCCGAACAAGCGATTTATCCTGGAGACCGATCCGGCAGAGCTCAGCACCCGCGTGCTGGACCTGGTCTGTCCGATCGGCAAGGGCACCCGCGGGATCATTGTGGCGCCGCCGCGCACGGGTAAAACCGTGCTCATGCAGAAGCTCGCCAACGCGATGCTCAAGAACAACCCGGAGAGCTACTTGTTCATCCTGTTGATCGACGAGCGCCCGGAGGAAGTGACGGATATGGAGCGTTCCTGCAAAGGCGCGGAAGTGATCTCGTCCACGTTCGATGAACCGCCGGAGCGTCACGTGCAGGTGGCCGAAATGGTCATCGAAAAGGCCAAGCGCATGATTGAGCACAAGCGTGATGTCGTCATCCTGCTGGATTCCATCACCCGTCTCGCTCGCGCTTACAACACAGTGCAACCGCACTCCGGCAAGATTCTGTCGGGCGGTGTGGACGCCAACGCGTTGCACAAGCCGAAGCGCTTCTTTGGTGCTGCGCGTAACATTGAGGAGGGCGGTTCGCTCACCATCATGGCGACGGCACTCGTGGATACCGGCAGCCGCATGGATGAAGTCATCTTTGAAGAGTTCAAGGGCACGGGCAACATGGAGGTGCATCTGGATCGCGGTCTGGTGGATCGCCGTATTTTCCCGAGCATCAATGTTGAACGTTCCGGCACCCGCAAAGAGGAGCTGCTTTATCACCCTGACGAACTCAGCCGCATCGTGCTGTTGCGCCGCGCGCTCACTGGCGTGCCGCCGGTCGAGTCCATGGAACTGCTGCTCGGCAAACTCAAGAAGACCGGCACTAACATCGAGTTCCTGCTCACGATGGGGGTGGGCTGATGCCTTGTGACTCCTGTGAGGCTCACGCTGGGCTGTGTTTGGCTGCTGGGGCTGTTCGCAGCTCTCGCAGCCGAAGCATTTGTTGCCAAGGGCAGTTCAACGGGAAAAGAACCAGGTGGGCGAAGGTAGTGTAGTGGACATGTTGCGCCAGCGCGGCTTGACAGTGCCCTACGCTAGGGCTTGCGATGGTAAGTTTTCTTGACCTGAATCAATAGGAACCTTGCTGATTGGTGTTCGCCCCTTGCGGCAGGCGGGCCAAAAGGTAGTATGCTCGGCGTGATGTTTAAGTCGTTTCTCCTCCCTCTTCATACGGCAATTGGCGTCACCGTTTTTTTGCTGGGTGCCGTCGCTCTGCGAGCTGGCAAAATTGAAGTTTACGAAATCCCCAAAGAACACGCGGGTCACTCTCACTCGGGAAACTCAAATCCGCACGGTGGAACCTCGGAGGGCAGTCCTCACGGTGGGGCGCCCATGGCGCAGCCCAGCATCAAGGTGGGTAAGCAGCCCGAAGGCTGGCGCGAGAATCCCACCCCCGGCGCTATGCGGGCGGCGAGTTATTTGGTCAGCAACGCCGAGGGCACGGAAGCCGAAATGGCAGTCATCCCGATGCCGGGCATGGCAAATATTGAGCTACAACTGGTCAATATGTGGCGTGAGCAGGCGAAGTTGCCGGCCATCACGGAAGCGGATCTCGGCACGCAAAGCACTGCGGTGACGATCGCTGGCGAACAAGGGAAGTTGTTTGACGTGGCTAGCACGGAGGCGGTTTTGGGTGGCAAATACAAAGCGCGCATTCTCGTGGCGATGCTCAAGCGCGATGACTTTACTTGGTTTTTCAAGCTGACGGGTGAGGATGCGTTCGTCGCTTCACAAAAAGCCAACTTCCTGAGTTACCTCAAAGACGTTTCGTTTGAAGCACCACAATTGCCAGCAGGTCATCCGCCGATGGCGGGCGGCGGGGGCGGTATGGGAATGGGCATGGGGCAGGGGATGATGGGCGGCGGTGCAACTGTTCCCCCGGGCACGGGCGACCAGCCCAAGTGGACGATTCCGGCGGGTTGGACGGAAATTGCGCGCTCGCCGTTTCTCGTGGGTAAGTTTCAAGTCACCGGCGACGGCGGAGCCAAGGCCGACATCAACGTCAGTATGTCCGCGGGTGACGGTGGTGGTTTGCTGGCCAATGTGAATCGCTGGCGCGGGCAGTTGAGTCTTGGGTCGGTGGATGAAGCTGGACTGCAAAAGATTTCTGCTCCACTCGAACTGGCCGGATTGAAGGCTACGCTCGTGGACTTTGCCGGCGAAGGAGCCGAGAACGGCAACGCGATGCGTTGTGTGGGTGCGATTGTTTCCCAATCGGGGCAGACGTGGTTCTTCAAGCTGCTTGGCGACGCGACATTGGTCGCGCGTGAAAAAGAGGCGCTCGTCACGTTCGTCCGCAGCGTGAAGTTCTGATTATGTCGCTCGATAAAATTTTTGAGTTCTTCGCCTCGCTGAAGCTGGCGGTGTGGGTGTTGTGCCTTTCATTGGTGCTGGTTTTCTTCGGCACGCTGGCGCAGGAGCCGTTGGGTTTATATCTCACGCAAGAGCGGTTCTTCCAAAGCTTCTTTGTGGACTACGCATCCATGGCGGCGGCAGTGAAGAAGACGTTGCAGATGGTCGGCGTTTACCTGCCGCCTTCCACCGCGGAACAAGTGCTCGCCGCGCCGCGCATCCCGGTGTTTCCCGGCGGTTACGGACTGGGCTTTGTGTTTCTGCTCAATTTGATCGCTTCGCAGATCAAGACGTTTGAACTCTCATGGAACAAGCTGGCGTTGCAGGCGGCGCATGTTGGGCTGATCCTGCTGCTGGTGGGACAGTTGTTGACCGACATGCTGGCCCTGGAGAGCACGATGCACATCCGTGAAGGGCAGGCCAAGAACTTCTCAGAGCTGGACCGCTTCGCCGAACTGGCGGTGGTGGAGGTGACCAATCCCGAGTTCGACCGTGTGACATCTATCCCGGAAAACGTGTTGGCGAAGGAAGGTGAAATCACGAGTGAATCACTTCCGTTCAAGATCCGCGTGAACAAGTTTTATGCGAATTCGGAAGTCACCAACCGCGATCCGAATGGCACCATTCAGCCTCCGGCCATGCAGGGGCTGGGACCGCAGGTGACGGTTCGTGAAATGGCCCCGGAAACCCAAATGGACCGTCGCAACATGCCAAGTGTAACCATTGAAGCCTCGTCAGCAGACGGGTCGTTGGGCACTTGGTTCGCGTCATTCTGGATTCAAAAACCGCAAACCTTGAAGGTTGGAGATCGTGAATTTGAGATTTCGCTCCGGCCCAAGCGCCTCTATAAGCCCTACACCATCGAGCTGATTGATTTCCGGCATGATAAGTATCCCGGCACGGAGATTCCCAAGGATTTTTCCAGCATGGTGCGCGTGGTCAATCTCGCCACGGGCGAGACACGTGAGACGCGCATTTACATGAACAATCCGCTCCGCTACGGCGGTGAGACGTATTACCAGGCCAGTTACGACAAGGATGATCAAGGGACGGTGTTGCAGGTGGTCCGCAACCCCGGCTGGTTGACGCCTTACCTGGCGTGTGTGGTGGTGAGTGTTGGGTTGCTGGGACAGTTCCTGATGCACCTCGTAGGATTCTTCACCCGCCGGAGGAACGCATGAAGAAATTTTTGCTGAAAGTCATTCCGTGGTGCCTGCTCGCGATGTTCGTCGTCGAGGTGGTGGTGCTGCTGATACCAAAGCCGGACAAGGAGTTTCACCTGCAGGAGTTCGGGCGTTTGCCGGTGTTGCTCAATGGACGCATCCAGCCGCTGGATTCCGTCGGACGCAATGCGCTGCTGCAAATCCGCAACACGGCGGCCTTGCCGCTCGAAGAGAAGAAGTCTTACGAGTTCTGGAAGCATCCGAAGAAGCTCAAGGCCAGCGAGTGGATCTTGGAAGTCTTCATGAAGCCGGAAGTGGCTGACACCCGACCCGTCTTTTTGATCCATCATCCTGAAATTCTGGACACCTATGATCTGCGCGGTAAGGGCGTGGAGAAATCCGGGCTGTTCTATTTCACCTTCAATCAACTTACCAACTCGCTAGAAGCCATCGAAGCCGAGGGGCGCAAGTTTCAGGCGATTGAATCCGCCCAACGCACCGCGCATCAAAAGCAACTGCTCAACCTCTACAATGCACTGATTCTTTATCAGCGTTTGAAGAACAGTTTGAAGCCGGAGGACATGACGGACTTTGCGGCGGAACTGGCCACGTATCTGGCGTCGGTTCAACCCGGCATGGAGGCCGTGCGGGCGCAGCAGGCGCAGCAGGAGTATGACGGAGCCGCTTTTACGCGGTATCTGGAATATGTCCGGTCCTTCGAGATGCTGCAGCGGATGGCCTATCCGTTGCTTATTCCTGACGCCAACCCGCAGCACACAAACAAGGATTGGCATGACATGGGCGAGATGCTGTTCGAAGCCGGTGTGCGTGCTGCGGAACTGCCGCCTGCGGTAGGCTGGTATGCCCGGATGGCGTCCGCTTACGAACAGGGCAAGGCGCCGGAGTTTAACGCCGCGCTCGACGAATATCGTGATTGGCTGGAGACCAAGTTCCCGGCGGAGATCGGCAAGGGCCAAGCAGAAGTCTTCTTCAACAATCTCCAGTCCTTCCTGCACGCGATGATCATGTACCTCTTCGCCTTTGTGCTGGTGGCCGCGGCGATGCTTGCGATTGATGTCTTTCCAAGCGTCTCGGAGATGCTGCGCAAATCGGCGTTTTACATCACTGTGTGGGCCCTGCTCATCCACACGGCCGGGCTGGCCTTTCGCATGTGGTTGGAGAGCCGTCCGCCGGTGACCAACCTTTATTCCTCCGCCATCTTCATCGGCTGGATGTCTGTCCTGCTCGGCGTGATTTTGGAACGCATCTATCGCGTGGGCATCGGCGTTGCCGCTGCCTCTTTGGTGGGAGCGATCACGCTTATCATTGCACACAATCTATCGTTTAGCGGCGACACGATGGAGATGATGCGCGCTGTGCTGGACAGCAATTTCTGGCTCGCCACGCACGTGGTAACCATCACGCTCGGCTATGCAGCGATGTTCCTCGCGGGCTTCCTCGCGATCCTTTACATCTTACTAGGGATATTTACGCCGCTGCTTTCCCGCTCCCTTAAATCCGTTGTGGAATCGGCCGGGCAAATCAACGGCACCCTGAATATCGGGCAAGCGCTGAGCAAGATGGTCTATGCCATCATCTGCTTCGCCACGCTTTTCAGTTTTGTGGGTACGGTGCTGGGCGGCATCTGGGCCGACCAATCATGGGGACGTTTCTGGGGTTGGGATCCCAAGGAAAACGGCGCTCTGCTCATCGTCATTTGGTGCGCCGTGATTTTGCACGCCCGCTGGGGCGGCATGGTGCGCGATCGCGGTCTGATGAATCTCGCAATCGTGGGCAACTTGGTCACTGCATGGTCTTGGTTTGGGGTGAACATGCTTGGCGTTGGGCTGCATTCTTACGGCTTCATGGATTCCGCATTCAAGTGGTTGGTCATATTCGCGATCAGCCAAGTTGCCTTGATGTGGCTGTCGTTGCTACCAATGACTTGGTGGCGCAGCTTTCGAAATGCGGGCGTGGATGCGATTCCGAGTGCCAAATGAAGCGGTGGCCAGCAGTGGGCATTCAAACTCGTGCCGCTTCCAGGTGGAGCTGCGGCATTTGGTAGATTTTGCGTTGCCCGATATGTCGGCGGTGTTGTCAACGGCCTGGTTGATCAAATGGCTCAAGCAAATGGCGCGCGAGGCCTTGCGCCCGTTTCTTTATGACGGGGAAGCATCGGTTTGCGCCGAAGTGGGTGCTCGACATCTTGCTCCCACGCCCTTGGGCAGCGAGGTGACTTGTGCCGCGAGCGGGATCACTGCGGGGGGACACGATACATTTCCAAGTGGAAGCTTCAGACGGTCAGGAACTCGCGGCGCATGGCGTCCACCGACGGGCAGTCATCTCCCAAGCCCGGTTCTTCGAGCCTGTGAAGCGTAAACAGGCAGCGCAGAGTTGACTCGGTTTTCTCCTCGGCTGAGCACCAAAAAGGTGTGACACGTCGTCTCAATCGAAGCCGCTATCAATTGACGTTGCCACCCTTTACCCGTAACGTCGTTCTCTATTTGCGAGCACCTAACATGATAGGAACACTGGTCAAGAAAGTCTTCGGATCCAAGAACGACCGCGAAGTGAAAAAGCTTCGCCCGGTTGTCGAACGCATCAACACGATTGAAGCCGGGTTGAGTTCCCTCCCCGACGACGACCTTCGCAAAAAGACGGCGGATTGGAAGGGGCGCCTCTCACAAATCAAGGAGAACGACGCATTGCAGGCGGCCCTCAATGAGATTCTGCCTGAGGCCTTTGCCGTGGTGAAGAATGCCTGTCGGCGTATGACGGATCGCCAGATGAAGGTATCTGTGCGCGGCCATGAACTGCCGTGGGCCATGATCCCTTTCGACGTTCAGTTGATCGGCGGTTACGCCTTGCACACGGGGCGCATCGCTGAAATGGCAACCGGCGAAGGCAAGACGCTCGTCGGCACTTTGCCGGTTTACCTCAACGCCCTGACGGGACGCGGTGTGCATGTGGTCACGGTGAACGACTATCTCGCTGCGCGCGACTCCGAGTGGATGGGAGCGGTTTACAAGTTTCTCGGGCTGACGGTTGGTTGCATCCTGCACGACCAGCCGCCTTCGGTGCGTCGCGAGCAATACAACTGCGATATCACCTACGGCACCAATTCCGAATTTGGATTCGATTATCTGCGTGACAACGGCATGGCCTCTCGCAAGGAAGAGCAGGTCCAGAGAGGACACTATTACGCCATCGTTGACGAAGTGGATTCGATCCTCGTGGATGAAGCCCGCACGCCTCTGATCATCAGCGGTCCGGCGGTGCACAGTTACAACGAGATTTACTCGCAGTGGAAGCCGGCAGTCGAGGGCTTGGTTCGCATGCAGGACAAGCTTTGTGCCCGGTTCCTCAAGGAGGCGCAGGACTTGCTTAAGAAGCTGAATCCCGCTGACGGTTCGGAGGTCAAGGAGCGCGGTAATCTCGAACGCGAGATCGGTCTGCTCCTGTATCGCGTGAAGATGGGTGAACCCCGCAGCGAAGGCTTGATGAAGCTGCTCGAAGAACCCGAGAACTCGCGGATGATGAATCAGGCGGAGCTTTTCCTGCATGCGGACCAGAAGAAGACGCAGCTATACGGAGAGAAAGAGGAATTGTTCTTCGCGATTGATGAGAAGAGCCACGAGGCCGACTTGACTGAGAAGGGCCGCAACGCCATCAACCCCGGTGATCCCGAAGCGTTCATGCTGCCGGACATCGCAACGGAAATTCATAACATTGACGCCGGTCCCGAGACGGATGCCCGCAAGCGCATGGAGTTGAAGCAGAAGCTCCAGTCAGATTACGAGGCCAAGGCACAAAAGATTCATTCCATCAGTCAGCTACTCAAAGCCTACTGCCTCTACGTGAAAGACGTGCAGTATGTGGTGCAGGACAACAAGGTCATCATCGTCGATGAAAACACCGGCCGCTTGATGACGGGCCGCCGATGGAGCGATGGCTTGCACCAGGCGGTGGAGTCCAAGGAAGGCGTCGAGATGGAACGCGAGACGCAGACGCTCGCGACGGTGACCATTCAGAATTACTTCCGCCTCTACACCAAGCTGGCGGGCATGACCGGCACGGCGGAAACCGAGGCGCAGGAGTTTTTCGACATCTACAAACTCGGCGTGCTGGTGATTCCGACCAATCGTCCTTGTATCCGCAAAGATCGCAACGACTCGGTTTACAAGACCAAGCGTGAGAAGTTCGCCGCGGTGTTGAAAGAGATTCAGGAAATTCACGGACAGGGCCGCCCGATTCTGGTGGGCACCATTTCGGTTGAAGTCAGCGAGCAACTTTCCCGGATGTTGCAGCGCGCGGGCATCGTTCACTCGGTGCTCAACGCAAAGTTCCATCAACAGGAAGCCGAAATCGTCGCTCGCGCGGGTCAGCGTGGAGCGGTGACCATCGCCACCAACATGGCCGGTCGCGGGACAGACATTAAGCTCGGGCCTGGAGTGGCCGACTTGGGTGGCTTGCATGTGCTGGCCACGGAACGTCACGAGTCACGCCGCATTGATCGCCAGTTGCGCGGTCGTTGCTCACGTCAGGGCGACCCCGGCAGTTCGCATTTCTTCATTTCGCTGGAGGACGATCTCATGCGGTTGTTCGGCTCGGACAAGATCGTGAAATACATGGAGTCCATGGGCCTTGAAGAAGGCCAGGAGCTGGAGCACTTCATGTTGAACAAATCCATCGAGCAGGCGCAGAAGCGGGTGGAACAGCACAACTTCCAGATCCGTAAACGCACGCTCGAATACGACGACGTGATGAACAAGCAGCGCGAAGTCCTTTATGGCTTCCGCAACGAGATCATCCACGGCGAGGACGTGCGCGACCGCTTGATGGACATCATGGAAGAAGTCGTGGTGCAGAAGGTGCAGCAATTCACCTCGCCCGATGCGGAGAAGGAAGCGTGGGAGATCCGTCCGCTGGCCGACTGGGTGAACCTGAACTTCCCCTTGGGCATGCCCGAGGAAGAAATCAAGAAAGCTGCCGACGCAGGAACTGAGAATCCGGTTCAGGGTTCATTCTACGACGGTCTCAGCCCGCAGCAGTTCGCCGTTTGCAATTTCATCACGGACGCCGTTCGGCGTGCGTATGAACTGAAGATCACCTTCGAGCAGCCCGAAGCGCTGGCATCGGTGGAGCGGTTCACCATCCTGACTGCCATCGACAAGCTGTGGCAGGAGCATCTCTACGAGATGGACAGTCTTCGTTACAGCATCGGCCTGCGTGCCCATGGCCAGCGCGATCCGCTCATCGAATACAAGGCGGAAGCTTACAAGTTGTTTGATGACTTGATGGTCAACATCAAGTCCGAGATCTGCCACAACATCTTCCGCAGCGCCTCCAGCATGATGGCGTTCGAGAATTTCCTGCGCAGCGCCCCGAAGCAGACGTTGCATCAAAACAGCAGCGCCTTCGGAAGTGCCAGTAGTGCAGCGCCAGCGCAGGGCAAGGCTAGCGACGTGGTCAGCGAAGCCGCCGAGGCGATGGAGAAGGCCAAGCCCGTGCGTACCGGTCCCAAGGTGGGCCGCAACGACCCTTGTCCATGCGGAAGCGGCAAGAAATACAAGCAGTGTTGCGGGCGCTAAGATTCTGGAATTCAGGGCTTGCGCAGTGTCGGATTGGCGGGGTACTCGAAGCCCCGTCACCACTGCCTTTATGGCAAAATTAATCCCACAAGGAGGCGGAGTAGTAGAGTGGCCGATTCACCTTCGGTTAGGAACCAACCGCGTTGGAAGAGGCGCTCACAACGACGTTTCCATTGATCACGCCACGGTCTCTGCTGTGCATTGCGAACTCATTTTGGGGGGCGAATCGCTGGTCGTGCGTGACTTGGGTTCTACCAATGGAACTTTCCTCGACGGTCAGCAGGTCAAGCAGGCTGAGATACATTCCGGGCAGGCCCTAAGGATTGGGAGCGTGGATTTTGTGGTCGAAGTTTCCGAGGTGCAGGTCTTCGTGCCTAAAGTGGAGGAAGTAGCCCCGCCCAAGCTGGTTTCGCCCAGCGGTTTCAAGGTTTGCTTGCATCACGACGACCGGAGCGCGGCCTGGCAATGTACGCGCTGTCAAAACCTCTATTGCACGCCGTGCATACACCGGATTCGCCGCAGTGCGGGCAAGGTTCTCTACCTTTGTCCCGATTGCAGCGGTGTTTGCGAGGTTCTCCCTGAGTTTGTCAAACAGGACAAACGCACTTGGTTTGGTTTCATCAAGGACAAGCTTGACGTCACCAAGCTGATTACCAAGCGGATCACCCGCCGAATCGACCCGAAGTGACCAGCCTGCGCTGGACGGTGGGCCTGCTTTCCCCTACGCTACGTCCATGTCCAAGCCTTCCAAGGCTGCAGAGGCAGCCCGGTTAGACAGTCTCCCGTTTGAAGAAGCCATGAAACGGCTGGAAACCATTGTGGATGCAATGGAATCCGACGAGCTGTCCTTGGAACAATTGCTGGCGCGCTATGAGGAAGGCATGAAGCTGGCACGGGTTTGTCAGGCCAAGATTGCTGACGCTGAATTGAAGATTCAGCAGTTGGAAAAGAATGCCGAGGGCGCACTGACGCTCAAGCCTGTTGCCCTCGACGCGGAAGATGATGCGGGCTGAACGAGCAGGGCAGGTATGACCTGCCCGGCTGTTAATTCCCGGTGAATTGTAGTTTTACCAAAAAATGAGCCGCTACCTCGACATGGTTGATAGCCCTGTGCACGTCCAAAAACTGACCGTGCCGCAAATGCTGCAGCTCGCGGAAGAAATCCGCCACGAGCTGATCACAGTGCTGTCCCGCAACGGCGGGCATCTGGGGCCGAATCTCGGTGTCGTCGAGTTGACGATTGCCCTGCATCACGTCTTCAAGACGCCGAAGGACAAATTCGTCTGGGACGTCAGCCATCAGGTTTACGTCCACAAGCTGCTGACCGGGCGCAAGAATCGGTTTCATACCATTCGCCAAACCGATGGGTTGAACGGCTTCGCGCTCCGCACGGAGAGCGAACATGACTCGTTCGGCGCAGGCCACGCGGGCACGGCTCTGTCGGCGGCGCTGGGCATGTGCGCGGCGCGCGACCAGCTTGGCACGGATGAAAACGTCGTTTGCATCTTCGGCGATGCAGCGCTGACCAACGGCATTTCCTTTGAGGCCCTCAACAACATCGGCCACACGACCAAGCGTTTCATCGGCATTCTAAATGATAACGAGTGGAGCATCGCCAAGAACGTCGGTGCCATTGCCACCTATCTCGGCAAGCTCACGACGAATCCGCGTTACAACAAGCTCGCGCATGATTTCGCAAACTGGCTGCGCCGCATGCCCAAGGGTGAAGTGGCGTTAAAGCTTGGCCACAAGGCAGAGGAGTTTTTGAAAGGCGCGGCCACAGGCATATCGCTGGAGCAGAATCCCGGTGTGGGCACCGATGGACGGGGCGGAAGCAGCAGCAGCATCTTGTTCGAGGAAATGGGCGTCCGCTATCTCGGCCCGATTGACGGCCATGACCTACCCATGCTGGTCAGCACGTTGGAGTTTGCCAAGACGTGCAGCGAGCCGATTGTCATTCACGTGCTTACCAAGAAGGGCAGGGGGTTTGAGGCGGCGCAGAAGTTCCCTGAAAAATTCCACGGCCTTGGGCCCTATGACATCCGGACCGGTGATACGCCCCCGGCCAAGCCAGGTTCAGCGCCCATGTGGCAGGACATCATGGGCAAAACCATGGTCAAGCTTTGCCGCAAAGATAACACCATCGTTGGGATCACCGCCGCGATGCCCAGCGGCACCGGCCTGAAGCATCTGGAGAAGGAAGTTCCGGACAAGTATTACGATGTGGGCATTGCCGAGGAGCACGCGGTCATTTTCGCCGCCGGTATGGCGACGATGGGTTTCCATCCGGTGTGCGCCATCTACTCAAGCTTCTTGCAACGCGCCTACGACTGCATTCATCACGACGTGTGCCTGCAGGATTTACCGGTGACGTTCTGCATGGATCGCGCGGGCCTTTCTGCCAATGATGGCCCGACGCATCATGGCGTGTTCGACATCGCCTACTTGCGGTGCTTGCCGAATATCATCGGCATGTCGCCCAAGGATGAGGACGAGTTGCAGGACATGATGTTCACGGCGTCCATCCAGAAACATCCCGTCGCGATTCGGTATCCGCGCGGCAATGCGGAAGGCGTGCCCATCAAGGACCAGCCGGCTCCCATTGAGATCGGCAAGGCCGAGGTCCTGCGTAGTTTCTCCAACAACGGCGGGCGCAAAGTGGCTCTGTTCGCGTTGGGCAACATGAATTCCGTCGCCCGTGAGGCGGCGGAGAAGTTGGCCGCTCAAGGCTGTGATGTTGCGCTGATTAACCCGCGTTTCTACAAGCCACTGGATGAGGGCGTGCACGAGTTCTTTGGCCGGGCTGCCGACGTGGTCGCCACTCTGGAAGATCATGTGCTCATGGGCGGCTACGGTTCCGCCGTGCTGGAGCTTTATGCTGGTCGCCGCATCACCACCCCTGTTCACCGCTTGGGCTGGCCGGACCAGTTCATCGAACATGCTACGACCGTGGATTACCTCCGCAACAAGCACGGCCTCACCGCCGACAATCTTGTTGCTGAAGTGAACAAACTGCTCGGCCAGACAGAGGCCAAGCCTCAGATTGCTGCCTTGTCCTCGGTTGCTTGACCCGGCATGGATCTCGGCGAAGGGAAATCTCAAATCGTAAATCGAAAACCATAAATAACCATGGCCTATACGACCTGCACCGTGCCGCAAGGCGGCAAAATCTCGATCCAAAACGGCATCCTCAATGTGCCTGACCAGCCCATCATCCCGTTCATTCGCGGCGATGGCACCGGCCCTGACATCTGGGCGGCGTCCGTCCGCGTGATGGACGCAGCAGTGGAAAAGGCGTATGGCGGCAAGAAGAAGATTGCGTGGATGGAAGTGTTCGCTGGGGAAGCCGCTAAGAACAAATTCGACAACTGGCTGCCCGATGACACCGTCGAAGCTTTCAAGAATTTCCTCGTCGGCATTAAGGGCCCGTTGACCACGCCCACCGGCGGCGGCATCCGCTCTCTGAATGTGGCGTTGCGGCAGTTGCTTGACCTGTATGTGTGTCTGCGCCCGGTGCAATGGTTCACCGGTGTGCCGTCGCCCGTGAAACATCCCGAGAAGGTGAATATGGTCATCTTCCGCGAAAACACCGAGGACATCTACGCGGGCATTGATTTCGAGGCCGGCAAGGAAATGGCGCTCAAGACCATCGAGTTCCTCAAGACGAATTACCCGAAGGAGTTCAAGAAGATCCGTTTCGGCGAAACGCCCGACGTGGTGGGTATCGGCATCAAGCCTGTGTCCAAGACCGGCACGCAACGGCTCGTGCGTTCGGCCATCGAATACGCCATCGCGCAGAAGAAGAAATCCGTGACGTTCGTCCACAAGGGCAACATCATGAAATACACCGAGGGTGCGTTCATGCAGTGGGGCTACCAGCTTGCCCGCGAAGAATACGGCGCGGAACTCATCGATGGCGGTCCTTGGTGCAAGATTCCGGAAGGCAGGCGCGGTGCAGGCATCGTGTTCAAGGACAGCATCGCCGACATCACCCTGCAACAAGTCCTCACGCGTCCGGGTGAATTCGAAGTCATCGCCACGCTCAACCTGAACGGCGACTACCTATCTGATGCGCTCGCCGCGCAGGTCGGCGGCATCGGCATCGCTCCTGGCGGCAACATCAACAACTTGACCGGCCATGCAATCTTTGAGGCCACTCACGGCACCGCGCCAAAATACGCGGGCAAGGACGTCGTGAATCCAGGCTCTGTCATTCTCTCTGGTGAGATGATGTTCCGCTACCTTGGCTGGAATGAGGCGGGTGATCTCATCATCAAGGGCCTCAACGGAGCCATCGGCTCCAAGAAGGTCACCTACGACTTCGCGCGCCTGATGGAGGGTGCGACGGAGATCAAGTGCTCCGCTTTCGGCGACAATATCATCGCCCACATGTAATGGTCTGGTGGCGTCCCTTCGGAGCGCTACTGGCAACTTCAAACGGCGGTTCCAGAATCCGGAGCCGCCGTTTTTGCTTTTCATGGCCCATCCCTCGCCTGTGCCTTGGTAGTAATAATTGCGGGAGGCCTACTCCCGGGGTGATTCCAGGTGCCGGGTCCGGCAATCTGCTTTCGACGACGCACTACGTCACACAACCGAAAGAGACTCATGAAAAATGTTTCGCAGCAATGATCACTGGAGTGGCATTGACTCTCACCGGCACGACTGCATTTGCCATGTCTGAACTATCCGGAATAACCGTGGCGCCGCTTTGGCCCAGCAATTCCTTCCCCGGTGGCTTGCTGCTTTACGAAGTGTGCATCGAGCGGCGAGGCTTGGGTCTGTTGGAGGTTCCATTGAGTGCCGAGTCATTGCCTGCCGGTTGTAGTGCTACTTTTAGCAAGGGTTCGATCCGTTTCGTGAGCGATGACCCTCGCTACGACTATTTCACCATGTCGATCCAGGGCGTCAGCCCAGCGGCGGTGGACTGCCGCAGTTTTTCCATCACTGGCGTCGCCCACCGCGAAACGATCATCTATGTAAACGCCGCCAACGCTGCTCAACTGTGGTTAGGGCCGGTTCCTCCGCAACTCATGACCATTCTCCATCGGTTGAGCGGAGGCTTTGAGATTCGCGGCTTGGGCGACACCGGCCAGGCCTGTCGAATCGAAGCCTCCTTCAGTCTGGTAAATCCGACTAGGAACCCGGTGGGTGCCTGCACCGCCGATGGCAATGGACGTTTCACCTTCTTCGACACCAGTTTGACGCAGGGTGCAACTGCTCAATTCTATCGCGCCTCCAAAGTGGTGCTCCAAGGTTAGCCCAAGCTCAGTAAGAAGGACGCCGGCGGAGCCCTCCTGCAAGTCAAGAAGGTGTTTCACCAAGCAGAAATCCCCCGCTGCCAGCGAACAATTCGTCTCCGCCAACCGATTGATTGCTCCTCGCTATTGTGGAAAACAGGCGGTATGGCCTTTACAGCTTCAAATCTTTATCCGTAACGGCGCCTTCGCTGGCGCTAGTCACAGTGTGGGCGTATTTGGCGAGCACGCCGCGTGGGTAACGGGGCTTGGGTTGCTTCCACGTTTTCTTGCGCTTCTGCATTTCCGCAGCGCTGATGCCTAAGGTCATCTCACGCTTCTCGGCGTCAATGACGATGGGATCACCATTCTTCACGAGCGCAATCGGGCCGCCCACATAGGCTTCAGGGGTTACGTGACCAACCACGAAGCCGTGGCTGCCGCCGCTGAACCGTCCGTCCGTGATTAGCGCGACCTCTTTGCCCAGGCCCTTGCCCATGATGGCGCTGGTGGGGGAAAGCATCTCGCGCATGCCAGGTCCGCCTTTCGGTCCTTCACTGCGCACCACCACGACATGTCCCCTCTTGACTGTGCCTTTGAGGATGGCTTGCAACGCGGCTTCTTCGCCCTCGAACACGATGGCCTTGCCTTCAAAGCGCAGGCCTTCCTTGCCGGAAATTTTTCCGACCGCGCCTTCCGGGCAAAGATTGCCGCGGAAGATGACGAGGTGACTGTCCCTCTTGATCGGCTTGTCGAGCGGTTGAATGATGCTCTGACCCGCCGGATACGGTTTCACGTTGGCGAGGGTTTCGGCCATGGTCTCGCCGGTAACAGTGAGGCAATCGCCGTGGAGCAACCCGGCATCGAGCAGCGTCTTCATGAGCGGACGGATGCCGCCGATGGCTACTAGCGCGCTCATGGTGAACTTGCCGCTGGGCTTGAGGTCCGCGAGCACGGGCACGCGTTTGCCGATGCGCGTGAAGTCGTCGATGGTCAACTTCACCTTCGCAGCGTGCGCGATGGCGAGCAGGTGCAACACGGCATTGGTCGATCCGCCGAGCGCGATGACGACGGTGATGGCGTTCTCAAACGCTTTCCGGGTGAGGATGTCGCTGGGCTTGATGCCTTGCTTCAGCATGTTCACCACGGCGGCGCCCGCGCGGCGGCAATCGTCGAGCTTCGCGGGACTCACGGCATTTTGCGCGGAACTGTTGGGCAAGCTCATGCCGAGCGCTTCAATCGCGCTGGCCATGGTATTGGCGGTATACATGCCGCCGCAGGAACCGGGGCCTGGAATGGCGCAGGATTCCACGGCGTGCAATTCCGCGTCGTTGATCTTGCCAGCGGCGTGCTGGCCGATGGCTTCAAACACGGAGACCACGTCGAGGTCTTTGCCGATGTTGGGCGAGTTGGCAGGGGCCGTGGCGGCGGTGAGGCAGCCGGGCAGAATCGTCCCGCCATAGACGAACACTGCGGGGCGATTCATGCGCGCCATGACGATGAGGCAGCCGGGCATGTTCTTATCGCAACCGCCGATGGCGACGTAGCCATCCATGCCGCCGCATCCCACGACGGTTTCGATGGAGTCAGCAATGACTTCGCGGGAGACGAGCGAATACTTCATGCCTTCGCTGCCCATCGAGATGCCGTCGGAAATGGTGATGGTGTTGAAGATGATCGCCTTGCCGCCGGCTTCGTTAGCGCCTTTCTCGGATTCGAGCGCGAGCTTGTCGATGTGCATGTTGCACGGGGTGACATTGCTCCAGGTGGAGGCGATGCCGATGATGGGCTTTTTGAAATCCTCTTCCTTGAAGCCGACCGGATACAGCATGGCGCGGGCGGCAGCGCGTTCGGGTCCGTCAACGAGGATGCTGGAGAACGGACGGAGGTTGGTGGCTGTGAGTGACTTGCTCGATTTGGTCTTCATCGGACGGGCAGTGTTGCTGAAAAGGAGCGTTTGGGCAAGGGGAGCAAAGGATGTAAGCAACTCCTTTCAAGGACCGTTCGAGTGAACTACTCGTAGCGTAGCGCTTGAATGGGGTCGAGGCGGGCGGCTTTGATGGCGGGGTAGATTCCGGCAATGATGCCCACCATGGCACTGAATGTCACGGCCAGTACCATGGGGGTCAGCGTGATGACCGGGGCGTTTTGCGAAGGGGATAGGAGCAACAGGAACTTCACCAAACCGAAAGAAGCTCCCAAACCTAGCAGGGCGCCAATGCAGGAGATGGCGATGCCTTCGGACAAAATCTGCGCAAACACAGCTGGTCCAGAGGCCCCGATGGCTTTGCAGATGCCGATCTCGCGGATACGTTCGTTGATGCTCGCCAGCATGATGTTCATGATGCCGATGCCGCCAACGAGCAGGGCAATCCCTGCGATGATGCCGCCGCTCAGGCGGGCATTGCGGATTTGCCGTGTGATGGTTTCCAGTTCGCTTTCACGGGAACGAAAGTTGAAGTCTTCGATGCCGTTATGGGTGATCATCAATACGTTCTTGGCCTGTTGCAGGGAGGCTTCCATCTGCTCCACATCGACCACCCTGATATCGATGTTGCTGAGGCGCGGGTTGGGCACGCCGTTGGTGCCCGTGGCGCTGCGGAAGCGGACCCACATCGTATTCAGTGGGATGTAGATGGTTTCATTCTTCCGGCTGAAGGCCCAATTGCCGCTGCGTCCCCAACCGCGCTGGCGAGCTAGGCCGGCTTCTGATTTGGCTTCTGATCGGGCCTGACGGGCCTGTTCGCTTTCGTAGCGGGTGAACATGCCCACGATGGTGAAGGGTTGTTCGTTGATGAGAAGGGTCTCGCCGATCGGAATGATCTCGCGTCCCGTGCGCTCGGGTGAGCCGAACAACTCGTCGCGAATGGCTGTGCCGATCACGCACACACTGCTGGCCAGTTCTTCATCTAGATCCGTGAAGAAGCGTCCGTGTTCGAGCGTGTGCAGATTCATGTCGAGAACCGCGGGCCAGACCCCGACGCACTCGGACGGGCGCATGTGATTCTCGCCACGGCTGACCACGGCATTGTCCAATTCCATTTCCGGCGAGATGAGTTCGAGCATGGAGGCGCTGTCCCGCAACGCCAGCACGTCGCGGATGGTGCAGCCGGGGGCTTCGCTCGCGAGGTGCTCTTGTTCAGGCGGAACATCTTGGTCTTGAACCGTGACCTTGTTGGCGCCGCCCATGGCGATCATGTTTTCCTTCATCCCATTTTCCATGCCCTTGACGATCGCCGCCATGGCCACCAAGCTCGCCACGCCGAGGATGATTCCCAGCATGGTCAGCAGCGACCGGAGCTTGTGCGCCCAGACGTCCTTCAGCCCGATGGAAATGGAGTTGAGCAGGATCATTCGTAGCGCAGGGCCATGATGGGGCTGAGGCGGGCAGCTTTGAAGGCCGGCAAGAGGCCGGCCAAAATTCCGATGACCACGCTCGAGCAAAACGCCACCAGTAACGCGGTGAAGGAGATGATGGGGTCATTTTCCGTGGGCGACAGTTGGCCCAACAATTGGACCAATCCAACCGCCGTCACGAGGCCCATCAATCCGCCGAGCAACGCCAGCACCACGCTTTCGATGATGACCTGCGTGAACACATCTGCCGTGGTGGCGCCGATGGCTTTGCGCAAGCCGATTTCGCGCACGCGACCCGAAATGCTGGCGAGCATGATGTTCATGATGCCGATGCCACCAACGAGCAGGCTGATGGCGGCAATGGTGCCGCCGCTCATGCGGGCGTTGCGGATGAACGCTTTGATGGTGTCGGCCCAGTCTTCCTGCGTGCGGAAGGAGAAATCTTCGATGCCCTTGTGGGTGCTGAACAGGATGTTGCGCACCTGCTGGAGGGCTTCGTTGATCTGATTTATGTCGCTCAGGCGCACCTCGATGGAAGAGACCGTCAGCGAGCTGGGATCAGTGGAGCCACCTCCGAGGCTGCGTCCTTCGGGGCTGGCGGTGAACTTGAGGGCGGCTGCGTTGAGTGGGATATAAACGGTGTTGTTCTTGAGCCAATAAACAAAGCTGCCGCGGTCCCGGCTCCGGCGGCTGAACGTTTGCTTGATGCCCAGTTCGCGGGCCTTGCGCTGTTGCTCGCTTTCGTAATGTTTGAACATGCCGACGATGGTGAATGCTTCGCCATTGATGGTGAGCGTTTCGCCGATCGGGTTGATTTCGCGCCCGGCCTCTTCTGGTGATCCGAATAATTGATCGCGTATGCCGGTGCCGATGACGCATACGCTGCGCGCCTGGTCGTCGTCCACTTCGTTGAACATGCGGCCATGTTCGACCTCGTGTTCATATTGCTCTAGCACCACCGGCCACGCTCCGGAGCAGATGAAAGGGCGGGTCACTTTGCCTTTGGCGGAGAGTGTCGCGCCGGGCACACGGACTTCTGGAGAAACTTTTGAAACCAACGTCGCGCCCGCTTGAATGGCGTAAACGTCGTCCATGGTCAGGCCCCGCGATTGGTCCTGTAAATGTCGTTGCTCGATGGGCACGTCTCCACGTTCGATGCGGAGCTTTTGCAGTCCGCCCACCGCGATCAGGGCTTCCGTGGCACCGACTTCCATGCCCTTCACAAGAGCGGACATCGCCACCAAACTGGATACACCCAGAATGATGCCCAGCATGGTAAGGAAGGAGCGGAACTTGTGCGCCCAAATCTCCTTCAAGCCAACACTGATGGCGTTCCAGAAGTTCATGGCGTCGGCTGAAGAGGAAAGCGGTCAAGGCCCGCCAGGGTGGCGTCCACGGTGTCGGCAATCTTGCCGTCGCGGATCTCGATGCGGCGCGGTGTGATGGCGGCGATCTCTGGGTCGTGCGTGACCAGGATGATGGTGCGGCCTTCCCGGCTCAACTGCCGGAACAACTGAAGAATCAATTCGCCGGTGTGCGAGTCGAGATTGCCAGTGGGTTCGTCGGCGAAGATGATCTTGGGATCATTGACCAGTGCGCGGGCGATGGCGACGCGCTGCTGCTGGCCGCCGGAGAGCTGCGAAGGACGGTGCTTCGTGCGGTTGTCCAGATTGACCAGCTTGAGCGCTTGCATGGCGCGTTCGCGACGTTCGCTGCTTGAGGCGCCCCCATATACCATCGGGAGCTCCACGTTCTGCAGCACCGTCAACTTGGGAAGCAGGTTGAAGAACTGGAATACGAAACCGATCTTGCGGTTGCGGATGGCGGCGAGCTGACGCGGTGAAGCGTCTTGAATCATGGCGCCGTCGAGTTTGATCGTGCCGCGAGTCGGCGTGTCGAGGCAGCCGGCGATCTGCATCAGCGTGGACTTGCCGCTGCCGGATGGACCGATGATGGAGATGAATTCACCACCATCAATATCAACGGAGACGTCATCCAGCGCGCGAATCTCCTCGCCACCGAGGTGGTATATCTTGCTGACGTTGCGAATTTCGACCAGGGCCATGCGCAGCGGCGGATCAAATGGCGACGGTGGGTTGAATCAAGGCTGTGCGGGGGCCGCCGGCATTTCCGGCGGTCCCGGACTTCGGTGCGATGATCTTCTCCTTGGGCGGTTGCTCCAAGGCGACGGTCTCACCGGGGGCCAACCCCTTCTGGACTTCCGCATAGAAATAATCGGAGACGCCGATCTCCACCGAGCGGCGCTCATACTCGCCGCTTTTAATGACGTAAACAAACCGCTCTGATTGCTGGCTGCCCGGTTCGCGCTCGGTGAAGACCGCCGCGAGCGGCACGGCCACGACGCCGTCGGCGGAGGCCACTGGGATCTGTATGTTCGCCGTCATGCCCGGGCGGACCCGATTGCCCACGTTTGCGAGCAGGATGCGCACGGCGAATCCTTTGATGTTGTTCTTGATGGTGGCCTGGGGAGCGATTCGTTCGACTTTGCCGGTCATCTTCAACCCGGCCACCGCCTCAACCTGCACGCCGACCTGCTGGTCCACTTTCAGTCGGGCGACATCGGCTTGGTTGATGTGGGCGTTGATGACCATGTCGTTGAGGTTGGCGATCGTCAGTACCTCGGTGCCGCTGTTGAAACCACCAGAGCCGGACACCGCTTGCCCGACGGAAACAGGGCGAGTGAGGACGGTGCAGTCGAACGGGGCAACAATGCGGGTTTTGCGCAGTCGATCCTGGTTGAGTTCGAGAGTTTTCTCGGACTGGGCGAGCGAGTTCTTCGCCAGCTCATAGGCGGTGGCGGTGTCCTCGAAGAGCTCCTTGGAGATCAGCTTCTCTTCGAACAGGGATTGGCTGCGCAGATAATTCCGTTCGGCCTGTTCGAGTTGGAGCTTGGCGCGCTCGATGGCCTTGAGTTGGGACTCCTTTTCAATCTGAAGATCGCGGTCGTCGAGGGCAAAGAGCAACTGTCCCTTGCGCACGGTATCGCCGATGTCCACGGGAAGTTCAAGGATGCGGCCATTGACCTCGGGTCTGACGGAGACTTGATCGGCGGGGCCGATTTCACCCGCCGCATTGATGGAAAAGCGGATGTCGCGCGATTCGGCCACCGCGGTGGTCTGGCGGGTGTAACCCTCCGGCTTGTTATTGTCTTTTTTCTGGCCCAGCCAGAGCCAGACAGAGGTGCCCGCCACAGCTACAATTACAACAAAAGTGATCAGTTTGTTCATCTGCTCATCACAGCGTAGGGGTTGGGCTTACGCTGTGCAAATACCAAGCTGGAAAGACGAAGGGCAGGTCTTTGGAATTCAATCAAATCCCGCCAGCAGTGAGTGAGGCAAGGGACTACTTAACGGTATTGACCAACGGCGCAAGTCCTTGGATGCGGACTTCGAGGCGGTCGCCGCTTTGGATGGGGCCAATGCCGCCCGGGGTGCCGGTGAGGATCACGTCGCCGGGGAGCAGGGTGATGTTGGTAGAGACAAAACTGACCAGCTGGAAGCAGTTGAAAATGAGTTGCCCGGTGTTGGAATTTTGGCGCAGTTGACCGTTCTGAAACAGTTGAATGGTCAGGTCATGCGGGTCGAGCTTGGTCTCGATATAAGGCCCAAGCGGCGTGAAAGTGTCAAAGGACTTGGCCCGGGCCCACTGGCTTTCGACGGCTTGGATGGTGCGGTCAGTAATGTCCTGAGCGGCGGTGTAGCCGAGAATATAGCGCGAAGCGGAGGTGGGTGTGACGTTGCGAATCTTACGGCCAATGACGATGGCCAGTTCGGCTTCGAAGTCGTTTCGGTGCTTGGCGAAGGGCACCTCAATCTTGGCGCCATCCGGGATAAGCGACGTGGGTGCCTTGAACCAGATGAGCGGTTCCTTGGGCAATGCGCGCCCCATCTCGCGGGCGTGGTCGGCGTAATTGATCCCCACGGCTATAATCTTGGTGGGCACAATTGGAATGAGCGTCCGAACGCCTCTCCAAAGAGTGGGCTTCTTGTCAAACGTAGGTGAGCCGAAAACGTCCCCGCACAGTCGGAAGAGTTCACCATCAACCACCTTTGCGTGGAAGATTTCCTCGCCCCTCTGGAACCGGCCAATGGCTGCCATAGCGCTATTCCTAGCGTATCAACGGACCTCTCCGGGGGGCAAGGGCAAACCCGTCAGATGTGCGAAGCCCGGAATACCCGGTGGCATCGGTAGTTCGCCGGGCAGCGATCTGAATGATCACAGTGGGAGTTCCCTTGATTCACGCAGCCAATCGCTGAAGCGGGGCAGGGAAAACGTGAGCGCG
>Ga0075471_10000071_pt1 | contig 43027 bp, 51 predicted proteins | sample DEB19_08_DNA_2_FD_74787 | JGI IMG/M metagenome (GOLD analysis project Ga0075471, IMG submission 74787) | Aqueous microbial communities from the Delaware River and Bay under freshwater to marine salinity gradient to study organic matter... | ecosystem: Environmental > Aquatic > Marine > Coastal ...
TTGTCGCTGCCCAACTCAGCACCGGGGAGGATGTCGAGAATGGCGCTGTAGAGTTCGTCGTAGGTCATCACGAAACCGCTTCCTCCCATGCCCGGTAGAGTCGGGCCACTTCTGCCTGCCAGAAAGTAATGTCCTGAGGCGAGGCGCAACCGGAGCGCTTCTCGTCTTCGAACATCGCGGTGAACCGCGACGGGTGAAGTTTCTGTGCGAGTGTCACGCGTCCCTCCCGGTGTCGTTGTCGGGGTCGTACCCGAGGTCTTCCAGAGCGTCACGGAGCGGCTGGATGGCGTCGAGAATGTCTTCGTCCTCTAGGTCGAGGACTCCGCAGTTCAGGAGGAACAGCGCCGCTCGGATCAGGTCGCCCATTGTTTCTGCCTTCCTTTCAGACTTCGAACGAGAACATGTCGTAGGGCGGGAGGCCGAAGCGGATGCTCTCGACCCGGACCGATCCGAACGGGAACAGCACGCCACTCTCGTTGATGGCGGCAGCCTTGGTTTCGGCGTCGTTGACGCCCACCACGACCACTCGGCCATCACGGGTCAGGCAGAGGGTTCCGCCTGCCCAATCCGCAACCTCGACCATCGCGTCGAAGACTTCGGTGCCGAAGTCCAGAGAAGCGTACACGCTCAGCCCTCCCGAGACTTGTAGAACGAGGCCCCTGCCGCTTCGAGAAACTTTCCGAAGTCGAGCGTGTCGTCGGTGTTGGCGAGCCCGAACCCAACCGCTCGGGTCAGGTCGTCCAGCACGGCGTTGAGCGAGTCGATGCCCTTGGCTGTCGAGATACCCACGAAGCCAACTCTCTCGGCAAGCATCTGCACGCTCCTGCGCACCGCAGCCATCTGTCGGGCGACGCTCTCGGCTGTGTCGTTCATTGCTTCTTCCCTCCTAGGAGTCGAGACGATGGCGGTAGCAGCAATCGCTGCGACCGGACTTGGCCGGGTCAAACCCGCCGCCACAGACACGACAGGTCGGGCGCTTGGCCTCGAAGCCGTAGCACCGGCTCCAAGACTTCGAGTGGTCGGCCTTGCGGTTGCCGCAGTAGCGACAGAACATTGTTAGTCGTCCTCCGAGAGAAGGTCTTCCTGAATGTAGAAGTTCGCCGTGTTGTCCTCGATGTCTGCGGTCAGGGCATCGATGTCGATGGTGCCACCGGCCAGCAGCGCCAGCAGGTAGGGGTCCACCGGATCGACTGCGGGCTCCGTGTCCTGCCCTGCGATGGGCCGGAAGACCCAATCGTGCAGCCTGTCCAGAAGTCGCTTCACCATTCTGCCTTGCCTCCCAATCGACTCGGTGCGGGCCTTACCCAACCTCTCGTCAGCGAGAACGATACACGCTGGCGGGGAGGTTGTCAACAGGATACTTTGAGGCCGAAGCGCCGGAGAGCCAGCGCTGGTAGTCGAGTTCCTCGTCGTCGTCCTCGTCCTCGACCGAGACCGATCCGCTGTGGACGACATCGATGAACAGGTTGCCCTCGATGACCGTGACGGTCCCGAGGGTCTGGCACTGGACACAGAGCGCCTCGACCTCGATGTCGTCGTCGCCCCGCTCAATGTTGCGCCCGAGGTTCTCGACCTCGTGGCCCTCGTGCATCCACGACTGCACCGGTTCGAGGTCGTCGTCGGACGCCGGGACCGGGCAGGCATAGGTGTCGGACGACCGGGACTCGATGCTCGCCGCGACCGGCGTGAGCAGCGGGGTCGTGGTGCCCTTGCCTCCGCCAAAGTAAGCGTAGGTGGCACCACCCTTGCCGGAACTCTGGTACTTCGAGTGCGAGCCTCCGGGGTCGGTCGAGTAGGCGAGCCCGCCCTTGACATGCCACGCGTCCTCGTTCAGGTAGACGCTCTCGGTCGCGGTCATCAGGAGCATCCGCGATCCGCCGATAGCAGCCTCCACGAGGTAGACGAGATGGGGCTGAGCCCACCATCGGCTCGGCATCTTCGAGAGAACCGTCTTGACGAACTGGCTCGTGTCACTTTCGCCCTTGGAGACCTGAATGTTGATGACGCCGTTGTGGAACACGAGCACCTTGCCCTCGATGGGGTCGGTGTACTCGAACGGGTGCGACAGGTCGCGGCACGGTGCTCCGTGCGTTGCGAACCGGAAGTGTGCGGTGTACTCGATGGACTTGTCGCGGTCGATGCGGCGCAGCCGCTTCTGAAACTTCCCGAACGACTGCGGGCCGTACTTGGCGTGAGACAGGGTTCCATCGGCGTTCCGCCACGCGATGCCGAACCCGTCCGCGTTGCGCTGGCGGTTGACATCGATGACATCGCTCGGGAGGTTCGAGTCCCCGAACCGGTGGACGATGAGGCACATAGTTAGTTTGGCTTCCTTTCTGGTCTAGTAGATGGGGTTGATGTAGAGGTTGTCCGGGCGGTCCGGGCCGGACCAGCCGAAGTTAGGAGTCTGCACGCCGGGGGCACCGTGCTCGCCGGGGTGACCGGGAGTGTACTCGCAATAGTAACCGCCGTCGTGGTACTGCGTCAAGGCGCAGGGCTGAGCGGGGTACTCGGCCACCACCCGACGAGACCGGACGGGGGAGAACCCGACAGGACGACCGGGCGGGCGCGTGGCCGTCGCACGGCGGTTGTAGGACCGAACCGGCAGGCCGGTGCGGGGGCTGATACGGGTCGCGTAGAGCGCGTCGGCCAGAGGGTCGGCCACGGTGACGGCGCGACGGGTTCGGGTTCGGGTCGTGGTGGCGACCGGCGATCCGACCGCAGCGGCACCGAACCGCTCCCCGAGAAACTTCACGAGGTTCGGGTACTGAGCCTGACGCTCGCCCACCCACCGCATGAACAGCGCCGACTTCATCCCGGCGACCCGGCCCGTGCGGGAGAACTCAATCATCGCAACGGTCCATTCGAGGTTCTTCATGAACCGGTCGAGGCGCAGCGTGCCGCGCGGCAGGCGGAACTCGAACCGGCCCTGACCGCTCGGGCAGTTGAGCGCCTGATAGCGGTGGGTCGATCCGTGACCGGCAGAGCGACGAAGGCTGCTGTACCCGTAGCCGTAGGGGTTGGCCGCACGAGCCGCAGCCTCAGCCGCGAGGGTCTCGGGGGTCGGCATGATGATGTCCACTTCCTGCTGACGCCGGGTGGCGTCCGCGAGGTAGTCGAGCGAGGCCCACTGCTCGGCGCTCGTGCGCGACCGCTGAGAAACTTTCAGCGACCAGTCGGCGTTGCCGTGCAGCAGGGTCAGGAACCGGAACAGGTGCGCGCTGTCCGTGAACGCGTTCTTGGAGATGTTGACATGCATCCCGGCCTTGTCGTTGTCGTGCGACCGGAACCCGGCGTGCAGGAGCATCTGGAACATCTCGCGGAGTTGCGCTTCCTTGCTCTGCCAGAACGACAGCGTAGCCGGGTGGGACACGAACTCGGGACCGGAGACCGATCCGTCACGCTTGGCCATCCAGAACATCTTCGGGCGGCGCATGTCCGCAGCCTGATTGTTCGTGAGCACCGAGCGGGTGCGCAGGCCGGTGCTCGCGTCAATCTTGTAGTTGTCGGTCTCCAACTCGACCCCGAGGAAGTAATCGAACGGGTCGTTTCGGATGGACTTCATCTGCCAGACGCGCGGGCGGTGCGAATACTGGTGGACGACCGCATTGCGGATGGCCGACCCCTCGAACCGCAGGAGTTTGCAGGTCTCGCAGGTGCAGCCTGCGGGCACGGCACGCTCCGTGGTGTCCTGAGCGGTGTTGTCGAATGGCATCTGAGTGGCTCCTACTTGACCGAGACGATGCGACCGTCACGGATGACGATGGTGGCGAACGAGTTGCGGATGCGATCCGGTCGGAGCGAGACCACGACCCCGTGGGTTCCGTCCCGGTACTCCGGGCCGAAGATGCTGGTCTCGATGATGTCCGAGCGCCCGAGGGTGCCGAACGCCGCGAGCGCTTCCTTGGCTGCCTTCTTGGTCGGGAACCTGAGAGCCATCATCGGTGCGTGCCTCCTGTCGTGCTGCCTGTCAGGGTCAATGTTACTCGATCCGTTTCGAGGCTGTCAACCCCAAAGTTTCGTGCTTGGAAACCGATCCTGTCCTCCATCTCCGGGGCGGTGCGGGCGTCAGGCTCCACGCCGCGCCAGCCAGTAGGACACCGCGAGCAGCCCGAGGACCGATGCGGCGAACAGGTAGAAGATGTCCACGCTAGACCTCCCGTGCAAGGTAGGTGCGGGCCGAGCCCATCGACATGTTCTCGAATGTCCCGGTGCGCTTCCGGAGTCGGAGCGTCATGGCCCGCTCAGGCCGCGCGTGCGCGAGTGCCTCATCCCGCGTGTACCAGTGGCCATTCTCGAACCCGAGGGTCTCGACCGGCGCGAAGTAGAGCGTGCTGCCCGACTTCGAGCCGCCGACGACGACATACGGGTAGCGGTCACTCGGGTAGACGAGCGTTGCGAGCGTGCCGTACATCGGGTGCTCGGTGTCCACGACGATTGCCTGTCGCTCGCACTGCGGCGATCCGACCATCGAAAGATGCGCGTTGCACCACTGCCGGGTGGCGGGCTTGTCGAACCCGTTCTCGAACAGGTACGGGCCGGGTGCGCAGGTGGAGAGGATGGTCTTCATGCTGCGGCGTTCTCCATCTCGTCTTCGGTCAGCCAGTTGACAGGGTGAGTGAGCGCGATTGCATCGATGTCGCCGGATGCGAGTGCGGCAGCGTGTGCGTCACGGTCCCAACCGCGAGGCTCCGCGAGCGCCGTCCAGCGCTCCGGGTAGTTGTCCATGCTCAGCATGATGTTAGCGCCCTCCCCAAGTGGTGATGCCGTCTTCCATGAGCGAAGTAACGATGACCGCTCCATCGTATCGCCGTGAGACTTCACGGATTGCGACGGTCCAGAATGTCACGATGGTGTTGTCGCGGTTGATGATGTTCCGCACGAGTCGCTGCGCTTGGAAGACATCGGGCGCAGTAACTTCGTACTGCTGCGATGTCGTCTCGTAGCGTGTCGTTTCTTCGGTGTTCACGATGAACACGCGACGCGGCAGCGTCGAGTTTCGGTTGTAGTCGTAGACGAGTTGCATGTTCGTTTCGTTCCTCTCAGCGGGCGATGATGCCACGAGCCACGAGGTTCGCGTACATCAGGCCGGGTGCAGTGTACCAGTCGCCGTCATCGGCAGAGACCGAGAAGTAGATGCCCGATCCCTGCGGGCCACGGATGGTGAGCCGCATACCGGGGTCGTACCAGCCGGTCGTGACCTCGAACCCGAACGGGATGTAGCCGTTCAGGGTAGCGCGGGTCATGCCCGCGATGGACGGGTCGCGTAGCAGGCTGTCGATGATGGCGTTTCGTTCGTTCGTGTTCATGCCTGAACCTTAGAGCCTTTCTGTGACAGGTTGACTGTCACAATGTTTCCGCCGATCAGCGCCGAGTAGACCGGGTTCGAAGTCGGGCGGTGCGGGCACCCGAGACGATGCTGCCCGATGGCGCAACGCTGCCGGGTGACGCGTTCGAGCGCTTCGCGTACCGCTGTTTCGTGAGTCACGAACATTCTAGTACCGATCCTCCGTCATAACTTCGAACGCCGCATCGACGCAGTACACCGGGTCGCAACGATAATGACGGCTGCCGCTCCACCATGCGGGCATGTAAGGGTCCGGGTCGCATCGCAGGAAGTTAGTCGCTTCCTCGATTGTCTCAGGAGCGGCATCGTCCATCGCCGCGAAGTAGAAGTCTCGCATCGTCGCGTTCATTACAGCGCCACCGTCCGATCCACGCTAAGCGCCGTTCGCGTGAACGGCTGTTGCCTACGCCGGAGCATGTAAGTCTGGACGATCCGCCCACGGATGATAGCCACCACGGTATCGCCGTTCGAAGTCTCGCCGTAGTCACTGCCAGTGAACGCTACGCGCGCGATCCGTACCGCGACACTCTCGAACGGGCGACATCGTGCCGCGTATCGTTCGGCAGTCTCGCGCATTGCCGCGATTGTCTCGGCGGTCTCGCCTGCCATCGTGAGCCGTTCGGCAATCCGTGCCATCGCGTGATCCGTTGCGAAGTTAGCCGCCATCGTGCCGATCCTCCCGCGCCTACCCTGTCGCCTGCTACTCGCCGGTACCGCGCGCGACGACCCAAGTAACGGCCTGCATCGTCGCGGGAGTGACGGCCCGGAGCATAGCCGCCGAACGGTACGCGTCCGCAATCGCGCGATACTCGCCGCCGAGCGGGACATAGCCGCACGCGTGCCGCCCGTTCGCCGCGCATCCCGTCTCGCCGCCCGTGGCGCAGTCTGCGAAGTTATACGCGATCCGCAACGCCCAACGGTCAACGGTCACCGCGTCCGGATCGCCTGCCAGATTGCGCGCGAAGTTGGCCAACTTGCAGCGGTCCGGATCGGGCGACAGGATCGCCGCGATATCGCCGCCCGCGAGAATGGCGTTGACCTTGGCCACTACGGATGAGAGCGTACCGCCCGTCATGCCACGATCCGCGAGTGCCGCCGATGCTAGGCGCAGATTGCGCGCCCAAGGCGTATTCGTGCTATTCGCCGCGTACACTCCGGCACACTGCGCGACGGTATAGCCTGTCGCGTTCGCGTGCTCCGCCATCCGCCGCGCCATCGCGGGATACCAGTCTGCGCCGGACCGGATCGCGTCATCATCGGCCCGGTCATAGGTGCGGAGGATCGCCGCTACCATCGCCGCGTGATCGTGCTTAGCCTGTCGCGCCATCGTGCCTATCCTACCTATCCTATCGGCCCATACCGGGCGGTCCGGACCGTTCATCCGATCCGTAATGCGGAGTCTAGGCATATCGCGCCTAGCCTGTCAACTACCTATATCGGCCCGGTCCGGATCGGCCCGGATCGCCTGCTATCGGCGGAGGGTATCGGCCCGGTCCGGATCGCGCGTAATAGGAACGCGCGCGAGAGTCTCGCGGGCCGACGATATAGCAGGCTATCGGCCCGGACCGGACCGTATGCGGGACTTAGGCGACACAATCCGGACCGGATCGCCTGCTAGCAGGGTATCGGCCCGTGCTTAGATCGCCTGTAACGGGCCGTAGCGGGCCGCAACGGTACAGGGTAGTACGAATGGGCCGGAGGCTAACTATCGGCCCGTGGCGGGCCGTTACAGCGCGTCACAGGCGATCCGCGTGTCATATCGCCGCGTATTCGTACATTCGTTCGATTGCGCGCGGGAGTGTCGCGCATCGGATCGCGGGCGGATCGCCGCGCGCGTGATCGGCGGAGGATCGCGCGTACCGCTAGGCATTGTTAGCAGCGTGATCGGATGGCGCGCCGGTACCCTTGGCCACGCTCCGCGCGCGCGCCTAACATCCCCGCCTAGCGACTCTTGGAAATATAAGCCCTTTTCAAATCTACCGGCCATTCCCAGTCAGTCAAAGCCCAGTATCTACCCCTTTTTACACCGTCAGATTTTTGAAAAACTGAACCGACCCCCGCGATTGCTATTACTGACAACCGACACTTACCGGTTCTAGTCCTTATTCAATAACAGACCTAGTTCCTTTGATATGAACTCATTGTTACTGACTGTAGGTAATACTACTTATATATATATAGAGAACAGACAGGACAGATAAGTCATACAAGTAGCAGCCGCGCCCCGGCTCGAAGTTGCAAGCCTGTGCTATAGTCAGGGTATACTGATAAACCACCCTCAGAGAGGTCTTCCCCGCTTATGCCGTTGGATGAAGATGAAGTCCTGTTCCTCACGAGCAACATCAGGCTGTATAATGCTTTCATGAAATGGTACAAGCACTACAGTCCTCGATCCCCTTCTAACCACCAAGATGCCCTAGTGAAGTCACGAGAACTCTCTAGGTATCTAGAAGTGCCTACCGAAGAAGAAATCCTCGAATACAGAAGGAGACGAGATGCAGCCAGAAACGATGCCTGAACAGCCGGTTTCCAGAAAGCCGGGTCAGGACTTCGGAAATCCTTCGCATCAGTACCTACTATCTGATCGTGTCGGCCACAAGGCGGATAACGACGCGTATACCCGCTCTAAGAACAAACCCTACCGGCGCAAGATCGCCGCTCAGAAGAAAGGCAAGTAATAGCATTGGCTTCACCCGTCCTGACACTCCAAACAGAACAGCAACGGACCGTCTTCCTCGATAGGTACGCGCTGAAAGACTCGACGGGCCAGCCCGTTGAGACCGATCCCCACCAGATGTGGGACCGGGTAGCCGAGAGCATCGGTACCACACGCGAGGAAAAGACAGCCTTCCGCAAGATTTTGCAGGACTACCGGTTTGTACCCGGTGGTCGCATCCTGTCTGGTGCCGGGACGAACACCGAAGTCACCTACTATAACTGCTATGTCATCCCGCTAGAGACCAAGATCAGGCGGCAACTCAACACGATGGACCCGACCTCCGTAGTTCGGGACGCGCTCAGCACAACCGACCCCGGCTCAGACTCCCGCGAGGCTATCCTCGACACCATCTCAGTGATGGTTGACATCATGAGCCGAGGCGGTGGAGTCGGGATCAACTGGTCCGTTCTCCGCCCGAAGGGGACACACCTTTCCCGTGTCAACGGCACGACCTCCGGCCCGGTTTCGTGGATGGATGTTGCCTCGCACGCAGTTCAGACCGTAACGCAGGGAGGTAGCAGGCGGGGTGCCGCTATGTTCATGCTCGATGACTGGCACCCTGATGTCATGGAGTTCATCGATGCTAAGCGCGACCACACCAAGATTACCGGCGCTAATGTCTCTGTTGCCGTCAGTGGCGAGTTCATGGACGCAGTTCGAAATGACCGAGTTTGGGACTTGGTATTCCCCGACACGAAATCAGTTCACTACAACACTGAATGGGATGGCGACCTCGCCGGGTGGCGCGAAAAGGGATATCCGGTTGTCGTTCATAACTCCGTGCCCGCTCGAACTATCTGGCGAAGTCTGGCGCAGGCTGCTTGGGACAATGGTGAGCCCGGAGTCGTCTTTCTCGGAAGGTACAATATCCTCTCAACTGGATCGGGAGTGGAACGGATCATTTGTGTGAACCCGTGCGGCGAGCAGGGTCTTGGCCCGTACTCGGTCTGCAACCTCGGTTCGATGAACTTGGACGCCTATATCGTGGCGAAGGAAGTCCGCACTAAGTACAACAAGCACCAGACCTACGAGTTCGATTGGGCGCGGTTTATCGCTGACTGCGAAACGGCGGTAACCTTCCTCGATAATGTCATCGACCAGAACTTCTACTTCCTCCCTGAGAACGAGAAAGTCCAGAAGGAACTTCGTCGCATCGGTCTCGGTGTGATGGGGATGGCCGACGCGATGATCGCCCTCGGTCTCCGCTATGGGTCGCCCGAGAGCATCAAGTTCGTAGAGCGCGTTTATTCTACGATGAAGGTCGCTGCTATCCGCCAGTCTTGCGTTCTCGCTCAGCAGAAGGGTCCGGCCCCGGCTTGGAACCTCAAAGAAACCTACAAGCAGCCGTACTTCGCGGATATCATCTCGACCCCGCTTGGTGGTCAGGTGGCCCGCTACGGTCTGCGGAATATGTTCCTGTTGACGCAGGCCCCGACTGGCTCGACTTCGATTATCGCTGGCGTGAACAGCGGCATTGAGCCGTACTTCGCTTTCGAGTACACCAGAAAAGATAGAACAGGTGTTCACAAAATCTTCGCACCTGCGGTAACAAAGTACCTCCAAGAGGGCACCGTCAGGCCGGATTACTTCGTGACCAGCGACGATATCTCCGTCGAGGAACACATCGCTGTTCAGGCGGCGGCTCAGAAGCACATCGATAGTAGCGTCTCGAAGACGATCAACGCTCCGAACTCGCATACCGTCGAAGATGTCGAGAAAGCCTATACTCTCGCCTATGAAAGCGGCCTAAAGGGGCTCGCGTACTTCCGTGACGGCAATGGTCGGGATCAGGTGCTTTACAAGGAGGAACCAACAGCAGATGCAGAACCAGCCCCTTCTTCCGAGCCCGATGATGACCTATGGGAGCAACTCGGGGAGTTCACTGCCTTGGCCCCATCCTTCGCAGAGTACCAGCGTCCAGATGTACTTGACGGGACGACCTCGAAGGTCGCTACTCGGGCGGGTACAGCGTATGTTACTGTCAATCGAGACCCAAGCGGCGGCAGGCCGGTGGAGGTCTTCTTCAATGTGGGTAAGGCCGGGTCCGAAGTCGCGGCTATGGCTGAGGGTCTCGGACGCCTTGCTTCGTTGGCTCTACGCTCGGGTGCCACGCTTGGGGGCGTGGCTAACCAACTCGAAGGAGTCGGTGGAACTTCTCAGTTCAACCGGTCGATCTGCCACGCCATCGGTCAGGCGCTCACGACAGAGAACGCTCGCCCTGCCCTCGTATCAAAGGGATTGGAGGACACCGTGGCGATCACTGTTTCCAACCCGGACGGTAACTTCGAGTTTGCAGGTAGGCTCGTTCGCTCAGAGCCGTCCGGAGGATCAGGTAAGTTTGACCTCTGCCCCGAGTGCCACAACGCGAGCCTCTCTTATCAAGAGGGTTGCTCCAAGTGCGCCCTCTGCGGATATTCGGCGTGCTAGGGCTGAGTTGAGATGACACTACTCTACTTTACCGCCCCGTGGTGTGTTCCCTGCCGGACCTTCGGGCCGATTATGGATCAAGTTACAGAAATGCCGGTCACGAAGGTCGATGTTGACCAAGACCCGGCCCTAGCGCAGATAGTCAATGTCTTTTCGGTCCCGACAGTCGTTTTGACCGATGGACCGAAGGAAATCGCCCGGTTTTCGGGCGCTCGCAGCCTAGAGTATGTCAACCAGTTCATCGCAGACCACGCTAAGAGGTAGAAAAGATGATCCAGCCGATCAAACTAGAGTTTGACGACCCGACGATCTTCGCCAAGTGCTCCGGCCCATGCACCCGGAGTTATCCGGGCCATCGTGTCGGGCACTACTTCGCAAAAGCCTATACCGTCCGGAAGTGGCGGAAGGGTCCGGTCTGCGACAACTGCGGCTCACCGATGGTCTTCCTCTACGAGGTAGAATAGCCATGTCTGGTATCTTCGACTGGATTTCAGGCGTCTTGCAGGCGCTCGTCTACTATTCGACTATCTGGCCGCTCGAAATGATGATGTGGGGGCTCGTTTGGTTCATTTCTGTGGGCCTGACTGACCCGGCAGTAGGGACTTTCATCACTCTGACCCTTTATTTCGGGAGAAACCGATAATGAAGCCCTCTGTACGGCTTTTGACGACCACGCAGCCCGTTGAGGGCATCGATTTCCTCGAAAAGGAACTCGACATCATCGAATACAGCGGAAGATGGGATTATGGCCCAAAATCGGTCGCCAAAATGGGCGAGCCGGGGATTATCACGAGATGGATCGCCTCCGGGCACGAAAGTATGCTCGAAATGGTCGATGCGACCTTCTTTATCGAGTGTTCGAGGGTCGTAACCCACGAACTCGTGCGCCACAGGATCGCTAGTTACCAGCAGGAGAGCCAGCGGTTCGTCAACTATAAGGATGAAGACCCCGACGACCTATTCGTGACGCCAGAAGGCCCGTTCGCGCCGATCATGATGTCGATGTACGATCAGGCCCTCACCGCCTATAAGGTCATGCTGATGAACGGCGTAGCCAAGCAGGACGCTAGGTATGTCCTGCCGAACGCTACGCGCACGCGGATCATCGTCAAGATGAACCTCCGTGAGTGGCGTCATGTCCTTCGCCTGAGGGCTCACCAGTCCGCGCAGCCCGAGATGCGCGAAGTCGCGCTCGCTATCCTCGAAATCCTGTATGGCCGCTATCCGGAGGTATTCCAAGATGTCAAAGAAGCGCTCGAAGCAGGCACCCGCTCTATCCGCTGATATAGAACGGATGATCGAAAGGCTGGTCGCATCCGTCCGTCCAGACCCGCTAACTCCGGTTATCAGAAAGGTCTCGGGCTGGACGCCACCCGATCCGGATATCTGCTTCCCGATGGTCTATCGTGCGTGGATGTCCTATTCTGCCTTCCTGCGCGCCTAATACTATAGGGGCTATTGCCTCTATTTGGGCGGTGACGAGCATCTGCGTTCTCCCGCACGCGATAGGAAAGCGCGGAGCCAGAACAAGCGACCGCCCCTTTTTTTGATCGCCTATGGTATCTGCTATGGGAAAGTTTATGGAAGCCCTCATTGTTGGTATCGTTGGCGTCATCGGTGCCCTAGTCGTACAGGTTGCAGTCTTTCGGGCCAATCGCAAGATCGGTCTTACTGAGGCTCAGATAGCCTATAGGGAAACCCTTGAAGCCATGAACAAAGCACTAACTTCAAGGATCACCGACCTCGAAAATACCGTCTCGGCCTTGGCGAACAAGAACGAGGCGCTGGAAGCAAAGGTTACCGACCTCAGCCGTGAGGTTCGGGAACTGACTCTCGAAAACCTAGAACTACTCCGCAGGCTCGTTGAGCGCGGAGAGACGCGCAACAAGCGATCTACAGACAGAAAGGAGGTTGTCGGATGATATGTAACTCTTAGAAAGGAGGCATATCATGCGGACAGCCAAAGAGGTTCTCGACTCCCTGCCCAAGCCCAAGGGCAAGAAGCAGGGCAAGCGGAGCCGAAAGCACGGTCGGAACTACCGGTGGGATTTCACCGTCCATTCCATCACGAAGTACCGCTCCCGACACGGGATCGGACCCGGACCACGCTCCCGAAAATAAGGGGTTGACAAAAGTTGCAACCCCGTGTTATAGTTCACTAACTCGCTGCTCTTGGGCGGCGAGACACGGAACCTTGGCAGAATGGTAAATGCGCTCGTCTGGAAAGCGAGAGTCGTCAAGGCACACAGGTTCGAGTCCTGTAGGTTCCGCCACGGAAGCACCTACTGGTGCAGTTAGCGGTTTGCTAAACCGTCAAGGCTCGCAAGGGCCGTGTGCGTTCGAGTCGCACTGCTTCCGCCAATGGATGCTCCCATAGGAGCGGTACGCCGCCTCGAAAGCGGTGAGGACGACAGTTGTGGGGGTTCGAGTCCCTCAGCATCCGCCAATGGAACCTTGACAGAATGGTATTGTCCCCGCCTTGAAAGCGGAGGGCGCGTCAAGCGGTGTGGGTTCAAATCCTACAGGTTCCGCCACTATATAGGTGCCGCCATGCACGATGACCCCCTTCTTGCTAGCGAGGGGACGGGTATTGGCTCCGAGTTACGCCGGTTAGAACCCTAACGCGGGGGTTCGCGTACACAACGACTCCTTAGCCAAGCGGCAAGGCATGTGTCTGCAAAACACATCATCATCGGTTCGAGTCCGATAGGGGTCTCCATCCCCCTCTCAACAAGGGGGTTGACAAAAGTTGCAGGGGTGTGATATGCTTCGCATCCAATCAATCAGAGTGTAGCGCAGAGGCAGCGTAACCGCTTCGGGAGCGGATGGTCGAAGGTTCGAGTCCTTCTACTCTGACCAGTGGGGATATAGTGCTAAAGGGAACACATCGGTTTTGCACTCCGAAGTTCAGGGTTCGAGTCCCTGTTTCTCCACCAATGGGGCCGTATACCGCTAAGGACGCGGAACTGTCTGTAAAACAGTCGTCATTGACTGGCTCGGCTCGATACCGAGAGTCCCCACCATAGATCACGCACTAACCGGGCGGGAGCCCGGAGCCGTCTCCAAAACGGCCAGTAAGGGGTTCGAGTCCTCCGCGATCTGCCAATGCCTTCCTAGCACAATGGCTGTGCAACTCTTTCGTAAAGAGTAGGTTGAGAGTTCGAGTCTCTCGGTTGGCTCCATCGCTGGTGCGCAGCCCCGCTGAGGGGCGAGGCGGCTGGCGCTCAATACTCGCGTAGTTTAGCGGTTAGAACTCTAGTTTTACACACTAGGAGTCGCTGGTTCGAGTCCAGCCGTGAGTACCAATCAGGGTGTAGTGTAGTGGTAACACGCGCGGTTTGGGGCCGTGTGTCGCGGGTTCGAGTCCTGCTACCTTGACCATCGTTCCGCCCGGAAGGGCGGGGCGCTCGCCTTCCTAACACAATGGCAGTGTACGATCTTGGTAAGATCGAGGTTTTGGGTTCGAGTCCCAAGGATGGCTCCATAGCGGGCAGGACAAAGGGTAAGTCGCAGGTCTCATAAGCCTGAGATACGGTGTTCGACTCACCGGCTCCGCAACCATGTCATCTTAGCCAAACGGACTAAGGCACCGCGTTCTCAGCGCGGAGATTACGGGTTCGAGCCCCGTAGATGATACCAATGCAATAGTGACATATGGGTTGTGTCTCTGCCTTCCAAGCAGGTGTAACAGGGTTCGAGTCCCTGCTGTTGCTCCATACCTTCGTAGTTCAGTGGATGAACGGTGGTCTTCTAAGCCACGCGCACGCAAGTTCGAGTCTTGTCGAAGGTGCCAATACCTGCTTAGCACAGTGGATAGTGCATTGCCCTGCGAAGGCAAAGGTCACCCGTTCGAGCCGGGTAGTAGGTGCCACGGGCACGGTTGTGCTAACTGCCGACCTTGCTCTCTATCTCAGCGTAGCACAGCGGATAGTGCAAGTGTTTCCTAAACACTAGGTCAACAGTTCGAGTCTGTTCGTTGAGGCCAATGGCCGGTTTGTGGAAAGCGTTCTAGACGCGACGGTTCGAACCCGTCTCCGGTTCAGCACAATGGTGGTCTTCGTCTATGTGGTGAAGGCTCGGGCCTGTGAAGCCCGTAAGATCGGTTCGAGTCCGATAGATCACCCCAATGCGACCTTAGCGCAGCGGTTAGCGCACTTGCTTGACATGCAAGAGGTCACTGGTCCGAGTCCAGTAGGTTGCACCAATCGTTCCGTATCCCAATCGGCAGAGGAAACCGCCTCAAAAGCGGCTCAGTGAGAGTTCGAGTCTCTCGGGAACGACCAAAAAACAGGAGTTGACAACTCGTTCTGAGTCTGTTATGCTTCGCTAGAGATTGACGGACTGACGCGCAAATCCGGTGACTTGATCCCGGTGAGTGAGGAAAGTCTCCGCTCTCCGCTGCATCGCTGAGGCTAACGGCCTCCCGTCGTGAGACGAGCATTAGAGCAACAGAGACGAACCGGGGTAATGCTCGGGTGAAACGGGCAATCTGAGCGTGGAGAAAGACAGGCACCTATCGGGGGCAGCGCCACGGTGTCGGGTGTTCGACAAGAGTAGTCTGGTAACAGCCTACCAAGAAGGATGTCAGTCACCAAGGCAGGAGCCGCTTGCGGCGTCTGAACTGCGGGGACACAGAACGGGGCTTATAGTCAGTCTCAAACAAAGTACGGTGTTTCAGAGGCACCACTCAGAAAGGTAGCCTCTATGGGAAACACAGCAGCCTTGCAAAAGGCTAGGTACTACGCGAGGCGGGATTTCGTAAACAGGATCAAGGATAATCCTTGCGCCGACTGCGGGGTCAGGTATCCGCCGTATGTAATGCAGTTCGACAACATCGGAACTGAGTCGCACATCAATGTGGCGAGGCTGGTTAGTCGGGCGGTGAGCGAGGAACGCATCCTCCGAGAAATCGAAAAGTGCGAACTGGTCTGTGCTAACTGTCACGCTGAGCGTACATTTAGTAGAGCCGGATACATTGCGGAGTGGCCAAATCGGTAAGGCAGGTGGTTCTGAGCCATCAGAGTCAAGGTTCGAGCCCTTGTTCCGCAGCCAATGGGGATGTAGCACAATCGGGAGTGCAAGACGCTGGCAGCGTCTAGGTTGCAGGTTCAAATCCTGTCGTTTCCACCAATGCGATCTTGGCCAAACAGGACTAAGGCAACGGACTTTCAATCCGTAGAGTATGGGTTCGAGCCCCATAGGTCGTACCAATCTATGAGTGGTGTAATGGCAGCCACGCTGGTCTTAGAAGCCAGTGGCCGGAAGGCCGTGAGGGTTCGAGTCCCTCCTTGTAGACCAATACCAACTTAGCCTAGTGGATAAGGCAACTGCCTTCGAAGCAGTAGATCACGGGTTCGAGTCCTGTAGTTGGTGCCAATACTCGTGTCCTTCAATGGTAGGAGGGGTGGCTGTTAACCATCTAATACTGGTTCGAGTCCAGTCGTGAGTGCCAATACTACTGTACCCCAAATGGCAGAGGGAGCAGGTCGAGAGCCTGTTCAGTCGGAGTTCGAGTCTCCGGAGTAGTACCAATACTGATGTACCCCAACGGCAGAGGGAACGCGTTCAGAACGCGTACAGGTGTGAGTTCGAGTCTCACTATCAGTACCAAATGGGTCTCTAGCACAACGGTGGTGCAGACGGTTCTTACCCGTCCGGGTGTGAGTTCGAGCCTCACGGGACTCTCCAATACTGTAGTAGCACAATGGCTAGTGCGTCGGCTTGCCAAGTCGAAGGCTGCGGGTTCGAGCCCCGCTTACAGTACCAATACTCGTGCAGCACGATGGTTCGTGCATCGCCCTGATAAGGCGCAGGCTGGTGGTTCGAGTCCACCCATGAGTACCAATGCTCCCGCAGTCTGCGGGTAGGGATGCCACCCTGTCACGGTGGAGGGAGACGGTTCGAGTCCGTTGGGGAGCGCCAATGCACCTATCGTTTAATGGTAGGACAGAGCCCTTGTAACGCTCTGGTTCCGGTTCGAGTCCGGGTGGGTGCTCCAATAATGAGGGGGTAGTTAAATGGCGTGGCAGCGGTCACACCAGCCAGTTGCCACTGGTGCAACCCCGAATAATACGGCTAAGGCGGGGGAACTCGATACCTCGCTACGCCCAAGGGCAAGCCCTTCGGGGTTTGGGATCAGTGCTGGAAACGGCGGCTGGTGGTGGACTCCCTACACACCGACTATATGAGCCCGTGGTCGGAGGTTCGAGCCCTCCCGGTTCCCGCAAGGGGATCGTAAGTCTCAGTGGTAGAGCGGCGGGCGCGACATGCTTCTGTGGCAGAGATGGTCTATGTGCCGGATTGAAAACCCGGACAAGAAGGTTCGAGTCCTTCTGGAAGCACCAATAGTGAGGTCGTCCAACGGCAGGACGGTGGTTTCATACGCCACGAATGCGGGTTCGACTCCCGCCCACACGACCAATGGGCCGGTAGTTCAACCGGTTGAACGGCAGACTCTTAATCTGCGCGTATGAGGGTTCGAGCCCCTCTCGGCTCACCATACACTTTTAGCACAGTCGGTTAGTGCAGCGATCTTATACATCGCCGGTCCTCAGTTCGAGCCTGAGAAAGTGTACCAATGGGTCAGTGTAGGTCAACGGAGACCAAGTGCCTTTTAAGCACCTGATTATGAGGGTTCGAGTCCCTTCTGACTCTCCATTCCCCTCTCGTCTAATGGTAGGACGAACGGCTTTGACCCGTTCTATGTTGGTTCGAGTCCAGCATGGGGAACCAAAATGTGGGCCGCGCGCTTGTCGATGGCAAAGCAGGTGCGCCGCATCCAAGGTAGCGATTGCGCGCTACCGGCCCCCGACTATATAATGGTCGCTCTTAGCGGGGCGATCAGGAGCGTGCCGGAATATCCCCTACCGCAAAGTGGGGGAGCATCGGGACCAAGGGTGCGGATAAGGCTTTCGAGCCATCGCCGTGACTGTGCCTAGCCGAAAGGTGGCGCGGGCGGGACGGAGCGGAGAAGCCCTCGTTGGATAACCTGTCCAGCGGAAGTGCTGCCGAGGGGCTAACTTGGGAGTAGAGTGGTTACAAGTTCACTGCTTATGACCAACTTTGCACACTCTTGTGGGTAGGCAATCCCACCGTTCACCACCTTGCTGCGTGGATAAACCAGCCACTAATACTAGAAGCCCTGTCTCCCCTGCGGGAGGCGGGGCTTCGCTATTTCCCACGGAGTTTTGAAATGGCCTTCAATGAGGATGGCGTCTTCCTAGCGTCTGCCGCAAGGACGACCACGCAAACAATGGCCGATCAGGTCAACGAGAATAAGAGCGGCATCCGAGTTGTGGTCGATATCACTTCTGCCGGAACTGGCTCGATCACCGCTGCTATCGAGGCTAAAGACCCCGCCTCTGGAAAGTATGTCACCGTGTTGGCGTCGGCGGCGCTAGTTTCCAATCAAACAAAGACACTCTTGGTTTATCCGGGCGCGGCTGCTGTCGCTAACGGATCAGTCAACGATAGGCTGCCCTATAAGTGGCGCATCGTCATTACCGCCAACAACGCAAACTCGATGACCTACTCTGTGGGTTATCAACTTCTCGGATAGGAGAAACCCAAATGGCACTCGCAGTCGTTCAGAAGCGCTATCTTGATCTTGGTAACTCCAAGGGAGTGATCGTCGGGATTACATTCGACTCGTCCTATCCGACTGGCGGCGAAGACCTCACCGCAGCACAGTTGGGGCTATCGCAGGTTGACGCGCTCATCGAGGCTGGCGTCGGCAGCGCCGGGTATAACTTCCGGTTCGTCAGTGGCAAGTTGCTCGCCTACAATGGCACGACCGAGATTGCCAACGCGACGAACCTATCTACTGTCGCTCCTGACTTCCTAGCCATCGGCTCCTAAAAAGGGACGCTAATGCCGGGTATCTCTATTCCAGCCCGAAAGTCTAACTTGCCTCGCCCGACCGAGGGCGCTAAGCAGACCGGGGCTGTCGCTCGTACTCGGAACCTCTCCGGGGAAAAGCGGAACAAGGGACGCCCTGCTGGTTCTACCAACAAGTCGAAGTCCTTGGTCCCTACGGACCTAGCAGACAAGATGCTTCTGGCATTTCAGGGGAACATTCCGGCTGAGCACTATAACTACCTGAAAAGCGTAGTCAAGGGCGGGGCTGCTGTCTCTGCCGAGAAGGAACTAGACATTCTGATCCTTCTGCTTGGCCGGAACCTCCACCCCGCCCTTGTTGGCGAGATGGAGCCCGAAAAAGAAGTCGTCGTTGATGACGAGACTGGCGAAGTCTCGATGACCGAGAAAAAGGTCGTCTTCCGTCGTGATGTTACAGAGCGCCTAAAGGTGCTGAACAGTCTCCTTACCCTGCGTCATCAGGTTGAAAAGGCTAAGGACGACGGGAAGGGCGGCGTTCAGCCGTTGCTAACTATTGTCGCAGATAGAAAACTCCTTGACGGCGGAAGATTGGGCGTCCTCCTTGGCGGTGTACCCGGCCCTATGGCTGGAAACCTTGACCGAGTTGAACGGCCAGCCATTCCTGCTAGAACCATATCAAATCCGGATGCTGAACGACCGTTCGACATTCCGGCTGGTGAAGAAAAGTAGGCAGATCGGCTTCTCTACGATCCTAGCCGGTGAAGCGGTACAGAAGGCGTGCGTAACGCCGTCGTACAAGGCTAACATCGTCTCGATCAACCAGAAGGAAGCCGCAGATAAGATCGAGATTGCTGGTAACCTCTACCACTCGATCCCCGACGCGCTGAAAGACTCCGATCCGGTCCTAAAGCCGGTTCTGTGGACGAATGCGAACGATGAGATTTCGTTCCACCGCCCACCGTACACCAGTTCGATCATCTCGCAGCCTGCGTCTGCCGCTGTTCGTGGTGGCCGCAAGGACATCTATTTTGACGAGTTCGCGCACATTCGTGATGCAGTCAAACTGTACCGCGCTGCTATGCCCGCCATCACGCGTGGGGACTCTAGGCTAACTATCATTTCAACTCCGTTGGGGCAGAGCGGGTTGTTTTACGACATCGCAACTAACATTCAGGCTTACCCTCAGTATAGCAGGCACTCGGTCCCGTGGTGGGAGTGCTCAGCGATGGTCAAGCCGGAACTATACGAGGAAGCACTTGCGCTGGCAGCAGCGATGGAGGGCTCCGAGGAACGAGTCCTAAAGTACGGAACCGACAAACTGCATGTCATCTACGATGGCTTCGGCGGTGACCTGATCGGGTTCCAGACTGAGTATGAGGCGATGTTCGCTGACGAGGCGACAGCCTACTTCACATGGGACTTGATCGTAAACTGCACCGATACGGACCTCCCGCTGCTCCGAGAGTACAATCCGAACTACGAGCCTCAGGGCTACATCAGTATCGGGGTTGACCTCGCCAAGGAGCGCGACCAGACCGTCTTTACGGTTGTCGAGCACCTAGACGACGGCAAGAAGCGAGTTCTGTTCACGCGGGCCACTCAGGAAGACTATAACGATCAGTTCGAGTACCTGAAAACACTGATCGGTGCGACTCGCGCAAACCGAGTAACTATCGACCAGACTGGCGTTGGGCAGAAGTTCGTTGAGGATGCCAAGCGCCTTCTCCACGGGACGCTCATCGAGGGTGTCGTCTTTACGAATGCCAAGAAGGAAAAGTGGGCCACGACCTTCAAGGGCGCTATGCAGACCGGTTCTGTATCGTGGCCTAACATCACCGACCTACGGCGTCAAATCCACGGAGTCAAGCGGACGAAGACAGAGCAGAACTTCTATAAGTTCTCTGGAACCGCTGACGACTATTTTTGGAGCCTGATGCTCGCCCTGTACGGCGAGGGCCGGGTAGTGCCGAAGATGTCGGTCTTGGGCGGATAAAGAGAGGGCCGAGAGCCGTGAGTCTCCCAATCGCAGTTAGATGCGGCGCGTGTGGCACTCTGTTTGGGTACGAGCAAGGTACCGGAGAGAGTATCGCAATCAAGCACCGCGACCTCTACCGGGTAATCAAGGGGCCAGTCGAGGGTCCGTGCCGCAAGTGTGGCGCGACAGTAAAGTGGCAACCTAGATGAATACCCAAGAACTAGACCGTCTTGTCACCAAGACTGAACTAAGCCCATTTGTCAAGGCTGCCCTCCGGAAGGTTCGAAGGGCTATCTCCACCGGGGATGTCACCGCGCTTTCGATTTCTAAGAAGTCATGGAGCGTTACGGTGTGCGACCCGTATGGGCTATCGTGTAAGTGGGTATTCACCCTAAAGGACAGCAATGGCAGCAAGTAGAAGGAAACTAACCAGCGCCGCTGTCAGCAGGGCCGCGATCAACGAGCCTACGCCGCGCGTGGCCGCTAACTTCGGCATTCTCGGCCTGACTAAGGATGGTACCTCTCTCGTCATCGACCGCAGCCGCAAGGCTCGGTATGCTACATACTACGAGATGTACAAGCAGCATCCGACCGTCCGCGCTGGCATCGAGAAGATCGCCAAGGTTGCGGTAACGAACGGATATCGGTTCACTCCATCCGTTCAGGACGAGGATATCGCTGAGGCTAGGATCGCTGAACTTCGGAAGTTCTTCCGATCCTCGAACGGCTCGCAGTTGCTCCGCTCCGCCTATCGAGACCTTCTGATCTATGGCGAGGCGTTCTGGCTTGTCATTCAGGACGGAACGGCTGCCAAGAAGCCTCTCTCCGCGCGCAGGCTGCACCCGCAGTATATGGACGAGGAAATCTCGGGCGGGTTCCTAACGGGTTGGCGGTTCGGGCCGATCACCGATAGCGAAAAAGAAACAAAGTACAAGGCGCATCAAGTTCTGCACTTCAAGTTCGATGACCCCGACAACGACATTCGTGGTCTGTCGCTTCTTTCCGCGCTCGAACTAACAGTCGCATCCGATCTGTTTGCGATGAAGTTCAATGAGAGGTTCTTCGAGAACTCCGCGCACACTGGCGTCATCTTCAACATGAAGAACTCCACTGTCGATGAGGTCGCTAGGAACCGGGTCTGGCTAGAGCAAAACTATGTCGGCACCGAGAACAGCCACAAGCCGCTGATCCTCGAAGGCGATATCGATGTCTCGAAGTCAGTCTCTACCCGCGCCGAGATGCAGTTCATCGAGGGCAGGAAGTTCAACCGAGAAGAAATCCTCTCGGTTCTCGATGTTGACCCGTCTAAGATCGGGATTAACGAGAACTCCAACCGCTCTGTTTCCAAGGAAGCCGACAACACCTTCCGCCAAGAGAACATTTCTCCGTTGCAGTTGGTTGTCGAGGAAGAAATCAACAACGCGCTAATCCTGTCGCTGTTCGGATGGGACGACATCTTGTTCCGCCAGAACGACAGTTCTCGACGCGACCAGTTGGACATGATGAAGTTGTACGCTGAGGCCGAGAGGATGGGCGTCTACTCTATCAACCAGATCAAGGCTGAACTCGGACTGCCGCCTATCGATGGCGGGGATGTCCACTTCATCCAGACCGCAGCCGGGGCCATCCCGGTCGAATGGCTGGATGATGTCGCTGCAAGGCTTATCGCCCCGACAGGGCAGCCCATCTCTGGCCAAGGCACCGAAAACCAGCCGCCAGCACCGGGGTCGCCTCCTGAGCCGCAGGGCTCCGGGGCTCCGGCTCAGGGCGGCTCTGAGGATCAGGGCGCAGAGGTTTAAGGATAACTATGCTGAACAAGACCGCAACCTTCAAGTATACCTTCCCGATTGCGAAGGCCGAGGCTCGGGCCGATGGTAACTACATCATCGGATATGCCTCCGGTCCCGAAATCGACTCCGAAGGTGAACGGATGTCCGTCGAGGCGATCAAGATGTTCTCGGACCAGATCAACGCTTCCAGCGAAGGAATGCGTCTGACCTACCGGGACGCCCACGCGCCAGATGGTGTCCTGCGCGATCTTGGCGAGGTTACTAGGGCGTGGGTGACAGAGAAGTTCCACCTTGGCGTCGAAGTCAAGTTGGACATGGACAACGCTGCGTCTGAAACCCTTTGGAAGCAAATCAACAAGGGAAAGCAGTACGGTATGTCGGTCGCTGGTCGTGTTCTCGACTACGCGATGGAGTTTGTCGAGTCTGTCGGCAAGGCCGTACTAACTTACAAGAATGTTGTGCTCGATGAGATTTCGAACACTACGAGACCCGCTTGGTATCCGTCCCTCGGGACTGTGCTGGCCAAGTCAATCAAAGACGCATCCTCGGACGATGCGGCAGGAGAGAGCGTGGAACAAGACGAACTCCTTGACGAAACCGTCGAGGACGCAACTAAGTCCGCTGACGCTGGCGAGACCGGCGTAGAGGATACTTCCAAGGCTGCTGAGGAAACTCAGGAGATTGGCGACACAACCGAAAAGACGAGTTCTGCTGCGTCTGACGCGGCCTCCGCCGCTTATATCGAGGCTTCGCTTATCAACTTGCTTGGTGGCGAGGCGGGCGAGGCGGATGACGAGTCTCCGCTGCGGGTGGCTCTTGCGGCTATCCAGCAGTTCATCGCTCAGGAGACATCTGAAATCGGCACCGAGGGTGACGATGTTGAGGTCGGCTACGGCGGTTGGTCCGCATCGGACAAGGCGCTTGCAGACGAAATCTCGAAGGCTGGACGCAAGTTGAGCGGTGCTACCGCCGCTGAACTACGCAGCCTGTATGAAACAGTTACTACTACCCTGACCTCGCTCGGAGTTATCGAGACCGACGAGACAGAGGAAGCAGTTATCACCGATAGTGAGAAGTCGGCTTCTGCCGCAGAAGAAGATACCGTTGTGAAGACGGAAGCAGTTGAGGCGACGGCTGAGACGGTTTCCAAGTCTGACCACGACGCTCTTGTCGCTGCGCTGGCGAAGGCAACCGAACGCATCGCTGAACTAGAGGCTCGACCAGCCACAGAACTTCCGGGTCTCGTCACTGACGCTACCAAGAAGGCCGCTGAGGAAGAACTGGCCGCTGTTCTCGCAAAGGCAAGCCCATCTGAGAAGTTGAGGCTGGCGTTCGCTGCTCACACGAGCGGCAAGTAAAGGAAACGAAATGGATCAGATCACTATTCGTAAGGCACTCGACCTTGCAAGCACCGGTTCATACCTCATCCCTGAGGTTGTGGACAACGCGATCCGCGACTATGCTACCAAGGAGCCCGTCCTTGCGAATGTAGTCAACCGGGTTCCGTGGGCTACGAACACCTACTTCATCCGTAGGCGTGACGCCCTGCCGACCGCAACATGGTCTACTGACGGTGGAAGCCTCCCGGCTGCTACGCAGAGCACCTATGCGAAGGTCAGCAAGACGGTCAAGTACCTCTACACTCGTGGTGAGGTCACTGGACCGATGCAGAAGGCCGCTGGCTCTCTGTACAACGCTCTAGCGCTCGAAGTCGAGGCCCACAGCCGCGCACTCATCGAGAAGTTGAGCACGGACATCGCAACCGCAACTGGCGGCTCCGACGACATCACCGGTATCCTTCACCAGATCGATACCGAGGACTCGATGAACTGGGGCTCGACTGGTTCGGGTGTTGTGTCTGGTGGTGCGGCTACACTGTCGCTCGCCAAGATCGATGAGGCAATCGACGCCGCTCGCGGCGAGGTTGACTTGATCGTCACCAGCAGGGCCGTTCGTCGCAAGATCAACGCTCTGTTGCAGGCGCAGCAGCAGTTCGTAGACAGGACCGAGGTTGCCGCAGGCTTCCGCGTTCTCGCCTACGACGGTATGCCGATTGTTACCGACCTCCATTGGGAGACGAACACGGACATTCTGTTCATCCGACGCGCGGATGCAAAGTTGCTCGTACATCAGGACTTCACTTTCGAGGAACTCGCCAAGACGAAGGACTCGACTGACTTCATGATTAAGGGCTACTTCGGCTTCTCGCTCGAAGGGCGACCGGTCCACCTGAACAACTTCACGATCTAATCGTCGTGACGCTGTAGGGCGTATATACAGGTTCTACGGGAGGGGCTGTCTTCGGACGGCCTCTCCCCGCGAGCCAAGAAGGAGAGCCGCCAGATGGCGAAGACAGTCAAACTACTCAGCACCAAGGGTCGCGCCCAACTGATCGAGAGGTTCTACTTCTACGATGGCGAGACGACGATCAAGGATGGTGTAGTCGAAATCCCTCTGGACCGTCCAGAGTGGGTGCAGCGGGCCTATATCATGGGCTTCCGCCATGACCCGAAGACAGAAGAAATCATTACTCTCGATGAAGCCCTAGCGGGTGGTCGAGTGGCCCCGGACATGCCGGTTAGTGCCAAGAGCACAGGAGGAAAGCGTGAAGGTTCTAATCGTCGGGGATAGTCCCCTAGCGAAAACAGGTTTCGGCAAAGTTAACTACCATGCTATGATGGCGTTCTTGCGCCAAGGGTGGGAAGTGGCGAGCGCCACAGGGCTCGTCTTTACGGCACCAGAGACCGACCTTCCAGTCAAGTTCTATGTTCCTGATCCGGATGATCCGACTGCCCTCAAAAAGGTCATCGATGTCCTGAGTCAGAAACTTTTCGAGCCTGATGTCATCTATACGACCGGCGATCCCGGTAGCGTGGCGATGGCAGCAATGGTCATCCCTGCGGAGATGCCCACGCTCGCGTATGTCCCCATCGAGGGGGAGCCGCTGACGAACTCTACTTGGCGCGGCACTCTCTCGGCTTTGGACTTCTTTACCTGCTCGAAGTACGGAGTAGAGGTCGTAAAGCAGTCCCTTGGCAAGGATGTTGACTATATCTACCACGGCGTAGACCGCAGTTCATTCTACCCTCTCACTGACGAGGAACGCGCGGAGTACCGCAAGCGCCTCGGGTGGGACAAGAAGTTTGTTGTCTCTGTAGTCGCGCAGAATGTGCGCCGGAAGCAACTCACGCGCCTGATCGAGGCGGTGGCGATCCTAAAGGGTCAGTACCACCAGCGCGATATCGTTTTGTATCTTCATACCGTTCCTTTCCAGAACCACTGGCTCGAAGGCTGGAACCTCCCTGAGGTCGCCGCTAACTTCGGGCTCGCTGGCGAGGTTGTGTTCAATCCGCTGATGAGCGGGTTCGGCAAGGGCGTTCCCGAGACCGGAGACATGGATGTTCCGGGCCTGAGGGAACTGGTGGGCGCGTCCGATCTGTTTGTCCTGCCGAGTCAGGTCGAGGGCTTTGGTCTTCCGATTGCCGAGGCTATGGCTGTCGGGACGCCAGTTGCGGTCACTAAGTACGCAGCGGGATGGGAAGTCGCTCGTCTCGGCGGTGGCCTCGGCCTCTCGGCCACGGACTTCGAAATCCACAAGAGCGGGACGCGGTACGCGAATGTTAGTCCGCAGGAAATCGCTAAAGCCATTCTCTCGCTCAGGCGTCATCCGAAGCGGCTTGCGCAGATGCGGGAACAGGGCCTAGCAGCAGTCGATCAGTTCGATTGGTCTAGGTTTGAGGAATATGTCGTTGCCCGCATCCAGAAGACGGTCCTCGACCGGCGCGAGGCCGGGAGTGTCGTACAGACAGAAGAAGATCAAGGGCGGGAAGAAGCCGGGTCGTAGGCCCGGATACTTCGAGCGCCTGCGGCTTGTGATGGCTGACAATCGCAAGAACCTATCGCTCAAATCCTTTGCGAGGGTCATCGCTGGCGCTCGCCGTTCGGCTTCTAGGGCCGGGTCGCTTCTGCGCACCAAGCGCCGCAAGCGCAGCCGTCTACTGAGGAACACATAAACAATGGCTCAACTCATTACCGCCGCCTACATTCAGGAGCAAATGGCTACACTCGGATTGAAGTCAGGCTTCTCTCCGTCCGCGTATGTCCTAGATACGCTTATCACCGAGGCTTCTGATTGGGTAGAGGGTTACTGCGACCGGAAGTTCACGCTTCAATCAGTCACCGAGGAAAAGTACGGCCCGTCCCGCCCGGACCGTAGGTTCCTTGCCGACAACTATCCGGTTGTCTCCCTGACTTCGGCCTACTGGACGGACGACGGCGGGTTTACCGGCGAGTTCAATGTCGCAGACTTCCGGGTCATGGCAGGCGGCATCATCGAATGGAAGACCATCTTCGGAAGCACCGGCCTTCACGCTGGCTCGTTCTTCCCGAACATCCTGTACAGGATGACCTACCAGACGGGATACGCTACGGTCCCGTCGAATGTTCAGCGCGCCACGGCGCTAAAGGTTGCCCTTCTGGTGCAGCCTCAATACCAAGGCCCGCAGGAGCGTGAGATTTTCATGGTGACCAACCTAGAGGCGATGATCGTTGACCTCCTAGAGCCTTACCGCCGCGAACGACTAGGATAGGGCCATGCCGATCCGCATGACCGTAACCATGCCGGGTTTCGCTAAGGCTGTGGCACACATCAAGAAAGTCCTCCACTATGTCGATGACAGTGGCGAGGAAGTTTCCCTTGCGGGGTTCAACGCCGCAGGCGATATCTTCGAGCGTAACTTCGATGCTGGCGGCAAGGGCTACGGACTAGGCGGTTGGGAGCCACTCCAAGCGAGCACACAGGACGACCGCCGAAGGAAGGGCTTCTCTCCGGAGCGGCCAATCCTTATTCGATACCACGACCTACGGACTATCTCGGCCACCGCCCTGCGTGTCGCAGGAGGCTCTGGAACATTCTCAGCGACCGATCCTGATGGTCATACCGTCAGTATGGACTTGCGAGTCGGCAGAAATGGCGGCTACGCTCAGATCACAGGCGACAAGGCGTGGAACCAAGTGCCGCTAACGAACGGTACACCGGCTCGCCCGTTCTGGTTCACGACCACTACTGTGACTAGGGCGATCCGTAAGCGCGCTGTCTTTACTCTGGCGCAGGGGATTGGGAGGCTTTAGGTGGAGAGCGTAGTAGACGCACTTGTTGCGGAACTAGAACTGTTCAAGGATACGCTATCTGCCGATGGCGGGTGCTCGGACATCATGACCATCGAGGCTGTCTATTGGGGCGATCCCGGTATCATTCCGGTGAACTCCTACCCCGCTTTTACGGTACAGCCCGTCAGGGACTTGCCGGATATTGAGACCACAGGTTACGAGGTTCGTGACCTAGAGGTTCTTGTTACGCTGTTGATCGACAGCCGCGCCTATTGGGACGCGAGTGTCCTAGAGGCCACAGGCGACCGTCAACTTGTTCAGGTCATGGAGAGAGTCCGAAACTGGCTCAGGAGAGACCACAACCGCTCGCTGAGCGGTCTGGATGGTACTCGTGAACTTTCTATTTCGGCAACTGACTACATGGTTCAGGTGCGCGGCTCGGTTCTTGCTAAGTCGGCACAAGTCACGGTGACTGTCAACAAACAGCGCAATCGTGAGCAGTAAAGAGGAAACATAACTATGGCCCTAGGCGCACTTGGCTATGTCGGCTACGGTATCGAGAGCACGGAAGGTACGCAAGTCGCACCGACCAAGTACCTCCCGGTATCGTCGTTCTCGTTCGAGGACACAAACGACTTCATCGTTCCTGAGCAGATCAGGCACGCCCGAGACAACTATATCGCTATGGCCGCGCCATACGCGGTCTCAGGTTCGATGGAGATGGAACTTATCCCTAACGGAACAGCCCATCTCTTGAAGTCCGCGTTTGCTGCCTCGATTGTTACTTCCGCCTACGCGGGCGGCGGCTACCAGCATGTTTACACTCCTGCGGCGACCGAGCAGACCTTCTCGTTCGAGTCCAGCGCCGCTGATGTGCTCATCATGCGATACGGCGGATGCCGCATCAACACAATCGAAATCAAGGCTGCGTTCGGAGAAATCGTCACTGCTTCCTTCGGTATCGAGGGTGTCAACAGGACGAAGCAGGGTTCGGCTGCAACTCCAACATATATCAACACCGTTCCGTTCCACTTCTCCGGAGTGGATGTCAAGGCGGCTTCCGGTACGCTTCTTGCCACGGTCAAGGAGTTCTCGTTTGGTGTCAACAACAACATCGAGCGAGTTGGAACGCTCAGGAAGACTCGCGCTTGGCGCAGGCTAGACCTCGGTATGCGGGAAGTCACTCTCTCGCTGACGATGGACTTCTCTGATACGGCGGAGTACGACAGGTTCCTCGCGGAGACTGTCTTCGATGTTGACCTCCACATGGCAGGGCCAATCGGAACCGGCATGGGCACCAACCCGTCCGTCCTCCGTATCCAAATCCCGAATGTCAGGTGGAACAAGGTCTCGGTTCCGCTCAGCGCTGGCGACATGCTAGAGCAGTCGGTCGAGGCGTTGATTGTTGCACCGATTGGCAGCGCGATCTTTACGGCCACGCTTGTCAACGACGAGCAGACTGTAACCTAAGGTTCGATCAGGTCGTTTAGTTTGCCGGAACCGTACAAAACAGTATGGTTTCGGCAAACAGACGACACCACTAGGCCCCCAAGGGTCAGGGAAGGAAACAAATGGGTATTCTAAAGACGGCTTCTACTGGTTCAAAGCGCATCATGCTAGACGACTCCGACTACATCGAAGTCCGTGCTGAAATCTCCAAGAGGGAGTTCAACACACTAGCGTCCCGAATGCCGACGAATGTTGGCGAGGACGGAAAGAACTTGTCTCTTGCCGAGGCAACCGACTTCCAGAAGTTCTTGTTCGGGGAGTTGGTCGTCGGGTGGTCTCTGGACATCCCGGCTACCATCGAAGCCTATGAGGGGCTGAACGCCGCATCCGCTCAGGCCGTTGACGAAAAGGTCGCTGAGCACTTCGAGTCGCTTCTTCCGACGAGCGCCGAGGGAAAGTAGCCTTCGACCTAGCGAGGCAATATGCAGGCGGCTATCGGACGGAAAACCTCCGGTCCAAGCACCCGCATATCGCTAGGGCGTTCGAGACTTACCTCGCCTGCCGCACCGTCCAACTGTTCAGCCTAAAGGTTGAAAAGGCCAAGAAGGTCGAGAACAGGATCACCGAGTTCGTCACAGGATACTCGCAACTTCCCCTCGCTGGTGGGGTTCTAGATCAACCAGTGTGGCTCATGGCGATATTCGACCAGTTTAGGCAGGGCGAAAACGCAGTAGCCGCTAAGACGCTGAGGTAACAAATGGGCCATGCTAGTAGCATCATCTATTGCTCTTTCGCAACACTTGATGCTATCGGCGTGGCCCTTTTTCCTGTCTGTAGGACATAATGGCTGACATCTCAGATATCATTCTACGCATTCGCGTAGACATCGTGAATAGCGGGGCTATCCTGCAACTGATCGCTAACGCGAACAAGTTGGCAGCGGCCCAAGGCCGCCTGTCCTCCGGTGGCGTCAAGAACGCAAAGGTCGCGGGCCTGATGGCGCGAGCATTCGACAAGGTGACTGGTCACCTAACGAATGTCGAACGGAAACTTGATGCCGTCTTCCGCGCGGGCGTCCACATGCAGTCTATGGGCCGCGACCTGCTCGGCTTTGCTCGGAAGGTAGCGGGCGCTGCCGCCGACATGACCGAGGAATGGGGCAAGTTCGAGTTCACCCTGAATAGAGCCGCCGCTGCCGCTGATATCTTCGACAACCAGAGTGCGATCTATTTGAAGTTGAAGGAAGCCGTATACGCGGCTGCCTATGAACTGAAAGTCTTCCCTGCCGAGGAAGTCGCTAAGGGTCTGTACTTCTGGCAGTCTACTACCGGTGAGGTAATCAAGACACAGGAAGACCTCGCTAAGACGATGGAGAATGTCACGGCGGTCATGAAGTTGGCCGCGATGACGGATACCTCCTACGAGCAGGCAATCAAGGGCGTTTACTCCACCCTAAAGCAGTTCGGTATGCAGACCAAGGATACTGCGAAGGTCTCCGCCCTGCTGTTCTACGCTACGCAGAAGACGGCCCTAGAGTTCCCTGACTTGATCCACGCCTTCAAGATGACCGGTGCCGTCATGGGGCAGGCCAAGGAGCCACTGACCACGATGGTCGCCGTCCTTGGTGCTATCGGTAACGCTGGCTTCCGTGGCTCTCAGGCTGGTCGAGCCCTCAGGCAGACATACATCAAGATCGTAAAGCCGACAAAGGCTGCCAAGGCAGAACTCGACAAGTTGTTCAAGGCTCAGGGTGGCTACAACAAGGTAGCGTTCGACTCCAAGGGCAACTTCATCGGCATGGAAAAGTATGTCATGAAGTTGGCTCAGGCCACGAAGAACATGACCTACCAGCAGAAGGCCCATCTGCTCGCTACGATCACGACCGCGAACGAACTGCCGGTCATGACGCAGATGCTCCGGATGGCTGAGCAGGCCGTCAAGAGCGGCGATAAGTCGTGGGTTGAGTTTGCCGTCAGCCAGCAAAAGGCTACTGAGGCGTTCGAGAAGTCTTGGGAAATCATGACGAACTCATGGCGCGGTGTCGTTGGCGGATTGAAGCAGGCCGTCCAGCCTATCTTGCTCGAAATCGGTAACACCATCGCTAAGGTCTTGACCCCGACCATGCAGGAGTTGAGTGACGCGATTTGGGAGGCCGGTCCAGCGCTGACTAACATCGCTAAGGAAGTCGGTGAGGCATTCAGGCCGATGGTCGAGTGGCTCGGTGCTGCCGTCAAGAAGGCTATCGATTGGGCGAAGACTAACAAGAAGTTGGTATCCTCCTTCGGTAAGTGGGCGATCATCGGCACTATCGTCGCTGGCGTAGCGGGAGCATTCCTGCTGCTTGCCGGAACGCTGACCTTCCTGATCGGTAACTTGGTTCTGATCCTTGTCGGTATGCTCCCGATGATCGCTGTGTTCATCGCGGCTGGCGCGGTGATCGCGGCATTCGCTCGCGGCGTCTACAACAACACAGGCGGCATCCGAGAGGCCATGCAGCGATTTGGCGAGGCCGTCATGCGGGTTCTCCGGATTTTCATTGGCGGCGGCGAAGACGCTACTATCACCGCCGAGGGGCTAGCCGATAAGTTCAAGGCATTCTCTGACGCGCTGACGACCAAGATTGCGGATGTCCTGAACTGGGTAGCAGACGCGTTGAACAGGCTCACCCCGCAGCAGGTTGAGATAATCAAGGATATCGTCAAGGCGTTCCTCGGACTGAAACTGCTCAACACCGGACTCGGTATCTTCAACGGCGTGGTGGCCGGTCTTGCTGGCAACATCCTTGGGCTCGGGAGGGCGGCAAAGTCTGCATTCCCGCATATTGTTACTTTCTTCGGGTTCTTTAGCAAGGCGAACCTTGCCGCAGCCGGTGCGTCTATCGCCGGGTTTGGCAAGACAATCAGCGGAGCGATCACGGCGGTAACTATTGCGATCAAGGCGAACCCGATTGTCGCTATCATCTCTGCGATCATCATGGTTATCACTGGCCTGATCGCAGCCTACGAAACGAACTTCATGGGCTTCCGCGACTTCGTGGACGGGCTGTTCGCTTGGTTCAGCACCAATGTTATGCCGGTCATCAACGCGATCATCGAGGCCATCGGTCCATTTGTCCAGTCTATCATCGATGCGGTCATCGGGTTCTTCAACACGGCTGTTGAGGTAATCAGCGGGATCATCGATTTCTTCGCCCACCTTCCTGAGCGGATTGGTGAGTTCATCGCGGCGATCATCGACGGGGTTGCTAACTTCGTCAACACCTTCATCACGATGATCGTAGACTTCTTGAAGAACCTGTGGGATAACTGGTCTTACTACCTCGGCTACATCCTTGGCTTCATCATCGGTACGCTCATCAAGATTGTCGCTGAGATAGTCAAGTTCGGCGTCAATCTTATCAGTGCCGTCATCGACTTCCTCATCAAACTGCCGGGGATGTTCATGGACTTCCTGAGCGATGTATGGGATGTCGTTTCGACTTGGTTCATCAACTTTATCGTGGCTGTCGCGGGATGGGCTGGTGAGGTAATCAAGGGGATCATCGACTGGTTCGTCAAGTTGCCGGGGCGCGTTCTCGACCTGATTAGCGATGTTTGGGACGCGATTTCGACTTGGTTCATCGAGACTATTCCGAAGGTGGCCAAGGCTGCCGGTGATCTTGTGACCGGGATCATCAACTTCTTCATCTCGCTTCCGGGCAAGATCATCGACGCGCTCGTCAACCTGCCAACCTTGCTGGCCAATGTCTTCTCGACGCTGCTCAGTGTCGGCGGGAAACTCCTGACGGCGATCCTAGATGTAGGCGCGGGCATCATCCGTGGTATTTGGGACGGCGTAAAGAACATGGTCGGGTGGATCACCGACAAGATCACAGGCTTCTTTGGCGGCTTGGTTGACGGTATCAAGGACTCCCTCGGCATTCAGTCTCCGTCGAAGGTCTTCGCTGACATCGGCGTCAATCTGATCGAGGGTCTCGCGGTCGGTATCAACAAGACTGACTCGGCTGTCAAGGCTATCGACAATGTTATGGCTGACATCATGGGCGCTACCAAGATGCAGGCAGGATTTGCGCTGGCCGGTGGCGAGTTCTCTGCGATGCGCAGCACCTACGAGGGCACGAGGTACATCGAACTGTCTGTTGATGTTACTTCGTCTGACGCAAGCATCGATGCAACGGATATGAACACTCTCGCCGGTCTGATTACCGGCTCCGACATGACTCGTGCGATTGAACGCATGGCAACTGTAGACTAGGAAACCTGATGGCGACGACGACTTGGAATGTTTCTAAGGACGCGACAATCGCGCGAAATACCAGCACCGGAGATAACTGGGGAGCCGGAAAGGACATCCACATGGCTTGTGGCTATGTCTCTTGGCTGCCCGGACACGAGCGAGGCTACCTCGCGTTCTCCTATAGTTTTACCGGTATCACCGCGATCACGGCAGCCACGCTGTACATCAAGACCTCTGACGGCTACCACATCGGTTCTGGTAACTGGAACGATCCTGACCTGTATATCGATCTGGTTACATCATCGTGGTCTGAGGGTACGAGCGGCGCGGATGAAGTCCTTGGAAGCAACGGTGGCGGCATCACCTACTCGAATGTTCCTTCTGTCAGCACGACCAACCGCGTAACTTGGGATGTCAACGGGGCGTCCGATCCGGCAGAAAACACCTTCTATAGCGTCGATGTTACCGCGCTGGTTCAGGAGGCTTTTGCTGCTGGAACCTTCTACGGCCTGCGCCTGATGTCGGTTAGCGAAGTAAGCGGCGGGGACCGGGTTGAGTTCTGGACCCGAGAAAAGGGCAGCACGCACGACGCCTATCTCTCGATTACCTACACCACGAACACCGCTCCTAACGCGCCAACCGGCCTGACGCCGACCGGCGACACGGTTATTTCCGGACTGATCCCGACCCTAGCGGGAACCTTCTCCGATCCTGACGCTGGCGACCTGATGGCCAACGCTCAGGTTATCGTCTACGAGGATGACGGCACGACCGTCAAGTGGGATAGCGGAACCTTTGCCGCAACCGGAGCGACCTTCTCTAAGGTCTACTCGGGACCGGCCCTGACCGGCAATACTTTCTACAAGTGGAAGGGCCGAACGGCTGACGACGATGGAGCATGGGGCGCATACTCGGCGTTGCAGCGCTTCAAGGCGAACTCGACCCCGAACGCTCCGGCCATCTCCCTGACCGAGAGCCCGACAACTGATGTCAAGACGCTGACCCCTACCTTCAACATAACGCACTCCGATCCCGACCCGAGTGACTCATCGATGCTCGGGTACAGGATTATCCTCGAACTCACCGATGGCACGGCTGTTTGGGACTCCGGAGATGTCGCGGTTACTGCAACCGTGTCGAAGGCGGTTCTCTATTCGGGACCGGCGCTTTCTTGGCAGACCGGCTACCGCTGGCGCGCGCGAACTAAGGATGTCAACGGCGTGTGGGGCGCTTACTCGACCAACGCGACATTCACTACGCATACCACTGGCGTTCCTATTTCGCTATCGCCTACCGGTTCGCAGGTTGTGGGCTCGCTCACCCCTACATTCACCGGCTCGCGCGCGACCGTTGACGACTCGCTGACCTCTGCGCAGATCAAGGTTTACGCGAGCGACGGAACGACATTGATTTGGGATACTGGTACATTCACGACCGGCGTGACCTCGACTGCATTCTCTAAGATTTACGCAGGAACGGCACTGTCCTACAGCACGACCTACAAGTGGCAGGCTCGTGTCACATCGTCTGTTGGCGGAACCTCTGCCTACTCTGCGCTGCAAACCTTCATTACGCCTGCGGCGACGACTCCAACGCAAACCGCGCCGGTTGGCTCTCCGATCACAACTCTTACGCCTACCTTCACCGGGGCGTGGAGCGATACGCTTAGCGGTATCCATATCATCATCTACACGGATGCCGCTGGTACCGTCGTGCATTGGGATCAGGGCGATGTGGCCCACACTGTCGGTACGACATACTCGTATGTCTATGCGGGAACGGCACTCGCATGGAACACGCAGTATTGGTGGAAGATCAGGGTCCGCAAGAACTCGGACTCCGTATGGCAGGCGTATACCGGCCTGACCTCGTTCACGACGGACTCCGCTGGCGTGCCGACGCTCGACTACCCGACAGCGAACTCGTGGCTTGGCGCTCCGAAGGTCTACGACGAGTATGATGACATTACCTCGATCACGAACGGTACCTCAACTTCTTCGTCCCTAGAAACAGGAGCAGGGCTGTTCCAGACAGGTATCGGATCGCTCAAACTCGCCATCGCTTCGCTGGCGAACGGCAACACATCTGACTCCTACCGAACGGTTTCTCTCAACATGAGCAACCACGGCAACCAGACTCCGTTCTATGTCTATATCCGTTGCTCGTCGCTAACGAATGTGGGCACCGTCAGGCTGCGATTTACTTTCGCAACCTCTGGTGACTACGCAGAATACGATGTCAAGCCTGCGGCTATCGACACTTGGTACCAGAAGTCTCTCGTCAAGGGCACGCCTACGGCTACTGCTGGAACCGTCAACTGGTCGAATGTCACGAGGATCGGCTTGCGGGTCGTCGCTACTGGCGGCTCCGTGACCTCTAACTTCTATCTCGATGACCTAAAGTTTGACCTGACCGCTCCGTCGTTCGACGGAACTACATTCAACTCCGAGGTTATCTCGACCTACCGTATCCGTGTCTACGCGGCAGATCAGACGACTCTAGTTTGGGACAGCGGCGACACAGCCGGTTCGGGCACCACCTTCTCGAAGTTGTACACCGGGTCGGCCCTCACTAAGGGAGCAACCTACTACTGGCAGGCTAGGTATGTCAAGTCTACCGGACCTACTGGTAACTATTCTGCACTCAGGGCGTTTGTCCTGAATAGCGATCCATCCGTCCCGACTGGCCTAACCCCAACCTCCGGCAGCGCGTGGCCGGACAACCTGATCCCTCACTTCGTTTCTACATTCACGGACGCAGAAAAGGACAGTCAGGGTGACTTCCCGACCTATCTGGAAGTTGAGGTAAACCGCAACTCGGACTCCGTTCTGGCATACCGACTGATTACCAAGACGGGTCTAGTCGCGGCCACCAACGACATCTATGACGGTCTATCGGGGACTGTCAAGGTGACAGGGGCGGCAGCACCGCTAGTCTACGAAACCGAATACAAGTATCGCGTTCGCTACTACGACTCGAAGGGCGCTCGCGGAACTTGGTCGTCCTACAACACATTCAAGCCGTCGCAGTCGCCTACTGCAACCATCAGTTCACCGGCCCATTCCGGCACCGTCTCGTCGCCTTCCTTCAATGTAACTTGGAGCATGTCGTCACCGGGCAGCAAGGGTCAGGGCTCCTACAGGGTCAGGGTCATCCGGGTATCTAACTCGGTAACGGTTATTGATACCGGTCGGGTCTATTCGTCCGTGACCTCCTATACGGTTCCGTCAGGGTATCTCGTGAACTCGGCTCAGTACGATATCGAGGTCACGCTATACGACACCGACTCGCTCTCTGGTGTTGATACCAACCGCGTAACGGCGACTTGGACGGCACCTGATGCCATTCAGAACTTCACGGTCACTGACGACACCACGCGGTCCGCGATGGTCTTGCAGTGGGATCAGACCAACCTCCCGGTCAACGACTTCCGAAAGTACCTGATCTACCGAAAGCCAGCCGGTGAGTCCGAGTGGACGGCGCTAGAGGAACTGACGAACATCACGCAAGTCCTGTACTACGACTACACGGCGGCTAACGCCGTTGCGAACGACTACAAGATTACTGTGTTCGAGATTGTTCCGGGCGATGTTGACCTCGAAAGTGGCGACTCCGATATCGGCTCAGGCACGCTCGACACCGACTCTTGGTTCATTATCGGTGCCGACAGGACTCTCGCGCATATCTTCGAAGTTCCGGTTGTGGGCGCTCCGTTCACGGAGCCGGTCCAACAGGAAATCTTCGAGCCGCTCGGGACTTCTCGGAAGGTTATCATCCGGGGCAAGGTCATGGGTGCCGAGGGCTCCTTGCAGTGCAAGTGGAACACTTCTGAGCGCGAGGTCGCCCTAGAGCAGATCGCGTATATCAAGTCTGTCGCTGGCCCGCACATCTTGAAGTCCCCGTTCGGTGATGTCTGGATTGTCGAGTTCAGCGGACCGACCAAGGATTATGAGTCCGGTGGACACCTAAATGCTGTCCTGACTTGGACGGAGGTAGCGTAACTTGTACCCGACTACTGGTGCATTCACGACAGCGCTGCAATCGCCCGGACATATCATGCGTGTCCACATGGATGTTCTCGATACTGACTTCAATGTTATCGCTCAGTTCCACGACATCGGAGACAGTTCGAGCGGGTTCACACACATCCACGAGGACGGGACCAATCACTTTCATTCACCTACGGATATCTCCGGAACGGAAGACATCCTAGTTGATGGGAATGTCGATGTAGATGTTACTCGGCTTACTCGCAGAACATTTACTGCGAATGTTCTGAACCCGAACGGCGTCTGGTCTCCGGGCTCCGATTGGGGCGGCATGTTCTATGTCAACAGGCTTATTCGCCTATGGCGTGGTATCGCCTACGGAGAGTCACCGGGCTCCGGCAAGGAACTCGTTCCAATCGGTACCTTTATGATCGATGCAGCCGATGTTGAAGTCGAGCGGTCGATGTCGATTGTTACCCTTTCCGGTTCGGACCTGTGGAAGAAGTTCGGGAAAAGCGCGTTCAGGTGGGCTAAGTCTTGGGCGGCGAACACTCCGATCAATACGGTGATTTCCGATATTGCTACTCAGGCCGGGATTACCGATATCAACCTTGATCCTCTGTCGTCTCGCGCTGCCGCTGATACGCAAATCCCGAAGAAGTTCATGGTCGAGCAGGGAGACAATCGCGGGGAGGCGCTCGCTCGTGTGTGCAATGAAAACGGCATCGATATCTATTTCGACCCGATGGGCAGGCTGACCACGCAGGACTTCAAGGCTCCGGGCGACACGAGCGTTGTGTACACCTACGGCCCCGAGGCCAATAACAATCTGCTAACGGTCAAGGCTTCGTTCACGGACGAGAACCTGTACAACTCAGTCCTTGTAATCGGCACGGGCGCGAAGTCCGCTATTGTTTCCTCTCGCGTGCGCGACACCGATCCGACTTCCGTTACGAATGTAGACAGGCTCGGAGAGCGGACTTTTATCCACGAGACGGACCTGATCCAGACGCAAACTATTGCGGACATCGTAGCCAAGCGGCTGTTCTACCAGAAGGTTCTGGTGAACGAGGATATCACGCTCGAAACAATCTGCAATCCGGCGTTCGAAGGCAACGATGTTATCCGTGTCAAGGAGACAGAGTTCTCGAAGTTGGACGGGACATTCCGGATCAAGGCGTTTACGGTTCCGATGTCTACTTCTCGGCAGACCATCCGGCTGCTGAGGGAAATCAAGTTGACCTAAGAGATGAAGCACAAGAAGTTCTCAGACTCAGAAGCAACACGAATAATCTCTGCCCTCGAAGCGAGGCAAGACCGCAAGTTGAAAGATAGCGCTCAGGTCGCTACGACTTGGGGGACGGTTGGCTCAGTAGCGTCATCGGGAAAGACTGTCAGCGCCTACATCTACGGCGAGACGGATGGCGCTTACATGAGCGAAAACTTCCGCGTACCCGGCCCGATGTATCTGACGGTAGGTGATGTCGTCAAGGTCGGCATCAACTACGAGACTGGCGACAGGTGGGTCGAGGAAGCGTTCTACGGCGCTCAGTCGTTCAAGAAGATTGTTATTGACCTCACGGCAGGAGTGCTCAAAACAGGGGACGGCACAGGTGCCCCGACTGATGTTCCTCTGAGCATCCTGAAAACCATTACGCCGTTCATCGAGACGCTTCTGGATGATGTCGATGCTGCGGCAGCCAGAACCACCCTCGGCCTAGGCTCGCTCGCCACGCAATCGTCTATCGCCCACTCAGCGACAACGGGCCAAACGGCAACCGACCACCATCCCGCTCCTGCGGCTGGCCCTGATGCGAACATCACTATCGACGCCGCTGGCGCTGCTGGTACTGTCTCAACCTTTGCTCGGTCCGGCCACGGCCATCAGGTAGTCACCACGGACGCTCCATCCGGAGCGAACATTACTATCGACGCTGCGGCTACCGCTGCTGCGACAGGCGCGATTGCTCGTGCCGCTCACGGCCACAGGTTGAATACATCTTCCGCCACGCCAGCGGTGGGCTCAGTGGCGGGCAGCGCCGGTACATCGGCCACAGCGCCGTCTCGCGGCGATCACTCCCACCCTCAGACGGCACCGATCCGTCGCGTCTATACATCTGGTACGACTTGGACGAAGCCGTCGAACCTGTCGCACATCGAAGTCGAAGTCGTTGGCGGCGGCGGCGGAGGCGGAGGCGCTGACGCGACCTCATCCACTCAGTTCTCGGGTGGCGCGGGTGGCGGTGGCGGTGGCTACGCTAAGAAACTATTCACAGCCGCCGATCTGTCCGGTGCCTCGTCGTTCACCTATGCGGTTGGCGCAGCCGGGGCAGCCGGGGCAAACACAGGAACCACCGGGGGCACTGGCGGCAACAGCACATTTTCTGGCACCGGGATCACGACCGTTCAGGGTAACGGCGGCACGGGCGGGGAAGCCGCTGCCGCATCTGCGCCTACGGCCCTAGTCATCCGTGCTGGTGGCGCTGGCGGTACATCCTCAGGCGGCGACATCAACATGACGGGCGGCGATGGTGGTGTCTACACCTACGACGAGACACCGCACGGGCGTAAGTCGATGGGCTTTGGCGGCAACTCGTTCTACGGCGGAACCACACGGACGGGCGGCGCTGACGCTGGTGCGGCGGGCGAGGCCGGTTCACAGTACGGTGGTGGTGGCTCTGGTGCTCACTCCACCGTATCGCAAGCAGGGTTCGCTGGCGGCGCAGGCGCAGCGGGCGTGGTCATCGTGACCGAGTATTACTTGTAAGACCACCACGCTAGGTGGTTGTTAGTTGGGCCGCATCAGCGGCAGGAGAAACAAATGGCAGGAGTAGTCGATGTTCGTGTCTACACAGGCGCGAACGCAGCAACCGAGAGCGGTACTCAGACGGGTATCTCTTTCCTTTCCATCGACAGCGCCGCGACCGATGTTACCACGAGGCAGAATAACCCTGTCGTCGCTGGTACGACTTCCTTCGAGAAGCATGTTCGCCTAAAGGCAACCACGGCTCCGGCTGTGTCTTGGGGTAATGTGAAGTTCTGGACGGACGGCTCGGGTCAGGCGAATGTCGGCCTCAGGGCGAAGTTGGCCGTTGGTACCGGTGGGGCAACTCCCGGCACTGGCGACACCACGCCTACGGCGACAGCAATGACCGGCGATGCCGATGCGTATTCGTACACATCGGGCGCTAAGGGCACTTGGGACGCCGCAACCTATTCTGCGGTCAACTCTGTTTCGAAGGCGCTGCTCTTGCAGTTGTCTCCGACCGGCGCAGCCTCTCCGGGTGCGTGGACGCAGGAAACCCTCAACTACAGTTACGACGAGGTATAAGTCATCGGGGTCAACCCCGAGAGAGGACCGCAACTCAATGCAAGAGTTCCCTTATTTCGCTAACGCAACCCTAGACGACGGGGAAGAAGTCGTCGTTGACCTCGAACAGCACGGGTGGGCTGACAAAGAAATCCTCGCCCGTACTGTTCGGTGGTCACTAGTTCCAAAGACTGATCCGAGTCATGTCACCCTCGCGGGTGGCTCATGGCCGTTGGTTCAGGTTGCTATCCCACAGGGAGGGAAGCCGATCTTCCGCTCTCGTGTATTTGTCGGTTCGATCATCAGCCGATCCTCGGATCAGATCGAACGCAAAGTTATCCCACATCTCATGGTCCCGAAGTTCCGCGTGTTCTGCATTGGCTGGAAGAAGGGTCAAGAAATCACTTGGGTTTGGGTGCTGCCGAACGGCGCTATCGAGGTTGGCACCGACGACGACTCTCATCTTGCTGTGGTTCTGCGCACCCACCTGAACACTCAGATTTTCGAAACACCTGAACCAACCCCCGCTCCCGACTCAACGGAAGCGTAATCTCCTTTAGGGACTCAACCCGATGGCATTTCCAACGATCCCTACTGGCGGTAGGATCATTACCGGCAACCAACTTGATACGACCGCGACCAGAACCTTCCCTGCGTTCTCTGGCCTGACCTACAACAATGGCGACCTATTGCTCGCTATTGTTTTCGCCTATCAGAACGGCGGAACCACGGACGCCAACTGGTCAGCGTGGAGCAACGGCTTCACTGAGATTGCGGATCAGGATAACGGCGCGTCCACGATGTCCGTTGGTGTTGCCTACAAGATCGCCTCGGGCACTGAGTCCGGTAGCCTTACCGTCACGCAGGCGGCGACAGTTACGGGTGACGCCTCGTTCATCCTCATGTCGATCCCCGGCGCGCATCAATCTACTGCACCTGAGGCCGGTGGGTTCGCGTGGGGCACATCTTCTGCTGCTGATCCTGCATCGTTCGACCCGTCTGGTTGGGCTGCCGAAGATACGCTTTGGGTAAGCATCGTCGGCTCAGGCATGACCGCAGGAACCGGATCGTGGACCGCTACTGGTACCACCGCTCCGACGAACTACGGCAACCGCGTTGATACCGCTGCGTCAGACACATCTACCGCTGGCGATGTCGAAGGTGCCGTAGCCTTTAGGCAACTCAACGCCTCGTCCGAAGATGTCGGCACCGCTGGCGTTGACACTTCTAACGCTCGTAATGTCGCGCTGGTTATTGCGGTTCGCCCAGCAGCGACCGTAACATACAGCAGTTCGTTCACCGCTGATGCGAACATCTCGAAGACTGATATCGCAGGCTCGTTCACCGCCGACTCGAATATCTCGAAGAATGATATCGCGGGATCGTTCACAGCAAACTCGAACATCAAAAAGAACGACATCCCCGGATCATTCTCCGCAGATGCCTATATTGCCGTCACCTTCGGTGGCTCGTTCTCAGCGGACGCGAATATCTCAAAGAACGATATCGCTGGAAGCCTAACAGCAGACGCGAATATCTCAAAGAACGATATCGCCGGTTCCTTCACGGCTGATGCGAACATTCGCAAGAATGACATTCCGGGCTCCTTCACAGCCGATGCCTATATCGCCTCTGTGGTCGGTGGTTCATTCTCTGCTGACGCCAACATCAAGGCTACTGTCTCCGGTAGCCTGACGGCAGACGCTAATATTGCCTCCACGCCGTCTGGAACATTCACTGCGGACGCTTATATCCAAAAGACATCTTCGGGTACCTTTACCGCAGATGCGAATGTTCTGGTGGTTTTCAGCGGCTCGTGGACCGCAGACGCATTTATCAAGAAACTGGACATCGCCGGGTCATTCACGGCAGATGCCTATATCAAGAAACTAGACATCGCAGGCTCCTTCTCTGCTGATGCGAATATCTCGGCCACCATCGGCGGTTCCTTCTCGGCTGATGCCTTCGTCCAGAAACTAGACATCGGCGGTTCATTCTCTGCCGACGCCTACATCCTGCGAGTCTTCTCGGGTTCGTTCACCGCCGATGCCGAAATCGGCGCGACCTCAGCGATCACTTATCCGGGCTCGTTCACAGCGGACGCGCATATCGCCGCTACGCCGGTAGCGTCGTTTACGGCTGACGCGAACATCTCGAAGACTGGTATCGCTGGTTCGTTTACAGCAGACGCCTATATCCAGAAGACATTCGCGGGTTCGTTCTCGGCAGACGCTTATATCCTGAGTGTCTTCCCCGGATCATTCACGGCTGATGCGTACATCTTCAAGACGCTCTCTGGCTCATTTGCAGCAGACGCGTATATTCAATCTACTATCGGGGCGTCGTTCACGGCGGATGCCCATGTTTCGGCTGTCATCGGTGGCTCGCTCACCGCTGATGCGTTCATTCAGAGCACTATCGTCGCGGCGCTCACGGCTGACGCCTATATCGTCTCTAGGTACTCCGGTTCGTTTACAGCCGACGCAGAGATTTTGGTCTCCGCCCTCGGTGCCTACAGGCGAACTCTATCTAAGGTCACGCTGCTCAGCGGCGGGCCATCAGGCAAGACCACTATGCTCAGTGGCAGGCCGTCAGGTAAAACCACTATGCTAATCGGGAGGACAAGCAAAGATGCCTAGGGTAATCTTCGATTACGGAGAAGTCGTCAGGGCTCGGAATAACTATGCTGATCCGGATACCGGCGTTCTAACCAACCCGTCTTCCGTGCAGGTGGAAATCCGAGCGCCTAACGGCATCATTACTACTTATGTCTACGGCGTTGACTCGCAGTTGACGCGACCAAGCACCGGTATCTACCAAGTGCTGATTACTTTGTCACA
>Ga0075471_10000072_pt1 | contig 42702 bp, 38 predicted proteins | sample DEB19_08_DNA_2_FD_74787 | JGI IMG/M metagenome (GOLD analysis project Ga0075471, IMG submission 74787) | Aqueous microbial communities from the Delaware River and Bay under freshwater to marine salinity gradient to study organic matter... | ecosystem: Environmental > Aquatic > Marine > Coastal ...
TCGTGTAGCTGTCACCTGCTGTATTGAGGAGGTTTCCAGATGCGTCAAGACGCGTGACGCGAATTGACACACCTTGAATACTCGCGGCATAGTCTTGAGTGGGCATCTTGTTGATCTCCTGTTAAAAATTTTTACTAACTATCACTATATTACGCTGTCAGATTTACCTTGACTGCGTAGTGCATTGATGGATCAAAATGAACTGCGGCAGGTCTCAACGCCTTTATACGCATATTGTTTTGATTTGTAGAAACATCGTATCCGTGAGCAAGCGTGTCGTTTACAACGTCAGGTTTGCCGACGTGAATATCGAGCGAACCTGTGGCAAACATCCACTTTACATCTGCGGTAGCGACCATCTGCGCGAGACCGGTAGCTGCCGTTGATGTTATAGTCCCTGCTTTCGCGTATGTAAATGTTGTGGTTGTCGGAGCACCTGTAACCGTGTAGGTACCGTTAAACGTTGCATCGACACCAGACACCGTGACTGTGTCGTTCGTGACAAGACCGTGCGGTGTCGCCGTCGTTATTGTCGCTGTACCGCCAGAGGCTGCTTTGTTCGTGATCGCGGAAAAAGGTCCGTCACCGGTATATCCTGATCCTATGATGCATGTTGTCCCGTTTAGGGTCTCTAGATGAAACACACCTTTGTCATCTTCAACACGCATGAGTAACCACTGTGAACCAAGTAGCGCAGCGGCGTCCCTCGACATGTGAATCACTCCCTGCTCGCCCGTGGGAGAATTTGCCAACTGCGCTTCAAGTAGAGCAACAGCTCTTTGAACCGAAACAGCGGTTTGAGGTGTCGAAGACGCGAACGTATATGAACCAGATTTTGTCAGATATTGATTCTGAGTCAAATCTGTTCGAGTAACGTACCCGTTATAAAATTCGCGTTCGACAGCTTTTTGAGTTACAGCTTCTAGCTGCTTAAGAACACGAGAAAATCGGTCTTCACCAGTAAGACTAAATGTCGACCTGTAGTCTTCTACCTCAATGAAAAACGGTTCAACATTCAAGTATCTGGCGAGTCCGGAACCGTCAAACATCGTGTGCACAGATGTTCCGCCGTCTTCAAGAAGACGGACAGTCGGCTGTGTGTCGTATTCAACGGAAAAACCACGTATCCAGCGTTCGTCATAGTTGCGGGATGTGTGCCTCATCACACGGGCGCCGCTAAAGATGCCAAATTCTGTAGGTTTTAGCTCGGTTGCAGGATAAATGCCCCGAAATGCCACAACATACTCCTCTGGTCTCTAGCGGCGCCCGCGGATGATTACTTGATTACTTATTGAATACTTCTACTGGATCAGTACTCGATCGCGGCGGCGGTAGCACCACCGGTGGTGTCACGGAGAGCAGCAGCCACACCGTTGACGTTGATCGTCGATGTCACCTTGAGCGACTCTACGCCGACCTTTGCAACTCCTTCGAACGTTTCTACGAACATCCGGTAGTCGTTGGTGCCGACGAGTGTCGAGTCGCGGATGATTCCAAGATCGAGAGTACCACCGTCGAGGAAAAGGAACGTGCCCTCGGCGAAGATGTACCAATCAAAACTGTTCGGGAATCCGCTCAGTGAGGACGCAGCCTGCTGACCGAAGGTTGTCATGTCTGGTGACCATGTCACTGAAACACCGCGGACATCGAGGTAGCCCTCGATCTCCGAATCAGCGACGGCTAGGGTGCCGTCACCCGGCATCGCCAGAGTGAGGTCAGCGCGCATGGCACCCTTTAGCCAGGCAGGAGCGATTACAGTGAGACGCTGCGCAGGATCGAGACGGTGACGGCTGCGGTAGGCAGCTGCAGCGCGACCAACCTGTACGAGGAAGTCACGGGCGGCGCCCATGAGGCTCGAGGTTGTTACAGCGATTGAGCCGGCGTCCAGTTTGCTCACAAGGTATTGCTCAGCTTCACGAGCGTGCTGGATGAGAGCAAGTTCGTTGTGACGAGCAATAAGCTCTGGGTAGGCGCGGGTCATCAAGTTACCGAATCTGAGCTGCAGTGTCACAGCATCTGTGGCAACTGTTGTCTCTGTTGCAGCGCTAACAGTCAGGCTGTTCTTGGTGTTTGTTCCGGGGTTGGTGTCAACCACGTTTGTCCATACGCCAATGGCGGAGTCATAGGTGACGGTTCCGTTGACGGTATCGATGAGGGTAGGAGGAACGATGTAGCGAATACCACCACGGTCGGCCTGGAAGCGAGGTAGCGAATCGCGGATTGGACGGACGGTAGTGCCGAATCCGAAGATGTCGTACTTGACCTCGAATGGGGCACTGTGCCCGCCTGACGCGACTAGAGCCTCGGGATTGGTGACAGCGTTGATTTTTGCAACGTTGCTGTCAGTATCCTGAGTGAGGATCCGTGAGTCGGGGTAGCGAGTGCTGACTGAAGCAACGATGTGCTGCTCGCCGTCTCCACCCTTTACGTGACGAAGACCGTGCAGACGAGCTGCCATGGCCTCGGCAATTTCCTTGTAGTCAGCCATCTGCGAACCAGCGGTAAATCCAGGGATGTCAGCACCGGCTGTGATAGTTACCGGAGCTTGCGCCTTCTGGATGCTGGGACGGCGGTCGGCTGGGGCCTGGACGCTAACGTCCTGGGCGCCTTCTTCAGCTGCGGCAGTCATTGGTGCCTCCTGATCTTTCTGCTCTTCTTGAGCTACTTCTGTGATTGTTGAGAGTTCAGCCTCTACGGCTGGTTCTGCTGGTGCCTCTTCAGCAACAGCAGCTGGTTCGTCACTTACTACTTCTGGTTCATCGGTTGAAAGTTCAGAACCTTCCGATGTAACTGTTGATGCATCGCTCATGGCAGAAGGAGCGCTCTTCATTTGCTCCTCCTCTTCCTCCATCGGAGCTTCTTCGCCCTCAGGCTCTTCAGTCTCTTCTTCGGGGGTCATCATGGGCTGCTCTTCATCCATGGCCAACTTGACTCTGTTGCTCGCCTCGCTGGCGCGAACGGCCAGTTCCTGAGCAAGAGCGTCACGACGCTTGGACTCTGCGCGAACTGTGTCGAGCATGTCGGCAAGAGTTGTCATGGTTTCAACTGTTTCTGCGGTAGGATCTTCGCCCTCAACCGTCTCAAACTCGGTCACAATTGCACTCTGAAGTTCGACGATTTGGTCGTCGGTCAGTTGGTCGATAGTGTCGAGCATCTGCTTAATACGGTCCACTGTCCCTCCTCCGGGCCAGTCAGGACAGGTTTTCCTTCAACCTGTCTTGGGGGTTCTGTCCAGGGAGGGACTCTCGTACACAGAAGCACGGAGGCACTCACCTACAAGAAATAATATCACAAAATTATGTCAGCAATCGTAGAAGAGTGCTCATCTCCGACGCCACTTCAGACTGACTAAAAAGATCACCGCCACTTTGAAAAGAGTCTAATCTCGCCGTTGCGTCTTTGGCATCTTTTTCACCAATTTTTTCTTTGACGCGCTTGGACATATCTTCAATTAGGTCACGGAGAACTGGAGGTAGATCTGAAAACTTTACTTTTTCAACGTCTTCTCCAAACGGAAGCGGAAGATTTGACATCACTTCACCAAGAAGTCTGGCCGATTCACGTACGTTTTCAAGGGAAATAGCGTTTAAAGCGCCGGTATCTAGACGTTCTAGAAGATTTTTCAACTTCTGCGCCGACGAGGCCGCCTGCGCGTAGTTGCCGGCGTTTACCATAAGCTCGAGTTCCTCGGCTCTTTCTAGAGAGCGTTGAAGACCTGAAACACCAAGATTTTCCTTAATTCTTGCTAGAACTGTTCTGAACTTGCCTTTAGCATCTCTAGGTTGGTCAACGCCAGACTCGTATATCGTATTTTCACGGTCGTATTTAGCTGCAGCCAAAACTGCATCTGGATTATCAAGATTATGCATTTTTCTTTACCAATCCATCTGGTATCAGTGCGAATCTACAACTTCCAAGAGGCTCTACAGCAGTTGCTAAAATTTTGCACTCTGTTCCTCCTGCGTACAAAATGCAATTACTGCAGTTTACTCCAATAGAAGCATTTTCATTCTTGTCAGCAGAGATGTATCCAGCCCAAATCCCGGTATCATCTTCGTTGAACTTGCCGTATTTGTTGGCGATCGCGACGAGTGCGTCTGCTAATTCACTTTCTTCAGCAACTACAACACCAGCAGCTGCAGAGATCGCGCGATCGATTATTCTTTTGGGTTGTCAACTGCTGAGATGTTTGATTGAGCTGAGGCTACCCGAGCTTTAATGTCAGTAACAACATCGTCATCAATAAGACCCGCGGACTTCCATTGCTCTGGAATAAGATCAGCTCTCTTGAGCGATCTGGCTCTCTTCATGATGTGACGACGGACTGCAGCACGCTTTCCAGGCTTTGACCGTCCATATGCTTGGATCGCGTCCTTGAGTTCAGCAACGCTTCTGATTGGATATGAACCGTCCGGCAATGCTTTACCTTCTCCAGCAAGTTTTTCTCTGGTCTTGTCTGAGATGTAGCCAAGAGTGTCATATGGCTTATCTGATCTGATGCGTGCTGAAAGATCTTCGACTTTTGTAGCAAGTTCAGTGGCATCGATCTCCGTCCCATTGACAGACTCTGGTTCACCTGAAATTGAAAGTGAAGCCTGTTCCTCAAGACGCTCAAGACGCTGTGATAGATCACGTAGAGGATCATTCTTCATCTTTGCTAGTGTCATCGCGCCGGCGGCGACAAGAGCGTATACTTGACCGCTAGCTACACGGGCACGAGCGATCGGAAATCCTGGAACGTTTACTTGACAAACAGCGACAAGTTCGAGTGATCCACGAATTGGACGCCAATCGCCGGATGGAGCAGATGCCCGAAGCGCACGGATTTGTTCGGGTGTTGCGCTCGAGCGAAGACTTCCGGCAACCCAGATCCCGTGCGAGTCTTCTCCAGCGCGGACGTCAGCGATCGCCGATCCGGTGTCGTCATAGTGACGTGCCGCCTCGAGTGCGCTTGCCTCGAGCGACGCATGACCTCCGCTGAGTGTTAATTGGCCGACAGGATAGTCCTTGCCGTTCGCCGCACGGACAACACCCGTGTGGAAATATGCGTAGTTACTCTTACTTCTTGGTGGTTTTGTACCATATGCCATGCCGATATGGTCGACGTGCCATGCAGCGATGTGACCGTATACTCGACCGCTGTCTTCAACGGTAAGAGGTGTTGGCTTGTCTAGATTTGGATTTTCAAACCATGATTCAGGCGGCACAACAGGTATTGCGTCAGCAACTAGAGCACAGGCTACAAGCGCTTCCGCATCATTTTCGTGTACTTCGTCTACATAGACTCCGTCTGGTACAATTGACATTTCGATCTCCTCGATGGAATATTGACTTTCATCGTCCTTTGGAATAAAAATTTTGCATTCTTGAAAGGCTGGTTTGGGGACAATCGTGACCGCCATTATTCTTGCCTTGTCAACAAGAATTTTAGAATTTTCAATCTTCTTTTTCTTTTTACTTTTTTCTATTTTTTCAGCGGCCGCATCGATGTCGTCATCGTCATCACTGTCTTCGCTCGCTTCAAACTTATCAAGATCTGCTGATACGCCACGAATAAATCCATTTTCAATCATTCTCTGCGCTTCGCGGCCGTAGGCGCCGGTGTCAAACACGCCGTGCGCGTTTCCAATTCCACCGTCGACGCGCTCCATGTGATCTATTCTTCCGACAACAACTGATCCGTCGTGTCCGTCTGATGTCTTGATCTGCCAGAGTAGAGGCAACGGAAGTTCTCTAAATTCAATTGAATCTTTCTTAAATATTCTGCCGTCGCCTGTTTCTGTTTCTTCCGGAATCACAAGTGGAATTGTAAATTTTCTTCCGACTATTTGCTGATCAACAGACGCTGTGAGGACACGTTCGCGAGCCGCGTTGATCGCTGCTCTTGTTTCAGCAATTGAAAAAATCTGCTGTTCATCAGCTAGTTCGTATGTCTCGAACGCGCTTCCTCTAACATTTCGTTTTCCAACATTGAATCGACTGCCGGTCCACACGCCTGTCGCTTCCTTGTGACGTAACGCGCAGTATCCTTTTGCGCGAGGACCCATGTATTTACGGAGGTGACGGTAGCACCGAGTCCAGTCACCTGGTGTGTTCCATCTGATTTTTAGAGCTCCGCGACCGTACAGCCAGTAGCGGCGAAGTTTTTCCGCGTTGCCTCTATTTCTGTCAATTCCACCTTCTGCGATAATTGCAAGTGGACTGATTTTTGCAAGATACAGTTCAACAAATTTTCTTGAGAATTCTGTTGGAACAGCGGCGGCCACCGCCGCATCTTGCGTCTGATCAACTTGACTCAAAACGTCTTCGTACGACACTGCGTCAAGCGCCACTACGGGGGGAGGAGTCGCTGACTTCAGGTCTTTCAAAATTTGGTCATCACGTAACCATTTTCCGTCAACTCGCTTAAACACAACGGGTGTAGCAAGTTTAGTTGATGCTGGAACTATGGAAATAAGATCCATAACAGCGGCAGGATCATCCGGTGAGACGAGAGCAAGATACATCGGAGGAACGTCACTTGTTTCTGGAGTAAGTTCAGTGCCAGAAGCCTCTTCAACATCAGGTGCGACGACAGCAGCAGGCGATTCTGCCGCTGAAGTTATCGGGTTATACCAGAGCTTGTTTTTCTTTTTCTTGAAAAAGTTCTGCAGAAGAGGGTGATTTAACGCGCTGTCGGTATAGAGAGAAGTTCCAGTATCTTCTTCTAATTTCTTTAGATAGTCGCTCTTTTGATGCTGCGGAGCGTTGTCTCCTGCTGGTTTTACAGTTTTTACAGTTGACGCCGGCTCGCTAGAATCTGAAGAAGAAGAAGAAGAAGAAGAAGAAGAAGAAGAAGAAGAAGAAGGTGCTTGCGTGGTGTTTGCTTCACGCTGGCTAACAACCCATGCAGGGTAGTCGTTGACAATCTGCTTTAGATCGTCACTCGTGAGCGCTGGAAGACCGTTTGGGATGGTAGCTTTTGGACGATCGATTGGCGCTCGAGGCTGAGCCAAGATTCCAGAAGTATCGAGAGGTGCTTGGTCTGTTTTCGCGTCCTCCGGTTCCTTACGAAGCGCCGGTGCCTGTCCAGAATCTCCGGTGTATGTCTCTGTTCTATTTCCAGCAACTTCGCGAACCGAACCATCATCCATTGTCACTGACACAGTTCCGCGATCTGGATTTATTCTTGTGATGTTTCCGACGGCGCCTGAATCTCCGTCTATAGAGACTCTTGAACCCATCTTTGCAAATTTTCCGCCCTTGTCGCGGACTTGCCGTTTTGCGTTTGCCGCTCGCTCCTCCGGAGTGTACACTCCGTCTTTTGATGATTGCCCACTTAACGGTTCTTCTCCAGCAGCGACTAGCGTAGAGTCAATTGTCACCCAGTCGATCTCATCCGCAGCTAGCGCTACCAATTGAGCTTCCTGTTCGTCAAGATCTTCAATTTGAACGGCACTAAAAGGATTCATCTGCATTTTTGCCGAAAGAATCAGTGCCGATTCGTGATCAATTAGAACATGATGCTTTTCGACGCGATCGTACGGATCATCAAGTGATCTGTCGTACGTCGAGATGTCACTGTCGATGTGCCCAAGATCGTCCCAAGAATTTCCATCCCAAACGAATACTTGACCCTGCTGATCAATCATGTAGAGTCGGTCAATTCCAGATCCGTCTAACCGAACGCGCGCTGCAAATTCTGGAGAATTTTCTAGGCCGTCATACGCTCTAGCGATCTCGAACGCGTTAACGTTTGAATCATATGATCGCAATGGTTGAAACGAATCATCATAATTTCCACAGGCATTAATTGACTTATTTTCGCGTTCAACAATTTGGCGAGCCCATTTCCACGCGGTATCTCCGCCCCAAAGCGCCCAAGCGATACGACCTGATGACGGAAAACCGTCGTCGCCAGGCTTGTATCCTCTTCCTTTTTTGTCAACTTCATGGCGTGGAAAATATTTAGCGATGTGCCGGACTTTATTGATTCCTATTTGTCCGCCGTTTGCTAAAATTCTTGCCGTATTTAGCCCAACGGGTGTTCCGCCTCTTTTATACTTCTTTCTCCATTCAAGAGCTTTCTTTGCTTCTTCTTGCGCTCCCTTTGGAATCGTGTACATGCGACCAGACGCGGTTATTGTCTCGATGTCAAGACTTTGGAGAGTGCCGATCGCTAGTTCAAGATGCAAATCTTCTTGCTCGTGCTGAGCGATGTTTTCTGATGAAATCCATGGATACAAGATCAGAAGGTCAGCGAACGATCCAGTGTCTTCGATCATGTTGAGATTTCTGTCGATGACAACAGCTGATGAACCGTCGGAATACAGCGCGTAATTTCCAGCCTGTCCGTATAGACTAACTGATCGCATCTTTTCTAGCTCCTTGACTGTTGTTATCAATTGGTCCGCCTACGGCCCATGCATCACACGTTCTACTACCTGCACACTTAAAATCAAATGCTTCACAGTAACCAAGTTCTGCAGCTACAATCGAGTCCCAGGCATCGTTTGATGACGAGCCGCCTTGCTCCAACCCTGAAGCAATACAGTTTTTAACATCGTCTGTGACAACAAAAAATACGCAGTTGGCACAGAGTGATTTTTTCGCGTCATCAATTGACACAGACCAGTTTTCAGCTTTTTCTTCCCAGAAATCTTTATTTTCTTCTTTTGGATTTAGTGGACCATAGTTTGCAACGGAAATTGCTCTTGATCTATTTTTTAGATTTAATTTGATGTCTTGAGTTGCAGGTGGACACTCGTATGCTGCAGCCGTCACCACGGCGGCATCACTTGGAATATTCATCTGCACTTTGTCTGAAAATTTTGTGGATTCAAATCTGTCGTATTCATCTATGTAATCTGGTTCAACAAAGTAAATTGAATACTTTAGATCATCAAAATCCATTATAACATTTTGATCAATACGCCACCACGCACCGTTATTACGCATAAACGTCGCGCGCTTTTTCATACTTGAAAAAATCAAATACTCCGGTTCATCAGTGTCGTCATTTTGAACGACATATAGATTATCTTTAGGACCAAGTGTTTGAGGCCAACGACTTGTCGTTTTTCGTTCTTGATCCATGTCTATGTCTTTCTCGGAGGACTGTATTCTTCACCGATAAGTCTATCAGTATCTTGGATTGGTCTAATAATATATCTAACTTCATTTGATGAGAATGAAATCTGCTGCTCTTCTTCATCATATACAACAGATGTCTTATCATCAAGACGATACGAACCAGACGAATCAGTAAAGTATGCGTACACCTTTGGGTAGTAGTTATCAGATTTTTTATCTATAGACAGATCAATGAACGAGTAGATCACCCGAGTTTTTCCCTTGTCTGGGCCGGAGACACACTCGAAAATTGCCGGTGGAACAATTTCATTTTTTCTCTCCTTATAGCGGGAGGTTGTTCGATCCACTAGGATTTTTGAAATTTTTTGCACTTGATTCGCCTCCTTCATCGTTTTGCCGCTTTGGTACGACTGATGTCCAGCCGTGGCCGGCTTCAGCTGCATAGTCAGATAGGTACACAAAATCTTTATATCTGGCGTAGTCAGTCTGTCGACTTTCCAAACGGAAAAGTATAGCTACCAGATCTTCCTTTATGAGAGTGTTTAGATTAGACAGATACATTGACATTAAAGCTTGATATGCTTCAACAGGAGTAATTTTTTTATTCTGTAGATCCTCAAATATACTTTCAATCTTATTCTTATCTGTAGTGTAGCTCGTCCCATTTGGGTCTTCGCCACGTACGCCGTACGTGCCTAAACGTATAAAATCTGGACTTTCAAGACTGTTGGCGATCATCTCATTGTCAGCGTCAATTGGACTCGACGATGGTAGTCCTCTAGCCGTATTGTTCTTGTAGACAACTTCAAATCCAATAAAAAATTCACTGTTATTCTTTTTGGCAACTAAAAGATCTCCAGTTTTCTTGTCGATAGCCAAAACTTCGCTCCTCGCGCGCGGAAACGTCGGATACTGCTCGTAGCCATATCTAAACTTTCCGTCATCTTGGATTCCTCCGGCAGTTTCGCTCATTGCCGCATACGTCGGGAAATTAGCTGGCGATCCAGATGAATTTATGTATTTCTCATACTGTTTTCTGCCTTCGCGCAGGCGCTCGCCGGCATCACCAGACTGTGGACCAAGAGCAGCGTCGTATATTATATCTTCAACTGGAATTCCGCCGATCTGATCAATGCCTTTAGATTTTAATTTCGCGATCAACGGCCCTATGACCTTTGGCGGGACATAAATAGCAATTGCGTCATCAAAACCTACTTCATGCTTGACCATCAATTCATACCCTCCGGGCTTGATATTCGTAATCACGTCGGTATGCGCTGTCGTTGATCCGTATCTGTCAACAACGTTCGCCCAAATGTCCGGTCTTCTAAGAATTTGACGATGATTAAAAAATATTACTGCGTTATCATAGAGACTGTTTCCAGTCGTAAGAAAATACGCGCTTTGCTCGTCTTCTTGCGATAGGAAAACGTAGTCCCCGGCCCCCGACTCAAGGTCTGTGTCAGTACTTAAACCGCGATACTGTTGTCCGATATGAAATCTTCTATGAGCCGACTTCAAGTTGCCAGTCATCAACAGGTTGGCCATGTAGTCGGCGTACTCATCATCACTGCCCGCTGATGAAGGAAACGTCACGCTATGACTGAGACCCGCAAGTCCAGTACGACGAACTATAGTGTCAGCTGCGTCTTCACTCAATAGAATTTTAGTGAATCCACTAGAATCTGTCGCTACTTCATAGTCACTCGCGGTGATGCCAAATTTATATTCAATGCTTTCAAGAATATCTTTGCGATCAGACTCGTTAACAACTTGCCCAAAATCAACGCGACCATAGACGCGCATTAGACGATTTTCGACAAGACGCTGTACGTCGGCGTCTGACGGCGGAGAAGGATTCTGCACCCCGGCTTGGCGAAGTGCATCGCGGATGACTTCATCAGACGGTTTATCATCCGCGAATTCAATTTCAACTGTATTTCCGACTGTTGGAGCCTTTGGTTCCGTCGGATCAACCTCAAAGAACACTCCGCGAATCTTGAAACGCTCTTTCGGGTCAACATAGATAAATGTCACTTGCTCTGTTGACATCGCGTTTAGAGGGTTTGAACTATATACTGTTTGCAGTCTTGTTGGTTGAGCTACTGCTCCAGAACTCGTGTAGAGAACATCGGAGAACATTCCAGTATCTTGATTGAACGCTCGGTTCGGAATTGAACTACCAAGACGACCATTTTCAACTAACGGTTTCCATCCACTTTCGTCATCGACAGCAAGTCTTCGCATCTCGAGTCCAGTATCAGGCGCCAATTTAAGAGATAGAACTAGTCGCGGACCATCAGTTCCTAATTCATCTAGCAGTCCGCCATTTTTAGCGTCTTTGACGGTGGCGTAGACTGACAGATCGTGAATATCTCCGCCATCGAACAGTGAACTGCTCGTTCCTGCAGACGATGTTGTCACGTTTTTAATCGCGTCAGAGAGACTTATTCCACCGACGGGCGCCTGAGAAAGCACGCTGGCGGCGCCAGATTCTGGCAAAGTATCCGGTGATTCTTTGGACTCCGGTTCTTCTGCGGTATCATTTCCATCTTCGGCGATATCTAATATTTCAAATATTGATTTTTCAAGTGCCGGGTGTAATTCGCCTCTCGTCGCCATTTCTCTAATTTGATCAGCAGTGAAATAGTCCGTCGCTGACGTCTCGTTATCGCCGATACTGTGCGAGTCAGCGGTTGCGCGGTCTGTGTCAACAATTACAGTGTCGTACGCCCAGTCGGGTTCAACAGCATTTCTGTGTTCACCGACAACAACTGAATTTTCTTGATTTAAATCAAGACCCAGTTCTTCACTTAATTCTCCAAATGCCGTAGTAGTTCGATCATTTGATTCATCTCTGTTTTTGTGCGCCCCACCCGGGAACGCCCACTTTCCTCCACCTGAACTTATCCAATCAGCTCTTTTACCGAGAAGATAACGATATTTTCCATCTGGACCTTTTGTTCTTACTAAAACTCCAGCCGCACCGTATCTTCCCCAATAACGTTTTCCTGATTTTGCAAAAAAGTATCCTTCACCGTTTTCTGGATCAGAGAGATCTCCACCAAAAGGAACAAAAAACGGCAGAGTAGGCGGATCAATCGCGCCTCTCTTAAGTTTTTGCACTGTATCGTAGCCTAAACCACTCGCAACAGTCACTCCGTCAGCGTCCGTTGTGAGAACTCCGCCCTCCCAAGACGAGGATTTACTCTGCGGGATCGTTTCTTCTAGTTCTGGTTCTGGAGCAACTTGAGACGCAGACTCGACATCGTCAACGTTCTCGCGATTCGGCGATGTAACAGATTCTAGACGTATTCTGACAATCGGTAGATGATTTTGGTGCCCCTCCTCGAGAACGGACTCTGGATACGGCATGATAAGACTATCGAGTTCAACGGAAGCAACTTTGTATCGTCCGTTCGTGACAACTGATTCTTTTTCACTAGGTATCGGACTCGTTTTTGAGATGTCAAAAGCTGGAACGTCGCCGACCTCGAGCACTACGCTGTAAATTTTGTCAATCGGTGGGCTTTTATACTCGCCTTCGAGAGCGTCGATCTCTCCATCTGTTTTATCGTACTCATACGCGACATTTGCTATGTTGCCAAGTGCGGTCCATGAAGAGGGACGAAGATCGATTTCCTGTCCTGGAGAAAGAAGTTGATGCAACGGATGATTTGGATCAGTAATTGGAACATCAAATTGTATCCAACGTTCATATCCTTGACCACCCTTAACTGTTCCAGATCTAACTCCGCGAAGAAACGCTGAAGCCGGAGTCATCTCCGTATCAATCAACGTTGGATCGTCAAAATAGCGAGCTATATCACTGTAGAAAGCCCTAACTGACGATTTGCCGACTGGAATGAGGTCAACTGAAACAAAGTCCTCAGACTGTACAGGCATATCGAGACTGTATTTCTTTTTCTTCCCGAGTAACGCCTGCGGTCCTTCTTCTGTAAATACGGCAATGCCAGTGCGCATATTCTGTAGAAGAGCGTTACCGCGACTCGCGTCAAGTAACTCCTGAGAATCGCCAAGACTTTGGATCAGCGCAACGGCTTCAGCTGCCTCGTCATCTTTCGCGCCGGACGCAATGAAGTCTTCTACGTGTTGCACCCAGTTCGCCGTAAATTCTGAGCCAACAGCGTTTGGACCCTCAGAAAGCATTTTTTGAAGAAGATCTTGTTCTTGCGGCGTGTGATCTGGGGCAGCCTCAACACCGTCAACTGTCACGTCTGGTGTTGAAATATCAGTTCCAAGTTTTGTTGTTGTTTCTGGAGAGTTATCAACCTCTGGCGTGTCCCCAGTGGGGACTTCAACTTTTGGGGGTTCAGACTCCGGAGGTTCTTCAATAATCTTGTCTTTACTGTCCCATGGTGTTGAGTGAGTTGTTCTCACTCCATCCTGCCATTCAACAGTTATTTTTGTAAATCCGTTTTGATCAGTATTGATGGCTACGACCGTATACGGTTTTTTATAATAATTACTCCAGTATCTTCCACCAACTTTTCGAGGGCCTAAAAACTTTTTTGCACCTTCGGACATCTTGGGCGTATCAGACTCCGAACCAGTGCGTTCTGCTTCTTCACCAGACCACGCCTCTTCTTTCGCGGCTTTTTCAATGTTTTTGCGAAGTGCCTCTGTCGTGCCTGCCGCTGGTTCGCCGGCTGCTCCACCACTATCGTCAGGTGAAGGTGTCGGTTCAACGACACCGACAGGGCCTTCACCGTCATCAGAGTCCATTTCAGCGAGAAGTCTGAGTTGGTCTTCTAGATTATGAGGACGCTTTCCTACAGGGACTTTTCCATTGTCGATCCAAGGTGATTGGTCGTCTCCTTCTTGGAGAACGGTTAGCGTTTTTGTGCCCTTTGACGTCGTATTCTTTTTAGGGCCCCAAGGCTTTCCTTTAACTTTTGATGGATCGCGTTGGTCAATATCTGGACGTATAAATACATTGATGAAGTCTGGTTGGTTGTAACTTATTACTGTGCCAGCGTATCCCCACTTGTCGCGGACTCGCATACCTGGGACGATAAAAATTCCGTTCTTTGAGTATCCAAGTCCACTACCTTCGGGAGGGAGACCTTTTGCTATAACCCTATCAGTAAATATTCTTCTAAAGTTTAGAATATTCGATTTAATGAATGAAGAGTTTACTGACTTTTCTGGAAGACCGTCAGCTTCATCTGATAGCTTTAGCACCTCGGCTTGGGCGTCATCTTTTGATATTTTTCCAGCTTTTAGACGTTCTGCTAGATCAATGATTCGTTGCGCAAAGTCTTTAAACTTTTTCTTTTCAAATGACTGTCCTGTAAACGCGTCAATTGATTCATTGACGTCGGTAATTACCTCGTCAATAGAGGCTACAAAACTTCCATCGGGATCATCAAGATCGTACAGAACCTCGTCAACAAAATCTGGATCTCCAGAATCTGGTACACTTGAGGTTCCGGACTGGCCTGCTGGTGGAACTTCAGTAGATGGAACTTCTCCAATATCAACAAGATCTGATCCAGTGAGTTCAGATTCATTGACTTCAGGGAGATCTAGTGTCCAGTCCTTAGTCGTATATATCTTATAGCCACCTTCACCGTCGTTGGCTTCGGGGTCCCATACACCTTTCTTCCCGGTAAGTCGGTGTACTACATCAACAGCCTCATCGTGGTGCAGTCCGATGGTGTCTGAAAGCCAATCGATAGCTTTTCCTGTCTTCATGTCAGCTATCGTGTTTGGACCTATTGTTGATGTCCCGGTCTTGGTTTCAAACGTGTACCCATTGCTTGTCCATCTTCCGTGAGGTTCTGGGTATTTCTTTTTGGCAGCCTTACCTACAAAAGACTGCTCGTCACCGATTGGTTCTGAACTTCTAGGCGCCGCAGGTACTTCAGGTACTTCAGGTACTTCAGGTACTTCAGGTACTTCAGGTACTTCAGGTACTTCAGGTACTTCAGGTACTTCAGGTACTTCAGGTACTTCAGGTAGATTCTGCGGTATCCCAGTGGGAGGTGCAAACGGACTCTGAGGTGCACCTGGAGGAGGAAGACTTACTGCAGGACCAGACGGAGGAGCAAACGCTGGCTTTTGGAACGGAAGTTCGTCATCATCAGAAGTTTCGCCGTAGATCCATTCAAGAGCACCTGGATCAAGACGCTTCTTCGCACGGGTAACTGCAACATAGGCTAGACGAATTTCTTCGTCACTCGGCATAACCTTGTTGCCAGACTTATCAAGTCTAGGACCCCAGAAATCGTCACCGATTCTTACGTTATCCCACTCGAGACCTTTTGACCTATGAGCTGTAGTAACGACAACATCAACGCCTTCTTCGTCATCAGTTCCAATTATCGAACGAAGCTTATTGAGTTCTTCGGCCTTTTTATCGTCGCCTTTAATCGTTCTAGCCCAAGCTTTTTTGTCTTTATCCCACCTAAAGCCGGCGTCATATATTCTAGACTTTGCGTTGAAAGTTCCTCCGGTAAGAAGGACACGGTCGCCGTCTACCTGATAGTCAATCTTCTCATCTTTTCCGTTAAACTTATAGGTCAAGAGATGATTTTTAGCGCCACTAAGAACATCTTGAACTGAAACTCTAGTAGACTTTTGACCACCAGTTTCTCCGGCACTAACAATTCTTAGTTGTGATAGTAAATCATTTATGCCGTCAAGTCCAATCTCATCGACTAGATCTACAAGAAACTTTAGTTTTCTGCTTCCTTCTTCTTTAGACTCTCGTACAACATCTTCCCATGATGAGAATCCAACAAGATCGTCATGCACAACGGAAGGCCGGTCGCTCGGATTAGCACCGTTCTTTAACCATTTTGCCGTATTGTAGAAATTAACAAGATCTTCTTTATAATTTGACGATACACCGACTGTTCGTCCACGCTCTAGTTCGTCAAATATCGCCTTAATCGCGCCAGCATTCGAGCGCACGAGCACAGCGTCAGCGTCTACCATGTCACCGCGCTCGAGGATCTCTCCGTCTGGTCCGCCACCCTCGATCCTGTGCTTTGAACCAAGAAGAGATAGGAATCTGTTTCCGATTCCTGCAACCTGCGGGCCGAATCTCCACGACTTTGTCAACGGCAGATCGTGCGTGGCTACAACTTTTTGAAGTTCATCTTCAGCTCCGCGGAACGCGTAAATCGCCTGATTTCCATCTCCCACGTATACTTTTTGGATGTTTTGATCAGCGATGACCTTTCCAAGAACGGGGTTAATGTCCTGAGCCTCGTCAAAGAAGATGATGTCAGCTGGAAAACTAACGCCAGACGCCGTATCCGCAAGATTTGGCCTGGAGAGAGCCCATATCTTCATCGCATGATTAAATGTGAACGGTGCGAATCCATTCTCATCTTTTAGATCTGTCCACATTTCCTGAGCCCACCCGAGAATCTGCCCAGACGGATCGTTAAATGGGACGTGCTGCGGACCTAGATCGTCATCTGCACTTATCGTATAGTTATTGACTGTCTTCTTTACAGCAGCGACAGCTTCGCGCAGATTTAACTGACGTATTGTTCCGTCGTCCTGTATGACATCAATTGAAGTAATTCCAAAATGACCGGCCAGCTTATTAGCTGTACTGTTGAAGCGATTTAGATCTTTTTTATCTCGCATCTTTTTCGTCATTGATCGCCAAGCGATTGAGTCCGCTGTTCTTGACTCAACGTTTGTTCCGCGCATCTTATCGGCGGCTTCTTCAGCGATTGACCTGTTAAATGCGACGTAAATAATACGCGCCTTTGGTCTTGTTTTCTTGAGTCTTCTCGCGATAAGTTGCAGTGTACTTGTCTTACCTGTGCCAGCAAGAGCTCTAACTACAGTGTCCTCGCCGGTAAGAACAGCATCAACGATTTCGCGTTGTTGCGGGGTCGGCGGAAACTTTTCGTCTGCGTACGGGTCTTTGACATCAACACCGTCGTAGTCTGTTCTATCAATTTCGCCGCCAAGCGAGATGTTTTCTGGAACACCGTCCGGATCAATTGGATCTGGGCCTGGATTGCTAGCATTCTGAATGATATTGTCCGGATCGACTGGTCCGCAACCATCATTGCTTCCACCGTCAATTGCGGCTGTAAGCGTCCACTCGCAGTGCCAAAGTTTTGCAACAATCTTCTTTGCTTCATACTCGGCTAGCTCGTCCTTATGCGCTTCAAGAGCCGCGTTATATTCGGCTTCATCAGCAGCACGCTTAGCGCGACCTTCTTCAGTATCAAGAAGATCTGTTGAAGTTTCTGGATGATCAATCGCCCGCGACAACATCGCATCGACAATGCCCCATGACGCCTCAGCGTCTGCGTCGGCGCTGTGCCAACCATCGCCTAACGGGACACCTAGATAGTCTGCGACTGGTCCAAGAGATTTACTCGCGCGAACCTGTCCGTTCTTCGTGACCATCCGCGGACCGTCTGGATTTGCCTTAGTGTACTTTGGCAGAGTTTTATCTGCTAGAATCATTGAATCAATTGTTCCAGCGATGTCTAGCTCGAGGGCATTCTCGGAGAGCGTGCGTCTCAAAACCTCTAGATCAAATCCAGTGATGTTTTGTCCACCAAGAATCGGACTTTCGCCGGCAAATTCTAGAAATCTTTGATGAGCTTCTTTCTTGCTTATCTGCTGGGATAGCCATTCAGGAGTGATTAGTTCGCCGTCAGGATTTAGAAGGTTTTCAGAAGACCAACTTGAAAGTTCTGATTCCGGGTTCATGTAAAGATTGAGTCGGTCAACTATCTTACCGTTTCGCACACGGACGGCTCCAAGCTGAATCGGATCATTCTTTACATTTGGTTGATCTGGATCGATAAGACCGGTTGTCTCGTAGTCAAAGAAAATGATGTCAGTTCCACGTATAACTTCTGCGGCGTCTTCCCACGTCTCAACACCTTGTAGCAGTTCAGCCATCCGGCCACCCCAGGCTGATGAACCTGGCTTTCTTGGACGTTTTGGCTTATGAAGCGCTTCTAGAGGGCCCTTTGGTGGAACTTTTTCTCCGCGAGTCGCTGTTATGACGGTTTGCGGATTCCATTCTTTTCGCTGCGATTGGTGTCCTGGATAGTATCCTTGGATACTTACCTTACCCTTTGGTGTTTCTTCGTCAATGAATGATTTTTCAATAACGAACGGCACTCGATTTTCGTCGTATGCGATGTCACCTGGCTGAAGATCTTGAGCTTCAATTCCGATGTCATCAGCAAGAGAAATCGGTTCAGGCAAAACGTCACTGTCATCTGTGCCTTCGGGAATTCCAAATCTGTCAAGAATGTACTGACGACGAGCTTTCAAGCGATCCTTTAGAAGTTTTGCTTCATACGGGTCACTAACTATGCTGTCGACAATTTCATCAATCCGTGACGGAGATATGTCGCGAACGTGCATTGCACTTGCGCGAAGTTGCTCGTCGGTCATCTCTCCAAAGACGTTCGCGGCTTGCTCGTTATTATCTGGGTCGCGTAGTGTATCGAGTTCGCCGACTCGATCGCCAAACGCTGCGCCTTTTTCTGCTCCTCTTGCTCGATACATCAATGATCCGCCTGGATCAACCCTGACCGGCTTACCGTCAGCGTCTAGAACGACGTTGTCATATACTAGACCGATGCTGTCCCAGTTAGCTAGCCATGCGTCCATGACAAATCCGTCGCGTACGGCATCAAGAACTTCGCTGTCACCCTGCCATACGCGTTCGGCAAAACCTTCAACATCCGCGTCTGGAATCAGAGGTGAGACTAGACGAAGATCGCCGTTCGAGTCACCGAGAGAAATTTCAGCCGCAGGTATTCCAGCCTCCGCGTACATCAATGACGCCAGAGACTCATTTTCAGCGTGCGATCTCGAGTGGGGGATTTTTACGTAATATCTTCTACCTTCTGGATCTTCAAAGAATCCTCCAGGATTTGATCCAGATTGCGGACCTACACGTTTCCAGTTTTCAATACCTGAATAGTATTTATTTGCTGAAGTGATTGAAGGCTCTGCAGATACCTCCTGCGGCGCTGCTTCTGGAGTTTTGATTGGTTGCTGTTCTGCAGATGGCGCCTTCTCAGTCAGCCGCTCTGCAGAAACATCGCTGTCTGTCGGCTTATCTTTTGTTCGACGAACTTGAACAATATGCTCGACACCTTGTTTGTCGCCAGTCAGAAGTTTGTTCTTTCTTACAGATACAACCTCAAACAAACCAGATGCAACAACTTCGCGCTCGTCATCAAACCATGATATTCCTGTAAGATCCAGTGCGTCAACGTCTCCAGGAAGAGCTTCAAAAACAACTCTGTCCTGTGAAGCTTTTGCTCCAAACGTATATTGAGTCGCCAGGTCTCCTGTTGATAGATCTACGTCAGTCCACGATCTAGGATCGGTTGAGATCTGTGCTCCGACTGTTGTCAACGCCTTCAACAGATCGGAATTTCTTTCAACACTAATTGAACGATATAAAGGTTTATCATTTGGACTAGATGACGCTAGAGCTAGTCGATGAAACGCTGCAGCAGTTCTAGCTTCTGGGTCATCTGGACTCAGTTCCCGCTGAAGAAGTTTTTCTCTCGCCGACGCGAATGATGCGTGATCTCCGTAGGTGTCTACAATCTTTTTCCAAGCTTCTTCAGCTTGCAGATAGATCGGTTCATCTTCTTCCTCTGAAGTATATGAATCGGATCCACCAAAACGATCCCAAAGAACCCTAGCTATCTTTGATTGCCACCCGTCTCCGCCTGCAAGACCCTTGACGTTGTGTGGATAGAATCCCCACGTAGTGTCGCCATCTCCACCGTCAAGTGAAAGAAGCATTCCCCATATACCAGCAAACGCTTCTTGATCTTGTGGATCAGAACTGAGAGCTAGATCAACATGTTCTTTAAAAAGATCAATGTACGCAGTGTTTCTGTCATCTTCACTTAAAGTCGGCTTTTCTCTATCTATCGGGCGAGCTGTCTCCTTAGACATTTCGCGAAGTCTATTAGCTACTTCTTTTAGACGAGGATTTGTTTCAGGAGACGAATAAAGATCCTCGACGGCCGCACGAAGATTAGCGACTCTGCTAGGAAGTTCTTGATTTTTTGACGAATCTGGGTCGCGAAGACGATCTGAATCTTCGCGAGATACTGGCACCGAGTCGATGTATGGACTTAGTGAGGGGTCATAAAATAGCTCGTCACGGCGTTGCTTGGCAAGTTCTATATTTGTTATATCTCTCTGTTCTCCTGAGTCAAATCCTGAGTCGTATATAACAGCTAGCAGTGTGTCAGCATCTATGCCCGTTTGCGAAATAGCTTCGTACAGCGCTTCTGCGGGTACAGCTTCAGTGCCTTCTCTAAAGTCAAGATCTCCGTACCCTGTCGCACTATCACCACTTACACTGTCACGAAGAACTGCAGTCTTTAGAGCTGTCGCCAACTCGTCGACATCAAACATCTGGGCGAGCACTGTCGGGTCGTCAGTGTAGTCAGAACTACCTTCCGTAGTTCGTCCTTTAGGGATATAGGTGTCAAAAATATTGACTTTTTTAGCTCCGTCTGGCACAGTAAAAAAGTCGTCAAACAACGGCTCCCAAACCGGAGCATCTGAAAAATCTTCAACTGATCCATCAACAGTCGGTGGTATCAAGTCCATTTTCTCTACTGTGAACGTTCGGCTCTCGCCTTCGCCAGGTTGATCGCCTGTCTGCATGAACCCGACAACATTCGTGTTTCCAGACGGAGTTCTATACACCCGTTCTGGGATAAACGTCCGCTCTTTATCATTGTAGACAAAACGGATGCCTTCACCGTTCGTCATCGCATTTTCAATATCAGCGACACGCTCTGCTGTAGTTTCTCCAACAAGTTCACGAACAGTTGCCGCCGAGGGCGGCGCTGGCTTTGGAGTAATCTTTTCAAGGGTGTATGTTCTAGTTTCACCGTTTTCATCAAACCCTGTAAGGTTCGTGTGGCCAGCTTTAGGATTAAACCACTTACCGGTGGGAGTAAACGTGCGCTCTTTTCCGTTGTAGTCAAAGATCACTGGACGCGACTGTGAGATAGCTTCATCAATCTGAGATTCAAGTTCGTCTCTCGTCACTCCAGTAAGCGCACGGGCGCCGGCCTGAGGAGTATACTTTACTTCTTCGACAACTGCGCTAGTGGATTCTTCCGGTGCCTCTGCTGTCTCGAGAGGTGCTTCAGTTTTTGTTGCTGGTTCACCCGTTTCAACATCTGACTCTGGTTCTTTTGGAACATCAGACTCTATGTATTCTTTGTCGGACTCGACGATGTCTGCTGATTTTGCGTCGCGGACGGCGGCAATGTCAGAAATAAGTTCCGAATGTCCATCGCGGATGTAATCTTCAAGGTCAAAATGATCAATTATGCGCTCAGCGACGTCAGCAAAATATTGCGCCTCAGCCACCTCTCTTTCGCGCAGTGGATCACCGAGTTCGCGGTTATCGGCGCTATCAAGTATGTTGTCGGATCTATCAATAATGTCTCTAGCGGCTTTACGTCCGACATTGACATTCGACCCGATAAATTCAATTTCTTCTGCATCAGTACGTAGCGCTTTTCTCTGATTAGCAAGGTCAGTCCATGTCTTTCTGTCGACATGTTCACCTTTTTGAAGTCTTTCAACAGCGTTTGCTATCTTATTGACGATGTATTCAGCAGGTTGTTGATTAATTACTGGCCATTCACCTGATACATCGATTGACTTTATTGAATTAACACTTCCAGAATCTGGAGAAAGAACCCAACTACGCAGATCATCAAATTCATCTCTTGTCATACCCTTAGGAATCGCGACATAGTCTGCAAATGACGGATCACTATTCGCAATTTCTGCAATTTTTATCTTGTCGGTATAACTTAACTTTTTCTTTTTTCTGTATTTTGACAACTTGGAATTTGACAATAGATTGTCAACGTACCAGTCACTTACTTTTCCAAAAAACAACGAATCTGCGTACGCATCAAAGTCGTCGTACGGTTTAGATTTTTTCGCAAGATAGTCCGCAGTAAACGCGCGACGCTTTAGTTCTGCATCTAGTTCTTCTCCAGAATATCCCTCCTCGAGAAGTTGGTCACGGATCTTTTCATACTGTTGATCGTATTGATCACCGGTAAATTTTTCTCTGGAGTACGAATCCTTGAGCACTTTTTCATACGAACGAGAATCTTTTTTAGCCGATCTCTGCACGCTGGCCCATGAGTCGCCAGAGGATACTTTCTTTCCAACAGAGTTATCTTTTAGATTTGCTCTGTGAAGATCGTATTGCACAGCGCCGCGGTCACTAAACGACTTGACGGCAAAGTACCCATCTTCTGACTGAAATACCTCGCGTAGAAAAGAACCCTCACCTGTTGAGCTGATCTTTGACCAACCTGACGGCGCTTCTTTTCTTGGGCCAAGATCGTTGACATCTACGAACACGTCATCAATTGTCTTACGCGTTCTTGGCTCTCCAATAAGCTTTCTAAGTGCGTCTCGGCCGATAATCGCCTTAAATGATTCGCCCTTACTCGACGGGACTGTGTAGATGCCATCAGGAAGAGTCGAGTTCCCATTGATTTCTATTTCAATGTCGTCAGCTTGTCCAGATTGCCCAACAACCTTGCCGGTAATTACAGACATGAGTCCATCAAGTCCGCGCAAGTTAAAAGAGAATCCACCACCCATGAATGCAAATCGGCCATAGCGGTCGCGACGTTGCATCTTTGCACGAAGCGAGCGAGCTGCTGAAGAGTTTCCTCCAAGTCCAAAACCACCGACAGCCACGATCGGATCAACCGATGCGTAGATGGGAATAAGTCGACTGTCGACCGTAGCAAGTCGAGCAAATGCGTGATCACGAGAGGCTGATCCAGGGAGAGCAGAATGCGCCGCAACAACAAGCGGTCTGATTTCCGGGTCGATTGACTGATCCGCAGAAATCCATCTAGCCTGCGCGTGTCTCAGTGCGGACGCTGTCATCGAGTGCATTCTTGTGCAAGCTGGATGCCCTATGGGTAGCAGATCCGAGTTAGAAAGTGATGCTGATGTACGTCTATCGTGCTTTGCGAGAGCGATATGAGCATTGACGGCTCGTAACGCTGAAAATACGCGAACATCTGGCGAACTTTTAGCTGTTTTTACTAGATCGCGGTTAGCGACAGTGACTGCGGTCTTTAACGTAACTTGCCGTTCTGGACCAACATTCTTATTTGCGTCAGCGAGAGTGATTTCGATACGCGAACGAAGTTTACTTGAATGTCCGGCGGCAAACTTTGATCTAGCAATTCTGCTATTCTTGTTCTTTTTCACCACTGCTCCATCTTACGCTATACGTGGAAGAAGATCACTGTCGCTGCTTGAATATAGTTTTGTCGCGAGTTCATACGCCCTGCTATATCCACTGTCGCCTGCATTGACTGCACGCGACCATGCGGCGCGAAGCGCAGGAATTATCTCGTATCCATGGCCTGAAAATTCAGCTAATGCTACAATTGCGTTATCTGGCGAATCGTATTCATCTGAATTTTTTAGGACGATGCTAAGTTCACTATCGAGCGACGCGACGAGCGCTGATTCGCTTTTTCTTGACTTAGGGTGCGAGACCGGAAGAAGATCACTGTCCTGCGAACTGCTGATGTCATATATTTTTTGTAGACCAGACAGTTTTAGAAATTGGTCAACTCTAGCCATGGCAAGTGATTCTCTTGATACGCTCCCGCTGTGAGCAAGCGTATGAGAATTTGCGCCGCGACGATAGACAGCGCGGAGTTGGTCAACTGAAAGAACTCTATTTGCTGGAGCTTTTTTGTTGTATGCCGCAGTCTTGTCACTTAGAATTTTTTCAACCTTATCCGAAAACTTGATCTTTGCCGAAGCGTACATTCCACCCTCGTCGGTGTCGTACTCAACAAACAGCTGATCGCTCATGTCAACAACCGACACTCCAATAGGCTGATCAGCTATAGCTTTTCCCGGCATACCGATAGAGCCACGGTTCAACGTGGAGTTTAGCTGCCATTCCCACTTTTGATGCATACCGAGACGGTCAGCGAGGAAGTTTTCAATCGCCGGCTGCATGATCTCTCTCGCAACAACAATCGCGCTATAGAGTCGCGAAATCACGATGCCATTTGCGGCAAGAAGTGACGAAACCATGCTCAAGGGATCGGGAGATAGTTGCTCTTCCTGGATCATTGTCGCCGCGCACATGTCGTGCAGGTTCATCGGTGCTTGAAAACCTAGTTTACGTATATTTTCAGCGATTGGATCGATAGCGGATCCAAGATCGTCATAGATCATGCCGAAGAATCCGTGGTATTCATGAAAATCTGAACCCTCGACATTCCAGTGGCATGATTGGACTCTAAAGTACATTGTGTACGTGTCAGCCAGAAGACTGTAGAGTTCTCCAGCGAGACCTTTCTTATTTTCAACGCTTTCCAAATTGCGCATTTTTCTGTCCTATCGTGTTAAGTTAATTTTAACTAGTACTTTTGATGTTAAAAAACAGGAGTTCCAGCTTCTTCGCCTGCCGCTGTTGGAGGCTCGGCTGGTGCCTCGGTAGGGGCGGGAGTGGGTGCTGGTGCAGCTTCCGGCTGAGCTCCCTGCAACATCTGTTGAAGTTCGTCTGGCACTGGTGCGACGCTTGTTGCCTGCTGCGTGGCTCGAGCCGCCTCGATAACTTCAGGAGCAAAGGCGCCAATCATCGCCTCTGTCAGTTCTGGTGTAATCATGCCTTTTTCAAAAACAAGTCGCATCGCGATTTCATTCGCGGTCGGCGCGTCACTTTCACTAAATCCATGAGCGCGACGCCACGTTTCAAGAGAAACTGCCTTACGATCAAAGCCAGAGTCCGCGTCAACAGCTCTGTCGTTTCTTGTCGCGACCTGACTTGGGTCAAACCAGATAACGATGTTTTGAACCTGCGCCGGATCATATCCATTTGCGATTAGATACGGACGAAGATAGACGACGGTCAACGCGTCGGCGATCAACAGCATCAACGGTTCAATGTGCGCTTTGTACAGTGATTCATCGATCTGCAACGCGTTTGAATATTTGACATTCGCAAGACCGGTGACGATGTCTTTTGGAACATCGAGACCTTGAAGAATACGCTCCAACACGCGATCTGCGCGCTGCGCGAGGGCGGGGTCGAAGCTTCGTTCAAACTTGAACTGCTTGATCTTGTCACCGAGCTCGGCGGGGCCACGGATGATCAACGGAACAACAGCGCTCGCCGAGTCCTCGTCACGAATCGGCGTTGTCATCGCGTCAATCAGCTGATCTTCAAACTCATCAGCGATCTCTTCCTGCGTTACGCCAGGATTCAAGTCGGTTTCATCGTCATACGGATAATCCGGATCCGGCGACGCGGCGACAGACAAACCGTCCGGCAGGTACAGCGCTCCGGCGTTCAGGCGTGACCTCGCTGTAGCACGGAATGTTCTGTTGAGTAGAAGCAGCTCAGCGCAGAGGTCCAGAAGACCGCGTAGACTCGAATCAGCCTCCTCGGAAAAACGAGGGTGCGCCCGCCAGATACGACCAACAAACGCGTTTGACGGTAGAGAAATAATGTCCTTGCCAGAACCAGAACCTGAACCTCTGCCCGTCAGCAGATCACGACGAGGTGCTATACCGTAGTTATTACGCTGATCGACCTGAACTTCATCTGTTGATCGAATGTCCCACGACTCTGGAATACCAGAACCCTTACGTTCTGGTATCTGCACGAGATAGCATTCTCCGGCGACACTAAGGTTTAGAGCCGCGTCGCGCAGAAGACCAGCCTGTCCGCCGTACGCGGAATCAAGACGAATAAGCGCCCGTTCTGCCGCGGCCGCCAGCCGTTGGTCAACCTTTGACGACGTTCTCACCGGGGCTGGCGCCTCTGCGGGATTATCAACAACAGCTGCGTACAGTTTGATTCTAGATACAACAGACGCGACAAGGTTGAACGCGTACTTTATCTCGCCGATGGCGTCGTAGTACTCCCAAGCCTCAGACTGCCAGGCAGCAGAGTATGCTTGGCGACGGACGCGAAAATGCTCGGCTTCGCCCTTATCATTTAGACGCACCTGAGACGCAGCAGCCGTCATTCCACGAGGAGTTGAATACGCGGCCAGCGGGGCCGGATTGTATCCAAACGGAATCGGTGAAACAGTTCCACGAGCTGTAGGTTGAGTGGTTCTACGCGTCTGCGGAATGCTATTTCGGCGAAATACGCCCACACTTGTCTCCTCGTCCTCGTAACGGAGCTAACTGAAATAATACATCACGTACCGAGACGTGATGTTAGCCAGCGCGGTCAACTATTGATCCGGCGAACATCGAGAGAGCAAGTATCGAACAAACGATGAACGTAGGATCTGGCGCTATCTTATACATAAAGATAACAAGTGATGCTGCATAGATACTCGTGCACCAGTTGCACGTGATCAGGTATCCAAGCATGGACGAACCCGGATCGCCAAATTTCTTCCAGATCCACTCTCGAAGACGTTCACAGATGTGGTCTGTCGTCACGAGTCGTGTCAATCTGGCTGTCGCGAGGGCGAGCACCAGTAACGTCAGCCAGTTGTTCACTCTGTCGGGTCCTTGCTCGAGGAGAGCGTCCTGTACGGGTTCCATGACCGCAGTCTGGAACCGCAGCCGCAGTTCTGGTCCTTGTCAAAAACAAGTACCTTTCCAGACTCTGTCACAAGTCGGGACGGCGTGAGGCCGGAGCGGTCGACGGTCAGTGTCGCTGGATCGTATCGTTCGCGGAAGATCAACATCGGACCGTCGGATGACTCTCCTCCAACAAGCACCGTGTCGTCCGAAACGATGACGCGAACAACCGTCACGAGACGCGAACCGTCCGCCGGCTGAACAACGTCAAGCGTGTCGTAGTCGATCGGTGTCGTTGACGGTATCACCCGAAGACGCGCGGGAAATATGTCACATAAAACTCTCATCGTTTAACTCGTTTCTCCATAGCTTTATACGTGACACCGGCGGCGTCACTAAGTTCTCTGATCGAGACTCCTCGAGCGAACTCGTCCTTACAGATACGCGACAGCGTACTGTTCGCCCTCGCGTATTCTCCCGTCGGACTCGAGCCAGACCTGTAGCGGCGTGCGAGCGGAGCGATCATCGAGATCGTCGCCGCAACACCGCTGTCTAGCTTCGGCTTAAGCGGATCGAACGGTTCGGCTCTTCTGCGGACCGTTCGATTCTCCGTCTTCAGGTGTGAAAATTCAGCGGCAGTGATTGGTAAAGAAGAAGAAGAAGAAGAAGACGGAGAGGAAGAAGAAAGGGGAGGTGAAGATGACACCCAGGACTGGACGGTCGACCTCGAGCGCGGCGGACGGCACGCGTCACCGATCGCAGACAGCGACCAGCCGGCCGCGAACAGCTCGCGCGCACGGGCACGCTGCGCCGGAACATCAAGAGACGCCAACAACACAGCCTCACTCTCCGGTAACATCACCTTCTTCCGCGGCACAGACGAATACTAACACTGCTTTCATCACTGCGGCGGAAAAAATGAACTTTTGTACCTTAGTCGACGTCGCTGCGGCGAAGCCGCCGAGCAGACGACGACGGCGATGTCGAAGAGGAAGAGGAAGCGGTACGGAAAGAGGGAAATTGTACCTTAAGGTTATTGGGTTAGGCGAGCGAGAAAGTTATCCTTATATTCTGAATGTCTTATAAACGTTCCCTAACGATGTTTTGGACATGCGGCCATGCACATGACTTCTTGGCTTTCAGTTTACGCGTCTGCGTTGTTCATCGCTCGCAGTTGATTAGTGGTTAGTGGTTGGTCAGTGGCTGGCGACTGGTTAGCAGACTGACTGGTTGTTAGTGGTTAGTGCTGGCTGGCTGGCTGGCTGGCTGGCTGGCTGGCTGGCTGGCTGGCTAGTAGTTGGTTGGTTGGCCAGTGCTGGCTGGCTAGCTAGCAGTTGATTGGTTGGCCAGTGCTAGCTGGCTGGCTGGCTGGCTAGTAGTTGGTTGGTTGGCCAGTGCTGGCTGGCTAGCTAGCAGTTGATTGGTTGGCCAGTGCTGGCTGGCTAGCTAGCAGTTGATTGGTTGGTTGGTTGGTTGGCCAGTGCTGGCTGGCTGGCTGGCTAGTAGTTGGTTGGTTGGTTGGTTGGTTGGCCAGTGCTGGCTGGCTGGCTAGTAGTTGGTTGGTTGGTTGGTTGGTTGGCCAGTGCTGGCTGGCTGGCTAGTAGTTGGTTGGTTGGTTGGTTGGTTGGTTGGTTGGTTGGTTGGTTGGTTGGTTGGTTGGTTGGTTGGCTGGCTGGCTAGTAGTTGGTTGGTTGGTTGGTTGGCTGGCTGGCTGGCTGGCTAGTAGTTGGTTGGTTGGTTGGTTGGTTGGTTGGTTGGCCAGTGCTGGCTGGCTGGCTAGCTAGTAGTTGGTCGGTTGGTTGGTTGGTTGGTTGGTTGGTTGGCCAGTGCTGGCTGGCTGGCTAGTAGTTGGTTGGTTGGTTGGTTGGTTGGTTGGCCAGTGCTAGCTGGCTGGCTGGCTGGCTAGTAGTTGGTTGGTTGGTTGGTTGGTTGGTTGGTTGGTTGGTTGGTTGGTTGGTTGGTTGGTTGGTTGGTTGGTTGGTTGGTTGGTCTCACCAGTCGTCTAGCTGACCTGCCGTCCCGCTTGACCTGTTGACCCGCTGTCCCACTGTTTGAACCATGTCAAATTTCTGCCGCTTAGCCGCTTAGCCGCATAGATGGATCAATGCGCAAACAAGCGTCTGCACGTAGTCACAAAGGTACTCGAAGGTTTATTAGTTTGGCCGCATTGATGAATGTGCCGGCTGGTCTGCGCAGCCGCACTTGACAACCCGCTACTAGTTAACTAGCCTTTCACCGCATAGACTAGACATCTGTCCGCGCAGACGACGCCAGGAGCGCAAATACAGAAAAGGCACCCGCAAGGGTGCCTTTTCTGTATAGCTGTAAAAAGTATAACTTTTAGTTATTCCGCAACTTCTACGTTTCCATCGTCAATAAACAGAGACTCTAGAGTTTCCATATTTATCTCACCATCACCCGCAATTCCGTAGTCCTTCTGGTACGCGCTAATCGACGTTTTGGTGAGATCACCGTACCACCCGTTAATGTCTGACCAGGCATCATAATAGCCAAGTTCTCCCAGCCTGCGCTGTAGATGATGGACTGAGAGAGACTTCTTTGCATACAGGTTTTTAAATACGATTGCAGATAATCTAACCGTATCTGTAGAGTTACCGCTAACAGCTTGACCAAGAGGCGATGCTGGCCGCTTCTTATTTGACTGGGGTTTTGCAGCAATCTTTTCGTCTACAGCGTCAGTGTGTATTTGACTCGCATCTGACGCCGCAGCGTTTAGATCTCCATCACCCGCTTCAATGTTCTTGTTTTCAGTCTGGCTCTGGATTTCATCCTTCATTCTATTTCTCCTGTCAATCTACAATTATTATTATATTTAGATTTTAGAGTAGCTCTGCCGCAAGCTTCGCCACTTCACTGCGTTCGCATGTCGACAACATTACATGGCCAAAACATTCCTGATCTGCAAAAGCATTGATTAAAACAGCTAATGCATTATTTGATTCTCCAAGATACGGAGCATCTATCTGTGTCGTATCTCCAGTAAACACTATTTTACTACCTTCACCTACTCGTGTAAGTATAGTTTTTAGAGTAGTTGGTTCTAGGTTCTGGGCTTCATCGACAATAATAAACTGTCGATGAAGCGATCTACCGCGTAAAAATGTTACACTTTCAAGTGTGAGTTTTTCTCTGGTAAGAAGTTCATCAATCATTGACTGCGCCCCTACTTTAGATTGTCCGTCTGTTAGAGCTACTATTGCGTCATATATTGCAGACATCCATGGATCTAGTTTTTCGCTTAGATCTCCCGGAAGAAAGCCTACATCAGAATTTGATATTGGAACGAGTGGTCTATATATAGATAAACGTTCATATAGCTTTTTCTCGACGACCTGCTCGAGTCCTGCTGCTACCGCAACAATTGTTTTACCGGTGCCTGCTCTTCCGTCGAGGGCGATAACTTGTACAGATTGGTCGAGCAATAGGTCTAATGCAAATCGCTGTTCTTTTGAACGAGGTCTGAGGCCCCAAGCGTCCGGTGCCACATGAGAAAGACGCATTAAATTGTTTGACTGATATCTCGCCAGAGCCGATTTATTTCCAGATTTTGCTACAACAAATTCATTATTTATCAGTTGAAGATCGTCTAAAAATTCTGAATCGTTGAGTATACCGTCTGAATGTAGTCTATCTATCGATAGACTATCTAACTCGATAGTTGTCCATCCTGGATTCTTTCTATCTCTGTCTACTCGAGCTGGAAGATGCTCCCTAGCAGGTATTCCAAGATGTGAAGCTTTTATCCGTAATGCAGCATCGTTTGAAATAATCGACGTATATCCGTATTTTGATTGATTAATTGCTGTTGCGATGATCTTATTGTCAGCAGTATATTGATCAAGTCCATGGTCTATCAATATTGAATTATCAATTTTACTGACTTCTATTCTTAGAACTGAACTATTCTGTACATCTGATATGGCTGTTGATCGTGATAACGATCCTCCAGCTGCTGTACGTATATCTTCTATCAGTCGTAGAGCTGATCTTGCCGATCTTCCAGTGTCGTCATTTCTTGATTTTAGACTGTCAAGTTCTTCGATTACGACAAGTGGTATAACGATTTCAGCGCTGTCTATACCGTATATGCAGTACGGATCAGCTATAAATACAGATGTATCAATTACAACTCGAGACCTTGTTTTAGTTTCTGTCTGATCTAGAACTACTGAAGAAACGCTATCGTTTGGTGGCATTGTTCTCCCGTTCATGTTTTCAAACAAAACTACGAATCATTACTGACTCTACCCCACTAAACATCTCCCTATCTCGGGTTGAAAATTCGTGCTCCGCCTCTTCCGTTATTGCCACCATTTGATCCTCTAAATGACGGAAGACGTCTAGCCGCCACTGACTTAGCTGTGATCTGTCCACCGACGAATCCAGGTGGAGGCTTTATGAGAAGCGCTGTCAGTGCATGAACGAGAGCATCAACCCTGTCAGGAGACTTTCCTTCTCCAGGTATCCATGAGATCATCTGTGATTCGAGATCAGCTAGGTAGTTGACATGATGTACACGACCTTGCTCGTATGCAAGCGTTACTGGTTCTGCACGTAGTGCCTTACCGTGTTTCGAGTGGACCTCAAGAACCTTGATGTTCGGGTCTATCGCTAAAATAGCGTTTGTCACTAGAGCGCCGCCTTGGTTCACTTCAGCAACAACAGGACAACTGTACTTTCTTGCCATCGCGACGACAGCGTTTGCCCATTGCTCTGGCGAACCGTGTACTGTTGCGTCCTCTAGAACCCAAGCGTTTCTTCGATAGAGATCGCGTTCTGCTGTAGATGCGCACACGACGATACCGCACTCGTCTCTTGGATTTTCAGCAACTGATGGATCTACACCGACAACTCTAAGAGGCGCGCCAATTGGAAATGCTGTTTCACGAAAGCGTCCTATTAGTTCATCAGTCCAGAGTGCTCCCTCGACGTCTGAAAGCATTTCGCCATATAGTTCTTGAGCAGCTAACCGTGTACCTGCGTATACTCCAGTGATCGCGTCTAGGTAGACGCTTGATAGGTTTCCAGCATTATCCAAAGTTGATCCGCGTGAAATCACGACGCGACCAGTTTTTTCGGATTCAGAAATTAGAGCATACAACATTGGTACCCGCTTGGGTGTTGTCGTACAGATGATCTGCGGAGACCTACCAAGACGGCAAGCTACGCGCGCGTTGTCCCACGAGGTCATGCCTGCGGCGTCTGGACTCTGTCTCCATGCAGCAACCTCGTCGCACCAGGCGTAATGAAACTGTGGACCACGTAGACCATCTGGCTCGTCAGCTGTAAAGCAGGTGGCTGTGTTTCCGTTAGGCCAGGTTAGCCGTCTCTTAGACGGTTCGTAGTGCGGACGTTCGCTAGGCGCAGAAACATTAATTATACCGCTCTCACCTTCAACGATAACGTCACGTACGTCAGCGGCTGTACGTGCAATTAAGGCAAACCGCAACTGTCCTTGCGACGTGTCCTTCGCCTTATCGCGTATCCATTCCGCAGCGGCTCTTGTCTTTCCTGCGCCACGTCCGGCGAGGTATAGCCATATCGACCAATCGTCGTTTTTTGGAGGTAATTGCTCCGGTCGCGCCCAAACATTCCAGTCCCAAACGAGGGCTTCCATGTCTAGTCCGCTGAGTATCGCGTCTTGTTCTTCCTTAGGGAGCATCGCGATCTGCTCCATCATACTCTTTCCCATAGATAGTTATTCTATCTCGGGGCTCGAGAGTATGATTCTATTGGATAGCGAGTTCGTATATCTTAGCAAGACCGCTGTCAGTGAGCGCGTATCGCGTTGGCGAACCATCAATGACAGTTGCGTATCCGCACTCGACGAGTCTGTTTACATACGTCTTTCGGTGGGTTGAACTCAATTTGTGGGGACTGATCTCAGTCATATCATCGAGAGTAACGGGAGTTCTTGCGGATTTCATAATCATCAGCGCGATATGCGCACCGCCGTTACGGCGAACTAGCGGTGTCCCATTCGGGGCGACTCTTGTTGTCTTCTTTGACGGCACTGTTGATCCTCACTATCTAAAGATATCGGTAGACTTTTTTCTGATCCAGACATTGTTGCGCGAATGATCTGGAAACAGTGGAGCTAGAAAGCAGGCAAGAACCTCATCACCGTAAAATTGTCTTGCTCTCTCGTACGCCTCGAACATCGAGAGTTTTACTGGATCACTTGACTCTTTGACTGCTCGTTTGATGTCGTTGAATGAAGCAAATGTTCCAAATCGGTCAACGTGCTCAAATCCACAGGACAGCATCAATTGATCCAGCTCGCCTACGGTGTACTCGTGTACATGATTTTTTGCTGCGCTACCATTAAAAACTGGCGTTGATAGAATAAGTGTTCCACCTACTGGAAGTAGCGCATTGATTCCCGCAAGATATTCATGTCCATGCTCAAGAGTCATATGTTCAATAACTTCGAATGATACAGCAAGATCAAACGATTGGCCAAATTCAACTGAAAGTTCGCGCCAGCGCTCAACGAAGTTAAACTTTTCACGTAGTTGAATTTTTCTAGCAAACACCGTGTCAGGTCGCATCTTTTTTGCGAACGGTATCGAGTTGAGGTCAAGTCCGAGATAATACTCTGGTCTGAAGTTTGGGCCAGGCAGTCGAACAAATGTTCGAGCCAACTGTGCGTCCGCTCCACAACCTGGCTCGAGAACTCTTTTGGCTTTGCTGTCGTTGATGTACCGCGTTGCCCATCCCCATCTGAAGACATGGGCTAGGTAATCGCGATGGAGACGACCTTCGAATAGCGATTCACGTAAGGCTGTCGTGTCAAAGTCTCTGTCCACAAACGAATTGTATAACTATTTGACTGAAAAAACGTCACCGATCTCGATGTATTGAACTGAGTCAACCATTTCATACGGAATGTGTAAGACATAGTCAACGAGACCTTCTTCAGCGCCAAAGCTCTGCGCTACTGATATATGACCACTTTTCATGTTTTTGACAAGAAGGCCAACCGTATGCACGATGTATGGTACGTCTTCGACATCACCAACGCGCATCCATCCGGAGTCCGCGTGAGCGTCTTTCCAACAAACGTAGGCAATGACAATTGACTGCATGTCACTGCTTGCTGATGGCTCTCGCGAGGACTCCAGTTGCTCGTTTTCCATAGATGAAATATATACTTTTTATCCACCTATATGTGTCAACCGCAGGACATTAGTACTGTCTAGTTAGTGGCGCTTTAAGCAGAGTCCTGGCTATTAAACTCAGCGGCGCTTGTCGGAGACTTGAAGCATGGCGCCCCAAACATCGGAGCACGCGTCATGATAGACCTCGCCTCGCGTGTCCCAGATACGATTCTTGAAATTACTGTAGTCGAGATGATCAACGTGCGAAACCAAAAATGACGCGAAGTCATCCCGCGTCACATACACGCGATATTCGTAGTCGCGGTTAGGAAGTTCAATAATCGCAGAACCGGTTACATCACTCAACAGTTCAAGTGACTTACGGTCTCGAGCGCGGACAGTCAACTTCCCAGGCATCTGGTTGTTATCAACCGCGCTAATAAATCCGTCTTGAGTAAATACCCACATAGTGTCTCTCCGTTTTACGTCGTTGTTTTATATAAAATCTTGCTGTTACGTGTTTAGACGTAACTTTACAGCTTCTTGCACTGCTTGCGGAGCGTCCGCGAGCATCATTCCTTCTTCTTCGGCGTTACCGTATTCTTCTGCCATCATCTTTTTAAACATGCGCTTAAATTGCGGAAGAACATAGTCAACGATCTCGACGCCATCATCATTGATGGTCGTGATCTTGTAGATCTCTGGCTCCATGTCAGCTACCTTTCACTGTTGCATACTGACAATATCAGGTTTCTTTTGGCGCCAGAAGTGCAAAGACTACCGCTAGTCCTGATGTCGAAATAGCGATCTCTGCTGATGATCCGCTGAACGCGGTAGCCACCGAAAAACATCCGATGACTACCGCGAAAACAGCTGGCCAGACTATCTGACGAAGTCTGCTAAACCAATCAGGCACTGATCGACTTCTTGGAGCCGCGAGTACGTCCCTTTAGCCGGTCAGACGCATTCCTGATAGTGGTACCGCTCGTCTTGATGAGCTTTGTCGCCTTCGCGTACGTGACTCCGAGTTCACGAGAAACCTCGATGACGGTCTTGCCTGCGGCGTACAGTGTGCCAGCTGCTTCCGGTGTTGCGATAGACGCCATCACCGCAGCAGGCTGAACAGGCTGGACAGACTGCTGATCCGCGATTTCATGAGCAATCGTGTTTACGAAAGTCGAATTCGCAAGATCTTCAGCCACTGCGTGCTCGAGGACATTTGTATTTTCGTTGTTCATTTGTTGTGCTTTCTCATATGTTAATTGGTCGCTGTCTAATTGCTGCCGTGCAGCTGCGAAAAGCATGACTGTTTCGTTGATTAGTGCTGTCATTTCTTTTCAATCTCAATATACCCATTGAAAATCAATAAGTAAACATCATTGTATACTTCTCAGATTTTCTTTTCGGCGTGCGGATGAACGACTCCTAAGAGAGTTGAAATACCCGTGTCGTCATTTGTGATCTCGTCTCTGACTGTTTTCCACATTGCTTCGAGAACAGCGACAACTGTTACCGCAATAGCGATCGGAAAAATTGCATACCGCATAAATCTCATTTTTTACTCGTGCGCCTTTCCATATCCACGATTTTGCCGCGATGACGTTTTGATTGACACGCTGGTGGATAGTCCAAAACAACGTATACCGTAGTCGCGTTATCGCACAGTGGACACTTCCACGATGAAGGAGGTTCGATTTCTTTACGCGTTTTCACAAGAGGTCACAATACTACACGTTTAATCAGTAGATTGTGCTATACGGCGAGTAGCGCGCATAAATTTTGCGCGTTCATTCGTAGTCGTTGCTCCCCAAACGCCGTGCTCCTGATGTCTGATCGCGTACTCCAGGCACTGCTGCATTGACGGGCAGGCTCTGCAAATTTTCTTTGCAGCGTTTACTTTCTTTCGGTGCGTTTCGTCGAAGAATATGTCAACGTTTTCGGCGTCAACACAGGCAGCGATCCGCATCCAGGTCGGTTTAGAGTGTGAGTGAATCATTAAACCGCCAAGCGATCGACAATGGACGGAGGGACGCGGATCTCTGCTGATTCAGTTATACCGTTTACGACCCTGATAAATCTTCCGACTGGGACCAAAAGTTTCACGATGAGCTTTGACTTATCAATTCCGACAACACTGGCAGTTAGACCGCGCAGATACGCTGTACCGCAAAAATCGTTGAAACGTACCGTATCTCCGATTTCAAAATCGTCAACATCTCTTGACTTTCGAAGCAAGAGTAGACGAGAATCAATTGTCTTTTTATAGGTCTCAAGGTGCTTGTCAAGCAGTCCGCGTTCAACAAATTCAAGGAAGGCAGACTCGATGACAGTCAGCGGGTCGTATGGCGTCGTTGTCATTCTCATCCTTTGTAGTGTAGATGCCCTGTTACCGTACGGTCCGGGCCAGACCGATTATATGAAGCGGCAACTCTTCAATTACTAACATAAAAGCATCTGATGAGCGCAGCTTTCTACTAAGTGCCGCAGGCTTTCTACTAAGTGCCTAACAGATGCCAAACTAAACAATCATTATTCCTATTTTAGTTTACTTACTTTAATCGCTTATTTGCGATTGCAAGTCCTCCGAGAAGGAACACAGTCAAAGCCGTTGCGATGGCCGCAACGCTGTTTACAATTTCAATATTGAACCGCATCATACCTCCTTTCGGCGTGTGTACTACTTTTTGCATGAATTAATTATGGTGTGACTCTGCCGTTGTCGATCCATGAGGAGTAGGTTATCGGCATGATTTCCGCAAAATGCTTTTCAATATCAACAGCATACTGACGAATTTCGTATTGAGCCGCGTCAGAAGACCGTAGTTGAAGAAAATTCATCAGTGACCGTGAATTTACAGTCCAATAAAATTGAGTGTACATCGACACTGGGAGAACGTTTCTAGCTAACTCTTTTGCGATGCCGCCAGCCAAAAGAGAATTGTACATTCTAATTGACTGTTTAATCACTGATGACATTGCTCTCCGCGCGTTTTCACGTGTGGCTGAGTCCTCGATCATTTCAAAAGTGTATGATCCGGGCTTGCCGACTTGATGTCTGACCGCGGACTCCTCTGGAATGTAGAACTCAGGCGGCATCACGGAGTATCTTGCGCTAAATTCGTTAAACGAGCCGATGCGGTGGCGAAACCATTCTCGAGCGACAAAAATTGGACACTTGACATGAAAGCGAAACGCGTTGTGCTCGAATGGCGTACCGTGGCGTTCGCGCATAAGAAAATTGATGAGTGCCTTGTCCGCAATATCAAGTGTATCCGTATGTTTCGCGAATGAAACGCGAGCCGAGTTAACGACAGATAGATCATCTGCCATGTGTGCGTCCAGTCGAACGAATCCGTAGCTACTTGAAACTGGGTCACTCACGCGTCTGCTCCATCTTCAACGTGCTTAAACGTTATTTCGTTCAACGGAAACCATCCGAACCATCCGGTCTCTGTAGAACGAACAAGGATGCTAGGACTCTGCATCGCAGGAGGAGTGCTTTGACTTACAAATTCAAAGACTGCCCCATTCTCATGAAGACGATTTTTTGTGCGGTTTGAGGCTGTTTTTGCCGCACTGATCTCAATTTTTGAAGCGGTCACTTCGCGTTCTCGATCTCGAGTTCAGAACGCAGCTCGAGCTTCTCCCAGCCGGCAAACGTCAGAATCGCTGTTGCGACAAGAATGACCGTGGGAACAAGAAGAATGGGGCGATCATTCGCGGTCTCGAACGCGCAGAGAAGTGCGCTGACGAACTGCCCAAGCATTGAAACCGCAGCCCAACTATGATTATGAACCTTCACTGTCTCTCCGATCGTCGTCGTTGTTGTATGGACATTGTACACTTCTTAGTTTTAAGTTTGGTAATCTATTCGGTGTTGAATAGAGCACGTCTGCGTTCGGCATGAAGTTCACAGAGCGCTCGAGCTACTGGACTTTTTCCGATTAGATGGAATTCAACTTGTCCGTAGCATGTTTCATCGAATGAACTGCAAGTACTTCTGTGAATTGCATAATTATAGTCGGTGTTTTCGTCTTCTGGATTCATTGAATGCTAAATCCACCGCTTGATTCAAGAAACCTAGCGAATTCAACGATGTCATCAACTTCCAACTTTCCGTTCTTTTCCCACAGGTTCGTCATGCCTTCACCGCGACAGCCGTTGCACCAGCCGTAGTTCCTGCCAAGTTTGGCGACTTGATCGCTGTTTAACTCCATCTGCGGCATCCCTAGATCAATTCCGACTTCGTCTGTCCGAACTCCCGTACCGTCGCATAGACCGCATATTTTGTTTTTCGCCGCAGACAGGATAAGATTTCTGCTAGTCACGTATTCGTATGCTGCACCCGAATTTACGTCAGAAAGCAGTCCTCGAGCAAGTTGCTCCGCATCACTTGCGTCCAGACCGTCGCCGACGTTGCTGTATGCGTATTGAACGTCTGAGCAAACATCTGGGTGACTTTCTTCGCAATACGTCCAGAGACAGTTCCAATTCCAGACATTTCGATAGAAGTATTTGCCGACTTCCGAACTGGGATCTATTCCAACTACATCCATTCCCATGTTTATGTGCCGTCTACTTCGTATCGCTGTCGGTGTCTTGGATGTTTGCTTTGCCGGAGTCTGGAATTTCTGGCGAGGGTGATAGCATCTCTTTGACCGCATTTCGAATCTTTCGCACATCTGATGTCTTTGATTTCATCGCGTCAGCGATAAACTTTTTGACAATTGAAGGTTTGACGCCAGCCTTTGCCGCAACCTTCTCGACGCCGAGTTTTCTGATTTGCGCCGCAACGTCGTTGAGCGCATCAACTAGATCTCTTGCGTCTACTCCGAGACGTTCTCTTGCCACGTTTTTCTCTTTTCTAATAGTTGCTATCTTTGTGTACTACTGGTGAGCGCTGCGTTTTACCGCGTAATCAAGAATCTGTTGTCGAAGAGAAGAATTGATTGCCACTAGTCGTTTGATCTCGTTTAGCAAAATTGCTTCGTTCGGTGTGGCAGGATCGTCATCAACATTGTACCAGCCGTTCTGTTCGTCCCATTTCCAGTCTTTGACTGAATATGAAGGCGTCGGCCATTCTTGACTTACCGCAAAGTATTCACCGGAATCTACAAGTCGGCCGGCGACTCGAGGCGCGTTTGGATCCGGTGCTGATTCATGCATAGTCATGACTAGCCTCCGCGAGGAGTTCTTCCATTACTGTTTGAGGATGACGATGCGTGAACTCTAGAGTAGTGGAGAGCATTCCTGCCGCAATCGCGAGAGCGGTGCGCAGACGAGTGATCTCATCGGCGGCTCGTTTACAGATATCTTCAGCTGGAATACCGTGCAACAGATCAGTCAAGATGTAATCATCCACGGCGACGATCCTTCCAATAGCCAGTATTCCAGCGATCGTCCAGACGGATGGAAAGCAGGGTAAGTCCGCACGGCGGAATCACGTAAATGAACGGACGACGATGGACCAGCCAGTGCGTCTTGCTGCACAAAAATTCCAAAGCAGCGACCACGCGATATTTCATGTTATCAGTCACGACAGGCCTCGCCGCAGAATGAGCAAGGGCGGGTGATGTAGTCTGATGAGACACCCCACTTCTCTGCCAGCATGACGCAGTGCGTCCGCATGAGTGTCACGATATTATCAGCCATGGCGCAATTCATCCCATTTGTTAAGTACGTCGTCCCAGTGCCCTCTGCGGATACCATCAGCCAGCGCGTCACCCGCGGAGCGTAGACGTTCGATCTCGTCAGCCGCTTCATTGCCGATACGGTGTTGCTCGTTGACTGACACAGCGAAAGCTATCTGCCGCGCCTGGTGTGCGATGTCACTAGTCTTGTTAGTCATGGTTTGTCTCGAGTTGTGCGCAGGAACAGCATACTAGTTCGACGCACGGTAAGTCGTCGACCATTCCTGTTGGAGATGTGTGCGTCGCCGGCTTACCGCAATGAACACAGTGCGATTCACCATCCCAATCAGCGGGGACGCTACGCATGGATGCGGCCTTCAATCGACGATTTATGGGACTCTTCATTGTCCGCGAGCTGGTGCGCTATACCGCGGACGCAGGCTCCGGCGCGTTCAAATAGTTCGGCAGAGGTCCATTCCTCGCGTGTTCCACCGCTGTTTGACAGTCTTTCGACGATTAGATCATGAATAACGTCAAACCTGTCCGCAACATCGCAAAGATTGTCAATGCGATCTTTTGAATCATAGAGAGTTTTGATATCTATCTCGCTGAATAGGTTTTTCATGAATCTTCTTCATCCGAGCCGTCTGATGTCATTCCGTGCATTAGAAATTTTATTAGAGACTTGTGCTGTTCTTCACGCTTGATGAACAGACCGCGGAGATCTAAAAGAACATCTACGACGGAAGATGTCGACGTGATGCTCGTTGCTGAAATGTCCGCCAGGAACGCCGTGATCGTCGCGAAAAAGATTTCATCCGTACTTGGATCAGCTAGTTCCATGAACTCATGCGGAGTCAGAACGTGCCTCTCATCGTCTTCAAGAAGAACAATTTTTCCGTCTGGAGTGTGTCCTTGATAGCGAGGATCGCAGGCTGCAATGTTGGCGATTATTTCGTGGTTCACAGTTGATCTTTCTCGGCGGGTGATATTGACATTGTAGCATTCTTAGTTTTAGGTTTCACTAGTTGCTACTCTTCCTCGTCGTCCCGCACGATCTTTCCGTCGCGGACGATACATGTTACACCGGTTTCCTCGTTGACGAGAACGATCTCGCCGAACAAGACTCTTCCGCTCGTTGTCGTGAGCTTCCCGAGCATGTCTTCCATCGCTGCGTCCTTTCGTTGTTGCGAGTATAACTATAATGTTCTCAGATCCGCAGATGCTTCGCGGAGATGGTTCGTATTGCGGCGACATACGCTAGTTCATTTAAGTAACGGGACCAACCGCTACCCGCAATACGATTTTATGAGTAAGCCTTGCAATGCCTATCGGTATCCCCCTGCTTCGGCGCGATTACTACTCGCGCTGATGGCAATGCCACCGGGACTATCGGGCATTCTCTCTGGGGCAACATCTCACCGGCCGGGGGAATATTGATGCTGTCCTCATAAATTGTTGAGGCCGCGATTCTGGCTTTCTAATCGCACTTGCGTCCCACCAAGGGAACCTCACTAGATTTTCCCACAGGCTACTGCTGCAACAGTAGACAATATAGTTTGCAGACTATATTATCGCTCGGCGGTTCCCGATTTCACGGTATCCCCTATATAGGAGCCCTATATAATCCAGCACAATGTGCCTTTGCCTTACCTGCGGTACTCAGTGAAAGTTTAGGGAATCGAACCCTTGCGATGCTGTTCTTTGACAATCCTAGGGGATATTGTCGCATCGTCGCCTGAATAACTTCCGTGTTGACTTTGTAGTTGTTTCTTTCCGTGAGTACATTATAACTTGCTCAGAACCGAGCCGGAGGGTCGGTTAGAGCAGGTTGTGATCGCGAGCAGTTTGAGTGATGAATGCGATCGCGGAGTCGTCGAAGTATTGCGAGTCGGTGATCGTGTCGGAGTCGGCGGAGTATGCGTTTCCTTCGATGTCGATGTCGATCGATTCGTCGAACGGACGGTAGGCGATGTTGAGCGTGTAGGTTTCGTTGTCGTCGGGTTCGATGAAGGCGGCGGTGAAGTAGATCGTGTTGGTGTCGGTGTCGGTGTGGGTGTGGGTGATCTTTGCGATGTTCAGCGTCATGATAGTATTATAACTTGCTCAGAACCGAGCCGGCTAGATCGGGAAGCGCGCAGCGACGACTGAATCGACAGCGGGAACAACAATAGCCGCATATCCATCGAAGTCCGCGAGATCCGCGAGGTCCACGTCGTAGCCGAGCGAGGCGTCGGTGTCCTTCAGAAGTCCGTCGTAGAGATCGCAGAGGTCGTCCCACGACGACACCCCGGTGTAGCGGGACGGGTCGGTGGCGACGAGCGCGGTGAGCTGGGCGGCGAGGGCCGTGGCGTAGACGTCGATGGTGATGGGAGTGTTGGGAATCGTGTTCATGTTTGAAATTGTACATTTCTTAGTTTGCATCGGAATCACTCACGCAACCAAGCGATGAACTCGGCGGAGATCACCTTGTCCAGAATGGGAGTAGCGGACTTGAGGTAGATCGGAACAGTCGATCCGAGAATCTTGTCGACCGCGTCATGCTGGTGCATTCCTTGGTCCATCAGCAGCGCGTGAATCTCTGCGATCAGCGCCTCACACTCGGTGAGTTCTACGGTGCGATCTGTAATGTACTGCACAGTGCGTCCTTTCGTCGTTGTGAGATCATTATAACTTGCTTAGATTTGTTGGGTTCCGCTATTCTTTCACTACACCCATTCCGTACGTCATAGACGTGTAGCTCCATGGCCCGCAGGCTTCCACTACCGCGCCTCAGCACTTCCCAAGATGTAGATACTCGCTTCATTTAACGAATCCCGTTACAGCGGATTCGCCCAACTAGTACTGATCGTGAGTACATTATAACTTACTCAGAACTTGCCTGCTCGCCGGCTCGAGCGCCGGCCAGCCGGCTCGAGCGCCGGCTCGCCGGCTCGAGCGCCGGCCTCAGTCCCCCCAGTCCTCGTCCTGGTCCGCATTGCGAGCCTCCCAGGCTGCTCGAGGCGCGTACGGCGAGTCGTAAGGCGCATACCCCTCCGCGATGTAGAGTCGGCCATCGACGTACGACACGCAGGCGATCTCAGCCTGCAGAGGCCAGTTCGGCTGCGTCGCGATCATGACCTTGAGGTCGTCGCCCTCGGCGGCGCTGTCAGCGATCTCCTCGAGCTCCGTGATCAGTTCTCGGATGTTCATCCTGTGTCCTTTCCTCGTTGGTAAGTACATTATAACTTACTCAGAACTTGCCTGCTCGCCGGCTCGAGCGCCGGCCAGCCGGCTCGAGCGCCGGCCAGCCGGCTCGAGCGCCGGCC
>Ga0075471_10000073_pt1 | contig 42652 bp, 31 predicted proteins | sample DEB19_08_DNA_2_FD_74787 | JGI IMG/M metagenome (GOLD analysis project Ga0075471, IMG submission 74787) | Aqueous microbial communities from the Delaware River and Bay under freshwater to marine salinity gradient to study organic matter... | ecosystem: Environmental > Aquatic > Marine > Coastal ...
GGGCTGCGCATCACGGGCTATGCGTGCGTGGACCTCGCACCCGGCGCGCGCGAGCCGACGCTCGTCGAGGCAGGCGTGGTGCGACTGCGCCCGGCGGATCCGGTCGCCGCGCGCCTGCGCGCGCTGCACGAGGAGCTTGGCGCGATCGTCGACGAGCTGCGCCCGCAGCGCGTGGCCGTCGAGCAGGTGTTCGCCCACGTCAAGCACGTGCGCACCGCGATCGTGATGGGCCATGGCCGCGGCGTTGTCCTCCTGGCCGCGGCGCTGCGCGACCTGCCGCTCGACGAGTTTGCCCCGGCCGAGGTGAAGAAGGCGCTCACCGGCCGTGGACAGGCGTCGAAGGGCCAGATGCAGCGTGCGGTCATGCACCAGTTCTCGCTGCGGGCGCTGCCCGAGCCGCCCGACGTGGCGGATGCCATCGCGATCGCCGCGTGCGCGGCGCGTCGGCATGCGGACCTCGACGCGACGGGCGAGCTCGCCACCGGGCGCGCCGCGCGACGTCAGTAGGGAATCGGCTCGTCGTCCGGCGGCCGCGTGCGCGCCACCCGGCGCGGAGCGGTGCCCGGCTCGGCATCGGCGTCGGCGGACGCTTCCTCGCGCGCACGCGGCGCCTTGCGCGGCATGCCGATGTCGCCGGCGACCGAGCTGCCGGCGAACGCGATGGCAAGCGATCCCCACGCCCACGCGCCGCCGGCGGCCAGGACGAGCGGGACCGCCAGCCACGACACCGTCGTCACCCCGGGCAGGCCGCTGCCGGCAAGCACGCCGATCACCGTGGCGGCGGCGTGCGCCCCGACGGATCCGAAGAGCCACGGCACGCCGCGCATCGCGGGAACCGTCTCCGGCGAGAACCGTCCTGCCGCCTGGTCGACGGCACGCGCGCCGGCGCACGCGCCGAGCAGGGCAGTGCCGAACCAGAGCCCGATGAGCCCCAGGTGCACCGCCACGGGGGCCGAGCCGATCCCGGCGCCCAGGGCGAGCGTTCCGAGCACCGCCTCGGCGATCGTGGCCTGATGGCACGTGCGCAGCGCGGCGATCGACGCGATGGCCGGTGCGCGCACCTCGGAGCGGCAGCGTCGCAGCGCAAGCAGCCGCTGGAATGCGGCGAGGAGCGCCAGCGCCTGCAGCGGGACGCCGATGCAGCCGAACAGCCCGAAGAACCCGAGGCCTGCCCCCGGCAGGTACGAACGGGCAAACAGCCGGAACGCGTCCGCCGCGGCCTCGCGCTGGGCGTCGCCCACCGACGCGCCGCCGGTCGATTCCCGCACCGGCATGCCGCACTCCGGGCAGCGGCCGGCCAGCTCGGTGCCCCGGAGGTCGTAGCCGCACCCGGTGCAGGGCAGCGGGTCGGCCTGGGCCGCCGGCGACCGTCGATTCGGCCGTGGTTGGCGCTGCGCGTCGCTGATTTCGCTCGATCTCGCGGAATCGGGACGGGAATCGCTCGCCGCGCGGCGAACTGCGCCGAAGTATAAGTCGTACGACCGTCGGTCCCTCTTCGGGAGCACCCTCCGATCATGACGTCCGCATTCCGCGCCCCTTCGTGCCGCGCCGCGTTCATCGCGGCCGCGGCCTTCGTCCTTCCGGCCGCGGGTCCCGCGCTTGCGGGCTCGCCGCAGTCGGCGCCCGCCGCGCCGGCCGCACCGGTGGCCGCCCCCGCGGCGGCACGCCCCGGATCGGCCTGGAGCGAGGCGCTCTGGAACGCCGCGCGCACCGGCGACCGTGCCGCGGTCGACCGCCTGCTTGCCGAGGTCCCGGACGGCGAGTCGCCGGCCGACACCGAGCGCGTGCGCGAGGCCGCCAAGCGCCTCTTCGAGCACCGCGCCGAGACCGCGAAGGACGTGGCCAAGGAGCGCGAGGAGAAGCTCGCCGAGATGCGCGAGGCCATCAAGGCCGGCAACGCCACCAAGGCGCTGATCGGTGCCGCGTACCTCAAGTTCCTCTCCGACGACTGGAAGCGCGACATCGCCTCGCCCGACGTCAAGGAGGCCGTCGCGCTCGCCGAGCGCCGCTACGCGGAGTCGCGGACCGCGGGCGACTGGCTGCTCGCCGAGGAGCTCCTGAACCGCCTCCGCTCGCTGTACGAGGGCACCCCCGACCGCACCGCCTACGACCGCTACGACGAGGCGCTCGAGACCGACGTCGGCCGCCGCGTGCTGCTGGTGCTCGAGTACGCGCCGCGCGCGTGGCACGAGCTGCGCCGGAAGCAGTACGACCGGCTCGACGAGAAGGACCGCAAGGAGCCGTTCCCCGAGTTCAACGAGAAGTCCGCCGAAGACTGGAGGCAGGCGCTCGAGGGGATCAACGAGCGGATCCTCGCGGGCGCACTGTCGCAGGTGGCCGCGCAGCACCTGGAGAACATCGGCTGGAAGCCGCTGATCCTCGGCGGCCTGGGCATGGTCGAGCGCCTGGCGACGACGCCCGCGCTGCGCGAGAACTTCCCGAGCCTCGGCGACGCGGCGCTGTCGGGCGAGTTCGCGCGCGCCGTGCGCGCGCAATCGGCCCTGGTCGAGGCGCTGAAGCCCGAGGAGGTCGACGCACGCACCTTCGGCCGCGTCTTCCGCGCCGTGAAGGAGTCGAACGCCGCCACCGTGAAGCTCCCGGAGGAGGTGGTGGTGCGCGAGTTCGGCAACGGCGCCACCGCGATCGTCACCCACGACTTCGAGGACCCGTACACCGAGATCGTCTGGCCGGACCGCATGCGCCGGTTCAACCAGATGATCAAGGGCAACTTCGTCGGCGTCGGCATCATGATCCGCCACAACGAGCGCCGCGAGATCGTGATCGTCAACCCGCTCGACGGCAGCCCCGCAAAGCGCGCCGGCATCAAGCCCGGCGACCGGATCGCGGCGGTCGACGGGAAGTCCGCGGCCGACTGGCCGGTCGACAAGGCGGTCGACGTCATCACCGGTCCCGCGGGCACCACGGTGACGCTGTCGGTCGCGCGCGAGGGCCAGGACGCGCCGCTCGAGGTGCCGCTCGTCCGCGAGCGCATCAAGATGTACTCCGTGCAGGGCTGGAAGAAGACCGGCTACAACGAACGGTCCGAGCCGATGTGGGACTGGTTCATCGATCCGCAGGGCGGGATCGGCTACGTCCGCCTCACCGGATTCAACGAGGACACGTTCACCGACTTCCTGAAGGCGATGCGCGAGATGTCCACCGCGCGCCCGATCAACGGCCTGGTGCTCGACCTGCGCGGCAACCCGGGCGGCCTGCTGACGAGCGCCGTGTCGTTCGTCAACGTGTTCCTGCGCGACGGCCGCATCGTGAGCGTCGAGGACCGCAACGGCGAGGAGGTCATGGCCTACCGCGCCCAGCGGCGCAACGCGCCGCTCGCCGACGTGCCGACCGTGGTGCTGATCAACGAGTCGAGCGCGAGCGCGAGCGAGATCGTCTCCGGCGCGCTGGAGGCGCACGACGCCGCGGTGGTGATCGGCGAGCGCAGCTACGGCAAGGGCAGCGTGCAGGAGGTGCACGAGCTCGGCGGCCGCGGCCCCGACGCGCAGGCGACCGTCAAGTACACGGTGCAGCACTACCTGCTGCCGCCGAAGCCCGGCCAGGCGAAGGGCCGGCTCGTCCACCGCAAGCCCGGGTCCGACGACTGGGGCGTGGTGCCCGACTACGCGGTGAAGCTCTCGCCGGCGCAGGTGGAGGAGATCAACGCGATCCGTGCCTCGGCCGACGACATGCCGGAAGAGGCCGCGGACGGGATGATCCCGCTGCCGGATTCCGCGCCCGCGGCCGAGGGCGACCCCGTCAAGCCGGCGGCGAAGGAACCGCGCGACCCGGCCGAACTGGTGCAGAAGGGCGTCGACCCGCAGCTCGAGACGGCGGTGCTCCTCCTCCAGGCGAACGCGCTCGGGCGGGGGGTGCCGTCCGCGGCCGCCCCGGCGACCCCCGCGCAGCGGACGCCCGCGCCGGGGAAGCCTGCCGACAAGGCTCGTTCCTGAGCTGGGTCCTGCGCGCGTTCCGGGCCTGAACCCGAGGCCTTCCCGGCCGTTGCCGGGACGGTCGCGTCCTCCTATCCTTATTGGGCTATGGCCGGTCGGCGGTGCCGTTCCGCCGGGCCAGGCGACCGTCGGCCGTCGAGGCCGGCATTCCCGATGACGACCCTCCCTCCTCCCGTGAACGTCCCCACGACCCCATCCTCCGGCTCGCCTGCGCCGGTCGTCGCCGTCCATTCGAAGGTCTTCGGCGACACCGAGCACCTGCAGGCGCCGCCGCCCGCGGTCGAGGTCCCGGCCGAGCGCATGCGCGCCTGGCTCAGGGAGATGTTCCTGATCCGCGAGTTCGAGGTGCGCTGCATGCAGGCGTACCAGGAGAAGAAGATCGGCGGCTTCTGCCACGTGTACATCGGGCAGGAAGCCGTCGCCGTCGGCTGCACCGCGGCCGTCGAGCACCGCGACCCGATCGTGACCGCCTACCGCGACCACGGGCACGCGCTTGCCCGCGGCATGGACCCGAAGCACTGCATGGCCGAGATGTTCGGCCGCATCGGGGGCTGCGCCAAGGGCAAGGGCGGCTCGATGCACATGTTCGACCGCGACAACAACCTGTTCGGCGGACACGGCATCGTCGGCGCGCAGACGCCCCTCGGCGCGGGGCTCGCCTTCGCGTGCAAGTACCAGGACGAGGTGATCGACGGCGGCCGCAACGGCCGCGTCGCGCTCTGCTTCCTCGGCGACGGCGCCCTCAACCAGGGCGCGTTCCACGAGGCGCTCAACCTCGCCGGCCTGTTCGACCTTCCCGTGATCTACGTGATCGAGAACAACGGCTACTCGATGGGCACGGCGATCGCCCGCGGCACCACGATGGCGCACTCGCTGATCACCAAGGCCGCCGGCTACGGCATCGACGGATACGTGGTCGACGGCATGGACGTGGTCGAGGTGCACTCGGCGATGAAGCACGTCGCCGACAGGTGCCGCGCGACCAGCCGCCCGGCGTTCGTCGACATGCGGACGTACCGCTTCAAGGGCCACTCGATGAGCGACCCGCGCAAGTACCGCTCCAAGGAGGAGGAGGAGGTGTTCGAGGCCGGCGACCCGATCGGGACGCTCCAGGCCCGCCTCATGTCCATGGGCGCGCTGACCGAGGACGGCTGGCGCGCGATGCAGAAGGAGGTTCGCGACCAGGTGCGCGAGGCCGTCGCGTGGAGCGACGCGAGCCCGCCGCCGCCGATGTCCGAGCTGCACCACGACGTCTTCCTGGAGCCGTGGGGCCCGTACACGGGCAGCAGCCAGCCGGAGATGAACGGCGGCACGGCCAACCCCGCCGGGGTCCGCACGATCGACACGAAGGAGGAGCTGCTGTGACCGTCCGCGAGATCGAGTTCCGTGACGCCCTCCGGGAGGCGATGAGCGAGGAGATGCGCCGAGACAAGCGCGTGTTCCTCCTGGGCGAGGAGGTCGCCCAGTACAACGGCGCCTACAAGGTGAGCAAGGGCATGCTCGACGAGTTCGGGCCGCGCCGGATCATCGACACGCCGATCTCCGAGAGCGGCTTCGCCGGCATGGCGATCGGCGCCGCGATGATGGGCCTGAAGCCGATCGTCGAGTTCATGAGCTGGTCGTTCAGCCTGGTGGCGGCCGACCCGATCCTCAACAACGCCCCCAAGATGCTCTACATGTCCGGCGGCCAGTTCGGCTGCCCCGTGGTCTTCCGCGGCAACGACGGCGCGGGCGGGCAGCTCGGCAGCACCCACAGCTGGTGCGTCGAGGGCCTGTACTCGAACGTCCCGGGCATCAAGATCGCCATCCCCTCGAACCCCTACGACGCCAAGGGCCTGCTGAAGACCGCGATCCGCGGCAGCGACCCGGTCTTCTTCCTGGAGAGCGAGCGCATGCTCGGCAACAAGGGCGAGGTGCCGGAGGAGGAGTACACGGTGCCCTTCGGCCAGGCGAAGGTCCTGCGCGAGGGCACCGACTGCACCCTGGCGAGCTGGGGCCGTCCCGTGCACTTCTGCATGGAGGCGGCGACCGAGCTGCAGAAGCAGGGCATCTCGTGCGAGGTGATCGACCTGCGCACCGTGCGCCCGCTCGACATCGGCACCGTGGTGCGCAGCGTCCGCAAGACGGGCGCGTGCGTGGTGGTCGACCAGTCGTGGAGCTTCGGCAGCCCGGGCAGCGAGCTCGCCTCGCAGGTGCACCGCCACTGCTTCGACGACCTCGACAACTACGTGCACCGCGTCCACTCCGCGGACGTCCCCACGCCGTACGCGACGAACCTGGAGCAGGAGTACCTGCCGAACGCGCGCCGGATCGCCGAGGCGGTGCGCAGCGCCACCTACAACCTCTGAACGCGGCCGCTTCCCGCCCGCGACCCAACCAGGAACGCCATGCCCATCAACGTGACCATGCCCCGCCTCTCCGACACGATGGAGCAGGGCACCGTCGTCAAGTGGCACGTCAAGCCCGGTGACCGGGTCAGTTCCGGCCAGGTGATCGCCGACATCGAGACCGACAAGGCCACGATGGAGCAGGCCGTCTTCGACGACGGCACGATCGCCAGCCTGCTGTGCCCGGAGGGCCGCCAGGTGAAGGTGGGCGAGGTGATCGCGGTGCTCGCCGAGGAAGGCGAGAACGTCGATGCCGCGGCGTCGGCGCCGGCTCCCGCGGCGACTGCCGCCGCGCCCGCGGCGCGGACCCCCGCCGCCGCGACGGCCGCTGCCCCCGCGGTGCCACCCGCCGTGCGCGGCGAGGTGGTGGCCGACGTGGAGGCGTACGAACCCGGGGAGGCGCGTGCGCGCGTCTCGCCGGTGGCGCGCCGCATGGCGCAGGAGATGGGCATCGACCTCTCGCAGGTGGCCGGCTCCGGCCCCGGCGGGCGGGTCATCAAGCGCGACATCCTCGTCGCGGCGGAGAACCGCGGCGCCGCCGCCCCTGCGGCGCGCAGCGCGCCGGCGCAGGGACTGGTGGCCGCCGCGCCGTCCGCGGCGACCGCGCCCGCGGCGACCGCCGCCGGCGCGATCGTGCCCGGCGTGCAGAGCGTCGAGGTGCCGGTGTCGAACATGCGCGGCGTGATCGCGCGGCGCCTGGTCGAGAGCAAGCAGCAGGTGCCGCACTACCAGGTGACCATGAAGTTCGCCATGGACGCGCTCACCAAGCTGCGCGGCGAGCTGAACGAGCAGCTGTCGTCGATGGACGTCAAGCTGAGCGTCAACGACTTCATCATCCGCGCCTGCGCGCTGGCGATGGCCCGCAACCCGTTCTTCAACGCCAGCTGGGGCGGCGACCGCATCCTGGTGCACCAGCAGGTGAACGTGGGCGTGGCGATCGCGCTGCCGGAGGAGAAGGGCGGCGGCCTGGTGGTCGGCGTCGTGCGCGACGCCAACCTGAAGAGCCTGCGCCAGATCTCCAACGAGGTGCGCTCGCTCGGCGAGAAGGCCCGCACGAAGGGCCTCGCCATGGAGGAGATGTCCGGCGCCACGTTCACCATCTCGAACCTCGGGATGTTCGGCGTCGACAACTTCACCGCGATCATCAACCCGCCGAACAGCGCGATCCTCGCCTGCGGCGCGGCGATCGAGCAGCCCGTCGTGCGCAACCACCAGCTTTGCGTGGGCTGGGAGATGGCCGCCACGCTGAGCCTCGACCACCGCGTCATCGACGGGGCGATGGCCGCCAAGTACCTGCAGAGCCTGAAGCAGTTCGTCGAGAGCCCGACGCTGCTCCTGGTCTGAGGCCGCGCCCGTGGAGGCGACCGTCCCCATCCTCGGGATGACGCTCGCCGCCTTCGAGGCCGCCGTGCGCGGCCGCGGCATGCCGCCGCAGGACGTGCGAACGGCCTACCGGCGATTCCACCGTACCGGCGAGGTGCCTGCGGCCGGGCTCCCCGCGTGGGTCGAGGACGGCCGCCGGCCCGTGCGCGCGGTGCACGTGGACGGCGCCACGGCGAAGTTCACGATGGCGCTGCCGGACGGTCTCGAGACCGAGAGCGTCGTCATCCCCATGCGCCACCGGGACGGGTCGGTGACCCGCACGCTCTGCGTGTCGAGCCAGGTGGGGTGCGCGATGGGCTGCCGCTTCTGCGAGACCGCGCAGATGGGCCTGATGCGCAGCCTGTCGGCGGCCGAGATCGTGGCGCAGCTGCACGCAGCTCGGTTCGCGGTGAAGGACCCGGCGACCGGCGCGACGGGCTTCGAGATCAAGAACATCGTGTTCATGGGGATGGGCGAGCCCATGGACAACCTCGACGCCGTGGTCGCCGCGATCCGCACGATGACCGACCGCAACGCCTACGCGATCGCCCCGGTGCACGTCACCGTGAGCACCGTGGGCCGCACCGAGGGCATCCGCCGCTACGGCGACCTCCTGCGCGAACGCGGGTTCCACCGGCTCAACCTCGCGGTGAGCCTGAACGCCCCGAACGACCGGATCCGGTCGGAGATCATGCCGATCAACCGCGCCGAGCCGATCGCGCACCTGATGCAGGCGCTCCTCGAGTTCCCCAAGCGCCCCAACGCGGCGATCTGCATGGAGTACGTGCTGATCCCGGGCGTCAACGACGCGCCCGAGCACTGCGACGAGGTGTGCGCGCTGCTGAGGCCGCTGCGCTGCTCGCTCAACGTCATTCCGTACAACCCGCGCCGCGGCTCGCCGTGGCCGGCGCCGGAGGAGGAACGCGTGCGGACATTCGTCGACCGCGCCATCGCCAACGGGCAATTCTGCAAGCGCCGCGGCACCAAGGGGCGCAGCGCGATGGCGGCCTGCGGGCAGCTCGGCAACGAGGCGATCCGCAACCGCCGCTGGGTCGGCGAGGGCACGCGGGAACCTGCGAAGGAAATCGTCGAGATTCGCGTCGCGGACGCATGAACCTGCCCCCGGGGGGCCGGAACCCTGTTACCCTTCGCCGCGTGACCGACCTCGCGATCTCAAGTTATTGCTTCCACCGCCTCGTCAAGGCCGGCCAGTGCCGCCTGGAGGACACCCCGAAGCTGGCCAAGGAGTGCGGCGCGGACGCGATCGAGATCGCCACCGGCGGTTCGCTCGGGCCGCAGCTCGACGAGGCGATGGCCGGCCGGCTGGCCGACGCGGCGGACGAGGCGGACGTGGCGATCGTGGGCTTCGCGCTCGCGGCCGACCTCCTCGACGAGGCCGGCGGCACCGACGAGGCCGCGGTGCAGGAAGTGATCGCGCAGGTCCGCGCCGCGGCGTCGATCGGCGTCGACCGCGTGCGCCATGACGCCGCCTGGCGTGGCGCCGGCGACGACTGCTCCGACGAGGCCTGGGAGGCCGCCCTCTGGCCGCTGACCAAGGCGTGCCGGGCGATCGCCACGGCGGGTGCCGCCGCGGGCGTGCGCACCAGCATCGAGAACCACGGGCTGTTCCTCGCCGCCGCCTGGCGCGTGCAGCAGCTGCTGGAGTCCGTCCAGCACCCGAACTTCGGCGTCACGCTCGACCTCGGCAACCTGCTGTGGGCGCCCCAGGACCTCGTGGAGTCGACCCGGTCGCTCGCGCCGTTCGCGGTGACCGTCCACGTCAAGGACTTCAAGCGCAACTCGCCCGACGCGGATGCGTGGCCGAGCTATCCGGGCGGCCCGAAGCTGCTGCCGGTGGCGCTCGGCGAGGGCGACCTGCCGCTCGCGCAGCAGATCGACGCGTGCCTCGAGGCCGACGTGCACCCGCTCTGGGTGGCGGAGTTCGAGGGACCGCACGGCGACGTGAAGGCCCAGGCCCGCCAGTCCTTCGAGTGGCTGCGCAAGGAACTCGGCTGAGTTCCCGGGGCAGGTCGCTTCCTACAATTCCCGTTCCATGCACCTCAAGCGTTCCGACCACGAACACGGGCCGCCGGTCGTCCCGGTGACGTTCATCCTGGAGGACCCCGAGGGCCTCACCGGCACCGGGCAGTCCGAGTGGAAGCTCATGGGCGGCGAGCACGAGTCGCTGCTCGAGCTCGCGATGGACCACGGGATCAACATCGAGCACGCCTGCGGCGGCGTGTGCGCCTGCAGCACCTGCCATGTGTACGTGGAGCAGGGCATGGAATCGCTCACCGAGGCCACCGAGGCCGAGGACGACCGCGTCGAGGAAGCCCCCGGCATCCGCCGCAACAGCCGCCTCAGCTGCCAGTGCGAGATCCACGGCGCCGGCCCGATCGTGGTGCGCGTGCCGGCATGGAACCGAAACGCCGTCAAGGAGATCCCGCACTGATCCGGCGCGTCGCCGAGGCGTTCTTGGCCGCCTCGCTGCTGCTGGCGGCCGGGTGCGCCCCGCCGCCCCCGCCCGTGGACCCGCGCGCGGCGGCGGAGGCCGTCGAGCGGGCCGTCGCGCAGCTCGGGATGTTCGAGTTCGAGGCCGCCGAGGGGATCCTCGCGCCGATCGCCGACCGTGGCGGGGCACCGTACGAGGTGCGGCTCGACCGTGCGATCGCGGCGCTCAACCGTTCCGACGAGGGTGCACAGGCCCGCGCGATCGAGCTGCTCGATGGGATCCTGCGTGACCACCCCGACGACGCGCGCGCCGAGTACTGCCAGGGACTCGCGTGGCTCTACCTCGGCGAACCGGCGAAGGCGCTGCCGCGCTTCCGGCGTGCGGCCGCGCGCCATCCGGAGGACCCTCATGCCGCCTTCTATGCCGGCCAGTGCTGCGAGCTGCAGGGCGAACTCGATGCGGCGCGCGACCTCTACCGCCGCGCGGCGGAGCTCGATCCCTACCTGCGCAGCGCGTGGCTCGGGCTGAGCCGCGTGCTGGGACGCCAGGGCCGCGAGTCGGAGGCCGCCGAGGCGCTCGAGGAGTTCCGCCGCCAGTCCCGCAACCCGCGCAGCCGCCTGGCGGAGTTCAAGTACACGCGCATGGGCGCGCTCGGCGAGGCGGTGGTGATGGCGCCCGCGACGCCCGCCCAGGCGCCGCGCCCGTCCGGAGCGCCGTTCGCCGCGGCGGGCGCGATGCCCATCGACGGCGTCGCCGCCGCGCCGTTCGAGGTGGACGACCTGCAGCCGGCCGCGGACCTGAACGGCGACGGCACGCTCGACTTCGTGGCCACGCTCCTCTGGCGCGCCGAGGGCGTGGTGGAGCGCCGTCTCGTGCGTTCCGCGCCGGGCGGACGCTGGACGATGGACCCCGGCACGGTGGACCAGATGCGCCGCGGACGCGCCTTCTGGGGCGACCTCGACGACGATGGCCGGGTGGACGCGGCATTCGGCGCGGCGCCCGCGCAGCACCTGACGATCGCCACCGGGTTGCACGCCTCGTGGGTGCGCCAGGAGGCCGATGGCCGGTGGACCGAGCACCTCTTCGCCGGCGGCCTCGAGCCCGAGGATTCCCTCGCGCTGATGGCCGACCTCGACCATGACGGCGACCTCGACTTCGTCTTCACCGGGGACGTCGACACCGGCTTCCTCTGGAACCTCGGGCGGCCCTCGGCGACCGAGCCCGTGGCATGGGAGCGGCGATCGCTCGCGGGCGCCATGGCCGGCGCGCGCGCGACGGCCGCGGACCTCGACCGCGACGGTGACCTCGACCTCGTGCTCTGGCGCGACGATGCCGCGGCGCAGGTGTGGCTGAACGACCGCCTGTGGGCGTGGGCGCGGCACCCGGCGTTCGCCCCCTTCGAGGCGTCGCGGCCGGCCGACGTGGTCGCGTTCCGCGACGGGCTCGACGGGATGCCGGTGCTGGCCACGCTGAACGGCGGGGCCGTGGGGGCACGGACCGCCGCCGAGACCTGGCGCGCCGCGCGCGACGGATGGCAGCGGGCATCGACGACGGCGGTGCCGGCGGCCAGCGCACTGTTCGTCGCGGACGTCGCCGGCAGCGGCCATGCGAATGTCCTGGTGCGACATGCCGACGCGATCTCGCTGCTCGATGCGCACGGGCAACCCGTCGACCGAGTGACGGACGTGCCGGCGCGTGCGGAGCCGTGCGTCGTCGACGCACGTGGGCTGGTGCTGGTCGCGCCCGCCGCTGCCGCGGGCGAGCCGCCGCGGTGGATGGCGCCCGGGCCCGGTCGATGGCCGATGGCGGCGCTGTGGCTGCGCGGCCGCGACGACCCGTCGCAGCAGATGCGCACGAACGTGAGCGGCATCGGCACCTCGGTCGACGCACGCGTGGGCGGCGAGTGGGTCGCGGCGGACGCGTTGCCGTGGCGCTCCGCGGGCCCGCAGGCGCTCGAACCGGTGCTGGTCGGCCTGGGCGCCTCGCCCGAGGCGTCGTTCGTGCGCGTGGCGTGGCCCGACGCGGTGCTGCAGACCGAGCCGTCGATCGGCCCCGGCCAACGGACCATCACCGAGGTGCAGCGGCAGATCTCGAGCTGCCCGGTGATCTTCGCGTGGGACGGCGAGCGGCATGCCTTCGTCACCGATTGCCTGGGAGTCGGTGGCCTCGGGTACCTCGCCGCGGTCGCGCGCGGCTCGGAGGGCCAGCCGGTCCCGACCTACGCGCCGCCCCGGCCGTGGGAGCGCGTGCTGCTCGGCCGTGGCGCGGCGCTGGCGCCCCGCGACGGCGCGTACGAGGTGCGACTCGGCGAACCCATGGAGGAGGCGTGCTACCTGGACGCCGCGCGCCTGGCTGCCTTCGACGTGCCGGATGGCTGGGAGATGGTGCTCGACGAGCGGATGGGAATCGGCGGACCAGCGCCCACCGGCGAGGCGCGGTTCTTCCGGCGTGCGTCGGTCCCCGTGCGCGCGGTGGTGCGTCGCACCGGCGGCGCGGAGTCGGATGCCACCGATGCCGTCGCCGTGCGCGACGGCCGCGCCGCCGACCTTGGCCCTGCGCACCGGCGGTTCATCGGCCGGCTCGCGGAGGATGCCTCGCTCGAGTTCACCTTCGACGTGCCGATCGCCGAAGGCCCCGGCGACCCCGCGCTCGTGGTCGACGGCTGGGTCGAGTACCCGTACTCGTCGACCGGGTTCGCGATGTGGCAGGCCGATGCGCTGCCGGCGGTGCCGTCGCTCGAGGCGCTCGACCCTGCGTCCGGCGCGTGGGTCACGGTGGTCGCCGACTATGGCTACCCGGCGGGCATGCCGCGCACGGCCGTGTTCCCGGTGACGGCGGCGGCGCTGCCGGAGGGATGCCGGGCGCTGCGGCTTCGCACGTCGGTCGAGCTCTACGTCGACCATGTCCGGCTGGCCTGGTTCGAGCCATGTCCCGGGGCGCGGCGCGTCGAGCTGTCGCTGGCGTCCGCCGAGGTCGCCGAGGCGGGCTTCGCGCACCGCACCACGCATCCGCAGCGACGCCCCGACTACGACTACTCGCGCCGCGTGCCGCTCTGGGATTGCCGCACGCAGCCGGGTGCGTACACGGCGTTCGGGCCATGCACGCCGCTCGTGGCAGCGACCGACGACGCGGTGGCCGTGTTCGGCGCCGGCGAGGAAGTGCGCCTGCGGTTCGACGCCGCGGCCCTGGCGCCGCCCGCGGCCGGCACGCACCGCGCGTGGGTGCTGGAAGTCGACGGCTGGTGCAAGGACATGGACCTCCTGACGCAGGACGGCGCCACGCTCGACCCCCTTCCCATGCGGGACGGTTCCCCGGCCCGGACGGCCCCGGCCGCGCGGGACGCGCTCCACCGGCGGTTCAACACGCGCTGGGCCGGCGGCCAGTGAGGACAACCACCGGGCGGGCATAGACTTGCGTCGGTGAGCGAGCCCCAGCGCAAGACCGTCGGCGGCGTCGTCACCCGGCGCATGCGCCACCTGCTGCTGCTGACGCTCGTCCTCTTCGGGCTGCTCTCCTTCAACTCCCTGTACCTGGGCGCGGTGACGTTCCTCGGCTGGGCCACCGGGGCGTCGCGCGAGAACACCTTCTACCTGGCGATGTTCCTGGTGCACCTGGTGCTCGGGTTCGTGATCGTGGTTCCGGCGATCGGGTTCGGCGTGTGGCACTGGCGGCGCGCCGCGGACCACCCCAACCGCCGCGCCGTCCGGATGGGAATCGTGGCGTTCGCCGCGGCGATCGTCACGCTGGTCACCGGCATCCTGCTGATCGACGGCGACGTGGGACGCGGCATGCGCGAGGCGCTCGGCATCCCGGGGCGTTCGGCGGCCTACTGGACGCACGTGCTCGCACCGCTCGTCGTCGTCTGGGCCTTCGTGCTGCACCGGCTGGCCGGCCGCCGCATCCGCTGGCGCACGGGCGTGTCCGTGGTGGCGGCGTCGCTTGCCCTGGTGGCGGGCTTCGACCTCTGGCAGCGCTGGGACGCCGCGCGCCCGCGGCCGGGCCCGCGCGACGGCGCGGCGTACTTCGAGCCGAGCCTCGCCCGCACGGCGAACGGGGCGTTCATCCCCGAGCGCAGCCTGTCGATGAACGGCTACTGCACGTCCTGCCATGCGGATGCGTACCGCTCGCATGCGCACAGCGTCCATGCCGCCAGCAGCTTCAACAACCCGCTCTACGCCTTCAGCGTGCGCGAGACGCGCCGGCAGGCGTTCGAGCGCGAGGGGTCGGTGAAGGACGCGCGCTTCTGCGCGGGCTGCCACGATCCCGTGCCGTTCTTCACGGGCGCCTTCGAGGATCCGCGGTTCGACGACCCCGAGTACGACGTCTCGAAGGACCCGATGGGCGCCGCCAGCATCACCTGCACCGCCTGCCACTCGGTGGTCGCGGTGGGCTCGACCCGCGGCAATGCGGACTTCGTGATCGAGGAGAGCCCGCAGTACCCGTTCACCTTCAGCGAGTCGCCGTTCCTCCAGTGGGTGAACCGGCAGCTCATCTTCGCGAAGCCGGCCTTCCACAAGCGCACCTACCTGAAGCCCGAGGTCCACCGCGGTGCCGAGTTCTGCTCGACCTGCCACAAGGTGTTCCTGCCCGAGGAGGTGAACGACTACCGCTGGCTGCCGGGGCAGAACCACTACGACAGCTGGCGCCTGAGCGGGCGCAGCGGCCACGGCATCCAGGGGTGGCACTGGCCGAAGGAGGCCGCGACCGACTGCAACGGCTGCCACATGCCGCTCGTGGCGAGCGCCGACCCCGGCGCCAAGCCGCGCGGCGCCGACGGGAGCCTGCTGCTGCGCAGCCACCTCTTCCCCGGGGCGAACACCGCGACGCCGGCGCTCTCGGGCCTGCCGCACGCCGACGAGGCGCGCGCCGCCACCGAGGCATTCAACCGCGACGTGCTGCGCCTGGACATCTTCGCGCTGCGCGAGGAGGGGCGCGCCGACGGCACCAGCACCGCGCCGCTCGGCGAGGCGGGGCCGGCGCTCGTCCCCGGGCGCCGCTACCTGCTCGAGCTGAACGTGCGCACGCTCGGAGCGATCGGCCACGAGTTCACGCAGGGCACGGCCGACAGCAACGAGACGTGGATCGACGTCACCGTGCGCGCCGGGGACCGGGTGGTCGGCCGCTCGGGCGGCAGGGGCGAGGGGAACGCGGTCGACCCGTGGAGCAAGTTCCTCAACATCTACATGCTCGACCGCGACGGCAACCGGATCGACCGCCGCAACCCGCAGGACATCTTCGTCCCGCTCTACAACCACCAGGTGCCGCCCGGCGCGGCGGACCTCACCCGGTTCGCCTTCGAGGTGCCGGAGGGCGTCGACGGCCCGGTGACTGTGGAGGCGTCGGTGCGCTACCGCAAGTTCGACACGACCTACCTGCGGTACGTGCAGGGCGCCGACGCGGTGAACGACCTGCCGGTCATGACGCTTGCCACCGACCGCGTGGTGTTCGGCGGCGCGCCTGCGTCCGCCGGGGGCGCAGCCTCGGGCGCGACCGCGGCCCCGCCTGCGGGACCGCCGGAGTGGGAACGCTGGTATGACGCGGGCATCGCGCGATTCCGCATCGCCGACCGTGCAGGCGGGCGCGGGCAGTGGTCGATCGCCGACGAGGCCTTCGAGCGCACCGCGGCGCTCGGCCGCGTCGAGGGGTTGATCGGGCGCGCACGCGTGGCGCTGCGCGAGGGTCGCATACCGGACGCCGCCGCGTTCCTGCGCGAGGCCGCCACGCGCCATCCGGGCGATTTGCCGTGGGCGGTTGCCTACTGGAGCGCGGTGGTCGACCTGCAGCAGGGCGCGTACGAGCGCGCGATCGACGGCTTCCGCGCGGTCTCCGGGACCGCGTTCCCGGATGCCTGCGCGCGCGGCTACGACTTCAGCCGCGACGACCGGCTCCTCGTCGAGTGGGCGACCGCGTGCATGGAACTGGCGCGCACGCTGCGCGAACCGGCCGACGCACCGCGTCGCGAGTCGCTGCTGCGCGAGGCCGTCCGGCTGACGGACCGGGCGCTCGGCGAGGATTCGCAGCGCTTCCAGACCTGGTACGTGCGCATGCAGGCGATGGAGGCGCTCGGCGACGAGGCCGGCGCGGCGGAGGCGCGCGCCGCCCACGAACGGCACCGCCCCGACGACAACGCCCGTGACCGCGCGGTGCGTGCCGCCCGTGCGCGTGACCCGGCCGCCGACCACGCCGCGGAGGCCTCCGCGATCTACGGGCTGCAGCGGCCCGGGGCGCCGGGGCTGACGTCGAGCACCGTCGGGCACGGCGAGTAGAGTCGCCACCGTGATGGACGGAGACGAGGATCGGCGTGCACCCGTCGGGGACGATCGAGTCATCGGTCGCGCGATGTGGTGGTCGATCGCCGTCGCCGCGGCCGTCGGCGGGGCCGTGGTCGCCTGGCGCGCCTGGCCGCGGCCGGCGCCGCCCGCGACGCCGGTCGCCGCGCTGCCGACCGGGCCCGCGGACGTGGCACGGATGGTCGCCGTGCCGGCGCTTCCCTTCGAGGACGTGACCGCCGCCTGGGGCATCGACTTCGATCGCGTCGACGGGGCCGACGGCCGGCGCTTCCTGCCGGAAACCATGGGTGGCGGCGTGGGCATCGCCGACGTCGATGCCGACGGCGACCTCGACCTGCTCCTGGTCGACGGCGATGCGTGGCCCGATGCACCTGCCGGCGTGCGGCGCGGCACGGGCATCGCCGTCTCCGTCAATCGCGGCGACGGCGCGTCACCGCGCTTCGCGCGCGCGGTGGCGACGGGGCTCGAGCGCCCGTGGCAGGGCATGGGCCTGGCGGTCGCCGACCTCGATGGCGACGGACGCCCGGAGATCCTCGCCACGGGCGTCGGCGGCGTGCGCCTCTTCGCCTCGGACGCCGCGGCGCCCGCGGATGCGCCGCGCTGGAGGGACGTCACCGAATCAGCCGGGCTTGCCCCGATGGGCGGCTGGACCACCGCCGCCGGCTTCGCCGACTTCGACCGGGACGGCGACCTCGACCTCGTCCTCGGCCGTTACGTGGAGTGGTCGCCGGAGATCGACCTGCGCGTGGGCTCCACGCTCACGGGGATCGGCCGCGCCTACGGGGCACCGACCGGCTTCGAGGGCGCGGACCTCGCGTTCCTCGAGCAGGTCTCGCCGATGCGGTTCGAGGACCGCTCGGCTGAACGCGGCTTCGCGGCGCGCAATCCCTCGACCGGCCGTCCGCTCGCCAAGGCGCTCGGCTTCGTCATCGACGACGTCGACGCCGACGGCGACCTCGACGTCTTCGTCGCCGACGACACGGTGCAGAACCTGCTGTTCGCCAACGACGGCACCGGCCGATTCGCCGAGCGCGGCGTCGAGTGCGGCGTGGCATTCGACCGCAGCGGCGCGGCGACGGGCGCGATGGGCTGCGACGCGGCCCGCCTGCGCGGCGACGGCGCGCTCGCCATCGCCGTCGGCAACTTCGCCAACGAGCCGGCGAGCCTCTACGTCACGCGCGACGGCCGGCGCTTCGACGACGACGCCATCGTCGAGGGCATCTCGGCCGCCACGCGCCCGACGCTCGCCTTCGGCGTCGTGTTCGCCGACCTCGACGCCGACGGGCGCGAGGACCTGGTGCTGGCGAACGGCCACATCGAGCCGCGGATCCGGGAGGTGCAGTCGTCGCAGTCGTACGCGCAGCCGGCGCAGGCCTTCTGGAACGCGGGCGGCCGCCCCGGCCCGGCGCTCGCCGAGGTGCCGGCGTCCCAGCTCGGCGCGCTCGCCGTGCCGGCGGTCGGGCGTGGGCTTGCGTGGGGTGACCTCGACGCCGATGGGCGGCTCGACCTGGTGATCGGCACCGTTGCCGGTGCGCCGCGGGTGCTGCGCGGGGCGGCGGTGGCCGGGCGCTCGATCGAGGTGCAGCTGGTCGACGGACGCACCGCGGCGAACCGCGAGGCGATCGGGGCGCGCGTGCTGCTGCGCGACGGCGGCCGGACCCAGGTCCGCACGGTGATGCCGACGCGCTCCTACCTGTCGCAGGTGCCCGCACGGGCATGGTTCGGGCTCGGCGACGCCGCGGGCGACGCGACCATCGAGGTCACGTGGCCCGACGGGCGCACGACGTCCCACCCGGTGGGGCCGGGGACGCGCGGGTCGCTGCGGATCGAGCGCTGACCGCGGCGGTCAGGGGCAGGGTCCCCAGGCGCCGAGCATCATGCCCAGGTCGTTGCCGTCGACCAGGCCGTCGCCGTTGAAGTCCGCCGTGCCCGGCGAACCCCACTGGCCGAGCAGCGCGCCGAGGTCGGTGCCGTCGACGTAGCTGTCGGAATTGAGGTCGCCGACGCAGGTGTGCTCGCAGATCGCCACCTGGAAGGCGAACTCGTCGATCCCCGCCTCGGTGATCGAGTTGTCGGGCGTGTCCGAGATCGAGAACCGGATCCGCACGGTCGACGTCAGGTCGGCAAGCGCCGGGCGCAGCGGGATCGACCGCCGCGTCCATCCGTTCGGCACCGGGTACGACGAGACGGAGTCGATCGTGACCCACGTGGCGCCGTCGTCCATGCTGGCCTCGACCACGAGGGGATCCACCTCCGCCGGCGTCGACCCGGCAGGGGCGGCGTCGCTGCAGAAGTACCAGGCCGAGTAGTTGAGCGTCGCGGACGCCGCCATCGACAGGTCGAAGGCGGGGCTCGTCAGCCGCGTGGTGCCGGCGTCGACGTCGGCCGCGGACGCGGTGCCGCCCGCCGTGCCGTTCTGCGTGACCCATGCGCGCGTGCCGACGGCGGAGGCGTCGGTGGCCGGCGCCGCGGCGTACGTGCCGCTCGTGGTGCCGACCGGCACGGCCAGTTGCCATGCTCCGGTCGTCAGCCCGCCCTGGTTCGTCACCGTCCAGCCCGCGGCCGCATCCTCGAAGGCCGTGCCGTACATGCTCGAGGTCCCGGTCTGGATCGAGAGCGCGTAGGGCTGCGCGGGCGCGGTGGCCGGGTCGGCGTACGACGCGGCGCCGTTGGAGAGGCCCGCGGTCACGTACCAGTCGACGTTCTCGCCGCAGGAGAGGGCGGGGAACCCGGCCATGTACGTGCCGTCCGGCTGCGGCATCAGCGGGCTGTCGACGAAGGCGCCGGCGCCGCGGCGGGTCCAGAGCTTCGCGGTGCCGGGGACCACCGTCCCGCCGCCGACCGGCGTGATCGACACGCGGAAGGCGATCGGCTGGCCGGGGGCGACCACCTGCGGACGGCCGCCGGGATACCCGAAGGTCAGGCCGATCGGCGGGATGTTGATGTAGACGATCGTCCCGGTGCAGGTCCCGGCCACGAGGTCGAGCCATCCGTCGCCATTGATGTCCATGATCGCGACGTCGGTCCACCAGTCGAGCTCCGCCGCGGGGATGACGAGCGGCGTGATCTCGTCCAGGATGCCCGTCGGGGACCCGCTGAACACGTTGCGGTAGATGTGCGTCCGGCGCGAGTGCGTCGCGCCCGTGGTCTGCGGGCAGAAGGGCCCGAGGTCGGCATCCACGTCGGTGATGATGACGTCGATGCGACCGTCGTTGTCGAGGTCGCCGCACTGGGTCGTGTTGCCGAACTCGGCGAGGCTGTCCTCGATCGTGTAGCTGGTGAAGTTCGGCTGCCCGGAGGCGTCGTTGCCGGTGTTCAGCAGGTACTTGTCCTTGCCGTCGTCGACGATGACGAGGTCGAGCCGCCCGTCGCCGTTCAGGTCGGCCTTGTCGCCGTGGTAGGGCTGGCCCGTGGCGATGACCTTGTAGTTGAAGCCGGGCGTCGTGGCAGTCTTCGTCATGATCGCCACGTTCTGGCCGCTGGTCAGCGTGTTGATCCGGACGATGTCCGGGCGACCGTCGCCCGAGAAGTCCCCGGCCACGGCCATGTTGCCGAACGCCGAGTCGATCTGCGCGGACGTCAGCACCGAGGTGGTGGCATCGATGAAGAAGCCCGGCGCCGCCGTGCCGCGGTTGAGGAGCAGCTTGCTGTCGAAGTCGTTGGCGGGGTTCTCGCCGGGGCTCTGCTGGCACTCGCCGGGGTCGTTCGTGTCGCCGTCGGCGTTCAGGTCGTAGCACAGCGTGCCGGAGGTCTCGGGCGTGTCGTAGTCGGTGAAGAAGACGTCGGGGTAGCCGTCTCCGTTGAAGTCGCCGACCGCCGCGTCGCAGAAGCGCGGGTTGGCCGCGGTGCCGTTTCGCGCGAAGAGGTCGGGGATGCGGTCGACCTCGAAGCGGAACCCGCGCCAGTTGCCCTGCGGGTCGTTGCCGAGGTTGCGGTAGACGCGGGGCTGACCCAGGATGCTGTTCACGTGGTCGCTCATCGTCGTGGCGGTGATGAGGTCGAGCCACCCGTCGAGGTCGAGGTCGACGGCCTCCACGTCGCGGTCGTTGCACGGGTCGAGCATGCCCTGGTAGCCGGAGATGTCGCTCGCCGAGCCGAATTCGAGGGTCCGGTCCACCAGCACGCCGCCCTCGTTCATGAACAGGATGTCCCGGAAGCCGCCCTGGATGCTCCCGGGGAACTTGCGCATGCAGACGAGGTCGGTGTCGCCGTCGCGGTCGAAGTCGCCCCAGGCGAAGTCCTTCTCCAGGTTGTCGGCGCCGATGAGGTCGGGCGAGGCGACCAGGCGCGAGCTCGTCTGCGTCGAGAAGTTCACCCAGTTCTGGGCCATCGCGGCGGGCGCGGCGGCGAGGGCGAGGACGATGGCGGTCGGGGTTCGCATGCGGCGGGTTCCTGGATCGCGTCTGCGGTCGGGTTCAGTCGTTCGTCACGGGCAGGGCCCCCAGGCACCCAGCAGGATGCCGAGGTCGTCGCCGTCCACGACGCCGTTGTCGTCGAGGTCGGCGATGGGGTTCGAGGTTCCCCAGGCACCGAGCATGATGCCGAGGTCGTCGCCGTCCACCGCGCCGTTGTCGTCGAGGTCGGCAGGGCACGCGACGCAGTCGTCGGGGATGCCGTCGAGGTTCGCGTCGGCGCTGGTGCCGGTCGCGATGTCCCGCACGTCGGCGATGCCGTTGCCGTTGCAGTCGGCGTTCCCGGTCTCCACCGCCTCGTAGGCCTGGACCATCATGGCAAGGTCGACGGCGTCGACGACGCCGTTCTGGTCGATGTCGTGCACCGCCGAGGGCAGGTTCGGGTTCGTCGCCTGGCCGTACGCCTCGCGGAAGGACGGCAGGTCGAGTGGGTCGACGTGCCCGTCGCCGTTGGCGTCGAACTCGAGCCGCCCGAGCGAGTCCAGGAACGCGACCAGGCGCTCCTTGTCGGCGTCGGAGAGCGTCGAGAACGACTCGGCGCTCGCCGCGCCCTCGCCGTAGGGCCCGTGCATCGCGATGGCGGTACGCACGCGCTCGGAGAAGGTGCCGCCGGACGCCGCGCCGCTGTGCAGCATCGGGTCGCGCGTGCGCAGGTTCCAGAGGGTCGGCGTGCGCATCTCCAGTTCGCCGGCGTAGCCATCCGTCACGCCGTCGCCGAGGAGCCCCATGTCATGCAGCAGGAAGTCGCTGTACGGGCGGATCACCTTGCCGCGGAGCGCGGGCTCCAGGGCCGGGGCGTTCGACGTCGTCCATTCCGGCACGTGGCACTGCGCGCACCCGACGGACACGAAGATCGACTCGCCCACCATGCCCGACTTGGGCGTCTGCGGCGGGACGGCGAGGTATCGCTGGAAGTCGGTGACCCGGTCGATGAACGCCAGGCCCTCGCCGTCCGGCACGTCCTCGGGTTCAGGCACCGGATCGCAGCCGGCAAGCCGGGACGTGTCGTTGTTCGGCGCGTTCTCGGTGGGGATCAGCCGGTTGGTGATGCCCATCTCGTTGCGGGCGGCATCCGCGGAGAAGGTCAGCACCGTGGCGACCTGCGCCTTCCAGCCGAAGCGGCCGGCGCGCAGCGGTCCCTCCGGGTCCTCGAGCGGGTGCACCCAGTGCACACGTCCCGAGATGCCGTCCGCGTTCGCGTCATCCGGGTCGGCCCGCGCGGCGATGTCCGCGTCGGGAACGGCCTCGACCATGCCGAAGGCCATGCTCGAGTTCGTGGTGCGCGTCGCCGTGAACGTCGCCTGGTCCGGCACGTGCTCCTTGCAGGCCTCGCTCACCGCGAAGTCCTGGAGCAGGCTCTGCGACTCGCCGGGAACGAGGTGGAAGAAGCCCTTCTCGTCGACGATGCCGAAGTGGGTGACTGCCGCGTTCCCCCAGCCGCCCCGAGGCGTCGAGTGGCAGGACACGCAGTTGGTCTTGTTGAAGATCGGTCCCATGCCCTGGAGCGCCGGGATGGGCGTCGAATAGAGCTGTGCGCCGAGGTCGAATCGTGCGCGCTGCACGGCGGTCAGCTCACGCAGCGGCGAACCGGCCTTCGGCTGGAGTTCCAGCGTGCCGCCGGGCAGGGCGTGTCCCGCGCCGGTGATCGCGAGCGATGCCAACAGCGCGGCCATGCGTGAGTTCGTCGTGGTCTGGGTCATGTCACGAACCGACGGGGTGCGGCGATGCGCACCCCTTCAAACAGTATGGTCAGCCGTCGGTCGAGGATCCCATAAGACGCGGGGAATTCGACGCTTTCCAATGTATCTCAACCTGTCCGCGCGGCCCTCGGAACGTCCGCAAACCATCCATATACTCGGGACGTGCCTCAATTCGCGCGTTTTCCACGCTGGGATCGGCTGGCGCGGGCCGTCGGCTGCCTGGCGGTCGCGGCCGGCATGGCTGGCAGCCGGGCGGCACCCCTCCCCCAGGCCGCTCCGGTCGACGGGGTACGCGCCTCCCTCCGCGCCGGTGATTTCGCCGCCGCCGAGCAGGCGGCCAGGCGGTGGGCGGGCGCCGAGCCGGCCAACCTGCGCGCCACCTTCTACGTCGGGCTCGCGCTCCACAAGCAGAAGCGACACGCGGAGGCGCTGGCGTTCCTGGAGCGCGCCGATGCCGCGCCGGACGGCGCGTTCGCCGAGTCGCCGCACGTGCCGCACTACCTCGGCTGGTGCCGCTACTACCTCGGCGACCTCTCGGGCGCATGCGCCGCCTTCGAGCAGCACGCCGCCGGGTTCCCCGAGTACGACGACACGCAGTTCGCGCTGGGGCTGATCGCGTTCGACCGGGACGAGGTCGACGAGGCCGAGCGCCGGTTCCGGCGGGCGCTCGAGCTGCTCGAGCGCGCCGGCGGCGATGCCGGTGCGACCACCGCACGCGAACGCGCCAAGTGCCTCGCGCGGCTCGGCGACGTCGCACTGCGCCGTGGCGACCTTCCGTCCGCCGAGCGCGATGCGCGCGCGGCCGTCGTGCTGTGGCCCGACCACCACGAGGCGTGGGCGAAGCTTGCGCGCGTGCTCGACCGGCAGGGGAAGACCGCGGAGGCCGCCGCGGCCCGCGCCGAGCAGCAGGCGGCGCTGGCGCGGATCGATGCGGCGCCCCGGAAGGCGGCGCCGTGAGCACCGTCCGTGCGCACGCATTCGCCTGCATCGCAGCGGTGTTCGCGCTCGCCGCGACCGCGTCGCGGGCCATCGCGGACGCCGGTTCGACCCCAATCCGCTTCGAGGACGTCACCGCCGCAAGCGGCATCGACCTGACGCTGACGAGCGGCCGCATGCCTTCCACCGCGATCCTGGAGGTGAAGGGCGGCGGCATCGCGCTCATCGACTTCGACGGCGACGGCGACCGCGACCTGTTCTTCCCGAACGGTGCGACGCTCGAGTCCCCGGAGCGCGGCCCGGGCGCACGGCTCTACGAGAACCTCGGCGGCCTGCGCTTCCGCGACGTGTCCGCCGGCATGGGCGTGCGCCACGCCCGCTGGAGCTTCGGCGCGGCGGTCGGCGACGTCGACGGCGACGGCCGCGACGACCTCTACGTGTGCTGCTTCGGGCCGGACGTGCTGCTTCGCAACCTCGGCGGCGGCCGCTTCGAGGACATCACCGCGCGCGCGGGCCTCGGCGACCCCGGCTGGTCGACCAGCGCCGGATTCGCCGACCTCGATGCCGACGGCGACCTCGACCTCTTCGTCGTGAACTACGTGGAGTTCGACCCGAAGACCCCGCCTCCGCCGGCACAGTTCAAGGGCATGGCGGTGCTGCCGGGCCCCAACGGGTTCACGGCACGCGCCGATCTGCTGTACGAGAACCTCGGCGACGGCACCTTCCGCGACGTGAGCGAGCCGGCGGGAATCCGGCGGGCCATCCCCGGATTCGGGCTGAACCTGGCCATCTGCGACTTCGACCATGACGGCCGGCCGGACATCCTCGTCGCCAACGACTCGGAGCCGAACTCGCTCTTTGCCAACCGCACCGAGCCGGGCGGGCCGATGCGCTTCGAGGAGCGCGGCCTGCAGTCCGGCATCGCCACGAACCTCGACGGCGCCGCGCAGGCCACCATGGGCATCGCGGTCGGCGACGTGGACGGCAACGGCTTCCCCGACGTCTTCACCACCAACTTCTCGAGCGACACCAACACGCTGCACCTGAACCTCGACGGCCGCTTCTTCGACGACCGCACCGCGCAGTACGGCCTTGGTGCGCCGAGCCGGCCGCTGCTGGGCTGGGCGACGGCGTTCGCCGACCTCGACCACGACGGTGCCGAGGACCTGGTGGTGTTCAACGGCCACGTCTACCCGCAGGCCACGCGCGCCACGATGGACTCCGACTACGCGCAGCCCCCGCTGGTGATGCGCCGCGCCGGCGCGCGCTTCGAGGTGGTGGCCGACCCGGGGCCGGGGCTCCTCGGCGCGCACCGCGACCGGGCGGCGGTCTTCGACGACCTCGACGGCGACGGCGACGTGGACATCGTGGTCGGCGCGCTGAACGGCCCGGTGCGGGTGCTGCGCAATGCGCACGACCGCCCCGACGACTGGGTGAAGGTGCGTGCCGAGGCGCCGGGCCCGGCGGGGTCGCACGGCATCGGCTGCACGGTCGAGCTCTGGGGGCAGGGGCGCTGCCTCGCGCGGCGCTGGATCTGGTCGGGCGGGCCGTTCCAGTCGACGGCGGCAACCGAGGCGCACTTCGGCGTGCCCGCCGCGTGGGGCGATGACCTCGGCGTGCGGGTGATGTGGCCGTTCCGGCGGGAGGCCGGCGGTCCGAAGCCCGCCGTTCGGTCCGCCATGGGCTGTGACGTCCGCCGCGGGCAGACGGTGACCGTGGACCGAGACGGCGTCCGCGGCGCCGGCGTCAGAGGAGCGGCGCCATCAGGTTCGCCAGGTTCTCCTTGAAGCGCGTGCCCACGCTGCGGCGTTCCCACGCCCCCTCGTCGATCCGCACGCTGTCGGCGATGTAGGACTGCTGCAGCCGGCGCACCTGCACCGCGAAGGCGTCGTCGTAGACCACCACCGTGGTCTCGAAGTTGATCTCGTAGCTGCGGCGGTCGAGGTTGGCGGTGGTGATGATGCCCATCTCGTCGTCGACCGAGATGGTCTTCGAGTGCAGGAACCCCCGGCCGTACTCCCACACCTCGACGCCGGCCTCGAGCAGCCGGCCGTAGCTCGCGCGGCTCGCCCACGCGGCGAGCAGGCTGTCGTTGGCGCGGGGAACGATGAGGGTCACCCGCACGCCGCGCCGGGCGGCGACCTCCATCGCGGCCATGGTCGGGCTGTCGGGGACGAAGTACGGCGTGCTCAGGACGATCTCCTGCCGCGCCACCTGGATGGCCGCCTGCACCAGGCCGCGCACCACGCTGTTCTCGAAGTTCGGCCCCGACGGGATGACCTGCACGGGGATGCCGCCCGGGAGCGACTCCGGCTCGGCGAGGTCGGACGCGACCGGGCGGTCGCCGGTGTCGAGTTCCCAGTCCTCCAGGAAGAAGACCTCGAGGTCGCGCACCACCGGGCCGCGGATGCGGATCCACGAGTCGACGTAGGGCTCGGAGGCGCCCAGGCGGCCGTCCGCCTTGAAGTCGGGGTCGGCGACGTTGCGGCTGCCGGTCTGCGCGACGGTGCCGTCCACCACCACGAGCTTGCGGTGGTTGCGGATGTCGACGCGCGCGAAGAGCATCCGCACGACGCGCGCCGGCAGCGCCTCCACCACGCGCACGCCGCCGCCCCTCAGCCTCCGCAGCTCCGGGCTCGCCAGGAAGGCGCGCGAGCCGATGCTGTCGACGAGGAGTCGCACCCGCACGCCGCGCGCCGCGGCGCGGAGCAGGGCGTCGCCCACGCGCCGGCCCGTGCGGTCCAGTTCCCAGATGTAGAAGATCAGGTCGACGCTGCGCGTCGCGGCGTCGATGTCCCGCTCGATCCACGCGACCTGCTCGTCGGGGTCGCCGCTCAGCTGCACCAGGTTCCCGTTCAGCACCTGGGGCGCGCCCGAGCTCTCGCCGACGTGCGCCAGCTGCAGGTCCGGCGTGCTCATCGCGCCCGCCAGGACGCGCGGGTCCGGCCGTCCGCCGCGCAGCGCGGCCTCGGCCGCCACCACGATGCGCGCGTGGCGCTTGCGGCGCACCGAGCCGATGCGGTTCTCCCCGATGATCACGTAGACCACCGCGCCCAGGATGGGCATCGCGAACAGCGTGGCGATCCAGGCGAGGGCGGAGGTCGGCCGCGCGCCCTTGGTCCACACGATGCGCAGCGCCAGGCAGACGTTCAGCGCGAACGCCGCGATGACCGTCCACAGGAAGACGGTCGCCAGTCGCTCCATCCCGAGCCGGTCGGCGAGGGTGTGATGGATCAGCCAGTCCACCGGGGCCTCCGCGCCGCCCGGCGGGCGGTCACTCCAGGATCTCGACGATCTCGAAGCGCTTCTCGCCGCGCGGCAGGTCGGCGCGCACGGTCTCGCCGACGCGCGCCTTCATGAGCGCGATGCCGAGCGGGCTCGAGGACGTGACCTCGATGTGGTCGGTGTCCTCGTCGGTCATGTTGCCGACGAGCTTGTAGGTCTGGCTCTTGCCGGTGGCCACGTCCTTCAGGCGCACCACCGCGCCCAGGAAGACCATGTCCTTCGGCACCGAAGAGTCCCCTGCGACCTGCGCGCTGCGCAGGCGCTGTTCCAGCTCGCGGATCTTCGCCTCCACCAGGCCCTGCTCCTCGCGGGCCGCGTGGTAGTCGGCGTTCTCCTTCAGGTCGCCGTTGGCGCGTGCGTCGGCGATTCGCGCGGAGATCACCGGCCGCTGCGCGTACAGGTCGCGCAGCTGCTGCTCCATCCGGGTTCGGTCGGCGGGCGAGATGATCTCCATCGTCGGCTCCGTGGCTCGGTGGGCATCCGGCGCGGCCGCCGAGGCCAGCCGTTCCCGCCGCACGTTCTGAAAAACACATGCCGGCGGGAAACGCCCGCCGACCCGTGAAATCCTAGCCGAGGGGGTGTGCCGGGGCAACCCCCGGCGCCGGGCGCGCCGCCCCGCGCATGGCGACCGCCCAGCCGGCCGCCGCGAGGGTCCAGGGCCACGCCGCGCGCGCCCATTCGACCGGCTGGCTCGACTGCTCGGGCACCGGCGCGAGCTCGATGAGCGCGACGAACGGCCCGAGCGCGGCCGGCCCTGGTGCCGGCACGCCGAGCACGTCGAGCAGCGGTCCGCCGGCCGCGACCGCGATCCACCCGAGCGACCACGCCGCCGTCCGTCCGCCGGGACGCATCCCGCAGGCGATCGCCGCACCCGTCGCCGCGATCCATCCGACGAGCATGAGGTCGATGGCTGCCGCGCGCGCGAGCGTCCACTGCGTCACGAGGTGGAGCGGCCAGAAGATCGCCTGCAGCGCGATCGCAAGCGTTGCCGCATCGAGCGCCACGCGGCGCGCCGGCCATGGCGAGCCACGCTCGGCCATGCGTGCCGTCGGCCAGAGCAGCACGATCCCGAACGCCACGGCCGCCAGCAGCGACCTCACCATCGGCGTGTACGCCGAGGACGTGGGCTGGATGGGTGGCTTCAGGCCGACGATCGCCGCGAACGCGGCGATCGCGTAGAGCATCGCGGCGACGAGCAGCCCGCGCGGGATCGGCATGCCCCGATCGTACGGGCGTCAGCGCGCGAGCGTGTAGTCGCCGCGCAGGTCGATCGACGTGCGGTCGCCGCCGTCGATGCGGCCGCTGCGGTCGAACGCCAGCTGCAGCGCGCCGAGCTTCTGCATCGCGGGCACCTCCGCCGGCGACTCGTCGCCGGGCGCGCGTCCCCACACGAGCTCGCAGCCGCGGTCGGTGGCGAGGCGGATGGTGCCGTCCTTCGACCACGACGAGAGGTCCACCGATGCCACCTGCCCGCGCCACGGGCGTTCGACGAAGAGCGACGCCATGCGCAGGGCGGCGGTCACCTCCGCGCCGGGCCACGCCTGGCCGAAGGATGCCGGCCGCGGCGCCGCCACGCCGGCGATTCGAAGGAGCTTCGGGCCCTGTCCCGCGGGGTAGTGGCGCGGCAGCAGGCGGCCGTGCGTGTCGACGAGCGACTCGCCCGTGGCGTCGCAGACCAGCGCGAACGGCACCGCCCACGTGCCCTCGACCACCACCTCGTCCACGTCGGCGCGGTGCACCTGGCGCACGTCGGCATGCCAGCCGCACTGGCGCACGGCGTCCATCGCCTCGCGCAGGCCGTCCTGGTCGAAGGGGGAGCTGCCGAGCGAGCGCAGCACCGTGCGCTCGATGGCGATGCGCTCGTCGCGCGGGAGCCAGGCCGGCGCATCGGCAAGCACCACGCGGATCGGCGCCGGGAGCGGCGCGCCCGCGGCACGGTCCACGAGGCGCGGCACCCAGATCGCCAGGGCCACGGCGAGGCCGACGAGCGCGGTGGCCCATGCGACCGGTTCCGCCCAGGCGGGCAGCGTCAGGGTGCGCGGGGTGGACTCGTCGGACGTCTTCGTGCGTGCCATGGCCAGTGGACGTCATCGGCCGGAATCGGCCGCGCCGTGCAGTCAGGTCGGTGGGTTTGGCCGCGTCCCGGGCCCGGTCATGCCGCCGCACGTCCGGGCCGACGCCGGCCCAGGGCGCGATGCACCAGCGCGGCGACCAGCCGGTCCATCGGGATCCCCGCGTGGCGCGCGGCCTTCGGCACCAGCGAGTGGTCGGTGAAGCCGGGCATGGTGTTGATCTCCAGGAACCACGGCCCGCGCGCGTCGAGCATGAAGTCCGCGCGTGCGACGTCGCGGCAGCCCACCGCGTGCCACGCGGCGCGGCTGAACGCGCGCACCGCCTCGGCGACGCCTTCGGGCAACTCCGGGTCCAGGACGTACTGGGTGTCGTCGCGGTGGTACTTCGCCTCGTAGTCGTAGGTGCCCTCGCGCGGGCGGATCTCGATGATCGGCAGGCATTCGCCGTCGATCAGGCCGACCGTGAGCTCGCGGCCGCGGATGAACGACTCCGCCATCACCCGCGCGCGCCGCGGCTCAAGCTCCAGGCGCGCCCGCTCGACCTCCTGCGGCGTCGCGCAGATGCGCAGGTCGACGCTCGAGCCGTCGTCGGCGGGCTTGAGGACCACGGGGCAGGGGATCGAGAGCGGCTCGCCGAGGCGCAGTTCCTGGGCCTCCGGCGTGGGCACGCCGATCGCGCCGACTGCGGCCTTGGTGGCCACCTTGTCCATCGCCAGCAGCGCCGCGGCCGGACGGGCGCCCACGTACGGGCGGCCGTCGGCCTCGAGGAGCTCCTGCAGCGGCCCGCCCTCGCCCCACGCGCCGTGCAGCACGGGGAAGACGACGTCCCCGCGCATGGCGCGCAGCTCGGCGAGACCCGGGCGGTCGATCGTGACCTCCTCGACGGCGAAGTCGGCCTCTCGGAGCGCGGCCGCCACCTCGGTGCCGGAGCGCAGGCTGACCTCGCGCTCGGCGTCGGGGCCGCCCTTCAGCACCAGGACGCGGATGCCCGCGCCTCCCTCGAACGACATGAACTGGGGAACCATGGTTGAACCTCCGTGTCCTGCATGCCGCGCCGTCCGTTGGCGCGTGCCGCGTGCGGGCTCAGGGCTCGCCGCGGCGCCAGAAGACTACCTCGCGCTCGAGCCGGACGCCCGTGCGCGCGAACGTCTCGTCGGCGACCTTCGCCGCGAGATCCATGACGTCGGCCGCGCGCGCGCCCGGCTCGACGACGATGAAGTTGCCGTGGCGGTCGCTGACCGACGCGCCGCCGATGCGCGTGCCCTTGAGCCCCGCGCGGTCGATGAGGAGCCCCGCGCTCACGCGCTCGCCCGTGGCCGGGTCGACCGGGTTGCGGAACATGCAGCCGGCGCTGTGCGCGGCGAGCGGCTGCACGGAGGCCTTGTAGGCGCTGATCTCGCGCTTGCGCTGCTGCAGCGCCACCGGGTCGGCGGGCCGCAGCGACAGGATGGCCCAGGAGATCACGCCCGGCGGAAGGTCGGTGTGCCGGTACGAGAAGCGGATCGCGTCGCGCAGGTAGGTGCGGCGCTCGCCCTCCCAGGTGACCAGGCCCACCGAGTGCACCACGTCGCCGATCTCCCCGTACTTGCCGCCCGCGTTCATGCGGATCGCGCCGCCGACCGTCGCGGGCACGCCGATCAGGGGCTCGAGCCCGGCGAGCGAGGCGCGGGTGGTCTCGCCGATCGCCTTCGACAGGTCGCACCCTCCGCCGGCGCGCACGAGGTCCGGCTCCCCCTCGGCCTTGAATGCGAGTTCCCGGAAGCAGGGCGCGTCGAGCTTCAGCACCACGCCGTCGATCCCGCGGTCGTCCACGAGGAGGTTGGCGCCGTCGCCGAGGACGCGCACCGGGGTCGCCGTGCGCGCGCAGCGGCGCAGCAGCGTGCCCAGCGCGTCCTCGGACCTGGGATGCACGAGGGCGTCGGCATGCCCGCCGATCCCGTACCACGTGTGCTTGGCCAGCGGGGCATCGAGCTCGACCTCGACGTCGAGGTCGGCGAAGAGCGTCGAGCTGCCCTCGGGCATCGCCGCCATCGTCATCAGGCGCCCGCGCCGCCGCGGCCCAGGAAGGCGTGCGCGATCTTCCACACCGGGCCGGCGCCCATCACCACCACCAGGTCGCCGTCGGCGGCCATCACCTCCAGCTGCTCGACGATCGCCTCGAAGGGGTAGACGTGCATCGCCGTGACTCCGCGCGCGCGCAGGCGGTCCACGAGGTCGGAGGAGCTGACCTTCTGCCGCTCCTCCTCGCTGTCGCGGACGAAGTAGATGTCGGGCACGATCACCACGTCGGCGCTCGAGAAGCTCTTGGCGAACTGCTCGAGCAGGAACCGCGTGCGGCTGTGCTGGTGCGGCTGGAAGACGCAGATCAGCCGCTTGGGCTCGTAGCGCGTGCGCAGCGCCTTGAGCGTGGTCTCGCACTCGGTGGGGTGGTGGCCGTAGTCGTCGAACACCGTGACCGCGCCGCCGTGGCGCATGGTGCGGCTGCCGAGGTTCTGCATCCGGCGGTCGACGCCCGCGAAGGTGCCGAGCGCCTCGGCGACGTCGCGCCACTCCGCGCCGAGCCAGTGGGCGATGATCGCCGCGGCGGCGCCGTTGAGGGCCATGTGGTCGCCGGGGATGAGGCTGGTCCACCCGCACATCGCCTGGCCGGCCACCAGCACCGTCACCTGGCCCGAGCGCATGTCGTACTGCACCTGGTAGTCGGCGCTCGGCGCCCATCCGAAGGTGGAGACCGCGCACTCGAGGCCGCTCGCCACGTCGCGGCGGTGCGCGCCGTCGGCGGCGATCAGCAGGCGCCCGCCCCGGTCGGCCGGGGGCAGCAGCGCGGCGAACTCGTGGAACGCCTTCACGATCCGCTCCAGCGTGCCGTAGATCTCGAGGTGGTCCTCCTCGACGTTGTTCACGAGGCCGATGGTCGGGCGGTGGTGGTGGAAGCTGCGGTTGAACTCGCACGCCTCCGCGACCAGGATGCCGGGCTTGCCGCGCTGCGGCCCGCACGGGATGCGGTCGGCGCCGGTGCGGCTGCCGCCGCCGATCTGCGCGCAGGTGGCACCGACGATGAAGCCGGGGTCGAGCCCGCAGGAGATCAGGACGTGCGCGAGCATCGCGGTGGTCGAGCTCTTGCCGTGCGTGCCGGCGATGCTCACGCCGGTGCGGCCCTTCTGCACCAGGCCGAGCGCCTCTGCGTAGCTGATGACCTCGACGCCGCGCGACTGTGCCTCGAGCAGCTCCGGGTGGTCGGCGCGGATGGCCGCGCTTGCGATCACCAGGTCGCAGGGCGCCGGCACCTGCGCGCCGTCGTGGCCGATCGCCACGCGGATCCCCATCGACTCGAGCGCATCGGTTGCGTCGCCGGCGGTCATGTCGCTTCCCGAGACCGCCGCACCGCGCGCGCGCAGCATCTGCGCGAGCCCGCTCATCCCGCAGCCGCCGATCCCCACGAGCCACACGCGGCGGCCCTCGAAGTCGGGCACGTCCATCTCGGTGAGCTTCGGTCCGGTGCTCTCGAAGAGGGTGCTCACGTCGCCGTCCTGGGCGTCCTTCGCCGATGCGCGCGCCGAGCTCCGGGATCCGCCAGCCGACGCGAGGGAGAGGTCGATGTCGCTCACGCCCACGATATCGGCATGGGGCGTGGAAAATCCGCACCGTTTTCGTCCCAGCCACGTTCTTTCGGGACGCTGCGTCCCGGGCCCGGTCGGGCGTCCTTACACTTCGTTCCCGACGCATGGCCGCGAACCCGGACATCCACGCGCAGGTCCTGGTGGTCGACGACGACCGCGGTCATGCCGAGTCGCTGGCCGATGCCCTGCGCCGCCCGGGCCACGTCTGCACCATCCGCCACAGCCGGGCCGAGGCCGAGGACGAGCTGCGCCACGGGGTGTTCGACGTCATCGTCACCGACCTGGTGATGGAGCACCCGACGGCCGGGCTCGAGGTGCTGGAACTGGCCAAGAAGCTGCAGCCCGACGCCGAGACCATCATGGTCACGGCCCACGGCGACATCCCCACGGCCAAGCGGGCCCTGCAGGGCGGGGCGTACGACTTCATCGAGAAGCCGATCGACCTGGTGATCTTCCGCAACCTGGTGCAGCGGGCGGCCGAGACGGTGCTGCTGCGGCACCGCAACCAGCGCCTGACCGGGGCGCTTGATGCCGCCTACGGCTTCGAGGGGATCATCGGCGACAGCCCGGCGATGCGGCAGGTGGTGGCCCTGATCCGCCAGGTGGCCCCGAGCGGCATCCCCGTCCTGGTCCGCGGCGAGAGCGGCACCGGCAAGGAACTGGTGGCCGCCGCCATCCACAAGGCGAGCAAGCGGGCCGACCGGCGCTACGTCACCTTCAATGCCGCCGGCCAGGCCGAGAGCCTGCTCGAGGACCAGCTCTTCGGGCACGTGCGCGGCGCCTTCACCGGGGCCGACCGCGACCGGGAGGGCGTCTTCGAGTACGCCGACAAGGGGACGCTCTTCCTGGACGAGATCGGCGACATGCCGCTCTCGATGCAGCCGAAGCTCCTGCGCGTCCTGGAGACGGGCGACGTGGTGCGCCTGGGCTCCAACGAGCAGCGCAGGGCCGACGTCCGGTTCGTGAGCGCCACCAACCGCGACCTCGGGCAGATGGTGCGCGAGGGCCGGTTCCGCGAGGACCTCTACTACCGCATCCGCGGCGCGGAGATCGTGGTGCCCCCGCTGCGCGAGCGGCGCGAGGACATCCCGCTGCTCGTGAACCACGCCGTCGGGCGCTTCGCGGCCGACCTCGGCCGCGCGCGTCCCGACGTGCCGCAGCCGGTCATGCTGCGCCTGGTGGGCTACGACTGGCCGGGCAACGTGCGCGAGCTCTTCAACGCCGTGCACCGCATGGTGGTCACGTGCACGGGCACGGAGCTCTCGCTGCGCGACGTGCCCCCCGAGGTGCGTTCCTCCGACGACCGCGCCGACGCGCAGGGCGGGGTCGGCTCGCTCGCCGGCGTCGGGCTCGACAAGCTCGAGCGCGAGGCCATCCGGCAGACGCTCGCCATGACCGCAGGCAACCGCGAGCAGGCGGCCCAGCTCCTCGGGATCGGCGAGCGCACGCTGTACCGGAAGCTGAAGGAGTACGGGCTGCGCTGAGCGCGGCCTCGACCCATGGGCGGCATCCCCTGGATCCTCTGGCGCCACGTCGCGTGGGAGGTGTTCCGGACGTTCGTCGTGACCACGTCGATCATCGTCACGGTGATCGCCTTCGGCGCGGCCGCCAAGCCGCTCGCCGACAACTCGATCGGCGCCGACACGGTGCTCAAGTACGTGTCGCTCGCCATGGTGCCGATGCTCCAGTACGCGATGCCGTTCGCCGCGGGCTTCGCGGCCACGCTCGCGATGCACCGCTTCGCCACCGACAACGAGGTGACGGCGATGAGCGCCGTGGGCATGTCGACGCGGATGGTGCTGGCGCCGGTGTTCCTGCTCGGGCTGCCGCTCTTCGCGGTGATGCTGGCGCTGGTCATGTACCTCATCCCGCACTTCTGGCTGCGGATGCAGGAGCTGGCCACCGCCGACGCGACGCAGATGCTGGTGGCGTCCATCGAGCGAGGCCAGGCGCTGAAGGCCGACCGCCTGATGATCTACGCCGACTCGGTGCGCGAGGCGGAGGCACCCGAGGGCGTGCGCCGCCGGCTGCACCTGGAGGGCGTGGCGGCGGTCGAGCTTTCGCCGAAGGGCGGCAGCGCCGTCGAGACGGAGTTCACTGCCGAGGCGGCGACCGTCGACGTGCACGCGACGTCGCGCGGCACGGTGGTGAAGGTGGTGCTCCTCGACGCCACGGTGTTCCGCCCGGCCGAGGGCGCGCTGGTCACCGTGCCGCGCGCCGAGCCCGAGGCCGCCGCCGTCTACGGCACGTTCGACCGCGGGCCGAAGTTCCTCTCGATCGACGAGATCCTCCGGCTGCGCGTCGACCCGGACAGCGCCGACGCGGTGCGCAGGGCGCGCGAGCCGCTCGCGCTGCGCCTCGGGGAGTTCGAGCTCTGGTCGTGCCTCGAACCGGTGGCCTCGGGCGGCCGGATCGAGCTGGCCGTGCCCGGCACCGACCGGTCGGTGCGCATCGAGGGCGCGACGTGCGCCGGCGGCCGGCTGGTGCCGGCTGCGGCGGGCGGCACGTTCTCGCTCGTCGAGTCCGCGGCCGGCCGCGACATCCGCGCGGCCACCGCGACCGGCGGCTCGTTCCGCGCGGTGAGCGAGGCGGGGTACGAGCCGCGCCTGGCGCTCAGCGTGCCGGCCACCGTCAGCGCGACCGACGTGGCGTCGGGCCTTCCCGGCCGGTGGACGCCGCAGATCGACGACCTGCTGCCGAAGGGCTGCGCCCCGCGCGACTGGATGGCCGAGCCGACCCGCGCGGTGCTCGACGCCGCGGCACGGTGGCCGGAGCGCGACGGGGCGGGTCCGTACGCCGCGGCGCGCGGCGCGGTCGATTCCGCGGCCGGGTTCCTGCAGTTCCAGCGCGACCGCATCTCGCGCGACGCCGAGAGCTACGTGTCCAACCGGCTGGCGCAGGCGGTGAGCATCGTGCTGGTGCTCCTCCTGGGGGCGACGCTCGCGATCGCCATGCGGCGCGCGCTGCCGCTGACCGTCTACATCCTGGCCTTCGTGCCGGCGATCGTGAACATCATGATGATCGCGAGCGGCCGTCAGATGATCGCCGGCAATTCACCGGTGGCCGGATTCCTGGTGCTCTGGGGCGGCAACGCGGTGCTCGCGGCGGCACTCTGGATGGCCTGGCGGAGGGTGGCGCGCAACTAGCCGCACGCATCCATGCGCATCCTCGACCGAGCCATCGTCTTCCGGTTCCTGGCGAACTACGCCATGCTCTTCGTGCTGCTCTTCACGTTCGCGACCGCGATCGACGTGGTGCTGCAGATGGAGGTCTACCTCGGGGCCGCCGACGCGATGGTGTCGCGCGGCCTGTCGGGCGGGCGCTGGTCGGCGCTGGCGACGGTGCTCTTCCAGTTCCACGGCCCGCGCGTCTTCCAGTTCTTCCAGTTCATGTCGGGGCTGCTCGCGATCGGCGCGATGGGCTTCACGTTCTCGCAGATGCACCGCGCACGCGAGCTGGTGGCCATCATGGCCGCGGGCGTCCCGCTGCGCCGCTGCACATGGGCGGTGCTGGCGTGCGCGCTCGGGATCAACCTGCTGCAGCTGGCGAACCAGGAGCTGGTGCTGCCGCGCTTCGCCGAGCAGCTGCTGGTGGCGCAGCGCGAGATCGGCCGCGCGGGGGCGTCGAACTTCGAGGTGCCGCTCACGCGCGACTCCTCGGGACACCTGCTCTACGCGTCGACCTTCGACCCGCTCACGGGGAGGATCGGCGGGTTCCTGGGGCTGGAGCGCGACGAGTCGGGCACGCTGGTCCGGCGCGTGTCGGCCCGCGCCGCCGCGTGGGATGCGGGCAAGGCAGCGTGGGTGCTCGAGGGCGGCACGGCCGTGGTGCGCGAGCGCGACGCCGCGGGCGGCGCGGTCCGCTCCGGCGCGCCGGTGCCGGTGGCCGAGTGGCCCACCGACCTCGCCCCGAAGTCGGTGATCGCGCGGCGGCACGGCATGTTCGCGCAGACCCTCTCGAGCCGCGAGCTGCGCGCGATCGCCGAGGCGGGCGCCATCGACCCGTCGCAGGCCACGCGCATGCAGCTCGGGCGCGTGGGAATCGTCCTGGTGAACATGCTGGTGCTCGCCATCGCGGTGCCGTTCTTCCTGCGCCGCGGCCCGGCGAGCATGCTGCAGATGAGCGTGCTGTGCGCCGCGACCTGCGTGCCCGCGATCATCGTCTCGGCCGTGGTGATGTCGGCGCCGGTCAGCGGGCTGCCGCCGGCGGTGTCGGTGGCGATCCCGATCGCCCTCCTCATCCCGGCGGCGGTGGCGCGGATCTCGTGGCTTCCGTCGTGACGCGGTTCCAGCTGTCGGCGAGCGACTCGTCGAAGATGGTCGGCCGCACCGCGCGCAGCAGGTCGGCGGCCAGCGTGTCCATGCGTGCCCGCTCCTGGGCCAGCCGCACCGACCGCTCGGCGCGTGCGCGCACGGCCTCGAGCGCAACGCCGTCGCCGGGGTCCTCGCCCTCGAAGCGCACCAGCAGGTAGCCCGCCGGGATCAGGACCGGCGGCGAGAGCTCCCCCGGCTTCGCGAGCGCCCAGAGCGCCTCGCGCACCGCGGCCGGCACCCCGGGGTCGAGCCGGCTCATCGGCGTGACCAGCCCGCCGCGCGCGGCGCTTGGGTCGGTGCTCGCGTCGGCCGCCACGGCCTCGAACGGCTCGCCCGCGGCCAGGCGCTCCTGCACGCGCTGCGCACCGCGCAGGTCGGGCACGGCGATCACGCGCGCGCGCCGCTTCGCGCCGTGCGCGGCGTCATGCGCCGCCACCACCTGCGGCTCCTCGACGCGCACGTCCGCGGCCACCAGCGCGCGCAGCACCGCGTTGCGCCAGAGGAGCGACCGCCAGCGCACGGGGCCGAGCCCCTGCCTTGCGCGGATCTCGCCGAGCAGGGTGCGGGCTCGCGCCGGATCCGGGTCGAGGAACTCGAGGAGCGTCGCCTCCTCGCGCTCGAGCGCCGCCTCGTCGGGCGCGATGCCGCGCTGGCGCGCGCGCTCGGCGAGCAGCTCGTCGAGGAGCACCTCGCGCAGCGCGACGTTGCCGGCCAGCTCGCCGATCACCGGACGCAGGCGGTCCCAGGTGACGGTCGACTGCTGCCAGATGGCCACGATGCCCGCGGCACCCTGGGCATCGCGCGGCACGCCCGGGGCGGCGCGTGGTGCGGCCTGCGCCGAGGGCGCGCCCGGCGCCGTCGGCGCCTGCCACGCAGCGTGCACGGGCATCGGGGCGGCGACGACGGCGGCAAGCGCGGCGGGAAGCAGCATGCGGCGAGTCTACGGAGCAGGAATCTCGTAGATCGTCCCGCCGGACGTCGTGCGTGCCACGGGCCTCAGCCGCGACGTGACCGCCCGGATGCGCTCGGGCGTCAGCACGGGATCGAGCCACCCCGTGCGTTCCCAGCGCGCGAGCGTCGCCTCGCCGACCGCCAGGTGCGTGATGCCGGTCATGCGCAGCGCGGCAACCGCGGCGCCCGGGTCATCGGGGTGCGCGCGCAGCGCGTGCGCAAGCGGTCCGCCGTTCCAGACCGTGCCCCAGCGCGGGGCGTGGATGCACCAGAACACGTCGGCCTCGCCCTCGCAGGCAAGGACCGCTCCCGCCGGGAGGCGCCAGTTGGCAAACCACGGGAGGGGCAGGGGTGCCCCCTGGTCCGCCAGCGCCGCCGCGTCCGCTGCGGTGCCCGGGCCGAGCGAGGCGAGCGCGTCGCCCACGGCCGGCAAGTTCGCGACGACGCCGCGCGGGTCGTTCATCCGAGGATCGGTGGCCAGCACCCACGCGGGCTGCAGGCTCCACCCGGCAAGCAGGATGGCGGATCCCGCCGCCGTCGCCCACCGCGCCCCGCGCGTCGGGCCCGCCGCCGCGAGCGGCGCAAGCGCCGCGCCCATCGCCGCGCAGAGCGGGACCGCGCACGGCAGCAGGAAGCGCGCCTTCAGGTGCGTGGCGAACATCCAGAACGCCAGCTGCGCGACCAGCATCGCAGCCAGCGCCAGCGCCGCGCGCGGGGTGCGCCGCGCCAGCAGCACCAACGCCAGCACGCCCGCCCAGAACGCCACGCCCCATTGCGGGAGCCATGGGTCCGCGTCGGGGGCGGGCCCGAACCCCTCGCGGAACGCGTGGTCCCACAGGGCTGCCAGGCGTGCAGCGACGCCCGTACCCGGCGGCGCGGCGTGCCCCGCGGCGAAGCGCGCGAACTGCTCCGCCGTCCAGCCCATTCCGCGTGCGGAGAACGGAAACAGCGCCGAGCCCGTGTCCGACGCGTTCCGAATCAGCCAGGGCGCGAGCACGGCGCCCGCCACGATCGTCGCCCATGCCGCCGAACGCGCCAGCGCACGCGCGCCGCCCGGCGTCCCGCCGACGATCGCCCAGGCCGCGAAGGGAAGGGCGACCATGCCGAGCGCGGTGAGCTTCGCGCCGATCGCCGCGCCGAGCGCCAGGCCCACGGCGGCGCCGACGGTCGCCGGCGGAGTGTCGCGATGCGCCTCGTCCCCGTGCATGCGCACGCACCACGCGAGCATCGCCGTCGCCGCCATCAGGAGCACCGCCATCTCGTCGTAGGCAAGGCTTCCGGTGACGATCACCCACGGCACGCCGAGGAGCGCCACGAATCCCGCGGCCTGAGCCACGCGCGCGCGATGCGTGCCAGGACCCGCCAGCATCGCGGCCACGCCGCCGACCGCGACGGCCGCCGCCACGGCGAGCAGCGCATGCAGCACCTGCGGCGCCATCGCGAGCCCATGCGGCGCCGCCTGCCCCAGGAGCGACACGCAGTGCAGGAACGCGGCCTCGACGAAGTTCGGGAACGCCGAGTACACGGAGGAGGGCAGCGTGGCGATGCGCCGCATCTCGAACCACGTGCGCGGCAGCTCGAGGTGGTAGCTCAGCGCGTCGTAGCCGCCGAACTCGGTCGCCCAGGCAACGCCCGGCGGCAGGCTCGTCGCGAATGCAAGCACCGCGAGCGCAGGCAGCGCGCACCACGCCAGCGGCAGCGCCGCCAGCGACCGCACGCCGAGCCCCTGTCCGATCGCCGTCCGGCGCGGATCGCCCAGCAGCAGGAACCCCGGCACCAACGTGGCCCACGCCAGCAGCTGCCGCCACCCGCCGGCGCCGCCGAACGCGCCGATCGATCCGAGCGTGACGTCGATCCAGAGCAGGGCGGCGACCCCCAGGCCAAGCGTCAGCCCCGCGTGCGCCGGGTGATCGCGGCGGATCGCCGGGAAGAGCGCGAAGCGCACGAGGCGGCCCAGCCCGAATGCCGAACCGAACCACGCCACGGCCACCACCGCACCGGCCACGGCGGCCGTGGCGGGCGCCGTCGTTCCGGCGATCGCCATGCCGGCCAGCACCGCGACCGCCGCCATGGCCGCCGCCTGCACCAGCGGTGCCGGCACCGTGTCCGCGCGAACGGCGATGGAGGGGTCGCCCACGGCGCGGGATTCTCGCAGACCGTTCATGCGCGCGGGCACCAGTGGCCGATATCCCTCCCGGCGCAGGGATCGGGCTGGAGCCCATCGCTGACGTCCGCTGCCACGGTCGCGCCAGGAACGGAGTTCCGCATGAAGGTCCGCACCACCCGATTCGGCGAAGTCGAGATCGATCCCACCCGGCTGCTCGTGTTCCCGCACGGCCTGCTCGGGTTCGCCCGCTTCCGCACGTTCGCCTTGCTGCAGCCGGACGACCGCGGCGTCTTCTACTGGCTGCAGTCGGTGGAGGACCCGGAGCTTGCCTTCGTGGTCACGGACCCGACGGCGTGGATCCCCGGCTACAGCGTGCCGATCCGCGCCACGGACCTGGCGGGCCTGGGGCTCGAGCGCCCCGAGGACGCCACCATCTTCGCCATCGTCAACCGCCGCGACGGCGCCATCACCGCGAACCTGCAGGGCCCAATCGTCCTGAACGCGGACAGCCGCACCGGCATCCAGCTCGTCCTGAGCGACCGCACCTGGAGCACGCGCCACGAGCTGGTGCGCCTGCCGGGCACGGCCGCCGCGAAGACCGCCTGACCATTGCGGGCCCGACGGACCGGGCCCGCGCATCCACGCCACGGAAGGCCCCATGCTCGTCCTCTCACGTCACATCGATGAAGCCATCGTGGTCGGCGACGACGTCGAGATCGTCGTCGTCGACATCCGCGGAGACAAGGTGCGCCTGGGCGTGAATGCCCCGGCGCGCGTCGCCGTGCACCGCAAGGAGATCTACGAGTCGATCCGGCAGGAGAACGCGCAGGCCGCCGGCCTGCGCGACGTGCTGGGCCGGCTGCCGGGCGTGCCGTCGCTGGCCGAGCAGCGCGCCAGCGCCATCGCGAGCATCGCCGCCGCGCGGATCAGCGCCTGAGCGGGCGGCGGGAGGGCGGAAAGGGAACGGCGCCCCGCGCAAGCGGGGCGCCGTCGCCGTTCGGTGAACTTGCCGGCGCGGTCAGGCGGCCTTGGCGTGCGCGACCGTGCAGTGCTTGCGGGCGGTCGCGACCAGGGCGTCGAACGTCGCCGGGTCGTGGATCGCGATCTCGCTGAGCATCTTGCGGTTGAGCAGGCATCCCGCGTGCGCGAGGCCGTTGATCATCAGGCTGTACTTGAAGCCGCGCATCCGGCACGCCGCGGTGATGCGGACGATCCAGAGCTGGCGGAAGTTGCGGCGACGCAGCTTGCGGTGACGCCACTTGTTGCGCAGCGCGCGCATGATGGCGACCTTGGCCTGCTGCTTCAGACGGCTCTTGGTGCCGTAGTAGCCGCGGGCCTCGCGGAGGAGCTTGCGTCGTGCCTGGGTTCGGGCGGCGCCCTTGCGTGCGCGTGGCATGGTGGGTGTCCTCTTCGGGTGGTTGGCTTACTTGGCGGCGGCCTTGGAGGCCTCGCGCGCCATCTCGTCGGCGACGTGCTGCTCCTCGGAGCGCAGGCCGCGGTTGAGCAGCTTCTTCAGGTAGCGCAGGTCGCCGGTGCGCGCGTAGCGCGACTTCCGGTACGACTGCACCTGGGTGCCGGTCTTGTTGCTCTTGATGTGGCGGCTGTTCGGGGCCTTGAAGCGCACCTTCCCGCTCTTGGTGAGCTTGATGCGCTTGAGGAGGCCGCGGTGGGACTTTTGCTTCGGCATGGTCGGGTCTTCCGTCCGCTCCGCGGGATGCGGCGCGAATCGTCGAGGATAGCCGAATCCCCGTCTCCCGGCAACGCGCCGCGTCCGCGGCCGTTATCAGGTCACTGGGCGACGAAGTTGTCCGCCGCGTTTCCGGGCCAGGACCGCAGCTGCATCCGGTCCCGGCCGAGCTCGTCCTGAGGCAGCCAGATGTTGTCGGTCATGCCGCCGGGGCCGCCCTGCAGGAGGGGCGTGGTGCTCCACTCGACCGCCCCGTCGCAGAAGAGGAGGTTCTGCCCCTCGCCGCGGTGGTTGCGCGAGTTGATGGCGCGCCCGGCGCGTCGGCCGGTCCGGTGGTCCTCGAGCACCGGGTTCGCGTCGGCGACGACCACGGTGCGGCTCGGGGTGTCGAGCATGAACCGACCGCCGCGGCTCGGCACCCGGTAGGCGAAGCAGGGCCGTCCGGCGGCGCACGCCGGGCAGCGCAGCTGGTCGCCGCCGCAGTAGCCCGCGTCGACCAGCTGCGCGAGGTGCGCGCTGTGGTTCGACTCGGCCCAGCTGGGCACGCCCTGCACGATGCGGATGACGGTCCCGGGCCGGCGGAACTCGATGACGAGCTGCGTCGGCATCTGCGGCACGCCGGGTCGCAACCGCTGCGCCTGCGCCGGGGGCACGGCCGGGGCATCGAGGCGGGTGACCTGGTTGGGTTCGCCTGGGCGCGCCGCGAACATGCCGCCGAAGCCGGCCACGGCCGAACGCAGGGGCAGGGCGCCGGCGTTGGACGCGGCGTAGCTGCCGAGCGCCCCGTGCACGGCACGCAGGTTCGACGCGCAGAGCGTCGACAGCTTCTGCGCGCGCAGGTTGGCGATCATGGGCACGGTGACGCCCAGGAGCAGCAGCACCACCGCCGCCACGCTCACGAGGTCCGCGAGCCGGAAGGCCGGCGGCCGCGCGAAGCCGATCCGCCGCGACGCGTCGACCGCCTCGTCGTGGGCGGCGATGCGCGCAAGCGTCGCGTCCACCAGCGAGTCGTCGCCACCGTCCGCGGGGTACGCGTCGAGCACCGACATCTGGCGGATCAGGGCCATCGCACGGGGGCGGTCGGCCTCGGGAAGCAGGTTGACCCGGGATGCGTCGAAGCCGTGCTCG